>JAESGR010000277.1_pt1 | contig 60472 bp, 56 predicted proteins | sample 9269771 | NCBI WGS metagenome assembly JAESGR01 (sample SAMN15739572, study PRJNA653492) | algae metagenome | isolation source: Chroococcus sp. CMT-3BRIN-NPC107 and co-occurring heterotrophs from well... | place: USA: Clark Mountains Wilderness, California | collected 2010-04-18 | reverse complement strand
CCCCTAGAATTGTCATGATCTCGCTTAAACATAAACATCTTGCTCGTTTACGAGTTTGTAAGCCATGACCTAGTAGCTGCGAGTGCCATTGCGGTTCAAAATAAGTGCAAAAATCATCAATCTCACAGAATAAAGCTTCTAAACTAGACAAATAGATGGAGGCGCTGAATACGTTAACTTCATTTCAGCTTACTTGCCTCCTCCTTTTCTTATCCCGAACTGACGTTAATTATTCGCACATAAGAGTTATTTATAAACTTTTGACAAGTCAAAAAAATAATTAAGAAGGCTTTGACCCCTCTTAATTATTTTTGTAATCATTTATAAAAATAATTATGCTTGCTTGGCTAAAAAAGCATTGGTTGCATTTCTTAACTAAGCTACGGCTTTCATCGCCTGCTCTAGAGCCTGTAAAGCCGTATCTACCTCAGAAGATGACACAATTAGCGGTGGCACAAAGCGGATAACTTTAGGACCTGCTGGCACAAGCAATAAGCCTTCATTCATTACCGCCTTGACAACATCGCTAGAAGTCAGAGATATATCTTGCACCAGTTCCATGCCATCAATTAAACCCCAGCCGCGTATATCTGAAATTATGCTTGGATACTTTGCTGCCAAAGCTTTTAAACCTGTTCTCAGTTGTTCGCCGCGCTCAATAACGTTTTGCAACAAAAAGTCGCGTTCTAAGGTTTCTAGAACGCACAGCGCCGCCGCACAAGCCAAAGGGTTGCCCCCGAAGGTACTAGCATGATCTCCTGGACCAAAGACATCGCAAAAAGACTTACACATTACCGCCCCAATTGGGATACCACCGCCTAAACCTTTAGCACTGGTAAAAATATCAGGTTCAATGCCTAAGTTTTCGTAACCCCAAAGGGTTCCGGTTCTACCCACACCGACTTGGACTTCATCTAGCATTAACAAAATACCTGTTTCATCGCAAATATCGCGCAGACGCTGGAAATAAGCGCGATTTCCAGGACGAACGCCGCCTTCTCCCTGTAATGGTTCTAGCAAAATTGCCGCCACACCGCGATCGCCAGAATCTAGCTCGGTAATTGCCGTTTCAATGGCTTTGACATCGTTGTAAGGTACGTAATGAAAACCAGGAACTAAAGGACTAAAATCTTTTTGATACTTTGGCTGCCCAGTAGCAGTAATGGTTGCTAAAGTCCGTCCGTGAAAGCTGGCATTGGCAGTTAAAATAATAGGCTCATCAATTTGTTTTACTGTATGAGCGTATTTACGAGCAAGTTTAATTGCCCCTTCGTTTGCTTCAGCGCCAGAATTACAGAAAAATACCCGATCGGCGCAGGAAGTATCGATCAGCTTTTTGGCTAACTGACCTTGGACGGGAATGTAATATAAATTTGAGACATGATGTAGAGTTTGAATTTGCTGCGTTACGGTTTCAACTAAAGCGCTGTGAGCGTGTCCTAGCGTGCAAGTAGCAATTCCAGCTACAAAGTCTAAATATTCCCGTCCTTGAGTATCCCAAACTTTGCAACCAGCTCCTCGTTCTAAGGCTAAAGGGAAGCGCCCGTAGGTTGTCATTACCGATTCATTAAAGCTGCTTGGATCGTAGGGACTACCTAAAACGGGGGCTTCTTCGGCGGGGATAGAAAGATTCTCAACTAAATCTATACTCATTAACCACTCCTTATAAAAGTTATTTATTTTTATCAAGTTTAATAGCTACTAGCTAAAGTTTTTGTCCGATTTGATTCAACTAACGACATTTAGCAAGAAATTCGCCTTACCTTTAAAGTTAAATGCCCTTGCTTGTAGCTGCTGCCGACTAAAGCCAGTGTTTGACTTGAGAGTTTTCGATTGATTGCTCGAACCATATCGCGATCGCCGATTAAATAGAACATCTTATATAATCCAAAGCTAACCGCTACCCACCAATACTTGTGTATTCAACCTTCGAGCAAAAATATCGCCGCATTCAAAAAGAGTTGCTCGCTGGTGCGATCGCTCTTGGGGGTGTTTTTCTAATTGGAACTTTGTGGTACTGGCTTGTAGAAGGCTGGACGTGGGAAGATGCGGCTTACATGACCGTGATTACTCTAGCTACCGTTGGTTTTGGAGAGATTAACCCTTTAGGCAACCGGGGGCGATTATTTACCATTTCTTTGATCTTAATGGGGGTAGTTACTATTGGTTATATTGTCAACCGTTTTACAGAAGCTTTAATTGGAGGTTACTTTCAAGAAGCAATCCAAGTTAGGCAACAAAAGCGGGCGATGGAATCACTAACAAAACACTATATTATTTGTGGCTGCGGGCGTACTGGGCAACAGGTGGCTTTAGAATTTGCCGCCGAAGGGGTTTTATTTGTGGCTGTTGACTTAAATATGGCTTCAATTCAAGCGGCGCAGCAACTAGGTCAGATTGCCGTTCAAGGGGATGCCACGCTAGATGAAACGCTAATCAAAGTAGGTATCGAAAGAGCGGTGGGGTTAGTGGCGGCTTTGCCTTCGGATGCGGAAAACTTGTATACCGTGTTGTCGGCAAAAACTTTAAATCCCAACATTCGGGCGATCGCGCGGGCAAGCAACCGAGAAGCGTTGCAGAAGCTCCAAAGGGCGGGAGCCGATGCCGTAGTCTCTCCCTATATTACGGGTGGAAAAAGGATGGCGGCGGCGGCGCTCAGACCCCAGGTGATGGATTTTGTTGATGGCATCCTAACCGGAGGCGATCGCGAATTGTATATGGAAGAATATCGGCTCGATTCGGCGGTTTGTCCTTATATTGGTCAAACTTTAAAAGAAGCTAGGTTGCGGAGTCAATCGGGGGCTTTGGTGCTGGCGATTCGGCGCGTTGATGGAAGTTTGATCGGCGGCCCTACGGCGGAGACTATTTTGATGGCTGGAGACTTACTCATTTGTATGGGTACAGCCGAACAATTGCGACAAATTAATCAAATATTAGGTCCTATCGATCGTCAAGTTTTGCGCCCACCTAGGCAGGGAACAAACTATTAATCTAATTTCAAAGCATTAACTGGTACTTCGTCCCAAGTTGCTACGGTTCGCATATTTGCTACCCATCCGGCAGATTTTTGCATATCGGTTAGATTATTAGCAAAAGAATTGTGACAATCTTTTGCTTGTGCTTCGTCACAGCAAGCTATACAAGCATGAATCATCCCCGATGGATCGATTTGTTCGTTTACCCAAATAGTCAAGGATTGTTTCTCCTACTGATTGACAATTGTTCTAGGGCATCGCCTGTAACTCGGCAAATTCTCCAGTCTGGTAGAACTAATGCGCCCATCTGCTCGTAAAAGGCGATCGCATCACTATTCCAATCTAAAACACTCCACTCTAATCGTCCATAACCGCGATCTACGACAAGTTTGGCTAAGTAACCTAAAATCTCTTTGCCAATTCCCTGACGGCGATACTGAGGTAAAACGAATAAGTCTTCTAAATATATTCCTGGCTTGGTCAAAAATGTTGAGTAATTAGGAAAAAATAGCGCGAATCCGGCGGTTTCCCCCGCACACTCGGCAATTATTGCCTCAATGTAAGGACGAGAACCAAATAAATGTTCCTGCAAAGCCTCTACATTGCCAGTAACAGCATGAGTCAATTTTTCGTACTTTGCTAGTGATTGGATTAAGCCAAACAAAACTGGTACGTCCTCCGGTTCTGCTTGACGCAATTTCAAGTTCATAATTCTACATTTATCTACGGCTGCTTTTAGATTTTAGCCATACTTCGGCCGTAAAATAAAAAGACTTTTAGACTAGCCAGCCTTTCAAGCGTTTAGCTATTTGGGGTCGTCGTAGTTTTCGCATGGCTTTACTTTGAATTTGCCTAACTCGTTCGCGGGAAAGATTGAACAAACAGCCTACTTCTTCTAAGGTACAAGGTTCGCTAGTTGTCAAACCATAACGTAAGGAAATTACGTCTTTTTCTCTAGGAGTTAGTACATCAGCTAATACATCCCAAATTTCTTGACGCATCATGGTTTCATTCATTTGCTGTTCGGGAGATTGTCCGTCTTCGTCTTCAAGCAAATCTACAAGTTCGGTGTCTTCTTCTTTGCCAACGCGATGATTTAGTGATAAAGATTTGCGCCTTAATTGTTGCAGTTGGCGCAGTTGTTCGGGAGTTGTGTCTAAAGCTTCTGCTAGTTCGTTTTCTGTAGCGTTGCGATGGAGTTTTTGCTTAAGTTCTCGCTGGGCTTTTTTAAGTTTATTTAGTTTTTCAACGATATGAATTGGCAATCTAATAGTTCTAGCATCATTAGCGATCGCTCTTGTAATTGCCTGTCTAATCCACCAATAGGCGTAGGTAGAAAACTTATAACCTTTGTCTGGATCGAACTTTTCTGTTGCTCGATTCAATCCCATCGCACCCTCTTGAATCAAGTCTAAAAATTGTACCCCTCGATTCAAGTATCTTTTGGCAATCGATACTACCAAACGTAAATTAGAGCGGATCATTTTCCGCTTTGCTACTCTACCTTGATACAACTTTTGTTCTAACTGACGTTCGGTCAAACTAAGCGCTGACGCTGTTTCTGCTTGGCTTACACTGCGATTTAATTGGCTGCTTAAACGTTTTTCCAAGTCTCCTACTTCTACTAAAAACTGCACCCGTTTGGCTAACTCTACTTCTTCTTCTGCTTTTAGCAATGGATAACGAGCCATTTCTTTAAAAAATGCTCCCACCGCATCGTCCGAATCAGTTTTACGGTATCCTGAAGGTCTAGCTGCGGCTAAACTATCTCCATCTCTATCTTCGGAACCTGCAATTTCTATATCGCCTATTTCGTCTACTACCACCATATTTTCTAGAGACGGGTCTTCTAAATCGTCCGCATGAGAATTACTTGTTTCTTCTATTGGTAGCAAAATATCAATTGAGTCTAATTCAGTAATATTCATATTTACGTTTAGGTTGGATTGTACTAATTTAATGGGTAGAGGATATTAGGTTACATAAATGCTTAAAAGCACTGTAAAAGTATCTGTTAGTTTCTCAATGTAATAGCAGGTTTAGTAAGTAAAAGTTACTTATTTCTACATTTATCTTGTTGCTTTAATTTTCTCCTTTCAATTATATTACGTTCTCTTTTTATCCTAACGCCAATCCAAGCCTAGAGGTTTGATTTGCAGGGCAAATAAAAATACTTTCTAAAAGAAACCCAGCTTATATTTGTTCGGTTGTCAAGATTTGCTTATTGTTAATTCTAGATAAGTTTTTAGTAAAATTTAGTGGCATCATAGCCAAAATGTTACTTACTTTTAGAAATTTTCGCCATGACAACTACTTTGATAAATAATTAATTAAAATGATAGATGGCAATATACTAACTGCTGTGCTAGAGCAGCTTTATTTAAGCAATTTATAGTTCAAAATTGAACATTTATACCTAAACATTACTGATTTTTTGAGCTTAAAAACAGAATCTCATACATCTAAAAGCTTTACTCTCTACCGATAGGGAGAAAATGTTAGCTTTTAGGATAAGCGATCGCGTAAAATTAGTTACACCTTTTACAGCAATATATTCAAATTGCTTGAGCTAAATCTGATTTGATGGCACATTTAACAGCCAAAAACAGTATAAAAAAGTTGATATATTAAAACAACGCTTTAATGATAAATACCGATCTATTATGTATATTTCTGGATTAAAGAGGTCAAGTTTTACAGTTGCAGAGCCTAGAACCAGCTATCAGCCTGGATCGAACAATACTAAACGCTGGATTGAAGTGTTAGTAGACTGCCCGGGAGCTATAGGTATATATACGTATAAACTGCCAGAAAGTATGTTAGCTGTACAACTAGGTAGTATTTTAAGTGTTCCTTTTGGTAAGCAACAAGTAGGAGCGATCGCTATTCAACTGTTAGACCAACCAAACACTGACCTACCCCTTGAGAAAATTCGCGAGGTAGAAGAGGTCGTAAGTAAAGGTTTTTTTGCTGCAACTTACTGGCAGTTGTTGCAACGAGTATCCGAATATTACTACACATCGTTGATGGCAGTAATTAAAGTCGCCCTACCACCAGGTTTACTAGGGAAATCGCAACGTCGTATCCGTCTTAAGGCAGAAAGTATACCTACAGGTGGAGAAGCGTTTTTACCTACTACCGCTAGACAAGTATTGCAACTACTCCAAGTTCAAAGTAAGGGCGAGTACAGCTTGAAATATCTTAATAGCCAAATTAAAGGAGCGACCTGGGGAGTACAGCAACTTCTAAAACGCGGTTGGGTAGAAAGTCACTTAGAATTGCCAAAATATACAAAACCCCAAACAAAACAGGCGGTAACGCTAACTGGAAATATATTGTCGGGGGAATTAAATAAGCGCCAACAAGAAATTTTACAAGTATTGAGCGATCGCGGTGGTGAATTGTGGCTAAATGAGTTTCTGTTGCTATGCAAAACTACTTTACCCACGCTAAAAACTCTCGCCGTTAAAGGATTTTTGGTAATTGAACCGCGCGAAGTTTTACGCCAAGAAATAGCACCCTTGCAAGCAAAAGATTGTCCAAAAACCTTAACTACTGCTCAATCTGAAGCTTTGGCTACTATTAATAGCTTAGAGGGGGTAGCGGAAATATTATTGCATGGAGTTACAGGATCGGGAAAAACTGAAGTATATTTACAAGCGATCGCACCCTTACTTGCAACAGGAAAATCAGCTTTAGTTTTAGTTCCCGAAATTGGCTTAACACCGCAATTAACCGATCGTTTTCGCGCTCGTTTTGGAGAAAAAGTTTGCGTTTATCACAGTGCTTTATCTGATGGCGAACGTTACGATACTTGGCGACAAATGCTGACAGGAGAACCCCAAGTAGTTATCGGTACTCGTTCGGCGGTATTTGCACCTTTACCAAATCTTGGCTTAATAATTTTGGATGAGGAACACGACAATAGCTTTAAACAAGATAGTCCCGTTCCTACCTACCACGCCCGAAATGTTGCAAAGTGGAAAGCAGAGCTAGAAAATTGTCCGTTAATTTTGGGTTCGGCAACTCCATCGTTGGAGAGTTGGGTAAATAGAACTAAAGACCATAGCTATTATTTACCATTACCAGAACGCATTCAATCGCGTCCTTTACCGCCGGTAGAAGTGGTAGATATGCGCCAAGAATTGCAACTAGGCAATCGTTCCATATTTAGCCGCTCGCTGCAAGAGGCGCTTAAAGATATGAAAGAGCGATCGCAACAAGGAATATTATTTATCCATCGACGGGGACATAGCACCTTTGTTTCTTGTCGTAGTTGCGGCTATGTAATTGAGTGTCCAAATTGCGATGTTTCTTTGGCTTATCACCAAACCGAAGCCGAGGCTACCAAATTATTGCAGTGTCATTATTGTAATTACGTGCGATCGCATCCCCGCAATTGTCCGCAATGCAGTTCGCCTTACTTAAAGTTTTTTGGAAGCGGCACGCAGAGGATAGCGCAAGAATTGACTCAACAATTCCCCCAATTACGGTTTATTAGATTTGATAGCGATACCACCCGAACAAAAGGCGCTCACCGCAATTTATTAACCCAATTTGCCAATAAAGAAGCAGATTTATTAATTGGGACGCAAATGTTGACTAAAGGGTTAGATTTGCCGCAAGTAACCTTAGTTGGCGTAATGGCGGCGGATGGATTGCTGCATCTAGCAGATTACAGAGCTAGTGAAAGAGCCTTTCAAACCCTAACTCAAGTAGCTGGGAGAGCAGGTAGAGGGGACGATTCAGGACGGGTAATTGTTCAAACTTATACCCCCGCTCATGCAGTCATTGAAGCTGTGCAAAGACACGAATTTGAGCCTTTTATTGCTACAGAGTTGGCACAAAGAGCGGCGTTAAATTATCCCCCCTATGGAAGACTAATTTTATTGCGTTTAAGTAGCACCGCAGCCGAGATTGTCGAACAGACAGCGCTGAAAATTGCCGAAGTTTTAGCAGCAAGTACAGCTTACGAAATCTTGGGACCCGCACCTGCAAATGTTTTGAGAGTTGCTAACCGTTACAGGTGGCAAATTATGCTGAAATTTGCCGAAGAATCTTTACCACAATTACCTAATTGGGAAGAAGTGCGATCGCATTGTCCACCATCAGTTAGCTTCACCATTGACGTAGATCCGCTAAATATGATGTAGGGGATTACTTTTCAAGGATTTTTAAGCCAGATTGAACGCGCCACAAACTAGCATAAATTTTTTGCTGTGCTAATAACTGTTCGTGAGTTCCTTGTTCTACCAGTTTGCCGTATTCCATTACATAAATGCGATCGGCATTACGTACTGTAGAGAGACGATGAGCGATCGCAATGGTGGTTCTATTTACGGTGATTTTGTCTAAAGACCTTTGAATCAACGCTTCTGTCTCGTTATCTACAGCAGAAGTTGCCTCATCTAATATTAGTATCGGTGGATTTTTCAAAACGGCACGCGCGATCGCAACTCTTTGTCTTTGTCCCCCCGATAGCTTTTGTCCTCTTTCCCCCACAATAGTTTCATAACCTTGGGGAAGTTCTTTAATAAATTCGTGAGCTTCAGCAATTCTCGCGGCGGCGATTATCTCTTTTTCGGTAGCAGAGATTGTCCCGTAAGCAATATTTTCGGCTACAGTACCGTGAAATAAAAATACATCTTGACTAACTAAACCAATATGCGATCGCAAATTCTTAAAATCTAACTCCCGAATATCTACCCCATCGAAGCTAATAGTTCCCGATTGCACTTCATAAAGCCGCAGCAAAAGTTTAACTAACGTGCTTTTACCAGAACCCGTAGAACCCACAAGAGCAATGGTTTTTCCCGCCGGAATGTGCAGTGATAGGTTTTCAATTATGGGGTTGCGTCCATTGTACGCAAAACTTATATGATTAAATTCCAACTCTCCTTCTACCGATGGTAAAGAAATATTCCCGGTATGAATTGCGATCGGAGTATCGAGTAAATTCATTACCCTAGTAGTTGAAGCCATTGCTCTTTGATATTGGTCAAAGGTTTCGCCTAACCTAGTCAAAGGCCACAATAAGCGCTGGATTAAAAATACTAAAGTGCTGTAAGTACCGACTGACATATCACCCTTTACCGCCGCCAAACCGCCGTAAAACAGCAAAGCTGTAAAACCCGCCAAAATAATCATGCGAATTAATGGCACAAAAGCCGCCGAAAGGGCGATCGCCTGACGGTTACTTTGACGGTAAGCTTCGCTATCACTCCTTAACCTGGCAATTTCGTAGTCTTCGGTAGTGAAGCTTTTAATAGTTGTAATACCCGTCAAATTATTAGTTAGTCGCCCATTAAGCAAACCGACGGTTTCCCTAACCGCAGCGTAACGAGGCGCAAGACGGCGTTGAAAAGCGATCGCCCCCCACAAAATAAATGGCATCGGTAGCATTGCCATCCAAGCCACGCTAGGAGCCAAAATAAAAAACGCACCGCCAATAATTAGTACCGTTGTAGTAACTTGAATTAAGTCATTTGCGCCCACATCCAAAAACCGCTCTAGTTGGTTAATGTCATCGCTCAAAATAGACATTAAACCGCCCGTACTGCGTTCTTCAAAATAGGCTAGTTCCAATTCTTGCAAATGCTTGTAAGCGTCTAAACGTAGGTCATGCTGAATATTTTGCGCCAAATTGCGCCACAGACGAGCAAAAGCATACTCAAACACCGATTCTAGTACCCAGACAATGACCGTTAAGACAGAAAGAAGCAAAAATTGTTCGAAGACATCTCGCACGCCATAGCGGGCAATAATTGAATCTTGTTGCTTAACGACCACATCTACAGCCAGACCAATTAAAGCTGGTGGCGCGAGATCGAATATTTTGTTGAAAACCGAGCAAGCGGTTGCTTTGGCAAGCAACCGTCGATAGTTACGACTGTAAGCAAGTAGACGCTGGAGCGGTCGATTGCTGGCTAGAGGTTTTTGGGAATTAAAACCAATTATCTGCTTTTTGGGCGATCGCAGTGACACTATGAACAAACCTAGATACTGAACTTCACTTTAGAACCTTTTGATTTTGTTTTGCCACTTGCTAAGTTAATAGCTTCTAGGCTCTTTGTCGGTTTGCTTTGAGCGCTCTAGTAGTTTGTCTCCAGATCAATATAAATATTGTTCCAGAAACCAAAGCACCCAAAACTGATTTGACGATGTTTTTGATCAGCAAGCGTTGAGCGTTGGCGCGATTAGTTGCCGCTTGGTTTTTCAATTGGCTTTGCCCATCAGCAATTCTTGTTAGTAACTGAGTTTTTAGTTGATCGACGTTTTGAGTAGGTACAGCACCCGCTTGAGGATTAAGGCGCGTAAGTACGCTTTGGATTTCTGCGGGTGTGGTTGCTTTGTTGAGTACCGCTTGCAACTGTTGCAGTTGATTAGCTTGTTGATTAACTCTAGTTGTGAGTTCTTGTTCGCTTTGTCTGTCAAGTCTCCAACCAGCATTAATTCCTAAAGGTATTAACAAGAAAAATAACATCCCAGCAATTAGACAAGCCCAAGATAAAACTTTGAAGATTTTTAGGCTTTTTTCTCCAGAAAATACTAGCACTGCACCCAATAAAGGTACGGGTACTCGCTCTACCAAACTTCTAACCATTTGAAATTCCCAGGCGGGGTTCGTAAATAGCGGCGGTACAAAGACATCAACGATGTCGAATAATGACAAAGCTAACAATGCGTAACCGACGATGCGAAAAAGAGGAGCGAACCACCATTCATTATTATTTGCTTTTGTCACGCAATCAGAACCTTGAATTACTACAATTAATCTCAATTTGTTAGTCTTGGGGATAGTTCATAGCCCACCACTGATACCAAGAAATCCACGCCTTTTCTAGCAGAACATAAGCAGCCTGTGGCGAAGACTTATTTAAGGGTATGGAAAAATGGTTCCATAAGCAACGAGTATCTCGCAGATTGCGTTGACCTAGTAGCCAAGGAATTGTGCGATCGCTAAACAAGTCGTAGCGACTACGATTGTCGCTAAAATCTTCCCTATTTAAGGTTCCCCCACCTCGCGAGTTCATACAGGTAGTTAGGTAGGCACGGTTTTGAACAACGTACATACCGTATTTTCCTGCTGCTTCGTGTTCGCGAGTGATGAAAAATTGGTTTTTATTTGTAACCGCCAAAGGACTGTAGTTTGACAAAAATTGCGAATAGGAGCTATCGCTTTCTAGTTGATAGACCATTTCAATATTTAATACTAAGTCATTTTGGCTATAGGTATACTTTTTGCCATTGGCATAAGGTTTACCAATAACTTGACCGTAATCAGTAGTTTTACTGATAAACGGTTCGCTGGCTTGGAGTTGCCATCCCTCTAAAGGTACATTTTGGGGAAATACGACCGGAGTAGGCTGACGTTTGCCAATGCTTGGATCTAAAAGCAATCTGCCTAAAACTACAGTGGTACTAGCAAAAACAACTATAAGCAAAGGGATATGTAACTGCTTATACTTCATTACTCCGGCAACTCCATTTGTTCGCTACCGTTGCTTGCTTCGTCTTGCTTAGTAATTAAGTAGCAAAAACCACCAAATAGTAAGGTACAAATTAGAAAAAATATCTGCGAACCTGTACCTATATGCCAATAATCAAAAGATTCAGTAGTTGAATTTGCTACTAAATAAGCCATCAACGCTACTCTAATGCCGTTAACTATGAAGGCAATGATGACGGCAGCAATCGGGACAATAATTTTTTTGCTTAAGCCCCGGATGGGAAACATGACCAAAAATAGGATTGCTAACTTCACTAACTGCGATATAGTTTCCATACCCGAACAGCCTGGATATACTTCTACGGCTCCAGTGGGGAGGGTAATGTTTACTCCCTCGCGCAGCACAGGAAAACCCAAATAAGATAGAAATGCGCTAGAAAATTGGGCTGTAAATATTGAAATATCTAGGTACTGAGAAATATATATTAGGGGAAAATGAAAAGCAAAAATAATTGCTAGTTCTAACCAATACTGACGCAACCCTCTGATACCAGAAGCTAGTAGTGCTAGACCAAGAAAACCGATAAAAGGTGATAGTTCCACAAAAGAATCAACTACATTAACATAGTTACTTCTTAACAACACAAAACCAATTAATACAATGCCGAGCAAACTTGAAAAAATATCGCTTTCAAATTTAAAATTTTGACGTTTCTCCTCTAGTAAAGAGTACACTCCTGCCAAACCTAATAAACTAATAGCGATTTGACTTACATTTCCTTCAACTTTTAAATACAAACTGACATAAACGGCAGTCAAGCTACTAGCGATCGCTAATAACCAAAACTGAGTATTTTCTAAAGGTTTAATCGTCGCCAGGGTAGTATTTTTCATCAGTTTCTAGTCATCATTCATTTGTACGGTAAGTTTTAATATTTATCCCCATAGGCGACGACGGGGGGAAGCTTCAAGCTTTTGGTGAGCATCAGCTAATAGCGCCGGAATATCTAATTGTTCGGGACACCGAGGCAAACAGTCTCCACAAGTGGTACAACGGTTGCCTTTATTACCAGGAAACCAATGCCCAGCATTTTCTAGCATTGAATATCGGTAGCTACTATAGTCTTCCATATTATAAGCAACCGCAAGATTACGTAGGCGCAAAATTTCGGTAATATTGACATTTTCTGGGCAAGGTAAGCAAGCATAGCATTGACTGCATTTTTGCGGGGCGATCGCGGCTAATTGCGCTTCCAAGCGCTGGCAAATAGCAATTTCTTCAGGTGTTAGAGCCTCGCTGCGATCGCTAAACTTTAGCGGTTCAATTAGTTCTTCAGCAGTTGCCGCCCCCACGCTCAGGGTAGCAATACTAGGATCGCTAAGTAAAAAACGATAGTTAAATTCTAAGGGTGTAAGGGGATAACACAAATCGATCAGTTTTTGGGGAGGGGTATAAAGCAAGCCGCCTTTATCTGCCGGGGAAATGATAAATATTCCCATATCTTTGGTTTTGGCTAATTCTAGGGCGGTGGCATGGCGTTGAAAAAAGTAGTAATAGTGTAAATTGACAAACTCAAATAAGTCAGTAGCGATCGCTGCTGTAATTAGTTCTAAAGAGCCGTGACTAGAAAAACCAACATGTTTGATGCGTCCATCATTTAAGGCTGCTTGTACCGCAGTCATGCAGCCACCGCCTTGTACCAGTTTGAGATGTTCCGAAGTATTAATGCCGTGAATTGCCAAGCAATCAATGTAATCTAACTGCAAACGCTGCAATGATTCATCAATGCACTTACCCATAGCATCGGATGCTGCGGTTGGCGAAATTTTGGTAGTAATGTAAATTTGACTTCTCTCTACAGACAAGTGAGCTAAAGCCGCGCCTAAATACTCCTCACTTTTGCCGTAGCCTCTAGCGGTTTCAAAGTGGTTAACGCCTAAACCTAGAGCTTTTTCAATAGTTTTTTGGGCATTTTCTAAAGATGCCAAGTACCGCATCGTTCCCAAAGAGAAAACGGACAAATAAAGGTTGGTTTTACCAAAGCGTCGATAACGCATAAATAATTGCTTAGGCTTCTCCAGGACTAAAACCTTTGCCCTGAATTAAGTCTTCTGGGCGGAGGTTAGATAAAAATTCCTTAAAAGCTCGTTGTTCAGCTTCATCCGCATCTCTATCAACAGGAATAGAAGCATCGGCAATTACTTCCTCCATTACCCATATAGGGCTATTGGTACGTAAAGCGATCGCGATCGCATCGCTGGGACGAGCATCAATTTCTTTTTTGACTTCCCCTTGACGGAGGCTTAAAACAGCATAAAAAGTGCCATCTTGAATTGAGTGAATTACTACGCGCTCTAATGCCATACCCCAAACTTCTAGCATATTTGCCATTAAGTCATGGGTTAGAGGACGGGGCGGTTTTTGGTTTTCTAAGGCGCTGATAATTGCCTTAGCTTGGTCTTGGTTTATATAAATTGGTAGCGCCCGACGCTCGGTTCCGTCTTTTAGCAATACAATCGGGCTGCGATTTACAGCATCTATAGCAATGCCAGCAACTCTCATTTCAATCATTGATGTAGCCTCGTAGATCCTTTTTGCTGATAGCGATTGTGGCAAGGGGGTACACTAGAGCTAGATATACAGTATTAGGAAAGTTATACATATTTATAGTCATAGTTGAATCAGTTTGATTCTAGTCTAGGAGCAATATTTAGTTTTTTGGGTCAGCATTTAACGAACGCTCTTTACCCAAGTATGACCCGTCTTGATGAGATTTATGTAAAGCAGATTAGAAGAATTTAAGTTGATTTTTATTTAGGCAGATTTTTTGTAAGAGTACAGTCATGTTTACAGGATTAGTTCAAGCTTTGGGAAAAGTTCGCGCCTTAGGAAGCGATCGCCTGAGTGTCAGTTGCCAAGATGATAATGCTAATTTAATTTTGACCGATCTTGCCCTTGGTGACAGCGTAGCAGTGGATGGAATTTGTCTAACGGTAATGGAAGTTTTGCCTCAAGGATTTGTCGCCGCCGTTTCTCCCGAAACTTTAGGGCGTACTACTTTAGCCCAAAGACAGCAAGACGATAATTTTGTCAACTTAGAAACTTCTTTGCGCGTGGGAAGTAAGCTAGGGGGGCATTTTGTTATGGGACATATAGACGGAGTTGGTTACTTGGATAGCATTGAGCAAACGGCAACTTCTTGGGAAATGAGTTTTACAACTACTGGTGCGATCGCGCGTTACATTGTTTCCAAAGGTAGTGTTGCAATCAATGGCATAAGTTTAACTATCGCCGATTATGACGATGCCCGCTATTGGTTCAAAGTTGCGGTTATTCCTCTAACTTACGCGCAAACAAATCTAAGGTATTTGCACTTAGGTGAGGCGGTGAATTTGGAAGCGGATATTTTAGGGAAATATATGGAAAAGTTAATTCCTAGTTCTCGGCAAAATTTAGATAACGACCTAACTCCAGCATTTTTGGCAGAAAATGGGTATTTATAAGTAATTCATTGCTCGTTCCGCTTTACTTAGCGATCGCTTACTTTAACTAGCGCAAATTTGCCGAAGTTATATATTAATGATTCTAAATTTTTTGCTCGGCATTCAATGCTTCTTCATTCTGTTGTCAAGAGTGTAAGCTTATTTTTTATTTTTACGTGCTTCTGGCAAATCTAATTTGATTTTTCACTCATCTCATGTTTGAACCCTAAATGCCATTCCAGATAGTAGTTGATATCGCTGACTGCATCTTCAATCCGCCAGCGAAACTCTGTTTGAGCGCGAAGTTCTCGAAGAAGAATAGATTTAACAAGGTGTTTCTCCAAACGTTGTTTTGTGCGTGCAATGTATGCAAGTGCCAAACAGGCATTAGCGCGTACTCCCTCGCTCGGATGTTCAGCTATACGTAGACACACATCTTGCGCGTATTTCCAATCGGGAAAATGCTCCCCTAATGCCAAGGACAAAATTAAAAGCTCCTCTACGGAGCCGTGAACTAATAACTCCTCAATTTCCTGACGATTTGTAAGTACAGGCAGAGGGAAATAAATGCGTGGCGGCAAATCTGGCTCAAAACTATCCATAGCAAAAATTTTATCTGTTACCATCCATTGCCTAATTATCCTGTATCATTTACTTTGATAGAATAGTCCGGTATCCCGACCGATTAACCGGAGATTGAAAGGAGCAAGAAGTATGAGTTGGTGGCATATAACCAAAAGCAAAGTAAAAAACTTTGTAGCGTTATTTTTGGTAGGAGTAGTATTATCAAGCGCGATCGCAGCTTGTTCGGGAGGAGGAAGTAGCACTAGCAATCCCAGCACGGCGGCTAGTGGTGGAGGCGATAAAGAATTAACCCTTGTCTCCTACGCTGTCACCCGCGCCGCTTACGAGAAAATAATTCCCCAATTTACTGCCAAGTGGAAGCAAGAAAAAAATCAAAACATTACTTTCAATCAAAGTTATGGCGGTAGCGGTTCTCAAACTCGTGCAGTAATTGATGGCTTAGAAGCCGATGTTGTCGCTTTAGCTTTGGCATTAGATACAAAAAAAATTGAGCAAGCAAAACTAATTGAACCAGGATGGGAACAAGAAGCCCCCAATAATGCGATCGTCCACAAATCTGTGGCAGCGTTAGTTACTCGTGAAGGCAACCCTAAAGGGATTAAAACTTGGGCAGATTTAGCTAAACCAGGAGTAGGCGTAATTACTGCCAATCCCAAAACCTCTGGTGGTGCGAGATGGAACTTTTTAGGAATGTGGGGTTCAGTAACAAGAACCGGAGGCGATGAAGCCCAAGCCCTAGACTTTACGACTAAAGTAATTAAAAATGCCCCAGTATTGCCCAGAGATGCCCGCGAATCTAGCGATGTATTTTTCAAGCAAGGACAGGGAGATGTATTAATTAACTACGAAAATGAAGTAATTCTAGCAGGATTAAACGGCGAAAAATTACCCTATGTAATCCCCGATGTAAATATCTCTATCGACAATCCGGTAGCAGTGGTAGATGCCAACGTAGACAAACACGGCACAAGAGAAATTGCGCAAGCCTTTGTTGAATATCTTTATACCCCGGAAGCGCAACGAGAATTTGCTAAAGTAGGCTTTCGCCCCGTAGATTCTACCGTAGCTGAGGAAGTATTAAAGCAGTACGTACCAATTAAAACCCTATTTACTGCCCAAGATATGGGGGGATGGGATGAGATTCAGAAAAAGTTTTTTGAAGATGGGGCGATTTTTGACAAGATTCAAGCTAATTGAGAATAGCTTACAAATTACCAATCTCTTGAGTACAACAAAACTATAAATGGTATCTTCTTACTCCAAGCCAAAAAAATCGAGCTGGGAACCCCTAAATAAATTATTAGGGTTATCTGTGCCTTGGCGAATTACTTTAGGCTACTTGACCATTGTGCTGCTATTGCCTGTATCGGCATTGATATTGAAAGCAGCGACAGAAAAACCGATTGACTTTTGGAAAATTGCCACAAGTCCGGTTGCTTTAGCAACTTATGATGTTACCTTCGTTACGGCTTTGGTTGCAGCTTTAATTAATGGAGTTTTAGGGCTGTTGATTGCTTGGGTGCTAGTTAGGTACGATTTTCCTCTCAAGCGTTTGGTAGATGCGTCTATTGATTTACCTTTTGCCTTGCCGACTTCTGTTGCAGGCTTAACTTTAGCAACGGTTTACAGCAATAACGGCTGGCTTGGGTCTTTAGTAGCGCCTTACGGAATCAAAATTGCTTTTACGCGCTTGGGTGTAGGGGTGGCAATGTTATTCATTTCCTTGCCCTTTGTCGTGCGGGCTTTGCAGCCTGTGTTGCAAGAAATGGAAAAAGAAATTGAAGAAGCGGCATGGTCGTTGGGGGCTTCTAGATGGCAGACTTTTTGGCGAGTAATTTTACCGCCCTTAATGCCTGCGATGTTGACGGGAATCGCTTTAGCATTTTCTCGCGCGGTGGGAGAATACGGTTCGGTAGTGATTATTGCTTCAAATATTCCTTTTCAAGACTTAATTGCATCAGTGCTAATTATTCAACGCTTAGAACAGTACGACTATTCGGGCGCAACAGTGATTGGAACAGTTTTATTGCTGATTTCTCTATTAGTTCTTTTAGCAATTAACCTATTGCAGGCTTGGGGACGACGCTATGAGCTTTAATATTGCTGGTAAGTTCTTTAATCCAAGTTCGCAAAAGAAAAAATTAGCCTCTAGCGATCGCCCTTGGGTGAAATTTGTTTTAATTGGAATTGCGATTGTTTATCTTGCCTTAATTTTATTTATTCCCGCAGCCAATGTCTTTGCTCAAGCATTTCAGTCAGGCTTTGGGCCGTTTTTTGAAAACCTCAGCCAACCTGTTTTTCTTCACGCTGTTAAGCTAACGGTAATAATTGCCTTAATTGTTGTTCCTGTTAATACGGTTTTTGGTCTGTGTGCGGCGTGGGTAATTGCCCGCAACCAATTTCGCGGTCGAGCGTTGCTTATCAGTATTTTAGACATCCCTTTTGCTGTTTCTCCGGTAGTAGCCGGATTAATGCTCGTACTGCTTTACGGACGCACTGGTTGGTTTGGACCTGCATTAAACGCGGCAAATATCAAAATTATTTTTGCTTTGCCAGCAATGGTAATTGCTAGTGCTTTTATTACCATGCCGTTTGTGGCACGTGAAGTTATCCCAGTTTTGGAAGAATCGGGCTTTGACCAAGAAGAAGCGGCGAAGACTTTAGGAGCGAACGATTGGCAGATATTTTGGCGCGTCACTCTTCCTAATATTCGATGGGGTCTGCTCTACGGGGTAATTTTGACCAATGCTAGAGTAATGGGCGAATTTGGCGCAGTTTCGGTGGTATCGGGAAATATTGGCGGCAAAACTCAAACTTTGCCTTTATTTGTAGAGGAGGCTTACAAACAGTATCAAACTGAGTCGGCTTTTGCGGCGGCGGTTTTACTAGCGGGTTTGGCTTTAGTTACTTTGGTGTTAAAAGAAATTTTGGAACGGAAAACTCAAATTAAAGATATCGAATAGGAGAATTATTTTATGTCTATCCAAAATCAAGGCAACTTTTCTTTGCAGACATCTAGACCAACTCAAACTCGAATCAAAATTCATATCCCCAAAGCCTTTCATGAAGAACCAGTAATTTCACGCTTAGTTTCCGATTACGGGCTTACGGTCAATATTGCCGCCGCCCTACTTGGCGCAAATACGCGAGACGATGGCTGGTTTGAGTTAGATTTGCGTGGTAAAGCCGAGCAGATTCAAAGCGCTTTAACTTATCTCAATGAGTTGGATTTGGAAATTTGGGGTCAATCAACAGCAGAAGAAGATGGCTGGTAATGGATAAAGATTTCCAATCATCTTAATATTTAAGTCATTTGATTCTCAATTGCCCAGCGCGCAAGTTCGGTACGATTGTGCAAACCTGTTTTGCCTAGCATATTAGAGACGTGACTTTCTACAGTGCGCTGACTTACATTGAGTTCGTCAGCAATATTTTTATTAGCTAAACCTCTAGCGACAAACTGGACGACTTTCATCTCTGTTTGGGTGAGGTGAACGTCGAAAGGAACTTGAATTTTTGATTCATTGTCGCCGCCGTCTGTAGACTGCTGCCTCTGCCGAAAAGCTTGTTTGAGGGATGCTTCTACTTGAGCTACTAATTCTTCTGGCTCAAAGGGTTTTACCATATAAACATCTGCGCCTACATTTAGCCCCTTAACTCGGTCTTGTGCTTGACCTTTAGCTGAAAGAAATAAGACCGGAATCCAGCTAGTACGCTCATCTTCACGAATATTGCTAACAAAATCGTAGCCATCCATCTCTGGCATCATCACGTCACAAACAATCATGTCTGGAATATCGCTTTCTAATACTTCTAGAGCTTCTCTACCATTTTCTGCCGTGACAACTTCGTAGCCCCGAAATTCTAAGTAATCTTTGACTAATAGGATTAAATTCGGGTCATCATCGATTAGTAGCAGTCTTTTGTGTTCTTTAACGCTGGTTTCTTTCATACGTTGCTACTGTGGTTACTTTTACGTTGATGAAATTCTATAATTGGATGTTTTGCATTTGGTTTTTTATACATAACATCAAGCGATCGCTGCTAAGTCTTCAATCTTGAAAAAATGCAATTTTAGTAATGCTACGGAATTATATAGTATATCTAATGCGTTATTATATATTGTTTTCTCTCTCTAAATTCTCAGTCATTTGACTGCTAATTACTGCTAGTCGCCTCGATATTGTCTGAGCATAAAAAATACTTATTATTCATTAGTTGCTGTATTAAAAGCTACAGGTTGGGGCAAAGAATGAGTTAAAAAAGCATATTCTGTAACAACACAGTTATTAATTATGTGTTCTTGAATAATCCGCTCGATTATTTCAGGAGTTGCTTTATGATACCAAACGCCATCAGGATACACTACCAAAATTGGTCCGGAGGTACAAACACGCAAGCAATTAGCTTTGGTGCGAAATATGCAGCTAGGGCGTGTCTCTGTAGGTTTATCGAGGTTTAACTGTTTTAGACGTTTTTTGAGGTAATCCCAAGATTCCAAACTTGCTTGAGTGGAGCAGCATTGAGGAAAAGTTGGACCAGCACAGATAAAAATATGCCGTTGAATTTGCTCTAGTCCTAAACTTGTAACGGAATTAGCTAGAGATTCCAAATCTTTAGCTGGGTGAGTTTCAACTTCTTCGACTACCTCAATCGGCGCGGCATTTTCTGGGGTCATGTTACAAAAGATAATTTTGACTTTAAAACTATTTTGACAAATTAAAAACAGCGCGATCGCCCCTTTAATTCAATCACCACAACTATTACAACTATCACCAGGCATAAGTTCGGAAACCCGTACACAAAATTTTATTGCTTTTTGGTTCCATATTTAGCTAAATTAGCACTCAGGAGCAGAGAGTGCTAATTTTTTGGGAGAAACATATATGGCAGCAGTGACTTTAAGTGTATCGGAAGTAAAACCCCTAGGCGATCGCGTATTTGTAAAAGTAAGCGCCGCCGAAGAAAAGACCGCCGGAGGTCTATATTTGCCTGACAACGCCAAAGAAAAGCCCCAAGTTGGGGAAGTAGTCGCCTTGGGTGATGGCAAGCGTAACGATGACGGTTCTCGCCAGCAAATGGAAGTAGAGATCGGTAACAAAGTTCTTTACTCTAAGTACGCAGGTACAGACATCAAACTCGGTACAGAAGAATATGTACTGTTATCGGAAAAAGACATTCTTGCCGTAGTTGCGTAAGCAAGCTCGCTGCACGAACAGAAAATAATTTTTTCTTGAGTCTCCAAGCAATTTAACCCCTCACAACACAGGTTTACCCATATGGCAAAGCGAATTATATATAACGAGAATGCTCGTCGTGCTTTAGAGAAGGGCATGGACATTTTGGCAGAAGCGGTTGCGGTTACCTTGGGTCCCAAGGGTCGGAACGTAGTACTAGAAAAGAAATTTGGCGCACCTCAAATCGTTAACGACGGGGTAACTATTGCCAAAGAAATTGAATTAGAAGACCACGTCGAAAATACAGGTGTAGCACTAATTCGTCAAGCAGCTTCTAAAACCAACGACGCAGCAGGAGACGGTACAACTACAGCTACCGTACTTGCTCACGCAATGGTCAAAGAAGGTCTAAGAAACGTAGCGGCGGGAGCCAATGCTATTTCCCTCAAGCGTGGCGTAGACAAAGCTACTAGCTTCTTAGTAGGCAAAATTGCCGAACACGCTCGTCCGGTGGAAGATTCCAAATCTATCGCTCAAGTTGGCGCAATTTCTGCGGGTAACGATGAAGAAGTCGGTCAAATGATTGCCGACGCGATGGACAAAGTTGGTAAAGAAGGCGTAATTTCCCTAGAAGAAGGGAAATCTATGAATACTGAGCTAGAAATTACCGAAGGGATGCGCTTTGATAAAGGCTATATCTCTCCTTACTTTGCCACCGATCCTGAGCGGATGGAAACAGTTTTTGAAGAGCCTTTTATTTTGTTAACCGACAAGAAAATTGCTTTAGTTCAAGACTTAGTACCCGTATTAGAGCAAGTAGCTCGTTCGGGTCGTCCGCTCGTAATTATTGCTGAAGACATTGAAAAAGAAGCTTTGGCAACTTTGGTCGTCAACCGTTTACGTGGCGTACTAAACGTAGCGGCGGTTAAAGCTCCAGGTTTTGGCGATCGCCGTAAAGCTATGTTAGAAGATATTGCCGTATTGACTGGCGGTCAACTAATTACTGAAGATGCTGGCTTGAAACTAGAAACTACCAAGCTAGAAATGCTAGGTAAAGCGCGTCGCATCAATATCACCAAAGACACTACAACTATCGTTGCTGAAGGTAACGAGCAAGCAGTTAAAACTCGCTGCGAACAAATCCGCCGTCAAATGGAAGAAACTGAGTCTTCCTACGATAAAGAGAAACTCCAAGAGCGTCTAGCTAAGTTGGCTGGTGGTGTGGCTGTAGTTAAAGTTGGTGCAGCTACAGAAACCGAAATGAAAGATCGCAAGCTACGCCTAGAAGACGCGATTAATGCTACTAAAGCCGCCGTAGAAGAAGGTATTGTTCCCGGTGGTGGTACAACTCTCGCTCACCTCTCTCCTGAATTGGAAGCTTGGGCGACAAGTAACCTCAAAGACGAAGAATTGATTGGCGCGATGATTGTCTCTCGTGCTTTGGCTGCTCCCCTAAAGCGGATTGCTGAAAACGCCGGACAAAATGGTGCAGTAATTGCCGAGCGCGTCAAAGAGAAGGAGTTTAATGTTGGTTTCAACGCCGCAACTAACGAATTTGTCGATATGTTTGCAGCCGGAATTGTCGATCCAGCTAAAGTAACTCGTTCCGCATTGCAAAACGCAGCTTCTATTGCTGGTATGGTTTTAACTACTGAGTGCATTGTAGTTGACAAGCCAGAACCAAAAGATGGCGCAGCGCCAGCAGGGGGTGGTATGGGTGGTGGAGATTACGATTATTAATTGTAAGTAGGCGTAAGTAATACTTGCGCCACCACTTCTTGACTGAAAGCAGAGTTTCTTGACAAAGAAGCTCTGCTTTTTTTGTTGATTTAGCTGCTGCAATCGAAGATTCGATCTTTAGGTCAAACTAAAAATTAAAATTTATAGATATACCTATGGGTTGTTTGTAGCTCAACCTCTCTAAGGTAGATTGTAAAAAATAAAATAGTTATTTTATATCAAAGAAATTATGACAAAAAGTTTTCCCCAAACTCAAGAGCAGTTAGAGCAAAAACTATTAAAGAGCATTCAAGAGGTGTATTTAAAAACTCTCGGACATCAACCCCAACAAGTTTCTGGTAAACTGAATGATAAAAATTTGACAGTAATTATTGAAGATTCTATTACTAAAGCCGAACAGTTATTAGTAAATAATGGGAAGGAAGAATTAGCACAGCAAGTGAGGACTAACTTACAGTTAGCTTTTGAGCCTTATCTCAAATCGGCAATTGAGGAAGCTACATCGATTCCTTTAACCGATTTAATTAGTAAATCCTCTTTAGATACAGGCAGAACTAGCATTGTGGCAATTTTTACTCATGCACCAGAACTGCTTTCCTCTAGCTAATAGATGCGTATAACTTTATTCTTGCTGAAGCATCGCACTCATTAACTATACTTGCAACTTAAATAACAACGTACAATTGCTTCTAAATCTTCTAGCATATAAGGCTTAGTAATATATTCGCAGCAACCTGCCGATAATAAGCGATCGCGATCTTCTACTCTAGCTAAAGCTGTAACAGCAATTACAGGAATATTTGTTGCGATTGGGTTTTGCTTGAGATGGCGAACAACCTCTACACCGTTTATATCTGGTAGCATTACGTCTAGCAAAATTAAGTCTGGGTTGTGAGCTTGAGCTAAAAGTAAGGCTCTTTGTCCGTGAGTTGCGGTAATTAGCGAACAATCGAATATATTTAACACTTCATTAAGCAGCATCAGATTATCTTCATTGTCATCTACTGCCAAAATCCGTACTTGTTTGGCAGATGTTTCGGCATTTTTAGTCAAAACTTTCACTTTTTTACCCCATCAGTAGGAAACCATCAACAGACAAAAACATTCGGGTTTATATCCTTATTGAGGCATTCCGTTGGCGGCTAATCTGGCGCTCGTAATGGACTGGCTCTAATTTAGAATTAAGCGATTATTGAATTGCTGAAAAAATCTATACAGAGGTTATCATTGCACATAAGGGTAATAAAAGTAACACAATTAACAAAGGTAAAATCTCAGCTTTCTCAATAAACTTAATATTCATTTAATAATAAGGTAACTTTCTAGGAAAAGCTGTAGTTATGTCTACAAAGTAATGAGTTTTGTTAATTTGAGTAATAGACTTGTCGATCGCCGATAAAACTTTAACTTTGCCGTAGGCATCGCTCGACAAGCATTATATTCACCAATTTTAGCGCGAGAATAGAAACAGATTGGCGATCGCAATCTATTCAAAGCGACTGTAGGAGAAAAGTAATGGCGATTTCTACAACCAATCCCGCAACGGGTGAAACGCTCAAAACCTTTACAGAACTAACAGATAGCGAAATTGAAACTAAACTTGAATTATCAAAGCAAGCCTTTGAAAAGTGGCGCAAAACATCCCTAAGCCAACGTGCGGAGTGGATGCACGCCGCTGCCGCTATATTAACGCAGAATAAAGCCCAATACGCCCAAATTATGACCCTAGAAATGGGTAAACCAATTAGAGGCGCAATTGCAGAAGTAGAAAAATGCGCGTTGGTATGTCGTTACTACGCCGAAAATGCCGCAAAATTTCTAGCAGATGTACCCGTTTCTACGGACGCAAGTGCTAGCTTTATTCGCTACCAACCAATGGGAGCAATTTTAGCCGTAATGCCTTGGAATTTTCCCTTTTGGCAAGTATTTCGCTTTGCTGCACCCACACTAATGGCGGGGAATGTAGGCTTACTCAAACACGCTTCTAACGTACCGCAGTGTGCTTTAGCTATTGAAGACATTTTTACTCAAGCAGGTTTTCCTGATGGAGTATTTCAAACTTTGCTAGTAGGATCTGACAGAGTTAGCGATTTAATTAGTAGAAGTCACATTCAAGCGGCAACTTTAACTGGAAGCGAAGTAGCGGGAGCAAGTTTAGCCGCCGCCGCCGGGAAGCAAATTAAAAAAGTAGTTTTAGAATTGGGCGGCAGCGATCCGTTTATAGTCTTGGCTAGTGCCGATTTAGAAGCCGCCGTAACTACCGCCGTAACCGCGCGAATGCTCAACAATGGTCAGTCTTGCATTGCCGCGAAACGATTTATTGTAGTTGAAGAAATTGCCGATCGCTTTCAGCAAAAGTTAGTAGAAAAATTTGCCGCTTTAAAAGTTGGCGATCCGATGCAGCTAGATACAGACTTGGGTCCCTTAGCAACGCCAAACATTCTTAAAGACTTAGACTATCAAGTTACTCAATCGGTAAAAGACGGCGCAAAGTTGCTCATTGGCGGACAAAAGTTAGATCGCCCCGGAAACTACTATGCAGCGACAATATTAACCGATATTCCCCCCGGAAGTCCGGCCCAAAAAGAAGAATTTTTTGGGCCTGTAGCCTTGTTATTTAAAGTAGCTGATATAAATGAAGCAATTGAATTAGCTAACGATACGCCCTTCGGCTTGGGTGCTAGTGTTTGGACAAATAAAGCAGCAGAAAGAGATCGCCTAATTGACGAAATTGAAGCGGGAGCGGTATTTATTAACAGCATGGTCAAATCTGACCCCCGGATGCCTTTTGGTGGCATCAAAAAATCGGGTTATGGTCGAGAATTGGGTAAAGAGGGCATTCATGAGTTTGTGAATATTAAAACCGTTTGGGTGAAGTAAAGTTGCAGGTGACTGGGGACTATTAGATAAAGCTAAGTATTCCCATATTTATATAGAGTGCGGAGACAGCAAGTTGATGAATACAGCAGAATTATTAGTTCAATGTCTGGAAAATGAAGGCGTGCGTTACATTTTTGGCTTACCTGGCGAGGAAAACTTGCACGTTTTGGAAGCAATCAAAAAATCTTCCATTAAGTTTATCACTACCCGTCACGAGCAGGGCGCGGCATTCATGGCAGATGTTTACGGGCGTTTAACAGGCTGTTCTGGGGTATGTCTTTCTACTTTAGGACCTGGAGCGACTAATTTAATGACGGGAGTTGCTGACGCTAATTTAGACGGCGCTCCTTTAGTTGCTATTACCGGACAAGTAGGCACAGATCGGATGCACATTGAGGCGCACCAGTATCTCGATTTAGTGGCAATGTTTGCTCCCGTTACCAAGTGGAATAGCCAAATAGTTCGTCCTAGCAACACTCCCGAAATTGTCCGGCGGGCTTTTAAAATTGCCCAAAGTGAAAAACCTGGGGCGGTGCATATCGATTTGCCCGAAAATATTGCCGCTATGCCTGCCGTTGGTACAGCTTTAATTAACAGCACCTTGCAAAAAACCTACGCGGCTTTTCAAAGTATTGCCGCCGCCGCTTCAGCGATTTGTGAGGCTAAAAACCCCCTAATTTTAGTCGGAAATGGGGCGATTAGAGCTAATGCTAGTGAATCTGTAACTAAGTTTGCAACAAACTTAAATATTCCTGTAGTTAATACTTTCATGGGTAAAGGTGTAATTCCTTATACTCATCCCTTGGCGTTGTGGACGATGGGATTGCAGCAGCGAGACTATATCAATTGTGGGTTTGACAATACAGACTTGGTAATTGCGATCGGCTACGACTTAATTGAATATTCACCTAAAAATTGGAATCCCCAAGCTAATATTCCAATTATTCATATTAGTGCCATGTCCGCCGAGATTGATAGCAGCTATGTACCAATTGTGGAGGTTGTCGGCGATGATATATCAGATTCCCTAGAGGAAATTTTGCAGCGAGCTCATCGTGACAATAAACCCGAACCTTACGCCCTACAATTACGCGCCGATATTCGAGCAGATTATGAGGAATACGCCAACGATAGCGGGTTTCCCATTAAGCCTCAAAAACTAATTTACGATTTGCGCCAGGTCATGGGACCAGAAGATATTGTAATTTCCGATGTAGGCGCTCACAAAATGTGGCTTGCTCGTCATTATCATTGCGATCGCCCTAATACTTGTTTAATTTCTAATGGCTTTGCAGCAATGGGAATTGCAATTCCTGGCGCAGTGGCGGCAAAACTGGTTTATCCCAACCGGAAAGTAGTTGCAGCTACCGGGGATGGTGGTTTTATGATGAATTGCCAAGAATTAGAAACAGCTTTACGAGTGGGTACGCCCTTTGTAACTTTAATTTTCAATGACGGCGGTTATGGGTTAATTGAGTGGAAGCAGCAAAATCAATTTGGTAGTTCTTCTTACGTTCATTTTGGCAACCCAGATTTTGTCAAGTTTGCGGAAAGTATGGGATTAAAAGGCTATCGTGTGGAATCGGCAACAGATTTTATTCCGATCCTCAAAACAGCTTTAGCCCAAGGGGTTCCGGCAGTTATTGATTGCCCAGTAGATTATCGAGAAAACTCTCGATTCACGCAAAAATCTGGTGACTTAAACTGTAAATTGTAAACCTATTTTCAAAACAGCTTAATTTATGAATAGAAATGACTGAGTAAGAAGATAATTAAACTAACATTTTTTACTTCTTACTCAAGTTTTTATATATTTTCACTCGCTCATAAGCGCTACTCGTCATAAATAGTCAACTCTTTTGGGTTGCAGCGTTTGACAACTACTACAATTCCTTCTGCTCCCTCATTATTTAAGTCCTCGACATAGCCTGGATAGGCGGCTTTAGCTTCCGCAGAGGTTTTGAACGGTCCAAAGTAGTACACGCAATGGGGCTTAATAGTTGTAATTTCTGTCCACCAAGGTGTATTAAAGCCTTGCAGGAAGCCTATAATTAACCGTTTAATCATGTATGTAGTAGTGCATAATAGAGTAGCGACAAAAAGCTTATATTACCAGAGTAGCTTTCTAAATACAATAACTACTATTATTGAAAAAGCTTCTATCGGATGGGATAATTATTATTTTCAAGTGTTTAACTTGGCTAGTAAGTAAAAGTTTGTAAAAATACTTTCAATCTATATAGAACAACAAAATATTATTAGTCAAGTTAACTGAAATAATTAGTATTATAAAGAGCTAGCAAGAAAAATCATTTTTACTCTAGCTAGCTCTACCAAATTAATTACTTATAGTCAATGAAAGTTGCCAGTTGGAATGTAAATTCAATTCGGATTCGTTTAGAGATAGTGGTAAATTGGCTGAGGGAGAATCAGGTAGATGTATTGTGCTTGCAAGAAACTAAAGTTGTAGAGGAGAATTTTCCGCGATCGCCTTTTACCGATTTAGGTTATCACATTTATGCTTCGGGGCAAAAATCTTACAACGGTGTAGCACTTATTAGCACCCAACCAATGGAAGATGTTAGCACGGGTTTTGCGCCTCTAATTGGAGTAAATGACCTAGACACTCAAAAGCGGGTAATTACGGGGACTATTGACGACGTGAAGATTGTCTGCGTGTACGTTCCTAATGGTGGTGTGGTAGGAAGCGAGAAATATATCTACAAGTTGCACTGGTTAAAAGCATTGCGAGAATACTTACGTCTTGCTTTGTATGAAATATCCAATATTTGTATCTGCGGTGACTTCAATATTGCTTTAGAAGATAAAGACATTCACGCACCAGCTTTACTAACAGGTCAAACTATGGCATCCGAGCTAGAACGTCAAGCATTGCAAGGAATTATCGATCTAGGTTTTGCTGATGCTTTTCGCAAGTTTACCCCTGAAGGCGGACATTATAGTTGGTGGGACTATCGCGCGGCGGCTTTTCGGCGTAACTTGGGTTGGCGAATCGACCATCATTATTTAACTTCTGACCTCTACAAACAGGCGACTAGCTGCATTATTGATACAGCACCTAGAGAACTTGTCCAGCCTAGCGATCATGCACCCGTAATTGTAGAGTTTTGAAATAGAAGTCACACTAAATTAACTTAAATTGAAGCTTGTAAATCTCTTTACTTTAGCCATTAAGTATTTAATCTTTAAAATAAGCAACTTTATTATTTTGTCAATCTACAAGTAGGAGGAAGTTATTACTAATTAGAGTTCTCATAACAAACATTTTTTACTCAAGCCAAAAATACTAAAACCAGAACCATTTATAGGTTTAAATAAAAGCTGTAAATTTTGCTACTATTTTTTGAAGTTAAAATTAGTATATTAATGCAACAAATACTTAGAAGTTAAGTAATTCTAACGGAGACTTTAGGGTGCGTTTAGTAACTAGAAAAGTAATAGCTTTTGCTTTAACAGGTACATCTGGTTTTTCTACAATTTTTACCGGGACATTAATATCTACAATTTCTGTAGCAAAAGCCGCTAATAGACCAACCACCATGTCAACTAATGGCATGGTAACGACTCCTCATTATCTTGCTTCTCAAGCAGCAATAGATGTACTTAAAGATGGTGGAAATGCGGTAGATGCGGCTATTAGTGCAGCTTCAACTTTAGCTGTCGTTTATCCTCACATGAATAGTATAGGAGGAGATAGCTTTTGGCTAATTTACAATGCAAAAACCAAAGAACTTAAAGCTTTAAATGCTAGTGGTCGTTCTAGTGAAAAAGCAACAATTAAATTCTACCAAGACTTAGGCCATAAAAAGATTCCTGCTAGAGGTTATCTGGCTGCAAATTGCGTACCAGGCACTATTTCCGGTTGGGATGCAGCTTATAAATACGCTCAAAAAACAATGGGGAATAGTCTTCCTTGGCAAAGGGTAATGAGTTCGTCAATTGCCTATGCCGCAACGGGTTTTCCAGTAACACCAAGTCAAGAAATTTGGACAACTACAAATATTGGTCAAGATAATAAAGAATTGCGCGATCTTCAGCGTTTTGAGAGTTTCCGTAAAACTTACCTCAAAGCAAATAATCAACCCTATAAAGCTGGAGAAATATTTAAGCAACCAGAGCTTACCAAAACTTTAAAAGCCATTGCAACGAACGGTGCAAAAGAATTTTATCAAGGTGAAATTGCCAAAAATATAGTAGCAGATGTACAAGCCAATGGCGGAGTTTTAACTACTAAAGATTTTGCTCAACATACGGCTAACTGGGTAAATCCAATTTCTGTTAATTACCGCCAATATCAGGCTTACAATTTCCCCCCTAATACTCAAGGGATGGCTTCATTGTCAATTTTGAACATCCTAAATAACTTCGACTTAAAAAAAATTGGGGAAGGGACAGCAGATTATTATCATGTAATTGTAGAAGCAACTAAACTAGCTTTTGCCGATCGCGATAAATATCTTAGCGACCCAGATTTTGTCAAAATTCCTTTAAATTCCCTATTATCTAAAAAGTATGGTACAGAATTAGCCAGTCGTATTAATTTAACAAAAACCGTTAAAGAAGCAAAACTTCTCGATCCTAAAGGCGATACTGTATGGTTAGGAGTGGTTGATAAAGATGGTAATTCTGTTTCTTTAATTCAAAGTATTTATCATGATTACGGTTCGGGAATTGTGGCTAAAAACACCGGGGTTTTGCTGCAAAACCGGGGTAGTTTCTTTTCCTTAGATCCAAAGCACGTCAATCATTTAGAACCAAGAAAGCGTACTTTTCACACCCTAAACCCAGCTATGCTGTTTAAAACGGGAAAACCGTATCTTGTTTACGGCACAATGGGAGGAGAAGGACAACCACAAACTCAAGCAGCGCTCGTAACTCGCATTGTTGATTTTGGTTATAGCGTCCAAGAAGCAATTGAAGCACCAAGATGGCTTCAAGGTAGAACTTGGGGTGCATCTTCTAACGATTTAAAGATAGAAGGGCGAGTAAGCAAAGCCGTAACTGAAGAATTAGTTAAAAGAGGTCATCCCGTCAAAATGGTTGATGATTATACCGATACAATGGGACACGCTGGCGCAATTTTAATCGACCCAATAACCAATGTTAAATCAGGAGGAGCCGATCCGCGCGGAGATGGCGCAGCAGTAGGGTATTAAAAATCTGCTGTTACCAATTAGTGTAGAGACGCTGCATTGTAACGTCTCTACATTTTTATCGGTTTTTAGCTCGTACAAAGTTGTTTTTGCTCACCAAATTACGCAGCTTACTAACGATAGTTAGTGAACTGCAATGCTACAGGTAATTCTTCTTGCTTTAAGCGTTGAATTACTACCTGCAAATCGTCTTTATCTTTACTAGAAACTCGTACCGAATCTCCTTGAATTGACGGCTGTACTTTCTTAAATTCGTCCCTAATTAGCTTGCTAATTTGTTTAGATATTTCTTGACTAATACCTTTTTTTAGCTTTACTTCTTGGCGAATGCGATTACCGCTTGCAGATTCTATTTTGCCGTAGTCAAATATTTTGAGCGAAAGGTTACGTTTAGCGGCTTTTTGCTGAAGGATAGAATGGACGGCATCTAAAGTAAATTCGCTATCGGTACTAATATTAATTACTTCATCGCCCAATTCTACAGTAGTTTGAGTGTCTTTGAGGTCGTAGCGGCTTTTGATTTCTCGAACCGTTTGATCGATCGCATTAACCAATTCTTGGTGGTCAAAATCGCTGACAATATCGAAAGAATAGGTAGAAGCCATAAAACTCAATAAATAGTAAAAATATAAGCTTAGTCGCTATTAGCCATGCAAGACGCTCAGAACAAACAGCGTCCCCGAACAAAAACTACCAATGCCAAACATCAAACTCCGCCCTAAAGGTATATTAGCAATGTAAAATCCCGAATATAGCAGCCGTGCCACTACAAAAGTAATTGCAGCAATTTCTGCTTTTTGGGAGTTAAGACCAGTAACGTAAGCCATCAGTGCGGCGGCGGCAAAAATTGGGAAAGCTTCAAGGGTGTTTTGGTGCGCCCAATTAGCCCGTTGAGCGTAGGGCGGTAACTTGTCAAACATTGCACGAGGGGCAGCGATATCGTAACCTATCTGGAATCGCCCGTAAGCGACCGCTAGATAGGGAATATAGATAAGGACGGCTGCTGCCACAATACTAGCCAAAAAAACTGTCGGTGCGGTTAGTAGCGATATCATTGTTTGCTAGTCAAAATAAAATAAAGTTACCACTTTTCTTTGATCTTCTGCCTCTTGGCAAGTTTGTAACAAAGTGCGGCTGTCGTGAAAGGCAAAACAGATAAGTTGCTGACAGCGAGAAACAATTTCTTGATTGCATAGGGAACTTGCTTCAGCTAAAGATAGGCGATCGTTACCAGGGTTTTCGACTAAGTGCATAACTTGCTCTAATTGCTGGCGAGATTCTTGGGGTTGACGTTCCAAACTTTGCGGCAAAATTACCGTTAGTAAATTGGGATCGGCACGCATTGCACCGCGAATTGCTGCCGAATTAGTACCCGTTGCACCAGAAGTTAGCAACCGATTTCCTGATAAAACCAAAGCGTAACTCATCATCTCAATTAAGTGTTGATGAGTAAGGGGAACATGGCGCGAACCTAGTAAGGCAATCCGTTTAGAGCCTGTTTGCTGGATTGTAGCTAGTTCTTGCGCTAATGTATCGATTTTGGGTAGGTCTAGGTTTGTGGACTGACTCAAATTGGCGCGATCGCGTTTTTCAAAACAACCTCGTTATTTTAGCAGACACCGCCGTAAAGCATGACACTTTAAGATAAAGCTACCGCCGCATCGATTTTTAAGATAGACAATAATCGATCAATATCAAAATGTTCCTGCATTAATAGGCGAATGCACTCTACTTTAATTGGTTCGTGGAGGCGGACTTGTCCAAAAGCGCGATCGACGATTTCTACCGTAGAAAGGGTATCGAGATCGACAGATAAAATCGGAATTTCTAATTCTTCGGCTTTATTGAGAATAAAATCTGGTGGTGGCAATTGTCCGGTAAGGATAAGGCATTGAGTAGAACTTTCTAAAGCCGCTAATTGAATTTCTACGCGATCGCCTCCCGTAACTACTGCCATATTTCGCCGCTTGCGGAAGTATTTTAAGGCAGAATTTACATTCATCGCCCCAATAGCCAAGCTTTCTACCATTAAATTAGTGCGATCGCGCCGACACAGCACCTCCGCTTGCAACTGTTTGACAAGTTCCGCCACGCTAACGCTACGTAACAAGGCATTTTTTGGTAGCATTCCTAGAACAGGGATATTTTGCTGCTCTAAAAACGGACGCAATTGGTTATTTGCAAACTCTAATTGGTCGCTGGGAATATCGTTTAGCAAAACGCCAATTAAAGAATTACCCAATTTTTGCTTTGCAGCAACCAGCGCTTCTATAGACAACACCGATTTGTAGCGTACTACCAATAACACGGCAGCATCTATCGCTTGAGCTACTTGAGGCAAGCTGAGGTCAAATAACACCCCTTCGGCTAAATTACCCGCACCTTCTAGCAATACTAAATCGCTGCCAGTTTTTTGCAGGTATTGTTTAGCTGCTTGTTGATAATTAGTTGTATCTCCACCCCTCAGACGTTTTTCTACCGTAGAGGCATTCAAGTTTAGTAGTGTTGGGAACAGTCTCCCTGATGGCAAATTGAGTATCTGCCTAATAAATTCAACATCTGCTTCCTCTACCTGTCTGTCTTCATCAAAATTACTACCTACAGGCTTGCCATAGGCAATATCTAGCCCTTTTCTTTGCAGTTGATGAAATAAACCTAGTACCGTAGCGGACTTACCACTGTAAGCTTCGGTTGACCCAATTAGTAAATATTTAGCAGATGTTGGCACGCGATCGCTCCTTAGTTCATATTTGGCAGTATATCCAGGAGTTCCCCAGATTCGATGCTTAAAGTGCAACTTTTCGTTCATTCTAAGTCAAACTTAAGCTTTCAAAGGTAACAAGAATATTGCCAATGTCAGGAGAATTTTTAGTTTATTTAAAGATTAATCATCTTTACGCAAGAGTTTACGGTAAAATCCTTTGGGAAAATCGGTAGTCTGACCTAGTTGAAAACTGACTACAACATCAATTAAAAAATCTACCAGCGCCGAACTTGCCATCATAATTTCATAACTTAGCTCGGCATTACCATCAAACTGCATCCGACACCGGATTAAATCGGCAGGTAGAATCGAAACATTCCAAGTAGCAACAAAAGGAATACTCTCCCCCGCCTCGATTTTGCGCTGTCCTTCTAGCACCCCTTTTTTGTAGAGACTAATCGCTAAAGGTAAGATGTTGCGCTTGTTTCCCTGAAAGTAAGGCATATATACTCGGACATCTTGGGGGTTAGCAGGCTGGAGTTCGGTGACAGACATAATTAAAATATTCCTTAAATTTGATGGCAAGAAAGCTGTTGACTTAAGCTTTTCGTTCTTAATATTCCCAAAAACTACCCCATTAATCCCACAAAAATTAATAAATTTCTGCTGCTAATTTTTTTAGTCCAAGTCAAAATGATTGACTCACGGTTTATTATGGGCTGAAGATGACTTTAAGAAAATTCTGGTGAGCAAATTCTATGGCTCCACTGGTTGCCAACTACTACTTGACCTATCGGTGTAATGCTCGCTGTCACTTTTGTAACATTTGGGCATTAGAACCACCGAAAGAAGCCGATTATGAGACAATTCAACATAATTTGGTTGATTTACGCAAACTAGGTGTAAATTACATTGATTTTACGGGTGGCGAACCATTGTTACGCGCCGATGTTGGTCAAATATACCAAGAGGCAAAACGCCTAGGGTTTATGACTAGCATGACGACTAACACAATTTTATATCCCAAAAAAGCGAAAGAAGTTCAAGGTTTAGTAGACTTTTTAAATTTTTCCTTAGATGGTGCGGATGCTGAAACCCACGACCGATCGCGGGGAGTAAGAATTTTTGACAACTTAGTAGAATCGGTAAAAATTGCCCAATCTCTAGGGGAATACCCCGTACTCAACCACACCGTCACGGCGCAAAACTACGAGCGAATTGATGAGATTGGTGAATTAGGACAGCGTTTAGGGGCGCGAGTGTGGCTAAATCCAGCCTTTACCGCCTACGACAACTATAATTCCCAGAAAAATCCGACTCCCGACATGGTGGCGGCAATTCAGGCGAGTGGAAAGAAGTATAAAAATGTCGGGTACAATAAAGCTGCATTGGCTTTTATTGAAGCTGGAGGCAATGACACCAAAAACCCCCGTTGTAAGGCGGTAGATGCGGTAATTGCAATTTCTCCTGATGACCAACTACTGTTGCCCTGTTACCACTTTGCCCAATCGGGCGTACCCATTAACGGTAAGCTTTACGAGCTTTACCGAGAATCGGAGGAAGTGGAGAAGTATCGCGCTTCTCAAGGTAAGCTATCGGTCTGTGAAGGCTGTACGGTATGGTGTTATTTGATCCCCAGCTTCAATATGGGTGTAGACAAATACTGGTGGCTAAATACAGTAACTTATGCCAGCGAATTTTTGGCACGAAAACGATTCTTACAACGAGCTTGACGCGCTTAGCTCGTTGTTGTCTGAGTTCTCCGAACCAGAGGAATCAGACGAAAGCGTTGAGGAGTCAATGTTAGAGGTGTCAGCATCTCTAACATCTGGCTACAAAGGACGCAGGCGCAAAGCGGCAGTAGTTTTAACGGTAGTTTGGGGCGGTACGATCGCCCTACACTTAGTTTCTTGGGGTACGTGGTTTGTTTTAGGTATGACCACAATTTTTGGGATTCATACTTTAGGACTTGTATTTACAAGGGCCCGCATCGCCCCCGCACCACTATCGGGAGATTTGACAAATTGTCCGACAGTCTCTTTGCTAGTTGCCGCCAAAAACGAAGAGGCGGTAATTAGTAAATTGGTAAAAAATTTATGTAGTATCAACTACCCGTCAGATAAGTACGAAATTTGGGTAGTAGATGATAATAGCACTGATAAAACACCAGAGTTGCTAGAAAAACTGGCGCAAAAGTATCCACAACTAAAAGTATTGCGTCGCACGGCAGGTAGCGGCGGTAAATCCGGCGCGTTGAACGATGTATTCCCACTAACCACCGGAGAATTTGTCGGGGTATTTGATGCCGATGCTCAAGTATCGCCCGATTTGCTGCGACAGGTATTGCCCTTATTTGATAGAGAAGCAGTAGGAGCGGTACAAGTACGAAAAGCGATCGCCAATTCGGGAACTAATTTCTGGACAAAAGGGCAAAGTACAGAAATGGGTTTAGATAGCTATATGCAGCAACAGCGCATTGCTAGAGGCGGTTTGGGAGATTTGCGCGGTAACGGTCAATTTGTGCGGCGAGAGGCTCTAGTGCGCTGCGGAGGCTGGAATGAGGAGACAATTACTGACGATTTGGACTTAGCTTTACGCTTGCACCTCGATCGGTGGGATATTGAGTTTTTGAGCTTTCCCCCAGTAATGGAAGAAGGCGTAACTACGGCGGTTTCTTTGTGGCATCAGCGCAATCGTTGGGCAGAAGGGCAATCTCAACGCTATTTAGACTACTGGAAAGCAATTTTTAGCAATCGGCTAGGAAGGGTAAAAACCTTTGATTTGGCAATGTTTTTATTAATTCAGCAAATTTTACCGATCGCCGCCGTACCCGATTTAATGATGTCTTTAGTTCGCAATCGAGCGCCAGTAATGGCTCCCTTGACAGGTTTGACGATGAGTTTATCGGTAGTATCAATGTTTATGGGCTTGAAAAATGAGCGTAAAGAAGAATCTTTAAATGCGGCGGCATTAATTGCGATCGCGCTGCAAACTCTCCGGGGTACTATCTATATGCTCCACTGGTTAGTAGTTATGGTCGGCACAACCGCCCGAATGTCTGTAAGGCAAAAGCGGCTAAAGTGGGTAAAAACAGTACACGAAGGCAGTCACGATTAAAACTCTACATTGTCTTCGTCTTCCTCATCCAAGTCAATAGCAGAAATAGCAGTTTCTTGAAAACCCTTGGAAACGGAACTGCTGTAGCTTCCTAAAATTTCCGGTTGCATTACAGGGGTTGAAGTTTTTAGGTTAAAAGGCGCGTTCAAGCTAAAGTTAATCGTTTCACCCTTGAAAGCCTCTGCTAAATTTTGAGATGCTAGTTCTAATTGATTGTCAGCTATTTCAATAATGGGATCGGTGCTGATTATAGTTGTATTATCGGCTATTTCTACAGTACAAGCATTGCTGAACTTAGCTTCTGGGATTGGTGGCGGTGAGTTGACGACGGTTAACTCTGGAGGTTTTTCTGGCTTGGGTGGTGGCGGGGAGAAGTTATTAGTAGGGGTTTCTTGTCGAGGTGGCGGAGGAGAAAAAGTAGGCGATCGCATTTGTTCTTTTGGCGCTACTGTTTTAGTTTCGCTGTTGCTAACTTCTAAAACTACTTTTACTTTTTGCGTTACTAAGTTTTGAAAAGCAGCTTCAATATTAGGGATTTTATTCTGGGCTAACTTCAGCAATTGTTGAGATGTAATCCCAATTCGCGCCAAACTACCATCAAAAGATAGCAAGCGGCAATGTTGACTTACTAAAGCTTGAGCCGAAAGAGGTTGAATTTCCTTAACTACTTTTTGCCATAAATCGCTATCTTCAGCGACTACTGGTTCTGATTCTAAAGGCTGGGAAGATATTTCTGGAGGTGCGATCGCTTTTTCTGGTACAGGCGAGTGGTCAACTACACTTACAGCCGTGGGTTTTTGCTCAACAACGGAAATTGGTTTAGGTTCTTGACTTGGTACGCTACTAATTTGCTGAGGTATAGCAACGCCTGGTGTTTGAGCCGTGTTAGTAGATAACAATCCTAGCAACGTTACTTCTAACCACAAACGTGGCTGAGTAGAGTTTTTGATTTGAATTTCGCTTTTTGCTAAATGCTGTTGTCCGTTAACAATCGTGGCAATTTCTACATTGCTTGCAAGTTTGCGGAGGGATTCCCAAGTTGCAGAAGTAAGAGAAACTAAATCGCTACGACTGGGAGCAGTTTTAGCAATGAGTAAGTCGCGGTAAAAACTGGCAAGATTTTGAAGAACTATCAAGGGTTCTCGCCCTCGATCCATAATTTTTCGGGCGCTTTCTAAAATAGTATCGGGATGACAAAGAGCGATCGCATTTAACAACTCCAAACAATCTTTTTCGCTTACCGAACCTGCTATATCCCACACCCGCTCGATGGTAATTTCTCCTGACAACAAACTCAACTGATCGAGCAAGCTTTCCGCATCGCGCAAGCCACCTTGAGCTAGCTGTGCTACCAACAGCAAAGCATCAGAACTAATACTAATGGCTTCTTCGGTGGCAATATAGCGTAAATGATCGACTATTGCTTGTACGGGAATGCGGCGAAAATCAAACCTCTGACAGCGAGAAATAATAGTTGGTAAAACTCGCTCTGGATCGGTGGTTGCTAAAATAAATACCACACTTTTCGGCGGTTCTTCCAGTGTTTTCAACAGACAGTTGAACGCCGCACTCGATAGCATATGACATTCATCGATCGCATAAACTTTGTAGCGACACTGTACGGGTGCAAATTGGGCGCGTTCGATAATTTCTCGAATATTATCTACGCCTGTGTTACTAGCTGCGTCAATTTCAATTACATCTAAAGCTGTGCCTTTTGTAATTCCTTGACAAGCATCGCACTTTCCACAAGGCTTTTCTGTGGGCGTGGCGCTACTAAGACAATTAAGAGATTTTGATAAAATCCGGGCGCTAGAAGTTTTCCCCGTCCCTCTTGAGCCTGTAAACAAGTAAGCCGGGGCAATTTGGCTCTTGCGGATGGCATTAGTTAGCGTGGTGGCGATCGCTTCTTGTCCGACCAAATCGGCGAAAGTCTGCGGTCGATATTTGTGATGTAGCGGCTCGTAAGACATTGGTTTTAATACATTCCCTCCTACTAGGATAGAGGAGCTTAGGACGAAATAGATGTTTAACTTAGTACAAAGTTACTAGAGGAGTTTGGTTTTGCGGCGATCGCCTTTTTCTAGCCTTGATTCGGAAACAGTAGGTTTAATCTACGGTTTTTTGGGCGTACTTTGTTTTAGCTTAACTTTACCCGCCACACGAGCGGCGGTAGCAGACTTAGATCCAGTTATAGTTGGGCTAGGGCGATCTATGGTGGCGGCGATGCTAGCAGCGATATTATTAACTATTACTCGTCAAAAACCCCCCACTCGCAAGCAAATAAGAAGTTTAGTAATTGTGGCTTTGGGTGTAGCGATCGGGTTTCCGATTCTATCAGCTTGGGCAATGCTAAATTTACCCGCCTCTCACGGAGCAATTGTTTTAGGGATTGGACCATTGGTAACTGCGATCGCCGGAACTTTGCGTACAGGCGATCGCCCTTCAGTGGGTTTTTGGCTGGCGAGTATCGTGGGTAGCGCTACTGTAGTTGGTTTTGCTGTTTATTCTGGGGCGGGACACATCCAACTAGGGGATTTAGCTTTGTTGGGAGCAACGATCGCCGCGTCTTTTGGCTATGCAGAGGGCGCACTATTGGCGCAAGTAATGGGAGGATGGCAAGTAATTAGTTGGGGCTTATTAGTGGCTGTTCCGATGATGCTATTGCCCGTAATTGCCGCCATTTGGCAACATGGTTTAGTCGCATCGCCTATAGCGTGGTTAGGATTTAGTTATATTGCCGTATTTAGTCAGTTTTTGGCGTTCTTTGCTTGGTATCAAGGTTTAGCAATTGGCGGCGTGGCGCGGGTGGGACAAGTTCAACTATTGCAGCCATTTTTAACCATAGCCGCCTCAGCTTTGTTCTTAGGCGAAGGAATTTCTACTTTAACTATTGGCACAGCAATTGTTGTATTTATCATTGTAATTTTGGGCAAAAAGGCGGCGGTAAAACGTTTGCCTACTAGGAGTCTATAAGCGCACATCGGCGCAGTAGAGCTTTTTTAAGTAACTGTTGGTATTCAACATCTGCGATCCGACAAGCCCCAAACCGCTCTAAATGTGGGTTCATCATTTGGGCATCAAAGAGAATAAAGGAATGCGATCGCAATTTTTCGACTAATTTTACCATTGCAACTTTTGAACCATCGGGAATCCGGTAAAACATTGATTCGCCGATAAACAAACCACCGATCGCAATTCCGAGTATTCCCCCAGCTAACTCGTTACCCAGCCAAGTTTCAAAGCTATAAGCCCATCCATTGAGATAAAGCGCCCAGTAGATTTCTTGTAATTCCTCTGAAATCCAGGTAGTTTCCCGGTTAGCACAGCCCGCCACTACCGCTTTAAAGTCGCGGTTGATGGCAACGGTAAACCGATTAGAGTTTAAAACGCGCTGTAATGATTTGGGGTAGCGAAATCGAGCATCTAAAGGAATTATCGTGCGATCGCGGCTTGAATACCACTGCAAGCTGTCGTCTTCTTGTGCCATCAAAAAGTAACCTTGAGCGTAACCATCAATGATGGCTAAAACATCATAATCCACATTAATTAACTTGCGAGTTTAGAACGCCATTTTAACGCTAAAACACTCATCAAATTTTTGGCACAGCTTGCTTGAGTCTGTAAATCCAGCCTCTTGCGCCCAACTTTCAATACAAAACCGAAAGGTTTGTAAATTTTGTTATATAAGTATTAAAGCTTGTGCAAAGCGATCGCGCCAGACATCATAGTTTTAAAACCATATAATTTTTCTAAAAAACTAGATAAACTTACAACGAACAAATATTTAAAAAAAAATTGTGTAAGCTTAACGGTTAACTAAGCACTAATTGCTAAAGCTAGGAGTAACAATCGTGGATACAATTAGCACTAACAACGCAAAACAATCTAAGTTAAACTCAACAAGTTTATTTTCCAATCGAGCGACAAATTATGTTAAGTATCGTCCGAGCTATCCGGCGATCGCTATTCAAACCATTCTGGCAGGGCTAGGCAAACCATCCTCGTTGATAACCGCAGATATAGGTGCGGGGACAGGCATCGCCTCGCGTCTTTTAGCCGAACACGGGTTAAGGGTTGTTTCTATTGAACCCAATTACTCTATGAGAGAGGCTGCGGAGCCTCATCCATTCATAGAATATAGTAATGCCACTGCCGAACAAACTAAGTTGTCTGACAACTCCGTAGACTTAGTGACTTGCTTTCAGGCTTTTCACTGGTTCCAGCCAACACCCACTTTAAAAGAGTTTCGGCGCATTCTAAAACCATCAGGAAGATTAGCTTTGATTTGGAACCAATGGGTTGCTGAAAACGATTTTTTTACAGAATTCAAGCGCCTTATTTTTGAAGCTTTACCGAGTGATGCTCCTAGGGGAAAGCAAAGCAAGGCAATGAACCCATTATGGTCGAGTCCAAATTTTAGGGGCATCCGTTGCCATAAATTTATGCACAGACACGAGCTAGATTTGCCAGGACTTATAGGCTACGCTCAAAGTAAATCTTTTATTCCTCAAGCAGGAGACACACAGCAAAAACTCGTCTCAAATTTGCAGAACCTACACGCTCAATGGGCAGACGATCGCAGCATGGTTAGTTTACTGTATTGTACTACCGTTTATCTTGCCGACCCCTGCACTGCCAAACTTAATTTGTCAAAGCTCGTACCACCTTCGTTGCTTGGCAAGTGGCGAAAATTGAATCAAAAAACCATTGAGCCGCTTTAAGTTAAATAGAAGAACATTTTGCCAGAGATTAGGTGTAAAATCAAAGCTTTAAATTATTATCTAAGGTAATAATTTAAAGCTGTTTTTGGGCAGATTTGACAAAATTCAATGTTTATAGCTATTTTTAATCGAAAATAGATGCAGCAACGTTTGTATTGGCAGTCGCTACCATTAGCAAATCGTACAGGTGCGGAGATTTTTGCAGCTTTATTTCGCCATGCCGAGATTTCTACACTTTTAGAAAGCCCACTGCCCCCAGAAGGCAATCGCACTCCTTTAGCTAGATACTCTATTTGTGCCGGATCTCCTTCAGTAATTGATGGATGTCTGCAAATGGGAACACCGCCCATCGGCAAGATTTTTCCATTTCTAGAGCAACTGCTCAAACAAACATCTTTAGAAAAAAACCTCGATTACTGTCCTAAAGAGCTACCATTTACGGGGGGATGGTTGGGCTGGCTGGGCTACGATACAGCCTGGGAAATTGAAAAATTGCCGAAGCTTAGAGTAGATAGCCTCCCGTTTCCCGTTGCCTTTTGGTATCAGCCAGCAAGCTTTGCTGTATTAGATCATTTAGAACAAACTATTTGGTTAGCTGCCACAAGTATTAGTCAATTAGAAACCCTGGCAAACCAGCTAAAATTATCTCCCACGCCTCCAATTGTTGTTACTTCTAGTACATTCCCCGTTCGTTTTTTAACTTCTCAAAGCGAGTACGAAGCCGCCGTCAGACAGGCTAAAAAATATATTCAAGCTGGCGATATTTTTCAGACAAATTTATCTATCCGATTTGAGGCTCAAACTACTACTAATAGCTGGGAGCTTTACCGAGCTTTGCAGCAAATTAATCCTTCACCTTTCGCCAGTTATTGGCAAACCCCTTGGGGGCAAGTAATTAGCTGCTCTCCTGAAAGATTAGTACAACTACATAATGGCATTGCTCAAACAAGACCAATAGCCGGAACGCGATCGCGGGGGTTGACGACGGATCAAGACAACGAACTAGCTCAAGAAATGATTGCTAGTGCTAAAGAAAAATCCGAACATATTATGCTAGTAGACCTCGAACGCAACGATTTAGGGCGCGTATGTCAGTGGGGATCGGTGGAGGTAGATGAATTTCTAACCATAGAACGCTACAGCCATGTCATGCACTTAGTAAGCAACATCAAAGGAATTTTGCAGCCCCAATTCTCCCCCATTAATCTAATTCGAGCTACTTTTCCTGGCGGCACAATTTCTGGCTGCCCTAAAGTTCGTTGTATGGAAATTATTGAAGAACTAGAACCCTTGCGCCGCAACTTATTTTATGGCTCCTGCGGTTATTTAGATTGGCGCGGTAACTTAGACTTAAACATTTTGATTCGGACTTTGCTTGTAACTCCTACTAGCCGCACTAGCTCGGTATGGGGTCAAGTAGGAGCCGGAATTGTTGCCGATAGCAATCCTGAAACTGAATGGTACGAATCTTTGCAAAAAGCCCAAGCACAACTTATTGCTTTGGGAGTTTAGATACAACCCATACCCCAGTAAAATATTTTTCGCCTGCACTTTTGCGCCCAAAGCAAGCTATTATCGGCATAATCTACCCAGTTTTTTGGAAAGTTGGTGCTACCTGCGTCAAGATTTGATGAATACAGAAAACTATCTAAATCATCCAACATTTGGTCTACTTTCTAGAGTTTGCGTACTCGAACAAACCCAAGAGCTATTTACTACTCTCTATGCCCAGCGCTTATTTTTTCTAGTCACTTACGAACCTCCCGGCAGTAGTATAAAATTTGAATCTGTCAGCCGCTCTCAAGCTCGCCTGTTGCTAGAAACTCGTTTGCGCTTGCTACGCCGTAGCGGACACTTTCAAGAGTACGAGCAACTACAAAAAATTCTGCAAAGCACTTTTCAATGATGACTATTGCCGAAGAGATTAGCCAAATTCGTCAAAATTTGCCCAATAATGTCAGGTTAATTGCCGTTACTAAACAAGTGCCTGTAGAGGCGATGCGGTTTGCTTACGCGGCTGGAATTCGTGATTTTGGCGAAAGTCGCGTCCAAGAAGCTCAAGCCAAGCAGGAGCAATTAGCAGATTTAACAGATATCACTTGGCACTTTATCGGCAGATTGCAAAGTAACAAAGCTAAAAAAGCTCTAGAGCTTTTTCAGTGGATTCACTCAGTAGATAGTTTAAAACTGGCACAGCAATTAGATAAGTTAGCTCAAGAAAACCATTATCGCCCTCAAGTTTGCTTGCAAGTAAAAATTGAAAGCGATCCCCAAAAAACAGGCTGGACTGTACCCCAGCTTTGGCTAGATTTACCTAATTTAGATCGCTGCGAGAACTTGCAAATTTGTGGATTAATGACAATTCCACCCGTAGGATTAAATGAAAGTGAAGTAAAAAGCGTGTTCGATCGCACTAACGCTTTGCTCAAAGAAATTCAAACCAAAAATTGGACTAGCTTGCAACAAATGCAGCAGTTGTCAATGGGAATGTCGGGAGATTATAAAATTGCGATCGCCTCTGGTTCAACAATGGTACGTTTAGGACGAATTTTGTTTGGACCAAGGCGATCGCAGTAGTACAAAAAAACTGTGGGAGCAAAGGTTGCGTTAATTACTCACATAGGTTATTAATCTTATAAATTCATAAACTGCGGTAAACAATATTTATTTGCAAAGAAATTGAAGGTGCATATTTAGGCTAGTCTTAGGGCACTTGATAAAAATTGCTTTTGCAAGTTGACTAAAGGTATAAATTCTCAGGAGGAAAGTAAACAGTGAGTATTTTTGCAAAGTTGCGCGAATTTGTGGGTTTAAACGACCCAATTGAGTACGAATACGACGAATATGAAGATAATGGAAATGGAGATAATTACCGCAATAGCTACCAGCAAGAACAGGTCCAATCTAGACCGGAAGAAGAACGCAACCAACGCCGCCGGATGCGCGAAAGAATTTCTGTAGCCCCAGATAGCATTGAGACGGGTACACCACTAAATAACGTGATTGGTATGCCAGGAACAAACAATAGCACTTACGAAGTAATAGTAATGGAACCGCGCACGTTTGAAGAAATGCCCCAAGCAATTCAAGCGCTGCTCGATCGCAAATCGGTAGTTCTCAACCTCACCATGTTAGACCCAGATCAGGCGCAACGAGCCGTAGACTTTGTTGCAGGTGGAACTTATGCCATCAACGGTCATCAAGAGCGTGTAGGTGAAAGTATATTTTTATTCACGCCTATCTGCGTTCAAGTTACAACTACTTCGGGGGTTGTAAATGAAGCTACGCAAGCTCAAGCCCGCACTGGACGCAGTACAACTCCAACTCCTTCTTGGACACCAGAATCTACACGAATAGCTCAGTCTAGCTAATAGCTAAGAATTGGTTTCCTTACACTACGCTCTATCCTGTACTAAGCAGGGAAAAATAACAACTGTTCGTTAAAGGATGATGGCGTTGCTCGAATGCAAGCTTGGTTTAATAGGTGGCGGGGTAATGGGCGAAGCGCTGTTATCCCGCTTAATCATTGGGGAAATTTATCAACCCCAAGAATTGATAGTTAGCGAAGTACAGGAGACGCGCCGCCATTATTTAGCCGAAACTTATGGCGTGCAAGTAACTGCCGATAACCAAACACTAGCTCGTAGCACTCCAGCTATTTTACTTGCCATCAAACCTCAGATATTTGCCGAAGTTGCTAGCAAACTAAACCAAACTTTAATTACAAATCCATCAAAGCCGTTAATAATTTCGATTTTGGCAGGAGTGAAGTTAAGTCAATTAGAGTCAGCTTTTGAGCAACTACCAGTAATTAGAGCAATGCCCAATACCCCAGCTACAATAGGAGCAGGCATTACCGCCTTGGCTATGGGTTCTCAGGCAAAAGATAGCGATCGCCAAGTAGCAAGAAAACTATTTGAGTCGGTGGGGGAAGTAGTGGAAGTTTCCGAAACCCTGATGGATGCGGTAACAGGATTATCCGGATCGGGCCCGGCTTACGTAGCAATAATTGTCGAAGCTTTAGCCGATGGGGGAGTAAAATCGGGCTTGCCAAGAAATATTGCCATGCAACTAGCTCTGGCGACGCTCAAAGGCACGGTAGAACTATTGCAAACTACAGAAATGCACCCCGCCGAACTCAAAGATCGAGTTACAAGCCCTGGAGGAACGACCATTGCTGGAGTCGCCCAGTTAGAACGATTGGGACTGCGTTCGGCGTTAATTCAAGCCGTACAAGCAGCTACAGAGCGATCGCAAGAGTTAGGTAAATAAACTCAGGTACAGCAGCCAAAATATTAGTCGTCGGCAATTGAAAACTGCTTAATTACTCCTTTGGCAACGTCAAAATATCTATTTAAAAAATTTGCCCTACAATCGTACTGATGGTCTAAAGTTGGCAAAGCCCGTTCTGCCTTACAAATACATTGCCTCTCGCCTAAATAAAACGTGGACGTTTCCCAAATATTACCCGAACTAGATTTAAAAAATATATTTCCGTTTGAACTAGATGAATTTCAAAAAAGCGCGATCGCGGCTTTAAATGCTGACAAGTCGGTAGTTGTTTGCGCGCCTACAGGTTCAGGCAAAACATTAATTGGCGAATACGCCATTCATCGCGCCCTCACGCGGGGAAAACGAGTGTTTTACACAACACCTCTTAAAGCGTTATCTAACCAAAAACTGCGTGATTTTCGCCGAGTATTTGGCGCTGATAAGGTAGGACTATTGACGGGAGATGTTTCGATTAATCGCGAAGCTCCTATCTTGGTGATGACTACCGAAATTTTTCGTAATATGCTCTACGGTACTCCCATCGGTGAAGTGGGAACATCTATGCAGGGAGTAGAAGCGGTTGTATTAGATGAATGTCACTATATGAACGATCGCCAACGGGGAACAGTTTGGGAAGAATCAATTATCTACTGCCCTAGAGAAATTCAATTAGTTGCCCTTTCTGCTACTGTTGCCAACAGCGACCAACTCACCGACTGGATTAATACCGTTCATGGACCAACTCAACTAATTTACTCAGATTTTCGTCCCGTACCTTTAGATTTTAAGTTTTGTAATGTTAAGGGACTATTTCCTCTCCTTGAAGGCGGCAAAATTAACCCACGCCTGCGTCCAAAACGTGGTAGCATAGACGCGCAAAAGGCTAAAGACGCTCGACGCAATGGTGCAAGACCTGAAGCTCCAAGCATAATTTACCTGCTCAATCAGTTAAGTTCTAGAGATATGTTGCCTGCTATTTACTTTATCTTCAGCCGTAGAGGTTGCGACAAAGCAGTAGAAGATTTGGGAAATTTGACTTTAGTTAATCCCACCGAAGCAGGAGAATTGAAATGGCAAATTGATGAATTTTTGCAGCGCAATCCCGACGCGGGAAGAATAGGACAAGTTCAGCCGTTGTATCGCGGAATTGCGGCTCATCATGCGGGAATATTGCCAGCTTGGAAAGGGTTAGTTGAAGAATTATTCCAACAAGGGCTAATTAAAGTTGTATTTGCAACGGAAACTCTAGCGGCGGGAATCAATATGCCTGCTCGGACTACCGTAATTTCTAGTTTATCTAAACGCACCGATCGCGGACATCGATTGTTGAATGCTTCAGAGTTCCTGCAAATGGCGGGTAGAGCAGGTCGCAGGGGTATGGATAAGCGCGGCTACGTCGTGACCGCCCAAACCCCCTTTGAAGGGGCAAAAGAAGCCGCTTATTTAGCAACAGCTAAAGCCGATCCTTTGGTTAGTCAGTTTACGCCTACCTATGGCATGGTGTTGAACTTGTTGCAAACTCACACCTTAGAGCAAGCAAAAGAACTTATAGAACGCAGTTTTGGGCAATATATCGCCAATTTATACTTAAAACCTCAATACGAAGCGATCGCTTTGGTGCAAGCTCAATTAGCCCAAGTTCAAGAGCAACTAGCATCAATAGATCCCATCGAGTTGCAAAACTACGAAAAATTGCGTCAACGCCTTAAAGTTGAAACCCAGCTACTTAAAACTCTCCAAGAGCAAGCCACCGATGACCGGATGGAGCAATTAAGTCTAACTATTAGTTTTGCGATGACGGGTACGCTTTTGAGTTTAAAAGGAAAAAATATCGCCACCTCAGTACCCCTAACCGCCGTTTTGGTTGCCAAAACCCCCGGCGCGGGACAAGCGCCTTATTTGGTATGTTTAGGGGCAAATAATCGCTGGTATGTAGTCACAACAAGCGATGTTGTAGATTTACACGCCGAGTTACCACCTCTTGAAATTTCTAGCGATCTTTTACCTCCGGTAGAAATGCCAATTAAACCCGGACAATCGCGCCGTGGAAGCCAAGAATCTGCAGCAGTTGCAGCTTTAATTCCTAATTCTGCGGCAATTATTCACACCGCGCCCGAAGTTTTAGCTCAACAACAGCGAACCCAAGCGGTAGCAGCGCAAATAGAAGCTCATCCTCTGCACGAATTAGGCAACCCGGCAACACTTTTTAAGCGTCGCAATAAAGCTATAGAGTTAGAAGCAGAAATTTCTAATCGTCAAGCAGAATTAGAAAAAACTTCTCAACGTCACTGGGAAGAATTTTTACATTTAATTGAAATTTTGCAGCGATTTGGATGTTTGCAAGACTTAGTACCCACAGATTTAGGACAAGTAGCGGCGGCAATTCGCGGCGACAATGAACTGTGGATAGGTTTAGCTTTAGCAAGCGGTGAATTTGACGAATTAGATCCTCATTGTTTGGCGGCGGCGATCGCAGCAATTGTTACAGAAACTCCGCGTCCCGATACCTGGGTGCGTTATACCTTGTCAATTCCTGTAGAAGAAGCGCTTGCTTGCTTGCGCTCTACTCGCCGGAATTTATTTCAAATGCAACGCCGTTACAACATTGCTTTGCCAATTTGGTTAGAGTACGATTTAGTTGCTTTACTCGAACAATGGGCGTTGGGAATAGATTGGGTTGAACTATGCAGTCATACAAGTTTAGATGAAGGTGATGTAGTCCGCCTCTTGCGCCGCACCTTAGATTTGTTATCGCAGATTCCTTATGTCCCTCACTTGCCAACCTCTTTACAACGCAATGCTTATCGAGCCGTACAATTAATAGATCGTTTTCCTGTAAATGAATCGGTGCAGTAGAGCGGCTTTGACTGAAATTATATTTTGGTTAATTGAGACAAATGTATCGTAGTATACGGAATCATCCCTAGAGATACTGATGCAATGAGATTCACGGCACTCTATCTATAGATACACAAGGTTCGATTAAGTGGTAAAGAAAATACTGATTACAGTAGCGATCGCGCTATTGTTGCTAGGCTCGGCTTTAATGTCTCCAGCCTTGGCTGCCCCCTTTGATGCTCAAGCGGCGGTGACAAATGCTCAAACGGCGGCAGATACAGGGTTTATGTTGATTTGTTCTGCCCTAGTATTGTTGATGACCCCAGGGTTGGCTTTTTTCTATGGCGGGTTTGTCCGCGATCGCAATATTTTAAATACGCTGATGATGAGCTTTCTGCTCATGGGCATTGTCGGAGTTACTTGGGTTCTCTGGGGTTATAGTCTGTCTTTTGCTCCGGGGTTGCCTTTTATTGGTGGCTTGCAATGGCTGGGCTTGAATGGTGTAAGCCCGTCGGCAACCACTGATTATCTAACAGGTTCTGCACCACAGGAAGTAGTTTCCTACGCCCCAACTATCCCTCACCAAACATTCATGATTTATCAAGCAATGTTTGCAATTATTACTCCAGCCCTAATTTCTGGAGCAATTGTCGAGCGAGTCAGCTTCCGGGCTTACGCGCTATTTGTCCTAATTTGGTCAACTTTTATTTATTGTCCTCTAGCGCACATGGTCTGGGCAAAAGGTGGCTTTTTGGGCTTGTACGGCGGCATTGGCGCTCTAGATTTTGCAGGCGGTACAGTAGTCCACATTAGCTCTGGGGTTTCGGCTATAGTCGCGGCGATGGTAATTGGTCCGCGCAAAACCTATCCGACTCAGTTAGCGTCTCCTCACAACGTACCTTTTATCTTGCTAGGTGCGGGTTTGCTGTGGTTTGGTTGGTTTGGCTTTAATGCTGGTAGTGCTTTTGCTTCCGGAAGCTTGGCTACCGTTGCTTTTGTAGCTACCAATACGGCGGCGGCGGCGGCGGCTTTGACGTGGTTAATTTTAGAAAAAGTTTTACGCGGCAAACCAACGGCTGTAGGGGTGGCGACTGGTGCAGTGGCTGGTTTAGTCGGCATTACACCCGCCGCCGGATTTGTGACTCCTCTAGCTGCCATATTAATTGGTAGCATTACGGCGGTGTGCTGCTTTTTTGCCATTAGTGTCAAGCATAAATTCCAAATTGATGACTCTTTAGATACTTTTCCCGTGCATGGTGTGGGCGGTACTGTAGGAGCAATTTTAACCGGAATTTTTGCTACGGTTGAAGTCAATGAGTTTGGTAAAGATGGGCTACTACGTGGTAATTTCAATCAACTAGGAATTCAAATAGCAGCGATCGCTGTTGCCTATATTTTTGCTGGCGTTGGTACGTTTGTAATTCTCAAAATCCTTGATGCCACCGTCGGTTTGCGGATCTCCGCCGAGGAAGAATATCAAGGTATGGATATCCACGAACACGGTGAAGAAGGCTATGGAGAAGAATTTGCTGGTGGCATAAATATCCAGCAAAATTCTTAACCTCTACGCACAATAGACTGCTTACAAAATGCTTATAAGTTTACTTGAGTTCTTAAGCTGGGCAGATCGGCGAGCGAGTTAAAGCGTAAACCGACACGATTTGCTGGTAAAGCTCGAATAAAACTTTGCTTTTTTTGAGATTATTGCTGAAATTATTTAGTTATGGAAAGAGCGAACCTGCCCGTAAGAAGTTTATGGGCAGGTTTTAAGTTGAGCCGCTAACAGAGATAGCCTCACCCAAAACGTTCCGCTATTGCCTAGTATGACTTGCTAGATAAATCTCCCGGTCGGTTGGTTATATTCCCATGAGCATCAGTTTCATAAAGCCCAGTAGCATCGGCTTCTTTGAGGAACCCACTGTATGCTTCCATGCCATGTTCGCTAATATCCAAGCCTTGAAATTCTTCTTCCGCAGTCACGCGAATACCCAAGGTAGCCTTGAGTGCCAGCCAGAAAATTGTACTTAGGAGAACAGTAATGCCGCCTACCGAGACAATACCGATAACTTGCGACCAAACTTGCTGGAAACCACCACCCAATAGTAAGCCCCTGATTGGTCCTAAACCTTCTCCATATAGATTCAAAGCCCCAGCAGGTCCTTCGGCAAATAAACCTACCGCCAGGGTTCCCCAAATGCCACAAACTAAGTGAACGGAGGTTGCACCTACAGGGTCATCAATTTTAATTCTGTCAAAGAAGGTAACAGCAAAGACGACAATTACTCCCGCGATCGCCCCAATTACTGCTGCCCAAGGCAAGCTAACAAAAGCACAACTTGCTGTAATTCCGACTAAGCCTGCCAAGATTCCATTGATAATCATCGACAAGTCAGGCTTGCCAAGATACAACCAGGCTGTGATTGTAGCAGTAATACCCCCTAAAGATCCTGCTAAGTTCGTTGTTAAAGCAATGTGGGCAATACTTAGATTTACTGACATTGTTGAACCAGGATTAAACCCAAACCATCCTAGCCACAGGATCAAAGCGCCCAAAGTGGCAATGCTCATGTTATGTCCTGGCATTGCTACCGACTCTCCATTTTGATATTTGCCTAAGCGAGGTCCTAATAAGGCTGCACCCATCAAAGCTGCCCAACCACCAACGGCGTGAACAACCGTCGATCCGGCAAAGTCCCAAAATCCAGCTTTTGCAAGCCACCCACCACCCCAAATCCAATGCCCTGTAATTGGGTAGGCAATACCGACCAGTAAAAGACTAAAGACTAAAAAGCTAAAAAATTTAATGCGTTCGGCAACAGCGCCAGAAACAATTGTTGCGGCAGTTCCGGCAAACACTAACTGAAATAAAAACTTTGCTCCCAGGGGTACGCCTGTCCAATTTAGAGCGCTAAAAACACCTTGATAGGCATCTCCAGTAGCGGGGCTGTTGTCCGCTCCACTCAAGAACCAGCCATTGGTACCAAAGAATGGATTGCCATCACCGAACATTAAGCCAAAACCAATCGCCCAAAATGCTACAGTAGATAGCGCAAATACGATCAAGTTTTTCGCCAGAACGTTAACAGCGTTTTTCTGACGGCAGAACCCGGTTTCTAGCATACAGAAACCAGCATTCATAAAAAATACCAAAAAGGCAGCGATCGACACCCACAATGTGTCCATCCCTACCCTCAAGCTTTGCAAGTCTTGCGTTACCTTGTCAGTAGTCGCAGGAGGCGCATCTTGGGCAACTGCTGCATAACCCCATACCAGCACAATCAAGATTGCTAGAGGAATGCAGGCTTGCCAACTAGGAGTTAGTTGTTTAATTGCCCGCTCTAACTGAGCCAAAATCGGGATACCTTTGTTAAAGCGCGACTTTGAATACCCGTGTGGTCGCCTTTTCTTGTTTTTCAACTTGTGCTTGTGCGTGAGTCTTACCTTCATCCGTCGCAGCGATCCTTACTTAAATTACTAAATACTTAATAAGCTGGTAGAATCTTAACTTCTAACAACATAGAGCTTTAGCGCTCGAAAAAGTGACCCAAGGGCAATAGATAAGCCTAAAGTAACTTGTCCTTTGACTAAAACTAGAGTGTGTTGTTAATACCTTTTGAGTAGTTAATCTTGTATCAATGTAAGCACAATTTCTGTATAAAAGATTACAAATATTTGAGATTTGCGATCGCGAAGCGGAGGTATTTGATAAATTTATGCTTTAGTTGTTTGCAAATAATCAAGTATTTACACTTACTCTCTTGTCAACAAATAAATTATGTCTCCGAAAATATACTGTTTTCGATCTAAATAATCTGCAATAGCTTAGATATGGAAAGCAAATTAGCCGTTGCCTGAATAATCTTATTCAGGCAATTTTTTATGTACATTCGCTATTTGGGTTAAAAGGTAAGTTTTGATTAATTGCCTCAATTTCTTGCTGTTCCATCAGGTTTACTTCTTTGATATAAGGCAATAATATTTGAGTTAACCGTCGATTGTAGAAGCGGTGCAAACTGTGATTGGGGCTTGCCGGAAAACCTCGCCGTTTTTTGTGTCTGCCACCCGCACCGGGGTCAAAAGTTTGAATTTTTCGACTAATTGCCCACTCGATCGGCGTGTAATAGCAAGCGTCAAAGTGCAAGCAATCAATATCTTGAAAACTACCCCAGTAACGTCCGTAAAGGCGATCGCCTTTAGTCAAGCAAAAAGACATTCCCATCGGTTGGCGCTTATCCAACTGGTTATAAGCGGCTACAAATACCACCCGATGTCGATAATTGCCGTGTAATTGCTCAAAAAATCTTTTAGTTAAATACTTACTTCCCCACCAGCCAAACTTGTCGCACGTATCGGCGTAAAAGCTATACATGAGCGGAAATAAGGACTTAGGGATTTCATCGCCCGTTAATACTTGCAACTGCAAACCAGCTTTTTCGACAGCTTTGCGTTCACGTTTAATATTGCGGCGCTGATTGGCATTAAACATCGTTAAATAATCGTCAAAGGTTTGAAATTCCTGATTTTGCCAAATCGAGCTATGGTGCAGCCAAGCCGTAAAACCATGCCGCTCTAAAACTGGTTTCCACTCAGGATCGACATAGAGAAAATGACAGCCCGAAATATTTTGGCGATCGCAAAAGTAATCAATCGCCCCCACCATCAACCCTGTCATCTCGTCTTCATCTTCTCCTGGCGCAATCAAAAATCGATAGCCTTCAGCAGGCGTAAAGGGCGACATTCCGAGTAATTTTGGGTAATACTCCACCCCAATTCGTTGCGATACTTCTGCCCAATGTTGGTCAAAAATAAATTCGCCGTAGCTATGACCCTTGAGATACATTGGTGCTGCGGCGATTAATTCGCGATCGCGCCAAATAGTTAAGTGATTCGGCAACCAGCCATCTTGGGGTATGGCACTGCCAGAGGTTTCTAAATTGTTTAACCATTCCCACTCCAAAAAAGGTGTTTTAAGGGGCATAGCGAGGGCATCCCATGCCGCTTGAGGAACTTCCGCAATTTTGTTAATCCAAGCAACGTTATAACTAGGCTGAATCGATTTAACCATACAAAAAATCTATGACGGCAAGGCTACTTCTACAGCGTACTTAAATCATCCGCTCGTTGGCGGCGATAATGCAGAAAAACTTCCGCAGCAATTACTTTTGCCGATAATAACTCTAGACGCGGCGCGAGGATTTCTCTAAATCCTTCTCCCCCTACAGGGGTAGGGGCGTTATTTCCACCCAAAAGCAACGGACAAACGGTTAGCCATAATTCATCAATCAAATCTGCCGCTAACATTGCCGCTACTATCTCACCACCACCTAACACAGCCAAACGTTTTAAACCCATTGCTGAGATTTTTTCAACGGCATCTAACCAATTAATCTTACTTTCGGTAGATGTTTTACAAACGATAATTTGGTCGAAGTACGAACTATTTTGCCAAGGTTTTGCACCCTGATTTGTAGTTAACAAATACCGGGGTATAGGTTGGTGAAAAAAGCGTAATTGAGCATCGATATTACCACTTAAAGAAACCACAATTTGAATTGGTTGCGGAGGTAACAATTGTTGGTATCTTTGTTGTATAAGTTGTTGCTGAGAAACACGTAAAGTAGAGCCGTAAGCTCGGAGCGTACCAGCGCCGAATAAAACGGCATCGGCGGCGGCAATTTGCTGTTCTAGGTGATTTTTGTCGGCGGGAGACGAAAATCGGGCAGGCGACTTCTCCTCGTCGGCAATTTTGCCATCGGCACTCATTGCCAAAATTACGGTGATGTAAGGGCGATTGTTAGGTAAAATCATCGCGCATACTTAGCTATTAGCAGAAAAGACCCTTGTACATAGATAACAGCTTTTTAACAAATACCAAGATATTATGACAATCAGAAGCATTATTGATGCCTTCCATAGGCTTGAATTAGTTGATGAGTAGCGCTAGTTAATCAAGGCATTTGTAAAATTGGTCTGGAGAATTAAGCGTACAAGTTGTATATAGAAAAAATAGACAAAACCTAAAGAGCTTCTAGTTCGTGAGTAAACCGAAAAAAAACTGATGTCAGCGCCACGCTTATAAATAACTTGAGGTTTTGTGTTTCGTTGAGGACAAGGTGTCATATGGTAAAGTTCAATCAATCCTCGTTTCGCCGTATTCTGCTATCGAGAATATTGCTTTTGAGCGTACCAGTGTTGCTAATCGGCGAAACGGTAGCATTTCGCAAATTTCGCTCTAGTTTGCTAGAAACATCGCGCCAGCATCTCAAGATCAGTGCTAGGGAAAAAAGTAGACAAATTAAGACTCAAATTGCTACCATGCAGACAAAAATGCTGTTGGCAAGTCAAACTACAACTCTCAAATCGGGTTCGCCAACGGCTGCCAAACAATTTTTGGCAAAACTCAAGCTCCAACTACCAGATAATATTCAATGTCTTCAACTGGCAACGGTGTCAGAAAATAAAGTAATTGCTAATACCTGCGATCGCTTTTATCCAGTCAAAAACCCAAAAGTATGGTCGCCGCCAGAAGATTCGCTCTTAGAATCGCAAAATGTTCACATTCACTCGGTATTTGTCCAAGTCTCGCCTACCACCAAGCAAATACAGCTAATATTATCTACGCCTGTATACAATAATTCTGGGCAATTGCTGCGTACCTTAACAATGCAGTCAATGTTAAGCGATCGAGACTTTACTGCCCAATCTGATTTGGGAGCAATAGCAGATTCTACGGTAATACTTAGTGAAAATGGCACAATTATTGCCCATCCCCAAGTCGAGCGCGTCGGCGGCAATATTAGCCAAGAGCCAAATTTTCAGCAATGGAAAAAGATCGTCGACAATGCGATTTCCAACCCCGAAAAAGATTTAAACAATTTAGCTTTTACCGAAAATGGAGAAACGCTAATCACAGGCTACAAAGCTATTGCAAGTCCGATTACTAAAGAGCAAGGACAACAGTGGATTGTGGTAGCTCTATCGCCTCAAAGCAGAGCCTTACAGGGTTTAGAAGAAATAAAATTAATTTTGGTTTTACTTACCCTCAGCTTACTAGGTGCGAGCTTATTAGCAGCCTTTCATTTAGCGCGAGAATTAGCAGAACCGTTGGAGCAATTACGCGATTACGCTCTCAAGGTGCAGAATCATCATGAAGCCAAACAAATGCCCCACAATTTTAAAATTAGAGAATTCAACCAATTAGCGTCGGCTCTCGATCGCATGGTAGAAAAGTTAAATATGTCGGCAGCAGAACTAGAAATGGCTTGGGAAGAAGCAAAAGCTGCGAACGAAAGTAAAAGTAATTTTTTAGCTACCACATCCCACGAACTGCGAAACCCCCTCAACGCCATCATTAATTGTATTCGTCTAGTTAGAGATGACTGCTGCGACGATAGGCAAGAAGAAGCAGAATTTTTAGAACGAGCAGAAGAAGCAGCAATTCACTTGCTAGGAATTATTAACGACTTGCTCGACATTGCCAAAATTGAATCGGGTAAGCTTTCTTTGGTAATGGAAGAACTAGACTTAGAGCAGGTATTGCAAGAAGTAATTGGTTTGCAAAAGATCGCTATTCAACAAAAAAACCTGCAATTAATCGCCGTCAAAAGATCCGAGCCGATTATAGTTAAAAGCGATCGCGCTAAATTGAAGCAAATATTAATTAATGTAATTGGTAACGCCATCAAGTTTACTGAATTTGGCAGCATTAGAATTAAAACCCAAATCGAACCATCGACCACCAGTGATAGCTTGCGAGTAGCGATCCTTGTTGAAGATACAGGCATAGGTATCGATCCGTCTCAGCACCATAAACTATTTCGTCCTTTTGGGATGGCAGATGGCACAACAACGCGAAAATTTGGCGGTACGGGGCTAGGACTTGCTATTTCCCGTAACCTAGTCGAACTAATGGGGGGCAGTATTATATTGTGTAGTGCCGGACTTAACCGGGGTACAACAGTAGTAATTTCTTTACCTCTAATAAATGTTCTAGAACTACCGCAAAACTTACAAGTAGTAGGAATACCTGTAGTTGCTACTCCTCCTGCTGGCTCAATTCCCTAAAAGCTACTTGAGCGGCAGCTTGTTCCGCAGCTTTAATCGAGCGTCCCTTCCCTTCACCGAGGGGGCGATCGTGCAGCCAAACTTGAGCAGTAAACCGCTCGTCGGTGGCTATAGGGCGATGCCCTTGAGTGTTTTCGGTTACTCGATACTCTGGTAATACTTTAAAATGTCCTTGAGTCCATTCTTGCAAAGCCGCTTTGTAATTGAGCCGCGCCGGATCGCTACGAATTTCGATAGCCAATTGAACAAAATGCGGATCGAGCCAAGGTCTAATTAGTTCTAAAGTATGAGTGCTGAGGTATAAAGCGCCTAACACGGCTTCAAAAGCATCAGCTAACCTTGACTGTTGCCCCTCTTTATCACTGCTAGTTACCAATAAATAAGGTTCGATGCCATAATTGGTTGCCAGAAAAGCTAAAATGCGATCGCTCACCAATACCGAACGAATTGCTGCAAATTCTCCTACTTTCCAATCTGGGTAAACTTCCCACAACACCTCTGCCGCCACTAGACGCACTACCGCATCGCCCACAAATTCTAACTGTTCGTAGTTTGCCTCGGCAGAAACACTTGGATGAGTCAGCGCCAAGTCTAATAACTGCCAATTTACCGGGGCTTTTGCTGGCAGTCCAAATATTTGCAGTAAGTTTTCTAGCTGCTTTTGGCGGCGCGGATAACTCAAGTTCGTCATGAAAGTTTCAGCAAATTGTCTATATTATTGACACAGTGTAATCGACTTCTGGCGAAGTAATTAGCAGGAGCAAATTTTCCTGACTCCTACCATTCGATCTTTATGAATTTACCGTTAATTTATCATCCCGACTATGTTGCACCCTTGCCGGAGCAACATCGTTTTCCGATGCCCAAGTTTCGGCAACTGTATGAGCTACTAATAGCCGATCGAGTCGCCCGTCCGCAGCAATTTTTTTTACCAGAAGTTCCCACCGAGCAATGGATTGAGCTAGTACATACGCCCCAATACGTACAAGCTTATCTCCAAGGAACTTTAGATACTAAAGCCCAGCGTCGGATTGGTTTACCCTGGAGTCCAACTTTAGTTAAACGTACAATTACCGCCCTAGGAGGAACAATTTTAACCGCCAAACTCGCCCTTCAATATGGTTTAGCTTGCAATACGGCGGGTGGTACTCATCATGCTTTTCCTAGTTACGGATCGGGCTATTGTATTTTTAATGATTTGGCGATCGCATCTCGCGTTATTCAACACCTCAATCTTGCCCGCAAAATCTTAATTATTGACTTAGACGTGCATCAAGGGGATGGTACGGCTTTTATCTTTCAAGACGACGAAAGCGTGTTTACTTTTTCGATGCACTGCGAAGTTAATTTTCCTGGTACAAAACAAGTTAGCGATCTAGATATTTCGCTTCCAGTAGGGATGGAAGACGAAGATTATCTGCAAACTCTAGCAAATCATTTATCAGACGTTCTTATTGCCGTTAAGCCAGATTTGGTTTTGTACGATGCGGGAGTAGATACTCATATAGGCGATCGCTTGGGTAAATTAGCCCTCACCGATACAGGTATTTTCCGCCGAGAGATGCAAGTATTATCTACCTGTATCGCCGCTAGATACCCTGTTGCTTGCGTAATTGGCGGCGGTTATGCAGAGGATCTTAAAAGTTTAGTTTATCGTCACTCTTTGCTGCACCGCGCCGCTAGTCAAATTTATCGCCAGTACAGTTTATAATCTTGACTACCGCACCTAGTTTGACGGAGGTGAAACAAAAAATTCTGTTTTATTCGCGAACAGTTCCCTTAAAAATTATCATATTTTCACCAACATTGTTTTGAAAAACTACTTCTACTGTATTTGTTACTACCCAAAGCAACGCCCTCTCCCCAGAATTAGGAAAAGGGCCAAGCGGTAGAATTTATGCAAAATATTTAGTAGATGTTTACCTACTGAGGATTTTTAAGCATCCCGCTATCTGTAGGATTATTCTGTACAACATATTTGTCTTTATCTACTGGCACTAAAATGTAAGCTGTTTGAGTTTCGCTGGGCTTTTGGGTACTATATGCTTGTTTATTTTCTTTACCCGATACAGGTTCGCTTACAGCATCTATCGTATTTTTGACATTCTGACTAACACTATCGCTGGCATTTTTGATTACATCGGCTGTGCCTTTAACAGTAAAGTTAACGCTTTGGGCGGTATTCTTAACGACATCTACTGTACCCTTCAAGTTTTCATTAACTTCCTCCGCCGAACCTTTGACACTCATACCAACATCTTTGAGAGTGTCGTCTACATTTTCAGCTACATTTTTGACAGCACTACCGACACCTTTCACCGTAGCATTTACCCCTTCGGCAGCACTTTTAACAGCACTACCCACACCTTTTACCGTATTATTCACGCTTTCAACGGTAACTTTACTAGCAAAAGCCGCCGCCGCCGCGCCCATCAAAGCACCAAAAAATGCTCCAAGCCCAATAGCAGCTAAGTTGTAAGCTTTTTCTGGATTAGTTTCGACATCATCAGGAGAAGTTTGTCGATCTGAATTTGGATCGATATCTGTCAAAGTTTGGCGATCGCTCATTTTAATTATCTCCTTAAAACTACAATTGATTAATTTTTATCAAATCGTGACAATATCTGCTTTACTCAACAAACATTTTTTAGCTGAATAAATTACGTTCGATAGGTTAACTGCTATGCTCACAAATATTTTTACATCTGTAAGCAAATACAGTTTTAAAAAAGTAATTACTGCTAATGTGTTGTTTAGTTCAGACTATTTGCAAGGCGTGAAATTTGGTTTACTTATAGTAATAAATAGTTAGCCGCTTTTTCACGCACTTGCTTTTACGAAACAATTATTGATGGATAGGGTATTGAAGTTAAAAATCAAACCGTTACTGCCTATTTTTAATATCAATAACCTTTCGCTAAAACAACTTATTTCTAAAAGTTGGAACTCCGCTCGTTGAATTGAGATACTTGCTCGTTATCTTGACTTTGCTCAGTTAAATCTTCGGACATTAAATTGCCTTCTTCCGACTCTATAGACATTGGAGTTTCAGCAGCGATTGGACGCTCAATAATTCGCTCTTTTTCTACAGGAATCAAAACATAGGTTGTCTGGGGTTCAAATTCTTGGTCAGCAGGATTGATGTACTCAGCAGTTTGTTTGAATTGATCTGCTACATTTTCTACAGATTTCTTCGCACCTCCAGTGGTATCTTTTAATGCGTCTACTACTGGATTTACTAAGCCTTGGTTGACACCTTCTGCTACCGTTTTAGCTGCTTCTCCAACACCTTTAGCGGCGACGTTGACACCTTCGCCTACACTTCTAACCGCATCCCCAACGCCTTTGGCAGCTAGGTTAGCGCCTTGAGCCGTTCTCTTATTAGCCAAAGCCGCAGCCAGCGTACCTAGGGTAGCTCCTAGAAGTCCACCAAGCAAAACTTTATTTAAGTTATTACCTTTTTGCTCGTTAGATTGAGACTTGTTATCAGATTTTTTTTCCTGAGCTATTGAGTTGTCACTAACACTTGCATTTTTAGGTAAGTCGGAGTTTGACTTTGTATCTACGGCTCGAATATAAAACTGACCAACGGGAATGCTACTAACATTTTCATCTTGCTGGCTCAAAGTTGATTGTGGATCTAAACTCATAATCATCGTCTCCGTCGTTTTTAGTAAGTTAAATGCTTGCAAATTGAAATTACTGTCGAAGCAAGACTAAAAAACAAATCTTAGCGTTCATTAATTACAGGATTTAGAGAAAAATTGAAGCTGAAAATTTACTTCAATATTCGCTAAAACTTGCGGGCATTTGTATCTTGCTCCTTATTAGTAATCTAACAATTGCCAATCGCCACCTTCACTAGACTAAAGGTGTACATCACTAAATTTGCAGTCCTTATTTAGTGGGAATTTATTTAGTTCGCTCTAAGTTACGTATTTTTATTAAAAAAGTCTTAACATTTTTGATGGCTAATTAACATTGAGCAGCAGTTTTTAGATAATTTAAAAAGTAAATAACAGAAGATAAAAGCTGAAACTAGATAATAAACCTAAAAAAGCTCTCTAGCATTGTAAATTTGCCTAATTATCCGCTCGAAACTAGATATTTGCGCTTAATTGCTAAGTTAGAGCCAAAAGCTGGCATCGCCCTCAGCACTCAGTATTGTATGTATAGATGCTAAGTACAGGACAAAAGCTTGCAAATAAAGTACGGGAAAGGGTTTCATGAGAATTACCACATTCTAACCACGAAACCCTATGAATCAGGTTACTCTACTTCGAGATGCTT
>JAESGR010000276.1_pt1 | contig 61158 bp, 55 predicted proteins | sample 9269771 | NCBI WGS metagenome assembly JAESGR01 (sample SAMN15739572, study PRJNA653492) | algae metagenome | isolation source: Chroococcus sp. CMT-3BRIN-NPC107 and co-occurring heterotrophs from well... | place: USA: Clark Mountains Wilderness, California | collected 2010-04-18 | reverse complement strand
ACCCCGTGAAGGTGGAACGACTGCTTGCCCAGATCGATGGCTACAAGGTCGAATGACATGCTTCCCTCCGTCAGTTGGCCACCTATCGTGGCCGGGAAGCGGGAGGCGTCCATTCCATAACATGCGCCGGCTGATCTGGTTCGAGCGACAGGCCTTGTCGGGCTGGAGGGCGTCAGAGGAACCTGCAAGCCTACGGACGAGCAGCCAAAGGACATCCTGCCAACGCAGAGCCACGATCGTCGTCACGTCGCCGTACCCTGCGCTCCAGCCCGGCGCCTTGCCGGCAGGTGGAGGTGGCCGGCTGACTTGCAAAGCGTCTGTCACCGTGCCGCATCTTCATCTCCTCCTTCGCGGCACCCAGGGAGACGCTCGCCCGAGACATGGCCGATGACGAAGAACGGTTGTCCGCAACGTCTCCGGAGCTGGGCGTCGGGAGGCCCAGGCGACGGGGGATGGATGGCACCATGGCCCTGCCCTCCCACCGTGGACGCGATCGTCCGCAAAGGCGCCAAAGCGCCATGGTCAGGCGGCTGCCCGCATGCCCTGGGCGAAACGGAGGTTTCGGGAGGGGACCAGGCGCCGGTCGTAGGTGATGCAGCGCTGGGTGCCACGGCGGCAGTAGAGCAGTTGTCGGGTCCGCTCCAGGCGTGGCGAGAAGCCGGGGTGGTCGCGCAGGCTGTCCAGTGCCGGCAGGACGCTGTCGTCGACGAAGAACGCCGCGTGCGAGCGGAGCCGGACCATCTGGTCGATCAGGGCCAGCCCTGCCCAACCGGCATCGCTGCTGGCTGGTGTGCCATCGAAGCTGGGGCTGATCGGCAGGCCGGGCTCGTGGCCGCCTGGCCGGCCGGCCTCGAACCGGTAGAGAAGGGGGCGCATGGCCTCTAAGGCCGCCTGCCTGGCCCCGGTCGTCTGCAGGAGCCTGACCAAGCCCGTCAGTCGGGCGGGGTAGTCCATGAGGTCGGAGAAATCACGGAGCCCACTAAGCCAGGACGTCGCCATCGCCTCGGCATGAACGACCCGCTGCGCGAGCGGGCCCTCCTTGCGCAAAAGACAGGCTTTCAGTGCGGCCAGCGCCTCGTCCCAGGGCAGATCGGCTTGGCAGGGGAGCGGCGGCATCTCCAGCCGCGCTGCCTCGATCGCAGCCGGCGTCACGAGCAGTCCGCGCGCTTCCAGCTCTCGCGCCCGTTCCGGACGGCAGCCGATCAGGTTCAAGGTGAACCCGTCGAGGAAGCACGTATCCAGCGGAACGGCGACGGTGAGACCGGCCACATGGTGGTAGATGTCATAGCCGAGTGCTGTCAGGCGCTCGCCCGCCTCGAGCGTGACGTCGGGCTGCTTCATGTCCACCTCGAACATCACCAGCGGCGCCATCCGTTCCAACGCGGTGCGCGCCCCGTCCAGGACCGGCCGCTCATGCCCCTCGGTGTCGATCTTGATGACATCAGGCGCTGCGATGCCGCGTTCGCTGAGCAGCCGGTCGACCGTCTCCACCCGGACGGCCATGCCGGGCCCTGCCTCCACCAGATGAGCGGTCTCGCTGAACGCCGATCGGCCGAGCACGCCCTGGCCGGCATGGTCGGCAAGGGCAATGTGCTGGACGTCCATCCACCCCAGGCCATTGGCCGCGACCGTGCGATGCAGCCGCTCCTGCAGGATCGGCGAAGGCTCGCAGGCGACGACCCTTCCATGTGGGGCCGACACGGGCCGCCAGCGATGCCGCGTACACGCCATGGTTGGCGCCGACATCCAGGACCTGCCAGCCAGGCTGGACCACGCGCCGCAGCCATGCGAGCTCGGCCTCGAACCAGTCTTCCTGCTCGAACAGAACCCAAGGCGTGATCTCGTCCAGGTCGTTGGCCGTGACGATCCTCACGCCGTCCTGTATTTCCAGCTCGACCGGTGCCTTCGGCGGCAGGCCCGGATCCAGTGGGATCGGTCGGCGGCCAGCGGTGGCGGATTGCATCATGTCATCCCGGGAAGGATCGGTCCGACACCCACTATCGCACAACCTGCTTAACGAAAGCTGAAGACGGATGCGTCTGCCCCAGGGCCTGCGGCGATGGCCACAGGCAGCAGTGTGGTGACGAGCGGCGCCCATGGCTGGCTGCTGCTCCGCCATGCCGCCACCGCCGGGTCGACCGGCTGCTTCGTCGGCTGCTCGGATCGGCCTATCGAGCCTGTGGACGACGACGAGCTGGCCCGGCTGGTCCAGGCGGTCGGTCATGTCGACGTCGTCGTGGTGACTCCGCTGCGGCGAACGAAGGAGACGCTCGACCTGCTGGTCCAGGCAGGAATGCGGCCGCCATCCCGACTGGTCATCGGGGAGCGCCTGGTCGAGCAGAGCTTCGGGCGGTGGGAAGAACAGGCCTACGACCTGCTGGCGGCGGCAGATCCAGCCTACTGGCGTTTTTGGGATGATCCGGCCGGCAACGAGCCGCCGGGCGGCGAGAGCTACCGGGCAGTCTTCGACCGGACGCTTGCCGCCCATCGGGCGCTCGCCGACAGCCTGGAGGGGCAGGTCCTTCACATCGGCCATGCCGGGCCGATCAGGGCGCTCCTGGCCTGGCAGGCGGGCCAGGATCCAAGGGACGCATTGACGCGCCACGTGGCGCCTTTGTCGCTTCATCGCATGCAGGGGGGTGAAACCGTGCGAACCTCCTCCCCTGGCATGGAGGTTCGCCTGCATGCTAGGGCGACGTGCCGTTCATCCAGAACGTCGGATCCGGGCGCAACGTGAGCAAGTTCTTGGCGGTGGGCAAAGTCTACCTGGTCGGTGCCGGGCCGGGCGACCCCGAGCTGTTGACCCTGAAGGCGCTGCGCGTCCTGCAGAAGGCCGACGTCATCGTGCACGACCGCCTGATCGCGCCGGAACTCATGGACCTGGTGCCAGCCAGGGCGGAACGGATCTTCGCCGGCAAGCGCCGAGACCATCACCATTTGCCCCAGGACGACATCAACCAGCTTCTGGTGGACCTCGCGCGCAGCGGACGCAATGTCGTGCGGCTGAAGGGCGGCGACCCGTTCGTGTTCGGCCGCGGTGGCGAGGAGCTGGAAACGCTGGTGCGTGCCGGCATCCCGTTCGAGGTCGTTCCGGGCGTGTCCGCGGCCAACGGTGTGGGCGCCTATGCCGGCATCCCGCTGACCCACCGCGACCACGCGCAGTCCGTGCTGTTCGTCACCGGCCACACCAAGGATGGCGAACCCGACCTGAACTGGACCGCGATCTGCCAGCCCCGGCAGACCATCGTGATCTACATGGGGCTGAAGTCCCTGGCGGCCCTTTGCAACAAGCTCATCGAGCACGGCCTGCCGCCCGATCTCCCGGCCGCCGCCATCGAGAGCGGCACCCTTCCGGTCCAGCAGGTGATCGCCGCGACGCTGGCGACCCTGCCCGAGAAGGTGGCCGGGCGCCGGTTCGACGGGCCGGTGATGGTGATCGTGGGGTCCGTCGTGAGCCTGCGGGACAGGCTGGCCTGGTTCGACCGGGCGCGGGAGCCGGTCGATCCCGACATGGCGGAGCCGGCGGCCAGCCGCGCCACGGTGCTGCACCGGCCCGCTTCAGGAAATGCCGGCCGCTCCTGAGGAGCGGCGGCGCGTTCAGATCTCGCAGATCCGCCCGAGCAGGACCGGACGGCTGGCACCGGTGACGGCAGGCAGGTTGGCCGGGATGCCGTCGACCCGCAGCGACGCCAGGAGGGCGAAGGCAATGGCCTCCTTGGCGTCCGGATCGATCCCGAGCTGGCTGGAAGGCAGCAGGGGAACCTCGCCGAGATGGAAGCTCAGCCGCTGCATCAGGTAGCGGTTGTGGATGCCGCCACCGCTCGCGACGACCCTTACCACGTCCCTGGCATGACGTCTGATGGCATCCGCGACGGAACGCGCGGTCAGTTCCGTCAGCGTTGCCAGCAGGTCGGCCTCGTCGCCACGCCCGCGTGCCAGCAGCTCCTCGGCCAGCTCCGCCCCGAATTGCTCCGGCCCTGTCGAGCGGGGCGGTGCAAGCGCGAAGAACGGATGAGCAAGCAGTTCGTCCAGCAGCCTGGTGTCCACGTGGCCCTGAGCAGCCCATGCACCATCCGCATCGTAGCGCAGGCGCCCCTGCGTCAGCGCGCGGACCGTCGCATCGACCAGGCTGTTCGCGGGCCCTGTGTCGAACCCCAGCACGCTGCCGTCCTTCGGCAGGATCGTGATGTTGGCGATGCCGCCCAGGTTGAGGGCCACGACCGTGCCGGCGGGATCGGACAGGAGCAGGCGGTCGATGAACGGGACGAGCGGTGCACCGGAACCTCCGACCGCCACGTCGCCCGAACGAAAGTCGCTCACGACCGGACAGGCCAGGGACGCAGCCAGAAAGTGCGGGTCGCCGATCTGCAGCGTGGTGACGCCATGCTCGTGGTACACGGTCTGCCCGTGCAAGCCGACCAGGTCCGGCCGAAGGCCCAGCTCGCCGCAGAACCGGGTGGCGGCCTCGGCATAAAAGCGGCCAAGCGCGGTGTTCAGCCGCGCCAGCCCGGCGGTGTCCAGCCCCAGGCAGAGCTTGGGGCTCAGCGCCAGCTGCTCCGGGTGGGGCACCGTGCGATGGGCCAGCGTCATGAGCTTGGGCCGCGTGCCCCTGCCCACCCGGATCAGCGCCAGGTCGAGGCCATCCATGGACGTGCCGGACATCATGCCCAGCACGACCCGGTCGTCGCGTGCCTCGACCTCCTTCAGCCGGATCGGGACCGTCACAGCATGCCCGGAAAGGCGCCGCCATCCAGCATCAGCGACTGGCCGGTGAAGAAGCCGGCATGGGCGGAGCACAGGAAGGCGCAGAAGGCACCCAGTTCCGCCGGCTCGCCGAACCGGCCGGCCGGCGTGGCGGCAACCGCACCGGCCTCGATCTGCTCGATCGGCGTCCCGGTCCGCTCGGCCCGGACCTTCATGTTGTCGGTGAGCCGTGCCGTCCGGAACGGTCCCGGCATCAGGTTGTTCACGGTGACATTCCGGGCAGCATAGTCCCGGCCCACACCCACCAGGGCGGAGGTCAGGCCGGCACGTGCGGCGGACGACAGCGCCAGCTCGGCACGCGGCGCCTTCACGACCGACGAGGTGATGTTGACGATCCGGCCAAAACCCCGCTCGGCCATCCCGTCGACCACGGACCGGATCAGGCTGAGCGGCGTCAGCATCACCGAATCGACCGCGTCGTGCCAGGCCTGGTCGGGGAAGCTGCGCCAGTCGCCCATCGGCGGGCCGCCAGTGTTGGTCACCAGGATGTCGGGGTCGGGGCAGCTTTCCAGCAGCTTCGCGCGGCCTTCAGGCGTCGTGACGTCCACGGCAACGGGCGTGACGGTCACGCCGTGCCGCTCGGCCAGGCGGGCGGCCGCATCCTGCAGCGCAGCCTCCCCACGGGCACAGATCGTGACCGCGACGCCGGCGGCCGCCAGGGCATCGGCGCAGGCGAAGCCCAGCCCCTTGCTGGCGCCACCGATGATCGCCCTGCGTCCGGCGATACCCAGATCCATCAGCTCTACTCCTCCCGCTCCTCGTCCGGCTCCAGACCTTCCAGGGCCGAGAGATCCACCAGCACGCCGCGGGCCAGCGCAATGGTGACCGGTCGCCTCGCCCGGAGCGATGCCCGGTCGAGTTCGCCGACGATGCGGCGGACCGACCCGAACGAGCGCGGCCCATGCGCGATCAGCCACTCGACCACGCCGGGATCCGGCCGCAGACCACGATCGGCCAGTTGCTTCACATAGAGCGCCGCAAGCAAGGTGTCATCCGGCGGCCCGATGGCGATCGGCGCGGCCAGCATGAGGCGCGAGCGGAGGTCCGGCAGGTCGACGGGCCAGCGTGACGGCGGCAGCGTCGCGGTCATCAGGAGGCTGCCGCGCCGCTCGGTCACGAGGTTGAAGAGATGGAACAGGGTCTGCTGGTCCCAGGCGAGGTCGGCCTCGTCGATCACCAGGCAGGTCGCGGGGGATGGGAAGAGGTCGCGGGGCGGCATCAGCCAGAGGCCATTGCTGTCCAGCCAGACGGCATTGGCCCGGGCCGCCCAGATCCGGGCCAGATGGGTCTTGCCGCATCCTTCCGGCCCGAACAGGACGGTCACCGGCGACGGCCAGCGTGGCCAGCGCGCGAGTTGCGCCAGTGCCTGCGCGTTGGACGAGGACGGCAGGAAGTCGCGCTCGTCCGTGCTCTCGATGTGCGGCAGATCGAGGGTGAGCTGACGCGGCATCGTCAGATCCGACCTGCCCGCACCTTCAGGAGCGGGCGGCACCGGTGACGGCGATACGGACGGCTCCGATCATGTAGGCGCAGCCCGACGCGATCGTGAGCAGCGCCATCAAGGGCAAGGTCATGGTGGCAACGTCCGAGGCGAACCAGAACATCCGGCCGGCCTCGGCCAACACGGCACCCACATAGATCAGCTGGGCGAAGGTGCAGGCCTTCCCGAGCAGGGACGGCACGATCTCGAAGCCTTCCACCCTTGCCCGCAGCACCAGCGTTCCTAAGGAAAGCAACAGGTCGCGGGCGACCACCAAGCCCAGCAGCCAGGACGGCACCACGCCCTGCCAGCTCAGCACCAGGAAGATGCCTACGAGGAGCATCTTGTCGGCCACCGGGTCCAGCACGACTCCGACGCGGGAGATGCCTGCAAAGCGCTTCGCGATGAACCCGTCGGCAACGTCGGTCAATCCCGCCGCGAGGAACAGCCAGAATGCCGCCGCGTAGTGCCCGGACTGGATCAGCAGCCCGATCGGCACCACTGCCAGCAGCCGGAGCGTAGTCAGCCCATTGGCGAAGTTCACCACGGAATCGGCCCGAAACGGCTGCCCTGCGTTCAGCCGCCGATCGTTGACATCGGTCGGTCGCCCGCTCGAAGCAACCGCCATCCTTCGTTCTCCTGGCTCAGCTCGAGACCACGCGCCCGCATTGCATCGCGTAGTTCGTCGAGGCTGCCCACATGCCCGAGCACCACCCGCGCCTCCCTCCGGGTGATCCGTTCGACCGTGGTCGTCCGGATCTCCGGGATCTGGGACAATGCCTGCCTAATTTGTACCCACGCTGCGAGGTCGGCAAGCGGGACGGTCGCGGTCAACAGCTCGACCGTGGCATTGCTGCGCACCACCTGGCTCGCGACCTGGGTGTCCAGGGAGGCCAGGAGCATCCGTGCCGCCGCCTGATAGTCGGGAAGTCCGTCTGGCGCCGGTGGCACCTGCCCGACCGACAGCGGCCGGACATCGCCATCCCGCGACAGATACTGGCCGCGCACGTCCAGCAGGGTGGAGCCGTCCGCCGCCGGCATGGCGACCGCATCCGCCACCAGCACGGTAGGCGTGCCGTAGCGCTCGGCGAGCTGCCTGAGCACGGCAGGGTCGCCGGCCAGGGCGCTTTCGCGCGGGATGGCGAGATCCTCGGCGTCGCCCAGCGGCAGCACGGGCTCGAGGGCCAGCGACCGGCCCGCGGCTTCGACCAGCGCCGTCCGCCATGGATCCGCATCGGCGAACGGATCGCCGCCCGTGGCATAGGCCAGCAGGACAGCCGGGACGACCTCCACGATGCCGTAGGAGAGGCCGTTGCTCTGCAGAAGTTCCTGGACCGGCTCGGGGCGGAAGGTGACCGTGATCTCAGCCTCGTAGCTCCTGGCGCCGACACGCTCGCGCTGGATCTCGAAGGAGCGGACGTAGCGGTCGATCCGGTCCTCCGCGACTTTCGGCAGCTGCGTCGGGTCGGCGACGCCGGACAGACGGCTCATCAGGCGCTCGAGCGCCAGGACCTGCCCCTTGGCGATCGCGGAGTTGCGCGCCTGCACCGCGTCGTCCGCCGTGGCCTGGGCCGGCACGTCCCGCTCGATGAACTGGCGGCTGTCGACGGTCTGTGCATCCGTTGCTGAGACGGAACCGAGCAGAAGAAGAGCGATGAGCGTCAGCAACGCTATCGACGGGCGGCGCGCGGCCATGGCAGATCAACCCGACGCGAGGACAAGCAGCCGGCCGAACGGGCCGGCACGCGCGGCGGAAGTGACCACGGGAGCTTCCGCCTGACAAGTTCTGCCTACATTTCGACCGAGGTTTGCCCATGCAGAACGCCGATGCGCCAGCCGGCGGCAGGTACGCAGAGGCCGGTGTGGACATCGAGGCCGGCAACGAGCTGGTACGGCGGATCGACGGGCTGACCCGTGCCACGGCACGGCCAGGCGCCACCGGTGCGCTGGGCGGCTTCGGCGCCCTGTTCGACCTGAAGGAAGCCGGCTACCGCGACCCGCTGCTCGTATCCGCCACGGACGGGGTCGGCACCAAGATCCTGCTGGCGGCGAAGACCGGGCGGATCGAGACGATCGGCATCGATCTCGTGGCGATGTGCGTGAACGACCTGGTGGTGCAGGGTGCGGAGCCCTTGTTCTTCCTGGACTATTTCGCGACGGGCAAGCTGGATGCCGGCAGTGCCGCCAAGATCGTGGCGGGGATCGCCGAGGGCTGCCGGCAGGCCGGCTGCGCCCTGGTGGGCGGCGAGACCGCCGAGATGCCGCAGATGTATGCCCCCGGCCATTTCGACCTGGCCGGGTTCGCGGTGGGCGCGGTCGAGCGGGACCGCCTCCTGCCGCGGCCGGATGTCGCGCCGGGCGATGTCCTGCTGGGGCTGGCCTCGTCCGGCGTCCACAGCAACGGCTTCTCGCTGGTGCGCCTCGTCCTGGACGAAGCGAAGGCTGATCTCGATGCGCCTGCCCCGTTCGCGCCCGGCCAGCCGCTGGCCGACGCCCTGCTGACGCCGACCCGGATCTATGTGCGGAGCTGCCTGGCGGCGATCGGGGCCGGCGGGGTGAAGGCCCTGGCGCACATCACCGGCGGCGGCCTGGAAGAGAACCTGCCCAGGGTCCTGCCGCCGGGCATGACCGCGACGCTGGATGTTGCCAGCTGGGAGCTGCCGGGCGTCTTTCGCTGGCTCGCGACAACGGGCCGCCTGCCCCGCGCCGACCTGCGCCGCACCTTCAACGCCGGAATCGGCATGGTGCTGGTGGTCGATCCGGACCGGGCAGACATGCTCCAGGCGACGCTCCGGCAGGCAGGCGAGCGGGTCAGCCGGATCGGCCGCATCACCGGCAGCGACGCGGGTGCTCCGGTCGTGTTCCACGGGATCGAAAACGCATGGCCCGACGCCGCGTCGCCGTCCTGATCTCGGGCTCGGGCTCGAACCTGCAGGCCCTGATCGACCGGAGCGTGCAGCCGGAAGCCAGCTTCGAGATCGTGCACGTGCTCTCGAACATCGCCTCGGCCTTCGGGCTGGAACGGGCGCGCCTTGCCGGCATCGCCACCTCGGTGGTCGATCACCGAGGGTTCGACAGCCGGCAGCACTTCGACAGGGCAGTCGGACTGGCCTTGCAGGAGACCGGCGCGGAGCTGGTGTGCCTTGCCGGCTTCATGCGGATCCTGGGCGCGGAGCTGGTCGAGGCCTGGGCCGACCGGATGCTGAACATCCACCCTGCCCTCTTGCCATCGTTCAAGGGCCTGCACACCCACGAGCGCGCCCTGGCCGCCGGGGTTCGGCTGCATGGCTGCACCGTCCATGTCGTGCGGCCGGCCCTGGATGACGGGCCGATCGTCGTGCAGGGGGTGGTACCGGTGCTGGCGGCGGACGATCCGGCCTTGCTGGCGAAGCGGGTGATGGAGGTCGAGCACCGGGCCTATCCGCTGGCGCTGGACCTGCTGGCATCCGGACGGGCCGTCGTCACTGGAGAGACGGTACGGGTCGATCCCGGCTTCCCGTCCGTGATCGTGCACCCGTCGCTCGCCTGAAGGTCAGCCCTCGTCCAGCCATTCCTCGATCAGGAAGCGGGCGATGCTGTCCTCGCGAGGCAGCTTCACGGGCGATCGCTCGTCGTCGGCCAGGATGTCGCGCGGGACCCAAAGCGCGTCCTCCAGCTCGTCCTGGTCGATCTGCATCTCGGTGGACGCGGCCGTCGCACGGAACCCCAGCATGAGCGACTGAGGGAACGGCCAGGGCTGCGAGGAGCGGTACTGGATGGTCGTGAGGTGCACCCCGGACTCCTCCAGGATCTCGCGTTCCACGGCCTGTTCCAGGCTTTCGCCCGGCTCCACGAACCCGGCCAGCGTCGAGTACATGCCGGGCGGAAAGCGCGGCGAGCGGCCGAGCAGGGCTTGGTCCCCATGGGTCACCAGGACGATGACGGCCGGATCGGTGCGTGGGAAATGGTCGCGGCCGCAGTTTGGGCAGTGCCGGGCATGGCCGGCTTCGGTCGGCAGGGTCTCGGTGCCGCAGCTGCCGCAAAAGCGGTGCGTGGCATGCCAGTGCAGGAGCGCCCTGGCAGAGGCCAGCAGGCCGGCCTCGTGGGCCGGCAGGACCGGACCTACCGTGCGCAGGTCGACCAGCGGCAGGCCCGCGGTGGCCGGATCGTCCAGGTCGATCACGAAATAGGCCACGTCGTCGACCACGCCCAGGAACACGGCGCTGTCGTCGAGGTCGCGGCCGAGTTCGGCAATCGTGCGGAAGCCGGCGCGGGGGCCGCCTTCGGCCTCCAGCACGGACAGGTTCAGGCCATGCGCCAGGATGACGCGGGTGGTGACGTCGCTACGGCGCCGGGTCAGCCAGGCCAGGTCCTTGCGGAAGGCCGCGGCGCGGTCGAAGCCGACGGCGGAATAGATGTGCGGCGGTGGCTTGAGCAGACGGCGCAAGATATCGGACCTCCGGGGGAACCCATCAATCGGGCGCTGCCATCTTGCACGCGCGGGCACGAGCGTCGATATACGGCTCGGAAGGTCGGCGGTGGACGGGCTCCTCGCCAAATCGGTCAGGTCCGGAAGGAAGCAGCCGCAACGAGTTCCGGTCCGGGTCGCTGCCGGCCTTCCACTCACTCGATGGTCAGCTCCATGGGCGAGGCTCCGCTCGTCGGCCTGGAGCCGTCCGACACCAGCTCCACGGGCGCATGCGAGACGACACCACCGCGTCCGGCTACAAGGTCCTCGCCCGAGCCTATCGGCCGCAGCGACTGTCCGAGCTGGTCGGCCAGGATGCGCTGGTCCGCACACTCACCAACGCCTTTGCCTCCAACCGCCTGGCGCACGCCTTCCTGCTGACCGGCATCCGCGGCGTCGGCAAGACCACGACCGCAAGGATCATCGCGAAGGCGCTGAATTGCGAAGGGCCGGATGGCAAGGGTGGCCCCACGCCCGAGCCCTGCGGCGTGTGCACGCCCTGCCGCTCGATTGAGGCGCAGAATGCCATCGATGTCATCGAGCTCGACGCCGCCACGCATACGGGCGTCGACAACATGCGCGACCTGCTGGCGAGCGTCCGCTACGGGCCCACGGCGCTGCGCACCAAGGTCTATATCGTCGACGAGGTCCACATGCTGTCCGGCAGCGCCTTCGCGGCGCTGCTCAAGACGCTGGAAGAGCCGCCGGCGCATACCAAGTTCGTGTTCGCGACGACCGAGCAGCGCAAGGTGCCGGTCACCATCGTCTCGCGCTGCCAGCGCTTCGACCTGAAGCGGGTACCGCCGGACCTGCTGGCCGGCCATCTCGCTGCCATCTGCGTGAAGGAGCAGGTCGAGGCCGAGGCTGACGCGCTGGCGCTGATCGCCCGGATCGCCGAGGGCTCCGTTCGCGACTCGCTCTCGCTGCTGGACCAGGCCATCGCCCTTGGGAGCGGCAAGGTGGTGGCCGCCGAGGTCGCGGACATGCTTGGCCTGGCCGACCGGGGCCGCCTGCTGGACCTCCTGGAACCCTTGCTGACCCAGCAGCCGAAACAGGCGCTCGACGTCTTTGCCGAACTGCATGCGCGCGGCGCCGACCCGATCGCGGTGATCCAGGACCTGCTGGGCGCCTGCCATTGGCTGTCGCGGTTGAAGCTGGATCGCCATGCCGATCCCGGCTGGCATACCGGCCGCGACGGGCATGCCAGGGGCGTCGCGCTGGCGGGCCGGATCGGCCTGCCGGCGGCAGCACGGGCCTGGCAGGTCCTGCTGCGCGGGCTGGATGAGGTGAAGATCGCCGCCGACGGTGCGATGGCCGCGGAGATGCTGCTCCTGCGCCTGGCGTGCCTGGCCGAACTGCCGCCGCCGGCAGAGCTCCTGCGCAAGCTGGAGCGCCTGGGCGGGACAGGACCCGCACCAGCCGGCGGTCCAACGCCGGCCCGCCCTGAGCTGATGCCAGCCGGGCCTGTGGCGAACCTGACCGAGCGAGGTGCGCCACCGGCTGCGGCCGCTCCGCTGGTAGTGGCCGCGGCGGCCCTGCGGCCCATACCGGCCGAGCCGGCGTCCTCGTCGCCCCCGGCGGGTGATGGCGGATTTGCGGACTTCGCCGCGATGACCGACTTTCTGCGCAACCGTGGCGAACCGATGCTCGCCTCGATGCTGGAGACGGGTGTCCACCTTGTCCGCATGAGCCCGCAGCGCCTGGAGATTCGCCCGGAACCGGGCGTGCGGCCGGACCTGGCGAGCCTGCTGCAGGATGCGCTCCACCGCACGACCGGCCGCCGCTGGATGGTCGCAATCGTGAACGAGCGCGGTGCGGCGACGCTTGCCGAGCAGCGGGCCGCCGAGCGCGACCGTCTGATCGCGGAACTCTCGGAAGACCCGGCCATTCGACGTATTCTCGATGCCTTCCCAGGTGCCACCATCGAGGACGTTCGGCCCGCTCCTGCCCAGACCCCCTTCCAACCCATCGACGAACCAGACAAGAGGATCGAGCGCGCATGAAGAATCTCGGGAACATGCTCAAGGAAGCCCAGAAGCTGCAGGCGAAGATGGGTGAGATGCAGCAGAAGATGGCCGACATGGAGATCGAGGGCGGGGCTGGTGCCGGTCTCGTCGCGGTCACGCTGAACGGCAAAGGCGAGATGCGCCGCATCAAGATCGACCCGTCGCTCCTGGTGCCGGACGATGTCGAGATCCTGGAGGACCTCGTGGTGGCGGCGGTCAACGATGCCAAGGCGAAGATCGAGGAGCAGATGCAGGGCGAGATGCAGAAGCTGACCGGCGGCCTGTCGCTACCGCCCGGCATGAAGCTGCCGTTCTGAAGGCTGCCGCGTCCTGAGCAGGAACAACGCACCCGGTGCCATCGACGAGCTGATCAAGCGCCTCTCGCGGCTGCCGGGCCTTGGGCCCCGCTCGGCCAGGCGGGCGGCGCTGGCGTTGCTCAAGCGCCCGGACGTATTGATGACCCCGCTGATCCGCACGCTGGAAACCTGCCGCGAGCAGGTCCGGCGCTGCTCGGTCTGCGGCAACCTCGATGCGAGCGATCCCTGCTCGATCTGCAGCGACCCCAGCCGGGACGGCACCAGCCTGTGCGTCGTCGAGGAGGTCGAGGATCTCTGGGCGGTGGAGCGGGCCGGGTTCTTCAAGGGCCGCTATCACGTGCTGGGCGGCCGCCTGTCCGCGCTGGACGGGATCGGGCCGGAGGAATTGCGGATCGGCCCGATGCTGGCCCGGATCCAGGAGCAGGGCGTGGAAGAGGTCGTGCTCGGGCTGGGAGCCACCGTCGAGGGCCAGACCACCGCGCATTATATCGGTGAGCGGCTGCAGGGTATGGGCGTCCAGGTCACCGGTTTCGGCCGCGGCGTGCCGGTCGGTGGCGAGCTCAACTACCTGGACGAGGGGACGCTGGCGGCGGCTTACCGGGCACGGCGGCCGCTCGCCTGAGGTGGTGCGCAATCTGGTCCCAGGCGCTGGCTCATACGAGGCAGCATGCTTGACGTCCTAGTTAACAGAGTGAGCGCCTGGTGCCGGGTCCGCTGCCTGGCGTGAGGGTCGACGTGCGGCCATGGCCCGACATCCTCAGGAAGATGTCGCTGCATCCTCCCCCCGCTCCGCCCCTTCGGTTGACCACGGGTGTGCCACTGCCTACGTGACCAACCGATCACCCCTTCATGAGCAGCTTGCATGGCCCTTCTGCCGATCCTGGAAGTCCCAGACCCACGCCTTCGCCAAAAGGCGGCGCCCGTACCGGTGGTGGACGAGCGGGTGCGGGCTCTGCTGAACGACATGCTGGAGACGATGTACGCAGCACCCGGGATCGGCCTGGCCGCGCCTCAGGTCGGCGTGGCCCAGCGGATGATCGTGGTCGATGTGGGGCCGAAGGAAGAGCCAAAGCCGATCCGCCTGATCAATCCGGAGGTGCTCTCGCTGTCCGAGGAGCAGGCCGAGGCGGAGGAAGGCTGCCTGAGCCTGCCCAATCAGTTCGCGCCGGTGAACCGGGCTGCCAGCGTCAAGGTTCGCTACATGGACGAACTCGGGCAGGATCAGGAGATCGAGGCCGAGGGGCTCCTGGCCCGCTGCCTCCAGCACGAGATCGACCATCTGGACGGCGTGCTGTTCACCGATCGTCTGAGCCGGCTCAAGCGCGAGATGCTGCTGAAGAAGCTGGAGAAGCAGCGGCGGCAGCGTGCCGGCTGAGGCGACGCCCTGGCGGGTCGTCGTGATGGGCTCGACAGGCTTCGTCCTGCCGAGCCTGGAACGGCTGATCGCCTCCTCGGACCATGAGGTGGTGGCAGTCTATACCCGCCCGCCGGCAGCCAAGGGCCGTGGGCAGCAGCTTCAGTGCACCGAGGTGCACAAGCGGGCCCTGGAGCTGGAAGTTCCGGTCGAGACCCCTGCACGTTTCCGGGACGAGGGAGCGGTGGAGCGGTTCGCCGCCTATCGGCCGGACATGGTGGTCACCGGAGCCTATGGCCTGATCCTGCCACCGGCCGTGCTGGACGTGCCGCGGTTCGGCTGCATCAACCTCCATGCCTCGCTGCTGCCACGCTGGCGCGGGGCGGCTCCCATCGAGCGCGCCATCCTGGCCGGCGACGCGGTCACGGGCGTCTGCCTGTTCCGCATGGAAACGGGCCTGGACACCGGCCCTGTCTATAGCCGTGGCGAAGTACCCATCGGCCCTGCCACCACGGCACCGCAACTCCACGAGACGCTGGCGCTGCTGGCGGCGGACCTTCTCCTGCCGACCCTGCAGGGGCTGGCGGATGGCAGCCTGGTTCCGGTGCCGCAGCCAGACGACGGCGTCACCTATGCCGCCAAGCTGGGCAGGGATGAGGGACGCCTCGATTTCCGGCTTCCTGCCGCCCAGCTGGAGCGCATGGTGCGCGCCCTGGAGCCCCGCCCGGGAACGTTCGCGCTCTTGAACGGCGAGCGCATCGGCGTCCGCGCCGTCACGGTCGTGCAAGGCGTCCATGGCACGCCCGGCGAAGTGGTCGGTACACCGCTGCTGGTGGCCTGCGGGGAGGATGCGATCCGGCTCGACGTCGTGCAGCGGCCGGGCAGAAAGGCCATGGCGGCCGCGGACTTGCTGCGCGGCTGGACGGTGCCGATCGGCACGCGCTTCGATCCGGCCTGATGCCGCGGCTGGCCCTCCTGGTCGAGTATGACGGCCGTCCGTTCCTGGGCTGGCAGCGGCAGGGCAACGGGCAATCGGTGCAGGCCGTTTTGGAAGAGGCCCTGTTTCGCTTCAGCGGCGAGCGGATCGGCGTCGTCGGGGCCGGGCGCACCGACACCGGCGTGCATGCGACCGGTCAGGTCGCTCACCTCGACCTGGAGCGGGAGGTTGATCCTGGCCGTCTCCGTGCCGCCCTGAACCATTATCTGCGGCCCCAGCCGGTGGCCGTGACCGAGGTCCGGCGGGTCGACGAGCGGTTCCATGCACGGTTCTCGGCGATCGGCCGCGCCTATCGCTACCGGATCCTGACGAGGCGGGCACCGCCCACCTTCGACCGTGGCCTGGTCTGGCACCATCCGGTGCCGCTGGACCCCGAGCACATGCACGACGCCGCCCAGGTCCTGATCGGCTACCACGACTTCTCCAGCTTCCGGGCGACCAGCTGCCAGGCCCGGTCGCCGCTGAAGTCGCTGGATCTGCTGCACATCCACCGCGACGGCGAGATCGTCATCGTGGACGTGCGCGCGCGCTCGTTCCTCCACCATCAGGTGCGCAACATCGTAGGCACGCTGGCGCTGATCGGCAGCGGCAAGCACCCGTGCGGCTGGATGAAGGATGTGCTGGCGGCGCGCGACCGGCGGCTGGCCGGGCCCACGGCACCGGCAGACGGGCTTACCCTGGTCGAGGTGGCCTACCCCAGCTGGAGCAGTCGATCGAGCAGCTGATCCAGCCAGAGCGAGGACACCATGTCGGCCAGCACGAAGCCGAAGGCGATCAGTCCCGTGGTGGCCAGCGCTGCCCGCATCACGAACCAGCTGTAGACGAGGGTCGCCGCAAAAGCGAAGAACTGCAGCATCGGCCGGTCCGGTTCCGGCAGGAGCGAGATCAGCAGCAGGCTGATCGCCAGGAACGCGCTCTGCAGCACGGCTGCCCAGTTGCAGGCCGTGATCAGCGGCACGTAGCGCTGGGTCAGGCCCAGGATCCTGGTGAGCAGCAACGCCACCAGCGGAAACAAGGCGAAGCGGGCCAGCAGCGAGATGTACTCTGCCGTCCAGGGGATGGGGATCTCCGCATCGGCGGCGGTATGCGTCAGGGCCAGCATCACGAGCGCGTGGAGCGGCACGATCCAGAGCACGGCCTGGAACGAGCGCCAGAACCCTTCGACCGACAGGTCGAGCAGTTCGATCCCGCGCGCGTTGCCGCGAGCGAGAAGGGAAGCGGCGGCAAAGCCGCGCATGGCATCAGCAATGGCCACTACCGTCACCCGCCATTCCGGGCTGTCGCGAACCAGCGCTCGAGGATCGTCCGGTAGCAGGCCGTCAGCGATACGATATCCTCGGTGCGGACGTGCTCGTTCACCTGGTGCATCGTCCTTCCGACCAGGCCCAGCTCCACGACCGGGCAGTACTGCTTGACGAAGCGGGCGTCGGATGTCCCGCCGCTGGTCGAGGCTTCCGGGCGTCGGCCAAAGCAGGCCTCGGCGGCCGCGGCCACCAGCTTGGTGAACGGCCCTGGCGGCGTCAGGAAGGCATCGCCGCTGGAAGAGAGTTCCAGCCGGTAGCTGCCGCCGATGGCATCGCAATGGCCGTGCAGCCAGGCCTCCAGCCGCTCGCGGGTCTGGAGGTCGTTGTAGCGGATGTTGAAGCGGGCAGTGGCCTCGGCAGGGATCACGTTGCCCGCGGGATTGCCGATGTCGATCGAGGTCACCTGCAGGTTGGAGGGCTCGAAGAATTCGCTGCCGGCATCGATCGGGCTGCCCAGGATGCGAGCCAGCATCTGCACGATCCGGTGGGCGGGGTTGTCGGCCCGGTGCGGATAGGCGGTGTGACCCTGCCGGCCCTGCACCACCAGCCGGCCATTGGCCGAGCCGCGCCGCCCGACCTTCATCATGTCGCCGTTGGCTTCCACCGAGGTCGGCTCGCCGACCAGGCAGGCATCCGGCCGATGGCCGTGCTCGTCCATCCAGCGCAGCAGCGGCTCGGTGCCATTCACCGCCGGCCCCTCCTCGTCGCCCGTGATCACCAGCGAGACAGAGCCGTGCGCGGGCCGGCCATGGCTCGCCAGGTAGGCCGAGACCGCCGCCACGAACGCGGCCACGCCGCTCTTCATGTCGGCCGCACCCCGGCCGAACAGCAGGCCGTTCTCGATGACCCCCGCGAAGGGATCATGCGACCAGGCGGAGCTGTCGCCGGGCGGCACGACGTCGACATGGCCGGCAAAGGCGAGATGCGGACCGGTGTCGCCCAGCCTGGCGAACAGATTGTCGACCCGCTCCGTCCCCGGCTTTTGGACCGGCACCCGGTGCACGGCAAAGCCCAGCCCTTCCAATGCCTGGGCGAGCAGGTCGAGCGTACCGGCCTCGGCCGGGGTCACCGAAGGGCAGCGGATCAGGGCCGCCGCAAGGGCGACGGGGTCGAGGCCAGCCGGTGCGGGCGATGCCATCAGTCGCGGAGCAGTTCGTTGATGGAGGTCTTCGAGCGTGTCTGCGCATCGACGCGCTTGACGATCACGGCGCAGTAGAGGCCGGGTCCCGGCGAGCCGTCGGGCAGCGGCTTGCCCGGCAGTGTTCCCGGCACCACCACCGAGTAGGGCGGCACCCGGCCCTTGAAGACCTCGCCGGTCGCGCGATCGATGATCCTGGTCGACGCCCCCAGATAGACGCCCATCGACAGGACAGAGCCCGTCTCGACCAGCACGCCCTCGGCAACCTCGGAACGAGCGCCGATGAAGCAGTCGTCCTCGATGATGACGGGTCCCGCCTGCAGCGGCTCCAGCACGCCGCCGATCCCGGCCCCGCCGGAGATGTGGCAGTTCCGGCCGATCTGCGCGCAGGAACCAACCGTGGCCCAGGTGTCTACCATGGTGCCGCTGTCGACATAGGCGCCGAGGTTCACGAAGGACGGCATCAGCACCACGCCCGGCGCGATATAGGCCGAGCGGCGGACCACCGCGTTGGGGACGGCCCTGAAGCCCTGCTGCTCGAACCAGCCGGCATCGCGGCCCTGGAACTTGGACGGCACCTTGTCCCACCAGCCCGACCCACCGGGCCCACCCTCAATCCGGCTCATCGCGTTCAGCCGGAACGACAGCAGCACGGCCTTCTTGGCCCACTGGTTGACGCGCCACTGCCCGTCCACCTTCTCGGCAACGCGAAGCTTGCCCTGGTCCAGCAGGTCCAGCGTCGTCTCGACGGCGTCGCGCTCCGCACCCATCGTGTGCGGACCGATCTCGGCGGCGCGAGCAAACGCATCCTCGATCTGGTGGCGCAGTGCCTCGATGTCCATCAGCATTCCCATCTTCATGAACGCGGCCGTACACTAGTGACGGCGGTTCGGCCGTCAATCCGAGGAGGAGTGGGCCATGGGCGTATCGAACGAAGGGCTGCCGCCTGCGTTCCTTGCCGAACTGGGCTCATCGCTGGACGAGGGCGCGCTCCTGACCGATCCTGTTCGGATCGCGCCCTACCTCACCGACTTCTGGAGCCTGTCCACGGGCGCCAGCCATCTGGTCGTGCGCCCGCGCGAGGTGGCCCAGGTGCAGGCGGTGCTGCGGGCCTGCGCCGGGCACCTGGTGCCGGTCGTCACCCAGTCCGGCAATACCGGCCTGGTCGGCGGCAACATTCCCGACGGGAGCGGCCGTCAGGTCGTCCTGAACCTTGAGCGGATGAACCGGATCCGCGAGGTCGCCTCGTCCGGCGACTATCTCGTAGCCGAAGCCGGCTGCATCCTGCAGGACGTCCAGCAGGCGGCCGACCGGGCCGACCGCCTGTTCCCGCTCTCGCTCGGTGCCGAAGGCAGCTGCCGGATCGGCGGCAACATCGCCACCAACGCCGGCGGCATCAACGTCCTGCGCTACGGCATGACCCGCCGGCTGGTGCTGGGGCTGGAGGTCGTGCTGGCGGACGGGACGCTCTGGCAGGGGCTGCGGGCGTTGCCCAAGGACAATACGGGCTATGACCTGAAGCAGGTCTTCATCGGCTCGGAGGGGACCCTCGGCATCATCACGGCCGCGACGCTCGCCTTGGCCCCCAAGCCCAGGGAGCGGCACGACGTGTGGCTGGCGATCGAGACGCCCGAGGCTGGCCTGGAGTTGCTGGCTCTGTTCCGCAACCGGCTGGGCGAGACCATCTCCGCCTTCGAGCTGATTGCCGATCCGGGGGTGGAGGCGGCCGAGCAGGCTTTCGGGGCCAGGATCGTCGAAGGCCGCCATCCCTGGCACGTGCTGGTGACGGTGGCCTGGAGCTTTCGCGAGGGTCTGCTGGGCCACCTGGAAGGGCTGCTCGAAGAAGCGATGGCGGCCGAGCTCGTCGTGGACGGCACCATCGCTCAGAACGACGCGCAACGCGCGGTGATGTGGAAGCTGCGCGAGGGACAATCCGAGGCCATGACGCGCAAGGGTTCGGTATGGCGCTCGGACGTGGCCGTCGCCACCTGGCAGATCCCGGAGCTGATCCGGCGCTGCGATGAGGTACTTCCGAAGGTGCGCCCGGGCATCGTGGTATTCCCGTTCGGGCACCTCGGCGACGGGAATCTTCATGTGAACGTCCTGGCTCCCGCCCCCGATCGGCTTACGGCGGAGGATCGGGCACGGATCCAGGACGCGCTCTTCGAGGTTGTAGCCTCCATGGGCGGTTCGTTCTCCGCGGAGCACGGCATCGGGCGCTGGAAACGGCCGGCGCTCGAGAGGCTGAAGGACCCGGTGGAACTGGCGCTGATGGCCAAGATGAAGGGAGCGCTCGATCCCATGAACCTTTTGAACCCCGGCGTGATCACCGGGCCGGCGCCCCTCCCATGACCATGTTCGCGACACGCCAGGCCGACATCACCACGCTTGCCGTGGATGCGATCGTGAACGCGGCGAATGCCGAGCTGACCCCCGGCAGCGGGGTCAGCGCCGCCATCCATCGTGCGGCCGGGCCGGACCTCGCGGTGGCCTGCGCGAAGCTTGCGCCATGCGGCGCCGGCGAGGTGCGAACGACGCCTGGCTTCGCATTGCCGGCGAAGTTCGTGATCCATGCGGTCGGACCGGTCTGGCAGGGCGGCGAGCCGGAAGGGGATCGGCTCCTGGCGAGCTGCTACGAGAAGGCGCTGACGGAAGCGGCATGCCTTGGCTGCTCGTCCGTGGCATTCCCGGCGATCGCCACCGGCGCGCATGGCTTTCCAGCCGAGCGGGCCGCGGCTATCGCGGTGGCGGCCACCCGCAAGGCGGCGCATGCAGCCAGCGGCATCAAGCGCGTGGTGTTCGCCTGTGCTGATGAGGCGTCCGTCCGCTACCACCGGCAAGCCCTGGAGCTTCCCTATTGATCCCGTTCACGCCTCCCGTCGCCGACCAGCTCCTGACCCTCCAGGCGGTGCTGGGTTCCGACCTCCTGCCGGGCCTGGACGATGAGCTGGTGGAGCAGCTTCTGCGCGAGGGCGGCCGGTTCGCCGCAGGCGTGCTGGCCCCGCTGAACCAGGTGGGCGACCGGGAAGGAACCTGGCTGGACAATGGGGTAGTCCGGACCGCCACCGGTTTCGCCGATGCCTGGCGGCAGTTCACCGAAGCCGGCTGGCTGGGTCTCCCCTTCCCCGACGAGTTCGGCGGCCAGGGCCTGCCCTGGACCGTGGCAACGGCCGTGGCCGACAGCTTCAACGCGGCCAACCTCACCTGGTACCTGGCACCGCTGCTCACCCAGGGTGCCATCGAGGCCCTGCTGCACCATGCGTCGGACGAGCTGAAGGCGCGCTACCTCCAGGACATGGTGACGGGCGTGGCCACCGGGGCGATGTGCCTGACCGAGCCGCAGGCGGGCTCCGACCTGGGTGCCTTGCGTGCCCGGGCCGTGCCCGCCGATAACGGCAGCTACCGGATCACCGGGCAGAAAATCTACATCACCTTCGGCGACCACGACTTCACCGAGCAGGTCGTCCATCTCGTGCTGGCAAGGCTGCCGGATGCTCCGGAGGGGAGCCGGGGCATTTCCCTCTTCCTGGTACCCAAGCGCCTGCCCGACGGCAGCCGCAACGACTGGCGCGTGGCCGGCCTGGAAAAGAAGCTCGGCATCCATGGCTCGCCGACCTGCGTCATCGCCTATGGCGACCATGGCGGGGCTACCGGCTGGCTGGTGGGCGCGCCGCATGCCGGCCTGAAATGCATGTTCACAATGATGAACAACGCGCGCCTGAATGTCGGTGTCGAGGGGCTGGGCATCGCCGAGCGCGCGCTGCAGGCCGCTTCCGCCTACGCAGCGGAACGTCGACAGGGCAAGCGTGGCGGCGCGACGGTGCCGATCGGCGAGCATCCCGACGTTGCCCTCACCATCACGCGGATGCAGGCGACCACCAGTGCTGCGCGCGGTATCTGCTACCTGACCGCCGCCGCCCTGGATCGCGGCGACCAGACGATGGCCGGACTCCTCACCCCGATCGCAAAGGCTTGGTGCACCGACCGGGCGGTGGAGCTGGCCTCGGATGCGATCCAGGTCCATGGGGGCATGGGGTTCGTGGAAGAGACCGGCGTTGCCCAGTTGCTGCGCGATGCCCGCATCCTGCCGATCTACGAGGGGACCAACGGCATCCAGGCGCAGGATCTGGTGCTGCGCAAGCTGCCGCAGGAGGATGGCCAGACCGTGCTGCGGCTGTTCGGGCAGATCCGCGCGAGACTGCCGGCGCTGGCACTGGGCGAGGAGATCGGGGCCTCCCTGGACGTGCTGGAAGCCTCGACGCGCAGCCTCCGCACGGCATCGGCGGACGACCAGGCGGCAGCGGCCAGCCTCTACCTCACCCTGATCGGCAATGTCGTCGGAGGCTGGCTGCTGGCCGAGAAGGCGGCACTCGGCGACCTGGAGAGCGACCGCCTGGCCAGGTTCTGGGCAGCGCGGGTGCTGGTGCAGGCGCAGGGACAGGCGGCTGCGATCGCCAGCGGCGCGGCCTTCATCCGCTAGCGCTGCCAGCCGACGCTAGTCGATCAGTTCCAGCCAGCAGAAGCCGTAGGGATCGAGCTGGATCGCCTGGTCGATGCTGTCGATGGGCTGCGCGCCCAGATCGGCGATGATCCGGCGGACACGCTTCGGCTTCTGGTCGAGATCGATCCGGGCGGCGGCCGGCCGATCGGCGATGTTGTGCAGGCTCACGATCCGCCGTTCCTTCCAGGTCTGGCACAGTGCCAGCACGGCCGCGTCGCCGGGATCGAGAACGCTGCAGCTGCCCCAGCCGATCTCGGGATGAGCCCGCCGCTCCTGGATCATGCGATGGACCTGGTTCAGGAGCGAGGTCGGGTCGTCGCGCTGGCTTGCCACGTTCACCTTGTCGAAGGCGAAGGCGCCGCTGTTGACCATCCGGCGCACCAGCTGGTCTGCCGGTGCTGGCGAAAATCCGCCATTCGGACCGTCGTCCCACTGCATGGGCATGCGCACGGGATGTCGCTCGGGTAGCGAAAGGTCCTCGCCCATGCCGATCTCGTCCCCGTACCAGAGCACGGGCGTGCCAGGCAGCGCGAACACGAGGCTGAACGCCAGCGCCAGCCGGCGCGGGTCGCCACCCAGCATCGGTGCCAGACGACGGCGGATGCCCCGGTTGTAGATCTGCATGCCGGGCTCCGGACCGAACGCGGCGAAGGCTTCCTCCCGCTCCGCATCGCTCAGCCGGCCCAGGTCGATCTCGTCGTGATTGCGCAGGAACATCGCCCACTGGCCGATCTTCGGGATCTTCGGCGTCCCGCACAGGGCCTCGGCCATCGGCGTCGCGTCCTGGCGGGCAAAGGACAGGAACAGCATCTGGTTCAGCATGAAATGGAAGACCATCGTCATGCGGTCGCCGTTGCCGAAATACTCGTCCGCCTGGTCCATCGGGATGTTGGCCTCGGCGAGCATCACCGCTTCCGCCTTTCGCCAGGCGAGAAAGTCGCGCAGCTCCGTCAGGTAGGCATGGGGATCCGAGTCCGGGGGGTTGTCCAGCCCCTTGTACTCGATGAGGAAGGGCACGGCGTCGATCCGGAAGCCCGACACGCCGAGCTCCAGCCAGAACCCCATGATCTTCTCGATCTCCTCCTTGACGGCGGGGTTGCCGATATTGAGGTCGGCCTGGTGCTCATAGAAGCGATGGAAGTAGTACTCGCCCGCCTTCTCGTCATAGGTCCAGGTGGTGTGCTGCACGCCCGGGAAGATGATCCCCTCATCGGCATCCGCAGGCTTCTCCTTCGACCAGACATACCAGTCTCGGAAGGGCGAGTCGGGGTCGCTGCGGGCGGCCTGGAACCAGGGGTGATCGATCGAGGTATGGTTCGCGACGAGGTCGACGATCACCCGCATGCCGCGATGCCGCGCCGCCCGGATGAAGTCCACGAAGTCACCGAGCGAGCCCAGCCTCGGGTCGACGCCATAATAGTCGCTGATGTCGTACCCGTTGTCCCGGTTCGGGGTGGGGTAGAACGGCAGCAGCCAGATGCAGGTGACCCCCAGGGCCTCCAGATGGTCGAGCCGTTTGCTCAGCCCGCTGAAGTCGCCGACACCGTCCCCGTTGCCATCCATGAACACCTCGACATCGAGGCAGTAGATGACCGCGTTCTTGTACCAGAGGTCGAGCATGAGGACGGATCTCTATCGACGGAGAGTGAGGGGCGGCGAGGTTCGGTGCGGGCTGGGCTGGCCGTTCAACGCCGGTCGTTGCGGCGCATGGCGCTGGCGGCGAAGCCGGCGATGGCGGCAAGCCCCAGCGCCCCTGCCGCAGTCATGAACCGCACCGTGGACCCCGTCAGGCGGAGGGCATCGTCCTTGGCCTCGTGGCTGAACGACCCGCGGACCGCGTGGCGGCCCGGAACCGGCTGGAACAGATTGTCCTGGCGGTCCGGCTCGATCTTCTCTGGCCGGCACTGGCCTTCGAAGGTCGTGCGCGCGAGGTAGTGGTCCACAAGCTGCGGCGCCAGCATGTCGCCCACGATCGCCATGTCCGTGCTCGATCCGAGCCAGTATTCGCGCTCGGCATGGTGCGCCGCATGGACGATGGCATCAGCGGCCACCTCCGGCTGGTGGACCGGGCCGGCCGGGCGCGGCTGGCAATCCATATGCGAGCGGGCCCAGTTGAACTGCGGCGTGTTCACCGCCGGCAGGTGCACGGCCGTCAGGCGGATCCGGCTCTGGGCATAGAGCAGCTCGGTGCGCAGCGAATCGGTGAAACCGCGGATGGCATGCTTTGCCCCGCAATAGGCCGACTGCAGCGGGATGCCGCGATAGGCCAGGGCGGAGCCGACCTGGACGATGGTGCCGCGGTCGTTCGGGCGCATGTGCCGAAGCGCCGCCATGGTCCCATGCACGTAGCCGAGGTAGGTCACCTCGGTGACGCGGCGGAACTCCTCCGGCGTGACCTCCCAGAACGGGGAGAACACGGTCGCCATGGCATTGTTGACCCAGACGTCGATCTCGCCGAACGCGCGCTCGACCTGTGCCGCCGCGGCGAACACCGCATCCGCATCGGCCATGTCGGTCGGCACGACGAGGCCCTGGCCGCCCAGCCGCTGGACTTCCGACTGGACGGAGCGCAGCGCGTCGGCATCGCGGGCGAGAAGGCCGATCCGATAGCCGTCGCGGGCGAAGCGATGGGCCACTGCCCGGCCGACGCCGGCCGAAGCGCCCGTAACGACGACGACCCGGCCTGCGGACGGATCGGAACTGACGACGGTCGACATCTGGCCTCCAAGCTGCGCTGCGTGGTCTGCCGTGGAGGGCATCCACGAAGATGAACAGCGACGGGGAGGTAGAGTTCCGACCGGTGGCTGGTGCCTAGCTCAGTCGCGCCTGGTCACGCGGCGATGGCGTCGGTCGAGATGGGCCTCGACCTCGTCCAGCCCGATACCCTCACGGGCCAGGCGCGCCAGGGTGAAGTAGAGGATGTCGGCCGCCTCGTGGACCACGTGCTCGCGGTCGGAGGCCTCGATCAGCTCCTCGCATTCCTCCCTGAGCTTGGCGGCGAGAAGATCGGGATCGGCGAAGAGCCGGGCCGTGTAGCTGCCTTCTGGCGCGTGTTCGCGCCTGTCCAGCAGAAGACGGGACAAGGCACCCAGGCCACCATCCTCGCCAAAGCAGGTACGGCAGCCGAGATGGCAGAACCCGACGCCATGCTGCCGGACGGTGAAGCGCAGCGCGTCGCGGTCGCAGTCGGGCGCGACCGACAGGAGTTCCTGGATGTGGCCGCTCTGCTCGCCCTTGCGCCAGAGGCTGTTGCGGGACCGCGACCAGTAGATGCCCCGGCGCTCGGCCACCGCGTGCCGGATGGATTCGCGCGACGAATAGACCAAGCCCAGCGCCACGCCCCGTTCATCGGCCACGACCGTGGGGAACAGCCCGTCCGGGCGGTCGGAGACGAGCGGTGCCGCGATCGCATCGCCCAGGTCCATCCGCCCAGAATAGAGCGCCATGCCGACCTGGGCATCCGCACTCATCCGGTCGAGCTCGGCCAGTTCGTCCAGGCTGGTGACACCCCCGGCAATCGTGACCTTGGCCGGTGCGGCCGCATCGACGATGGCCTTGGCGAAGGCCAGGTCGGTGCCCTGCATGCGACCCTCGCGCTCGACGAAGGTCACGAGGAAGCCGCCGACATGCTGCTTCAGCTGCCCGATCCGGTCGAGCACGGTGGCACCCGTCCCGACCGTCCATCCCTCGACCACGACCTCGCCATGGCGCGCGTCCAAGGCCGCGATCAGCCGGTCCTTCGGCAGTTGCGCCAGGAGATCCGGCCTTGCTGCCGTGCCCAGGATGATCTGGGACGCCCCCTTGTTCAGCCAGTGCAGCGCGCGCTCGAGCGAACGGATACCGCCGCCCACGCGCACGCGGCCCATCGGGATCAGCCGCTCGATCACCACGTCGTTGTCGCCGGTGGAAAGCGCGCGATCCAGGTCGATCACCGCGACGTCGCCGGCCAGGCGGAATCGTTCCATGATCGGTCCGGGATCACCGGCATCGATCGCCTTTTTCTCGCCGCCGATCAACTGGACGGCCTGACCGCCCTGGAGGTCGATCGAGGGGACGATCATCGCCGCACCACCACGCCCTGCTCGGCCAGATAGGTCTTCACGTCGCCCACCGTCGTGTCGCCGTCATGGAAGATGGAAGCGGCAAGCACGGCATCCGCGCCCGCCTCGAAGGCTTCCTTGATGTGCTCGGCAGAGTTCGCCCCGCCGCTGGCGATGACCGGCACGTGCACGAGGCCGGCAACCTTGCCGGTCAGCTCCAGATCGTAGCCGGAGCGCGTCCCGTCGCGGTCCCAGGAGGTCAGCAGGATCTCACCCACCCCCAGGTCCTGCGCCTGTTGCGCCCAAGCCAGGGCATCCTTGCCGGTGCCCTGCCGGCCGCCCTGGACGAGGACCTCGAAGCCTTCCAGGTCCTGGCGGGCGTCGATGGCCAGCACGCAGCACTGGGCGCCGAAACGCTGCGAGATCTCGGCCAGGAGTTCCGGCCGGTCCACGGCTGCCGTGTTGACGCTCACCTTGTCTGCCCCGGCTTCCAGCAAGGCGGCTGCATCGTCGGCAGTGCGCACGCCGCCTCCGATGGTGAGCGGGATCGACAGCACCCGGCGCACCTGGCGCACGGTCTCGTGCTGGTGCCCCCGGCCGGCGGGCGTTGCCGCGACGTCCAGGATGACGATCTCGTCGGCACCCTGCTCCTCGTAGAGCGCAGCTCGCTCGGCAGGATCGCCAGCGTCACGGAGACCCTGGAAGCGGATGCCCTTGACGACACGGCCGTTCGCCACGTCGAGGCAGGGAATGATGCGCTTCGTGAGCATGTCAGCGCTCCAGAAAGCGGGTCATGAGGGCTCGTCCATAGGCACCGGAAAGCTCCGGGTGGAACTGGCAGGCCAGTAGGTTGCCCATTTCCAGCCCGGCCACGAACAGCCCGTCATGATCGGCCAACGCCACCGAGCAGCCAGGTGCGGCCAATGCTCGGTAGCTGTTGGCGAAGTAGGCATAGCCGTCCTGGAGCAGCGTGCAGCCGCTCTGCGCCTCGACATGGTTCCAGCCGAACTGGGGCACCCTCACCTCGTCGGAGAAGCGGCCGATATGCGCTTCCACGATGCACAGGCCCGCCACGTCCGGGCTCTCCTCGGAACTCTCGAACAGGAGTTGGTGGCCGACACAGATGCAGATGGTGGGACGATCCGCCTCGACCCGGCGACGCAACGCCTCGTCCAGCCCCTTGGACTGGAGCGCCGCCATGGCTGGACCGAAGGCGCCGACGCCGGGCAGCATGGCATAGGCCGCATCGCGCACCCGTACCGGATCGTCGCTCACCACGGGCTCGGCCCCGATCCGCGCCCAGGCGGCCTGTACCGACGCGATGTTGGCCACGCCCGTGGGAACGATCACCACCTGCCTGGTCATAGGCTCCCCTTCGTGCTCGGCACGTCGCTCTCGCCGGTGCGAGCCACCGCACGGCGCAGCGCGATCGCCAGGGCCTTGAAGGCGGCTTCCGCCTTGTGGTGGTCGTTCTCGCCTTCCAGCACGTCGACATGAAGCGCCAGCCGGCCGGTCATGGCCAGCGACTGGAAGAAGTGAACGAGGTTCTCGGTGGCGACGTCGCCCACCATCTCCCGCACGAACGGGATCTGGACGCGCGCGTAGGGCCGGCCCGACAGATCCACCACGACCCGCGCCAGTGCCTCGTCCAGCGGCGCGTAGGCATGGGCGAATCGCTCGATCCCGCGCCGGTCACCCAGTGCCTGGTCCAGGGCCGTGCCCAACGACAGCGCGGCATCCTCCACGCTGTGATGGTCGTCGACATCCAGATCGCCGTTCACCTGCAGGTCCAGGTCGAGCCGGCCATGCTTGGCCAGGGCGGTGAGCATATGGTCGAGGAAGCCGATGCCGGTCTGGATGCTGGCCTTGCCGGTGCCGTCCAGGCCGAGCGTCAGCCTGATCTCGGTCTCGCTGGTCGAGCGCTCGACGGTGGCAGTGCGGGGGTCGTTCAATTCATTGGCTCCAGGCGGCACGACTGGACGAAGGAGGGATCAGGGCACGATCTGCGCGATATCCGAGACGACGATGTCCGTGCCGCCGGCCGCCTTGATCGTGGCGATCAGGGTGGGCAGCCCATCGCGCGGCACGGCCGCCTTGACCGCAAAGCCGGTGCCGGCATGCAGCGGCGAGACGGTAGGATAGCGCATGCAGGGCAGGACTGCGACCAGGGCTTCCAGCTGACCTGGCGGCACATTGATTTCGACCATCACCCGCTTGCGCGCATCCATGACGGAGCGAACCAGCACCACCAGATGCTCGATCACCTCGCGCTTGGCGGGATCGTCCATCGACCCCGGATGGGCGTAGAGCCGGGTCGAGGAGCGCAGGAGCTCCGCGAAGATGGCCAGGCCGTTCGCCTTCAGCGTGGCGCCGGTGGAGGTGTTGTCGACGATGCAGTCGGCATCCTCGGGCGGAAACACCTCGGTGGCACCGTAGGTCCGGACCACCCGGCCCTCCAGCCGCTCGCGCTCCAGCCAGCGGCGGGTCAGGCGCTCGTACTCGGTCGCCACCAGGAACGGGCCCGGCCGCGGCCGGCCTTCCTGGAGGAAGGAGGGCTCGCAGGCAGCGACGATCCGCACCGGGTCCATGCCGGTGTCGAACAGCTCGACGAGCTCGACCTCCTTTTCCGCGACCCAGTCGGCCCCGGCGAAGCCGACGTCGCGCGAGCCGACATGCAGCATCTCGACGATGTTCTGCGGTTTCAGGAGCTTCGTCTCGAAGCCCGGCAGCGACAGGGTCGGACGGTAGCCCCGCCGATCGAAGGTCAGACGGATGCCTGCATCGGCCAGGAGGGTCTGGACGTTCTCCTGCATCCGCCCCTTGGGCAGGGCCAGGTGGACGACGGTGGGGTTGGACAAGACGGCGGATCCGGGAAATGTTGCCTGCCCGCTGCAGGTCAAGCGCGCTCGCCTATAGACGCTTTGGCCCACCCTGCGCAAACACCGGGCTCAAGGTTCGGCAAGTTGCCGCGTCGGGAGGAGGATCGCTGTGAGCAGGTTCGGGCGGCTGTTGGCCGTGGGTGCCGCGATGATGGGCTTGGCCGGCTGCGGGAAGATGCCGTCCATGGAGATCTTCAAGCCCGGCCGGCCGGCACCGGGGGTCAACGCCGATGCGGCCGCCTGCCTGTTGATCGATACCGACATGGCGCTGGACGATGCGCGGGCCATTGCAGCCAGCGTACCGACCGACAAGGTACCGGCGATCGTGGTGACGGGCGGGGTCACGCGTGCCGAACAGGGAGCCACGGCCGCAGCCCACCTCGTCTCGACGAGCCGCAAGGACGTTCGCATCCTGGTCGGCGAGAACTCACCCAGTCCCACCTCTCCCGACTGGCTGCGCCCCGCCCGCGAAAGTGCCGAGCGGCTGGGCTACCTCCTCGCGACCACCGTTCCGCTGGATCCTCCGGAAACCTATCTCGCGCATTCGGTCCAGCTGGCGGTGCGCGATTGCGCGACCATCGACGTCCTCCACCTGGGCCCTTGGAGCTCGTTCGCGGTCTATGGACCGGAAATCGCCGGCAAGCTGCGCCGGATCGTCGCCCAGGGAGTGCCGCCCTCCGAGGGCGAGCCGCCCGGATTCAATTGCAGCTATGACCTCGAAGCCTGCAGGACGGTCCTGGAGGATGACGCGTTCGCCGAGAAGATCACCTGGGTGGCCCTGCCCCGCAACGCCGGCCAGGGCTTCGTGCCGGGACCCGACATGGTGAAAGGCCTGGCGACGACCGGGCTGCCGGCCACCATCGCGGTCATGATGAGCATCGATCCGTCCACCGTGGCGGACGGCTATATCTGGGACGATACGGCCGCCCTTTACTGGCTCTACCCCAACCTGTTCGCGCGCAAGGGCAACCATGTCGAGCCCAAGGCAGGTGCCGAAGAGCTGAAGGAGAATTGGCGGATCGCGGTGAACGAGGCGATCGAGCGCCAGAACTGATCCCTTGGCCGAGACGGCCGTGGCGAGCGCCCGCGGCCTGCTCGGCCAGAAGCCATCCACGTGATGGACGACGCAGCCACACAAGCGGATCCGCTCACGCCAAGAGGATTGGCGACGGATCGACGGTGACTTGTCGAAGAGGGGGTGGCTGCGCCATGCAGCAAAGGATGGCTCCCCGGGCCGGACTCGAACCAGCGACCCAGCGGTTAACAGCCGCTTGCTCTACCGACTGAGCTACCGGGGAACGTGGCGTGGCTTTTAAGAGGACCCCCGGCCCTTGGCAAGACCGTATCGACCGTCCATCGATGAAGGCCTGTCCAACTCGCGAACCGGTATCCTGGATGAGCTTTGCGCTCCTGACCCGCCTGCCCGCCGCCCGTGCCCACCAGTGGCAGCGCCTGCTGAGCGAGGAACTGGACGGTGCGCCCGTTCTGCTGGGCCCGCCGCACGGCACGCCTGAGGAGGCCGCCCGCAAGCAGGTGGAGGTGCTGTTCGTCGCCGATCCGGCGCCGGGAACCTTCGGCGACTGGCCGGCTGCAAGGTTCGTGCAGTGTCTTTGGGCCGGCGTGGACGGGCTGCTGGCCGATTCGTCCCTGCCGCCGGCGCTGCCGCTGGCCCGCATGAAGGATCCGGCTTTCGCCGCCACCATGGGGGAGACGGTGGCGACGCTGGTGCTGAGCCTCCATCGGCAGTTGCACCGCTATCGCGCCCAGGCGGCCATCGGCCTTTGGCGGCCCCTCGAGCAGCCACGGGCCGGCGAGCGGCCAGTCGGCATCCTCGGGACCGGCGAGATGGGACGGCAGGCCGCCCGCACGCTCCTGGCACTCGGGTTCCAGGTGGCCGGCTGGAGCCGGCATGGCCAGCCCGTGCAAGGCGTCACCATCCACCAAGGCGAGCCTGGTCTGGCAGCCATTCTGGCGCAGAGCGAGATCCTGGTGAACCTCCTGCCGCTGACGGCTGCCACCCATGCACTGCTCGACCGGAAGCGACTGGCCCAGATGCCGAGGGGCGCCTCCCTCGTGAACCTGGGCCGTGGCGAGCATGTCGTCCTTCCCGATCTCCTCGCTGCGCTGGACGCCGGGCATCTCGACCACGCCGTGCTCGACGTGTTCCCCGACGAGCCCCTGCCGGACGATCATCCGTTGTGGCGCCACCCCGGCGTGACCGTCCTGCCGCATGTGGCGGCCGTCACCGATCCGCGCAGTGCCGCCCCGATCGCGGCCGCCAACGCTCGTAGCTTCCTGGCGGGGCAGCCGGTCGACGCGCTGGTGGACCGGCAGCTGGGCTACTGACCGAACAGGACCGCTGGACGCGCCGTCTCAGGCACAAAGGGCCAGGACGTGGCCATCATGGTGGCTAGAAGTCCTCGCCACCTCGCTCGAGAACTGCTGGCGGGCCCGGTAGTCGGGGCGCAGGTCCTTGTCGGCGCACCAGGCGCGAAAGGGATCAGGCTGGATCAAGACCTGGATCACGGGCAAGCGCAGATCCTGGAACTGATGGTACGTTTCCGTCGCTGCCTGAAGCCAGTCGTCGAAGATGTACGGCAGCCGGTCACCGTCGGTGAACATGCGTCGGAGATCCGGATAGTCGTCCCGGTGGAACCAGGGCAAACCAATGGGGGCGGACATCGCGACCTCATGTCGGTGACCATGCGGTGTCGGAGGAATGATCCTGTGGCACCGCAAAACAGACGGGACGATAGCGGCTTCTTTCGACAGGGTAAGTGATAAAAAGCACAGGCCGCGGCCGGTCCGGCCACCCTGCCTTCAGATGGTCACGTGGGTACCGAGCTCGACGACCCGATCGGGCGGGATGCGGTAATACTCAGTCGTGTCATGGGACTGCCGCATCATCCGGATGAAGAGGGCGTCCTGCCAGCTGGGCATGCCACCCTTGGCCGCCTGACGGATCTGGCGGCGCCCGAGGAAAAACGACGTTCCCATGATGTCGAACTTCAATCCTTCGCCTCGCGCCTTCTTCAGCGCGCGAAGGAGTGTCGGGTCCTCCATGAAGCCGTAGCTGATTTCCAGCGTCGAGAAGCCGGTGGCGACCTTGGTGAGCGTGATCCGCTCGGCGTCGGCGACATAGGGCTGGCTGGCGGTGCGAACGGTGACGAGCACGTTCGATTCGTGCACAACCTTGTTGTGCTTGAGGTTGTGGAGAAGGGCAGCCGGTGCGTTGTGCGGGTTGCTCGTGAGGAACATCGCAGTGCCCGGCACCCGCACGACATCGGAGCTCTCGATGGACCGGATGAAGGCCGCAAGCGGAGCGCTGTCGCGGCGGACCTTCTCGGACACGATCCGGGTGCCGCGGATCCAGGTCCACATCAGCAGCATGATCACCGCGCCGAACAGGAGCGGGACATACCCCCCGTCGGGGAGCTTGAGCAGGTTGGCGACGAGGAAGGCACCGTCAATCACCAGGAACGGAGCCACGACGAGCAGGGCGAGCGGCACGCCCCACCGCCACGAACGGGCCAGCACCACGACGGCAAGCAGGCTCGTGACGATCATCGTGCCGGTGACAGCGACCCCATAGGCGGAGGCCAGGCGGCTGGAACTGCCGAAAAGGAGCACGAGGGTCACGACGCCCGCCAGCATCAGCCAGTTGATCTTGGGCAGATAGATCTGCCCATGTTCGGACTCCGATGTCTGCTGCACCTCGAGATAGGGAAGCAGGCCCAGCTGCATCGCCTGGCGGGTCAGCGAGTAGGCGCCGGTGATGACCGCCTGGCCGGCGATGATCGTGGCCAGCGTCGCCAGCACCACCATCGGCAGCCGCGCCCATTCCGGCGCCGAGAGGAAGAAGAGATCCTGGATGGCGGCAGGCTCCGCCAGGGCGAACGCCCCCTGCCCCACATAGTTCAGGACCAAGGATGGGCAGACGAAGCCCAGCCAGGCCATCCGGATCGGGTTGCGGCCGAAATGACCCATATCCGCATACAGTGCCTCGGCGCCGGTCACTGCCAGGAACACCGAGCCCAGCACGGCGAACCCCAGCAGCCCATGGCCGAACAGGAAGCCCAGCGCATGCGCCGGGTTGAGCGCGTAGAGGATCTCCGGCGCGTTGCCGATATGGGAGACGCCCACGGCGGCAATCACCAGGAACCAGACGACCATGATCGGGCTGAACAGGCTGGCCACCTTCGCCGTGCCGAAGGACTGCACGACATAGAGGCCAACGATCACCGTCAGCGCGATCGGGATGACATAGGGCTGCACGCCCGGGCTCACCGTCTTCAGCCCCTCGACGGCCGACAGCACCGAGATCGCCGGCGTTAGGATCGCATCCCCGTAGAACAGGCCGGCGCCGGCGATGCCCAGGCCGAGAACGACGGTGCTCCGCTTAGCCAGCGCGGTCTGAGCCAGCGACATCAAAGCGAGTGCCCCGCCCTCGCCACGATTGTCGGCACGCAGGATCAGCGCCACGTATTTGAGCGTGACGACCAGGACCAGCGACCGCACGAGCAGCGACACGATGCCGATGATCTCCTCGGGAGTCGGTACGTCGCCCAGGTGAAGCAGCGACTCCCGCATGGCGTAGAGCGGGCTCGTGCCGATGTCGCCGTACACCACGCCGATGCTGCCCAGGACCAACGGCCAGAAGCGGCGCGTTGGATGGCCGGCATCTTCCGCTGCAGATTGATCCGTCATGGCCAGCTAGGTCCCCACAGGAGGCCCGGCCTACGAGCCGCTGGGCGGGCCGCCAGGCGACTTCCGCTCGCGCGCCACGCCAGGCCACGGCCATTCCGCCCGAACTGCTCCAAGCTGCCAGGTCGCATGCGTCCGAGGCTCCTGCCCTGGATGAGCGAGACCGGCCCTACCCGATAGGGGTGGTTCTGACCAGATCGAGGTCGGGAACAGGCGGATCGTCCGGATGGGCGGTGACCAGTTGCGCCTTGTCAGGCCTCGTTCGCGGCGAGACCGTGCCGTTCCAGGCCCTCGTCCGCCCGCGGCCCGGTCAGCACGATCTGCAGCCGGTCGTTCGGCAGCGGCCGCTGCAGGGCGAGCGCCTCGTCGACCGGGCCAGTGAGCCAGGCGTCGCACTCCTGCCGTGTCGTCAGCAGGACGGGCATCGCCTTGGGATGGATCGGCCGAACGACGTCATTGGCCTCGCAGGTAAGAAAGGCAAAGAGGCGGTGCTCGCCGGTGACCGGCTCGGCCTTCGTGCCGCGCGTGCCTGTCCAGGGCCGCCACAGTCCCGCGAAGGCGAAGGCCGGCCGTTCCTCGTCCAGCGCGAACCAGTGCGGCACCTTCGGGCGGCCCTCGGTGTACTCGCAGAATGAGGTGGCCAGCACGAGGCAGCGCCAGCCGGGCTTGAGCCAGCCCCGCCAGTACGGGCTCTGCACGTTACGGATGTTGGTGACAGGGCGGCTGGCGAGCTTTGGCGGCGGCGGAAAGCCCCAGCGCATCATGGTCAGCTCGCGCACGCCATCCTGCGCCGAGAACACCACCGGCGCCATCTGATCGGGAAAGATCGCGGGCATCGGCGGAAGATTGCCGGTCGTGTCGCGCATGGCACCGGTGAAGGCGCGGATGGCGGCCTGACCCTTGGTCAGCGAATACAGGTTGCACATGGCCTTCCTCCGCCCTCGGGCGCCGTCCTTGCCGATCAACCTTGCGAGTCGCACCTGGGTGCCGCCCTTGCCCTGGCGCTCGCTGCCGTGGGCGCGGCGGAGAGGTCAGCCGGTGCCGTCCCGTTCCCGGTCACGCCCGCGCATCATCTCGATCTGGATCTCCTGGATCTCCAGGAGCCTTGCCCATTCGCGATGGAGCAGATGGTCCAGCTTCTCGTGCAGGAGGCGGATCTCCAGTTCGGCTTTCATGTTGACCAGATAGTCGTTCTCCGCGCGGCGCCGGTCGCGCGCTTCCTGCCGGTTCTGGCTCATCATGATCACCGGCGCCTGGATGGCGGCCAAGCAGGAAAGGATCAGGTTGAGCAGGATATAGGGGAACGGATCGAAGGCCCGCATGCCCAGCATCACCGTGTTGAGCGCCATCCAGGCGACCAGCACGACGCCGAACAGGATGATGAAGGTCCAGCTGCCGCCGAACGCGGCAACCCGGTCCGCGATCCGTTGCCCGGTCGTCGTGGTCCGGTCGATCTCGGCGTCCACCGGGGCGGACACCAGGTCGTGGCTGGCCAGCCGCTCGATCATGGCCTGGTCGAGTTCGGCGATCTCGCCGATCTGCTCCTGCAGCACCCTGCGGACATGCTGGACCCGGAAACGGTCGAGATCGTCGCGGCAGATGAACCCGGACGGGTCCAGGTCCGGCCGTTCGGCGTGGATCTGGTCGAGGACCTGCGGGCGCAGCAGACCCAGCGGCGTGAGCTCCCGGAACGGCAACGTCCTTCCGCAGATGCGGCAAACGGCCTCGTCCGTGGCTGCCTCCTTCGCCGTCATCCCCTGCCTGTTCGCGAACAAACGTCCTGGGTAACGATCACGCGCCACGCGCTGGCCAGCCAGCGGGCCCGCTGTCGACGGCAGCCATGGCACCGGTTGCAATGATGGAGGCCGGAGGGGGAATCGAACCCCCGAATAGCGGATTTGCAGTCCGCTGCATTACCACTTTGCTATCCGGCCATGCCGGCGGGTTCTAGGCTCGCGCGGGGTGCGGGTCAACGTGCCGAATGGACCGGCATGGTTCAGCCGCATCGACAGGACCATGACCAGCTTGCTATGGACCGGCCGCGCCCCACTGGCACTCGCGGGCGAAGGGAACTGGGACATCGACATGACCGATTTCGCTGAGCGCCGTCGCCTCATGGTGGAATCCCAGCTCCGGCCGAGCGCGATCGACAACGAGCACGTGCTGGAGGCGATGGGCGCGGTGCCGCGTGAAGCCTTCCTTCCGCCGGAGCTCAAGGGCGTGGCCTATGGCGACGAGGACATCCTGCTGGGGAACGGCCGCCAGCTGATCGAGCCGCTGGTCCTGGGCAAACTGCTGCAGGCAGCGTCGATCAAGCCCACCGACAACGTGCTGCTGCTGGGCTGCACCACCGGTTATTCCGCAGCGGTTCTGTCGCGGATCGCCAAGTCCGTGTTCATCGTCGACGAGGACAAGGAGCGGCTGGCCGACGTCGAGCGCCTGCTGGGCGAGCTCGGTGATGACAGGGTCGTCGCCGTCCATGGCAAGCCGGCCGCGGGTTTCCTCAGCCATGCTCCCTACGACGTGATCGTCATCGCCGGTGCGGTGCGGCAGATACCCGAGGACCTGAAGGTGCAGCTCGCCGATGGCGGCCGCCTGGTGACCGTGCTCATCTCCGGACGGGCCGGAAAGGTCATGGTGGTCACCAAGTTCGGATCGGCTTACGGCACGGTCACGCCGTTCGATGCGGCTGCACCCGAGGTGGCGGCCCTGCGGCCGGCACCGACCTTCACCTTTTGAACAGCAGGGCGGGACCATGGCAGTGACCGAACAGCCGCTGGCCATCGAGGTCGAGGAACTGGCGGAGCGGCGTGCGGGACCGGATGCGCCGGTGATCCTGGACGTGCGCGAACCGCACGAGCTTGCCATATGCCGCTTCCCGGAAAGCCTGGATATCCCGATGGGCAGCCTGCCGCAGCGGATCGACGAGCTGCCGACGGACCGGCCGATCGTGGTGGTGTGCCGCTCGGGCGCCCGCAGCATGCGGATCACCCAGTGGCTGCGCGCGCACGGACGGGACGATGTCAGCAACCTGACGGGCGGCGTCCTGGCCTGGTCGGCACGGATCGACCCATCCTGGCCGACATACTGATCCGGTGGCGCAGCCGGTCGATATTTACTGATTTAGTTCTACCCAGGATTGCAACCGGGCTCGACTTGGAGCTACGATGCCTCCCATAGCGACACGGGCATGCCCGGCGTCGCGACGTGACGGGGCGGCAGCAACCGCGCGAGGACGAGATGAGCGAACCCGAGAAGGACGCGCCCGAACCTTCGATGGAAGAGATCCTCTCCTCCATTCGTCGGATCATCGCGGAAGAGGACGACGATGCTCAGGCCCGCCCACAAGCGGGTCAGGCGCGGCCTGCGCCGGTCGATCGGCCGGGCGATGACGTGCTGGTTCTCACGGATCGGATCGATGATGGTCCGCGGCAGCCTGTGCCGGCCCTCGCCGCCCAGCAGGATCCACCGGTGGTCCGTGTCGCGCCAGCCCCGTCCGCCGAACCGCCCGCACCGGTAGCTCCCCCTGCAAAGGTGGCGCCAGTCCAGCAGGAATCGTCCATGCCCGAACAGAGCGCGCTCGTTTCGAACACCGCGGCCGCCATCAGTGCCGCCGCCTTCTCCAAGCTGGCTCGCGCCGCCGCGCCCAATGCCAACGAGCCGCAGTCGCCGATCTCTGGCATGACGGTCGAGCAGTTGTTGATGAGCATGCTGGAGCCGATGCTGAAGGACTGGTTCGACAAGAACCTGCCGGCCGTCGTGGAGCGGATCGTCGAGGAGGAGGTCAAGAAACTGGTCCGTCGCGCCGAGCTGCAGTGAGCGGCTCCGCCTGATCGCTGATCCGGCACGCATGGGCAGGGATCTCTTTCGGCAGACGGCGAACCGTCTGGTTCGATGACCACCGGCCGGTGGCGGCGACGTTCCTGCCCCGACTTGTTCCGCCCTGTCCTTTCCCTTACATCGCGGGTCGCTTCTGCCCATCGCTCCGGGCACCACTAGGATTCCGCCGATGCTCGACAAGACCTACCGACCGGCCGAGGTCGAGGCCCGTCTCTATGCCGACTGGTTGGAACACGGGGCCTTTGTAGCGAGCGGCAACGGCGAGCCCTGGTGCCTGATGATGCCGCCGCCCAACGTCACGGGCAGCCTCCATATGGGCCATGCCCTGACCTTCACGGTGCAGGACACGCTCACCCGTTTCGAGCGCAAGCGCGGTCGCCGTGCGCTTTGGCAGCCCGGCATGGACCATGCCGGCATCGCCACGCAGATGGTGGTCGAGCGCAAGCTGGCGTCCGAGGGGAAGGACCGCCGCGCCATGGGCCGCGAGGCCTTTCTCCAGGCGGTCTGGGCCTGGAAGGAGGAGAGCGGCGGCGCCATCGGCCGGCAGCTGCGCCGGCTCGGTGCCTCGCCGGACTGGTCGCGCGAGCGCTTCACCATGGATGCAGGCCTGTCGGCGGCCGTGGCGAAGGTCTTTGTCGAGTTGCACCGCCAGGGGCTGATCTACAAGGACAAGCGGCTGGTCAACTGGGACCCCAAGCTGCAGACCGCGATCTCCGATCTGGAGGTGGTGCAGACGGAGATGGACGGACATCTCTGGCACTTCCGCTACCCGATCCTGGAGCGGCCCGGCGAGTCCATCACCGTGGCGACCACCAGGCCCGAGACGATGCTGGGCGATACAGGTGTGGCCGTGCACCCGGACGACGAGCGCTACCGGCACCTCCACGGCCTTCATGCAGTCCTGCCGCTGGTCGGCCGCCATCTCCGGATCGTCGCCGACAGCTATTCCGACCCCGAAAAGGGCACGGGTGCCGTCAAGATCACGCCGGCCCACGACTTCAACGACTTCGAGGTCGGCCGGCGGCACGACCTGCCGCAGATCTCGGTGCTCGACCGCGAAGGCCGGATCACCGGCGACGAGGTGCCGCCCGAGTATCGCGGCCTCGACCGCTTCGAGGCCCGCAAGCGGATCGTCCAGGCGATGGAGGAGCAGGGCCTGCTCGACAAGGTCGAGAAGCACCGTCACGCCGTTCCGCACGGCGACCGCTCCGGCGTGCCCATCGAGCCGTTTTTGACCGACCAGTGGTACTGCGATGCGGCGACGCTGGCAAAGGCCCCGATCGAGGCGGTGGAGAGCGGCAAGACCGTGTTCGTGCCCAGACAGTACGAGAACACGTTCTTCGAGTGGATGCGCAACATCCAGCCCTGGTGCATCAGCCGTCAGCTCTGGTGGGGCCACCAGATCCCGGCCTGGTACGGACCGGACGGGCAGGTGTTCGTCGCGGAGAGCGAGGCCGATGCCGTGGCCGCCGCGTCGGCACATTATGGCCACGGCGTCGAGCTGACCCGCGACCCCGACGTCCTCGACACCTGGTTCAGCTCTGCCCTCTGGCCGTTCAGCACCCTGGGCTGGCCGGAGAAGACCCCGGAGCTGGACGCCTTCTACCCGACCGACGTCCTGGTGACCGGCTTTGACATCATCTTCTTCTGGGTCGCCCGGATGATGATGATGGGCTGCTGGTTCATGGGCGACGTCCCGTTCCGCACGGTCTACATCCATGGCTTGGTCCGCGACGAAGCCGGCCAGAAGATGTCCAAGACCAAGGGCAACGTGGTCGACCCGCTCGACCTCGCCGACGAGTACGGCGCAGATGCGCTGCGCTTCGCCATCCTGGCCTCGCTGGCGCAAGGGCGCGACATCAAGTTCGGCGAGAGCCGCGTCCAGGGCTACCGCAACTTCGTGACCAAGCTCTGGAATGCCTGCCGCTTTGCCGAGATGAACGGCGCCGTGCTCGACCCAGCCTTTCGCCCGGCCGACGCGCGGCAGCAGCTGAACCGCTGGATCCTGGGAGCGCTGGCCTCGACCGCCGCCGAGGTGACCGCGGCCCTGGAGGCCTATCGTTTCAACGATGCGGCACTGGGCCTTTACCGGTTCATCTGGGACAAGTTCTGCGACTGGTACCTGGAACTGGCCAAGCCCTTCTTCCAGGGCGGCGACGATGCGGAGGCGGCTGCCGAGACGCAGCGCACCATGGGCTACGTCATCTCCACGACGCTCCAGCTTCTCAACCCGCTGGCGCCGTACGTCACCGAGGAACTGCACGCACGCCTGTTCGGGACTCCGGAGGGAACGCTGATCCGCGACCCCTGGCCGGAGCCGGCGGCCGAGACGATCGATCCCAAGGCCGTGCAGGAGATCGAGTGGCTCATCGGCGCCATCTCCGCCGTCCGGGCCGCGCGTGCCGACGTCAACGTGCCGGCCAGCGCCGTGCTCGACCTGCAGGTGGAACAAGCCTCCGACATCACCCGGGCGCGGCTCGAGCGGCATCGCCCTGCCCTGGAGCGCTTGGCGCGGATCGGCGCAGTCCATGTCGATGCACCGCGCCCGACAGGAGGTCTCGTCCAGCTCGTCGTGGAGGAGGCGACCTTTGTCCTGCCGCTGGGTGACGCCGTGGACCTGGATGCGGAGCGCAAGCGCCTGGCGAAGGAGATCGACAAGGCGAGGAAGGACGCAGCATCGGCGCAGGGCCGGCTGGCAAATCCGGGCTTCCTGGCCAAGGCCGAACCGGAGGTGGTCGAGGAGACCAGGACGCGCGTGGTGGAGCTGACCGAGCGGGCAGCGCGGCTCGAGGCAGCCTTGGCGGCACTCTGATCGGCTGGCGCCGCATGCCAGCAGCCCAATCCAGTCCGAGGGCCATCAGCCAGCGTCGCCTGCCGCCATCCAGTCATGCAGCCGCTGAGCATCGGGACCAAGTGGGCGATCCTCGTCCAGGAACGGCACCTTCTCGCGGACGCCTTCGTGCAGTTCCCGCAGCGCACCGCCCAGCCGGAGGTCTGGCTGGAGGTCGGCGGCCTGCGCTGCGGCGAACAGTTCGATCGCGATCAGATGGCGCCAGGCGTCCAGCATGGAGGCCGTCTTCTCCACGACGAGCGGGCTCTGCGTGGCGTGATCTTCCACGCCTTCCGAAACCGGCATGACATCCAGCATCACCGGTGCCGCATGCCGGTGCAGGTCGGCCAGGAGCGCCATGACGGTCTTCTGCAGAGGGACGAAACCAGCCGCCGTGCCGCCATGCGGACTAAGCGAGCGCGGGAGGCTGGCGCGCTGCCCGTTGCTCAGGTGCACGAACCGGGCAGCTCCCGCCTGAGCTGCGTGGGCCACCGCCAGTCCCAGGTTCTCGAACGCCAGGGCAAAGGCCGGGGTGGCGAAGTTGCCGGTCGAAACGACCTGGTCCGGCTCCTGCAGCACGAGCGGATTGTCCGCGGCACTGTTCAGTTCAGCAGCGACCATTCCCAGCGCGCGCTCGACGGCGTCGTGCAGCGCACTGGAGATCGACGCGAGGCAGCGGAACGACAGCGGATCCTGCAGGGCCACGGCCTCGTATGTCGTTCCTGCCAGCAGATGGCGCAGCCGCGCTGCGGTCGACACCTGTCCTGCGGCAGACCGAGCCTGCTGGACCCGATGATCGAAGACCAGCGGATTGGCCCGGATGGCGGCAAACCCGAGCATGCCCGCCTGTTCCTGCCAGGCAGCCAAGTCGGCAGCCTCCCTGGCGACCAGCGCGCCGGTGGCGACCGACACGGCCGATGCGTTGATCAGGGACAGGCCGTCCTTGGCACCCAGCTGTACGGGAGCCAGCCCCGCCCGCTGCAGCGCCATCCCGCCGCTCGACAGCTCCCCCTGATACTCCGCCTGCCCCTCACCGATCAGCACGAGTGCCACATGGGCCAGCAGTCCGAGGTCGCCCTCCCCGAGCGAGCCCCGCTGCGGCACCAGCGGATGAACGCCCGCCTCCAGCATGGCGAGCAGGGCCTGGAAGACATGCGGGGAGATGCCGGAGCCGCCCTGGGCCAACGTGGCAAGGCGTGCGGCCATGATCGCGCGCACCGCCTCGGTCGGCATCGGTTCGCCAACGCCAATAGCACGGCCGCGCACCAGCCGGTTCTGGAACCCGGACAGGTCGGGCGCAGATGGCGCATCCGCGACATCCAGACCGACCTTGGCGCCGAGGCCGGTATTCAGGCCATAGATGCGCTGGCCGGACGCCGCGACCTGCTCGAGCGTGCGTCTCGCTGCCGCCAGTCGGTCCAGGAGACCGGGATCGGCCTCGATCCGCGCCCGGCCGCCGGCCAGCAGCACGATGTCGTCGGCGGACACCTCGCCGGCTCCGAGCCGGACGACCTTCATGCGTAGCGCAGGCGCTGGCCGATCCCCAGCCGTGCGGCCTTGTCGAGCAGCGTGTGGCCCAGCGCAATGTCGCTGAGCGACAGGCCGCGGTGCCAGAACAGGATGGTCTCGTCCGGCCGCTCGCGACCTGGCTTCTCCCCCGCCACGATCTGGCCGAGTTCCGCGTGGAGGTTGGCCTCCGACAGCCGCCCGCTGTCGACATGGGCCCGCAGCGAGCCGAGCTTGCCCGCGCGGGCCTGTCCCCAGTCGTCGACCACGATCTTGTCCATGATGTCGGTCAGCGACAGCTCCACGGCGCTCATGGTGCCGTAGGGCATCACCAGGGCGCCCCGCTTGATCCACTCGGTCCGCAGCATCGGTTCCGGCGCGTTCAGCCGCGACGCCTCCACCACGATGTCGGCTCCGTCGACGCAGGCATGCCAGTCGGAAACCGCCGTCACCGTCTTGCCGAGATCCCGGCTGAGCCGCTCCGCAAACGCGTCCTGGCTCTCCTTCCGCCGCGAATGCACCCTGATCTCGGCGAAGTCGAACAGCCGGTCGAGCAGCCGCACGTTCCAGTATGATGTCCCCCGCGCGCCGATATGGCCGAGGATCCGCGGGTTCGGCGGCGCCAGGTATTTGCCGCCGAGTGCCGTGACGGCGCCCGTCCGCATCTCGGTGATCGCCGTGGCGTCCAGGATCGCGACCGGACGGCCCGTGCGGGGATCGAAAAGATTGAGGATCCCGAACTCCGAGGGCAGACCCTGCCGCCAGTTGTCCATGAAGTCGCCGACCACCTTCACGCCGGCCAGGTCCAGCGGCGCCACATAGCCGCGCAGCACGTTGAAGTGGCCGTGGAAGGCCGGATCGGGGGTGAGGTGCATCCTGGGCTCGATCACGGTCTGGCCAAGGCCTTGCGCCCGCAGGCCGCCCTCGACGGCACCGATGATCTCCTCGTCGGTCAGCGCCAGCGCCTCGACGTCCAGACCGTTCAGCCAGGTGATGTGCAGCTCGGCCAAGCCTGGTGCCTCCTCTTCAGCTCTGCTCGTTGCGCTCCCTCGGGCCGAACTCTTCGACCAACGCTTTCACGAGGATGGTCAGCAGCCCGATCAGCGCCAGCACGGAAGCGGCGGCGAAAGCGCCAGCCGCGTTGTAATCGTTGTAGAGCAGTTCGATCTGCAGCGGCAGGGTGTTGGTCTGGCCGCGAATGTTGCCGGACACGACCGACACGGCGCCGAACTCGCCGATCGTGCGCGCCGTGCACAGGATGGCGCCATAGAGCAGCGCCCAGCGGATGTTCGGCAGGGTGACCCGCATGAACATCTGCCAGCCGCTCGCGCCCAGCGAGCGGGCCGCCTCCTCGTCCTCCGAGCTTTGCGTCTGCATGAATGCGATCAGCTCGCGGGCGACAAACGGGCTCGTCACGAACAGGCTGACCAGGATGATCGCCGGCACGGAGAACATGATGCGCAGGTCGTACTGCTGCAGCCATGGCCCGAGCAGGCCCTGCGCCCCGTACAGGAAGAGGTAGATCACGCCGGCCACGATCGGCGAGATCGAGAAGGGCAGCTCGATCAGGGTGACCAGGAAGGACTTGCCGCGGAAGGAGAAGCGGGTGATCGCCCAGGCCGCCGCCAGCCCGAACAGCAGGTTGACCGGAAGCACGACCAGGACCGTCAGCACGGTCAGCCAGATGGCATGCAGCGTGTCGGGTGCGGCCAGGTTCTGCAGATAGGGACCGAACCCTGCCGCGAGCGCCTGCACGAAGACGACCGCGACGGGAGCCACCAGGAAGAGCAGGGTGAGAAGGACGCCGGCGCCGATCAGGGTCCGGCGAACGAGCGGCGCGTCGCCAGCGCGTCTGGCTGTGGGCTCGCGCATGACCTAGCTCCGCTCCGCAAAGCGCAGCCAGCGTGCCTGCAGCAGGTTGGTGATGGTCAACATGACGAAGGCCGCCAGCAGCATGACGCAAGCCAGGCCCGCCGCGGATGGATAGTCGAATTCCTCCAGCCGGATGAAGGCCAGCAGCGATGTCACTTCGGTCTCGAACGGAAGGTTGCCCGCGATGAACACGACCGCGCCGAACTCGCCCAGCGAGCGGGCGAAGCCCAGGGCACAGCCGGCAACCCAGGCAGGCAGCACCATCGGCAGGATCACCCTGGCGAAGATCTGCCAGTCACCCGCTCCCAGCATCCTGGCTGCTTCCTCGGCATCCGCCTCCAGGTCCTCCAGCACCGGCTGCACCGTGCGTACGACGAACGGGAAGCTGGTGAACGCCATGGCGACCGCGATCCCGGCCGGCGCGTAGGCGACCTCGATGCCGAGCGGGGAAAGCAGGCTTCCGAACCAGCCGTTCCTCGCGAACAGCTCGGTCAGCGCCAGTCCTGCCACCGCGGTCGGCAGGGCGAACGGCAGGTCGACCAGCGCGTCCAGGAAGCGCCGTCCCGGGAAGTCGTAGCGCACCAGGATCCACGCCAGGAGCAGCCCGTAAAGGCCGCTGAACAGTGTTGCCGCCGCCGCCATGGTGAGCGTCACCCGGTAGCTGGCCAGCGCACGGGGACCGCTCACGACCGCCAGCAGTTCCGCCGGTCCCATCTGCACCGCCTTCAGTACCAGGGCGGCCAGCGGCAACAGCACGATGATCGTCAGATAGCTCAGCGTCAGCCCGAGGGAGAGGCCGAACCCCGGCAGGGCGCTTCTCTTCACCATGAAGCCTTCAGGCTGGACGGGAATGATCCCGGCGTCGCTGGACTAGTGGTGGAGAGGGCACCAGTCCAGCTTGCAACCGGAGCGGATCAGCGGTTGACGAGCACCCTGTCCAGGATGCCGCCTTCGGCCAGGTGCTCCTGGTTGACCTTGGCCCAGCCGCCGAACACGTCGTCGACGGTGAAGAGCCGGACGGGCGGGAACCGGGCGGCGAACTTGGCGGCCACCGTCTCGTCGCGAACGCGGTTGTAGTGCTCCGCCAGGATGGTCTGGCCCTCTGGCGTGTACAGGAACTCCAGGTACGCGGTCGCGACATCGCGGGAGCCGCGCTGGTCAGCTACCGCGTCAACGACGGCGACAGGGAAGTCGGCCTGGATGCTGGTGGACGGGATCACCACCTCGAAGCTGTCCTCGCCGTACTCGCGGCGGATTCCGTTCACTTCCGCCTCGAAGGTCAGCAGCGCGTCGCCAAGCTCGCGCTCCACGAACGTGGTCGTCGCACCGCGCCCGCCCGTGTCGAACACCGGCACGTTCGCCATGAGCTGCTTCACGAAGGCTTCGGCTGCCGCCTGGTCGCCGCCCGACTTGTCCAGCGCGTGGGCGTAGGCGGCGAGATAGGTGTAGCGCGCATTGCCCGAGGTCTTCGGGTTGGGGAACAGCACCTGGGTGCCTTCCTTGACCAGGTCGTCCCAGTCCTTGATGCCCTTCGGGTTGCCGGCGCGCACCAGGAAGGCCGGCAGCGAGTAGTAGGGAGAGCTGTTGTACGGCAGCCTGGACTTCCAGTCGGCCGGGATCAGCTGGCCGCGGTCGTGGAGGATCTGGATGTCGACCTCCTGGTTGAACGTCACGACATCCGCCTGCAGCCCCTCCAGCACCGCCCGGGCCTGCCGCGACGAGCCGCCATGCGACTGCTCGATCGAAATGTCCTGGCCGGTCCTGGTCTTCCATGCGGCAGCGAACGCGGGGTTGATCGCCGCGAACAGCTCGCGGCTGATGTCGTAGGAGGCGTTCAGCATCGTGCTAACGGCGGCGCGTGCGGGGCGAGCGACGGAGATTGCCCAGGGCAGCGCCATGGCGGTCGCGAGCAGGCTACGGCGCTTCATGATCGGTCCTCTGCTTTGTCTGTGTGGCCGGCGGTCGCTGCCCGGCGTGGCGAAGAAAGATCGGGGCGGCTGCTGAACGCGCGCCACCCCGACAAGGAAAGGAGAGAAGCCATCCGGTCGTGCAGACAGGAAGATCGGCAGGTCACACGGAACGACAGAAAACTACTTTGCCAGTCGCCTTTGTCAATTACCGAAGGCTGATGCCGGTGCCCATGAATTCTGAAGCCAGGTTTAAGCCGTGCCGGACTCCTCGCCGCCGCCCGCCGCCTTGTGGATCGGGTCGATCCAGGCCACGGTCTCCGGCTTCTCGACCATCGGGATGTCCAGGTTGACCACCACCGCCTCCTGGTCGCTGCGGACCAGGACGCACTCGAGCGGTTCCGTGTCGCTCGCGTTGATCTCCTGGTGCGGCACGAACGGCGGGACGTAGATGAAGTCGCCCGGTCCCGCCTCCGCGGTGAACTCGAGCTGGTTGCCCCAGCGCATGCGGGCACGGCCACGGAGCACGTAGATGACGCTCTCCAGTTCCCCGTGATGATGCGCACCGGTCTTGGCATGGGCGTGGATCGTCACCGTGCCGGCCCACAGCTTCTGAGCACCCACCCTGGCAAAATTGATGGCGGCTGCCCGGTTCATGCCCGGCGTCTGCGGCGTGTTCGTGTCCAGTTGGTCACCGGGCACCACCCGTACCCCATCATGGCGCCAGTCGGTCGTTGCTTGCTCGGTCATGGCTGCAGTTCTTCCACCTTTGCCGGCGCTGCCTTCTCCTGTCCGCGTCGCGTCGGCGCGTATCAGCGGCAGGAGTTCCCGCCCAGCCTGCCCGGCATCCTCCGGCGGGCCGAAGCCGAGGATCAGGAAGGTCGAGACCCCGGCTTCGTAATGGTCCGTCGACGTTTCCGCCACCTGCCCGGGTGGACCGACCAGGCCGGTCGTGTGCCCACACGCGCCGGTCACCGCGGCCAAGGCCGTCCAGCAAAGAGCCTCAGCTTGCCAATGTCGGGACCGACGCGATCAGCCGCCGGGTGTAGGGATGGTCGGGCGCCTGGAACAGCCGGACGGGCGGCCCCGTCTCAACGACCTCACCCGCCTGCATCACCGCCACCTCGTCGGCGATGGCCTCCACGACCGCGAGATCGTGGCTGATGAAGACATAGGTCAGGCCATGCCGGCGCTTGAGGTCCACGAGCAGGCGGAGCACCTGCACTTGGACGGAGACGTCGAGGGCAGAGACAGGCTCGTCCAGCACGATGATCCGCGCACCCGCCGCCAGTGCCCGGGCAATGCCGACGCGCTGGGCCTGGCCGCCGGAGAACTCGTGCGGGTAGCGATCGAGGAATGTCGGCTCCAGGTCGACCGAGCGCATCAGCTCGACCAGCCGGGCCTCGCGATCGCCGGCGCCCATGCCCACCAGGAATCGGAGTGGAGCGGACAGGATCTGGCGGATCGTCTTGCGCGGATTGAGCGAGGATAGCGGGTCCTGGAAGACATACTGCACCGTGGTGCCCAATGCCTTGGGACCCGCCGCCGCAAGCTCGGCGATCGGCCGCCCCTCCACCTGGATCGCGCCGCCACTTGGCCGGATGAGCCCGACAAGGCAGCGGGCGAGCGTGGTCTTCCCGCAGCCGGATTCGCCGACGATGCCCAGCGTCCGGCCAGCCGGTACGGCCATCGACACCCGCTTGAGCGCGTGGACGGCCGGCCTCGTCTGGCCGAACAGGGAGAAGCGCGCGGGATAGGCCTTCTCGAGGTCGCGGATCTCGACCGCCGGCTGCATGGTCATGGCAGCGCTTCCGCCGGGGCCTGAGCCCGCAGCACGTCCCGCGCCCGCCCGAGCACAGGCACCGCCGCGAGCAGGCGCCTGGTATAGGCGTGCCGCGGCCGTGCCAGCACGTCCGCTGCCGTGCCCTCCTCGACGATCTCGCCCCGATACATCACCGCGACGCGATCGCAGATCTGGCTGATCACCCCGAAATCGTGGCTGATGAAGATGACCGCGAGCTGCCGGCTCCTCCGGAGCTGGCCCAGCAGGTGAAGGATCTCCGCCTGGACCGTGACATCCAGCGCGGTCGTGGGCTCGTCCGCCACGATCAGGTCGGGGTCGTTGGCGAGCGCCATCGCGATCGATACGCGCTGGCGCTGCCCGCCAGAAATCTCATGCGGATAGGCCGTCGCGATCGTGGATGGATCGGGCAGCTGGACCGATGTGAACAGATCCACCGCCTGTTGCCGTGCCTGCGCCTCCGGCACCGACCGATGGGCACGGATCGCCTCCACGACCTGGTCGCCGATCCGCATGAGCGGATGGAGGGTCGTGAGCGGGTCCTGAAACACATAGGCGATCCGGTCACCGCGCAGGCGCTGCAGGCGGCCTTGTGGCAAAGCGAGCAGATCGTCCTCGCCGAACTGGATCGAGCCTGCCCGGATGACGCCCGGCGGCGAGGCCACCAGGCGCGCGATCGAGAGCGCCGTCACCGACTTGCCGGATCCGGATTCGCCGATGATGCCCAGGCACTCGCCCGGCGCCACGTGCAGGCTCACCCCCTTGACCGCATCCACCCGTCCTGCTGCCGTATCGAAGGCGGTGCGGAGCCCCGCCACCGACAGGATGGCGCCCGGCACGGCTGCAGGAACGGTGGAGGCGTCGCGCTCGACGCTGGTGGCCGCTCCGGGACGTCCGGGGATCCCGGAGCGCAGCCGCGGGTCGAGCGCATCGCGCACGCCGTCGCCCACCAGGTTCATGCTGATCACGATGAGGAACACCACGAGCCCCGGCACGGCCGCCACGTGCGGCGCGTTGATCAGGACCTTGCGGCCCTCGCCCAGCATGGAGCCCAGATCGGCCTGCGGCGGCTGCGAGCCCAGGCCCAGAAAGGACAGACCGGCCGTTTCCAGGATCATCCAGCCGACGGTGGTCGAGACGGTGATCACGATCACCGGCATGACGTTGGGCAGCACCTCGGCCATCAGGATCCGGACCTCGCCCATGCCCGAGAGGCGTGCCGCGTCGACGAACTCGCGATGGCGCAGCCCGGCCGTCACGCCGCGGACATTGCGGGCGAAGAACGGGATGTTGACCACCACGACGGCGTAGAGCGCGTTCAGCAGGCCCGGTCCCAGCACGGCCACGATCGCCAGGGCCAGGAGCAGGTAGGGGAAGGCCATCAGCGTATCGATGCCACGCATCAGGAGCGTGTCCGTCCAGCCACCGACATAGCCGGCGACCAAGCCGATGGCCGAGCCGATCAGCGCCGCCAGGAGGGACGCGGATACGCCCACGGCAAGGCTCAGCCGTGTGCCCCAGACGAGCCTTGCCAGCAGGTCGCGCCCCAGCGCGTCGGTGCCGAGCCAGGCGTCCTGGCTGAACGGCGGCAGCAGGCGCTTGGCAGGTGCTGCCGCCCCCGGGTCGGCCAGCGGCAGGATCGGTGCCGCCAGGGCGATCGCGACCATCAGGACCAGCAGAACGAGCCCGATGGCCGCCAGGCGGTTGCGCAGCAGCCGGCGCAGCAACGGCAGGAAGCCGGTCATGCGGCGATCCTCGGGTCGAGCAGCCGCTGCAGGACGTCCGCCAGGAGGTTGAAGAGGACGTAGCTGGCAGCCACCACCAGAACCCCGCCCTGGACGAGCAGGATGTCGCGCGTGCCGATGGCATCGACCAGCATGCGGCCGATGCCCGGCCACTGGAACACGGTCTCGATATAGACGGCACCGCCCAGCACGAAGCCGGCCTGGATACCGATGACCGGGATCACCGCGACCATGGCGGCCTTCAGCGCATGGCGAAACACGATGCGTCGCTCGCTGAGGCCCTTGGCACGCGCGGTCCGGATGAAGTCCTGCCGCAGCACCTCGAGCATGGCCGAGCGGGTGAGCCTGGCGATGACGCCGGCTGCCACGATCGCCAGCGTCACCGCGGGAAGCACCAGGTGCCAGAGCAGGTCGAGCAGGCCGCCGCCTCCATAGATGGCGTACATCCCGCTCACCGGGAGCAGCCGCCAGCGCACCGCGAACAACAGGATCAGGAGCAGGCCCAGCCAGAAGGACGGCAGGGAGATCCCGATCAGCACCGCGAAGGTCACCAGCTTGTCGGCCAGGCCATACTGCCGCACGGCGGACACGATCCCGGCCAGCAGCCCGAGGACGGAGGCCAGGACCAGGGCCACGCCCGCCAGGATCAGCGTGGCGGAGAACCGCTCGCTCACCTCGTCCAGGACGGGCCGGTTCAAACTGAACGACTGGCCGAAATCGCCGGTCAGCACGTTGCCGAGCCAGGTGAGGTACTGGACCGGCAGGCTGCGGTCGAGGCCGAGGTCGCGGTTGATCCGGGCGACGTTCTCCGGCGTCGCATAGGATCCCAGCAGGGCCTGTGCCGGGTCGCCGGGGATGAGCGCCATGATCAGGAAGACGATCAGGCTCAGCCCGAACAGCACCGGCACCAGGGCCAGGAGGCGCCCCACGACATAGCCGGCCATGACGCAGCCGCCCTACTGCTTGGATACGTCGTCGAGCAGCAGGAAGAACGAGGGCTGCAGCGCGAATCCCTGAACGGCGCCGGTCGTCACGGCGTTCTGCTTCCAGTGGGCGACGAACGCCCAGGGTGCGTCGTCGACGATGATCTTCTGAGCCTGCCGGTACAGGTCGCCGCGCTTGGCCTGGTCGGTGCTGCGCCGCGCCTCATCCAGGACCTTGTCGAGCTCCGGGTTGGAGTAATAGCCGGAGTTGAAGCCGCCATTCTCGGGCAGTGCGTCGGTACGCAGCGTCAGGTATGGCAGGGTGTCCGGATCGTTGGTCATCCAGGCCATCTCGGCCATGTCAGCCTTGCCGGCGAGGCCCGGGTTCACGTTGGCCAGGAAGGTGTTCCACTCATAGGTCTCGATCTTCACGTCCAGGCCGACATCGGCAAGGTTGGACTGGATGACCGTGCCCATGGCGACCGGATCGAGCATGCCCGACCCGCCCTCGGCCACATAGAAGGTGAGCGAGGCACCCTCGGCACCCGCTTCCTTCAAGAGCGCCTTCGCCTTCTCGGGATCGTAGGGGTAGCCCTGCAGCGACGGGTCGTAGGCCCAGGCGAAGGCCGGTGCTATCGGCCCCTTGGCCGGCTCGGCGGTGCCCTGAAGGATGTTGTCGGCGATCGACTGCTTGTCGATCGCGTAGTTCACCGCCTGGCGGACCCGCTTGTCCTTGAGCGGCCCTTCCTTGGTATTGAGGATCAGGAACCAGAGATGCGGGCCGGCCTGCTCGTAGACCTTGAAGTCCTCCGTCCCCTGGAACTGGGCCAAGGCATCGGGAGGTACTTCCACCATGACGTCGATGCCGCCTGACAGCATTTCGGCCGCCCGTGTGTTGGCATCGGTGATCGGCCGGAAGATCACCGCCTGCAGCTTGGCGGGATCGCCCCAATAGTCCGGGTTCTTCTCGATCGTGACTTGGCGGTTGCCCTGCCACTCCACGAAGCGGAACGGCCCTGTCCCGACCGGCTGGCGGCCGAACTCCGTGCCGCGCTCGGTGACCGCCTTGGGCGAGACCAGCAGGCCGGTCGGATAGGCGAGGTTGGAGAGGAACGGCGCGTAGGGCTCCGTCAGGCTGAAGCGGACCGTCTGGGGATCGATTGCCTCGACCTTCTCGACCGAGGAGAAGAAGAAGGAGAGCGGGAACGGACCGGTGCCGGCCGCCGGATGGTTCTCGTCGAGCAGCCGCTCGAAGTTGAACTTCACGGCCTCCGCGTCGAAGGGGGTGCCGTCATGGAAGGTGACGCCCTGGCGCAGCTTGAACTCGTAGGTCCGGCCGTCCTCGGAGATGGTCCAGCTCTCGGCCAGCGCCGGCTCGACCTCGAGCGTGCCCGGCTTGTAGCGGACCAGCCCTTCATAAAGATTGATGACGATCCGGAAGTCGTTGGTGGCGGTGCTGACGGCAGGATCCAGCGAAGCCGGCTCGGCGATCTGCCCCACGACCAGCACGTCGTTCGGCACCTGAGCGATGGCGGAAGGCATGATCGGCAGGGTGAGAAGGGCCGCAGCTGTCAGGCCGCCAAGCAGGGTACGTCGTGTGGCCATGCTGCTCATGCCTCCCGAGAGCTGGTGTATCCCAGCAGAGAACGGCGAGCAGCCGCCATCGTTGCATCAACAGGGGCGTTTGGTTCAATGGGACCGGATAGCGCTCACGCGTCGATGGTCGGCGCGTTCGGCTCCCTGGCCATTTCCTCAGGTATGGGCTGCCGTGGAAAGCCCTTCATGCCGTGCGCTTCCTGAGCCGCGTCGCGCTGGAACTCCACCGGGCTCAGCACATAGGCCGTGATGAGCTCCGCCACGGAGCGCAGGGCGTGCATGTGAATCCGCTCGTAGCCGTGCGACCCGTCGACGCCGAACGTGATCAGGGCATTGCGTACATCATGGCCCGCCACGACCGCCGCGGCCGCATCGGAGCGATAGAAGCGGAAGACGTCCTTCTGGTAGCGGATCTCCTCGTCCCGGCACAGGCGGGCCAGGGCTCGGGTCAAATGGTAGTCGAACGGCCCTGTCTGGTCGGCCATCGCGATGGTCACCCCGAACTCCTCCGAGTTCTGGCCGGGACCGCTGGTGCCGTTGTCGACCGCCACCACCGCCGCGACATCGTCGGTCAGGGCTGCCGACGCGCCGACGCCCACCTCTTCCGCGATGGTGAACACGAAATGGACATCCACGGGCGGCACCTGGCCCTGCTCCAACAACGAGCGAAGGGCCGCCAGCATCAAGGCGGCGCCTGCCTTGTCGTCGAGATGGCGGGAGACGATGTAGCCGTTCTTGAGGAACTCGGGCTGCGGATCGATGGCGACCGTATCGCCCACCTCGACTCCCAGCCGCACCAGATCCGCAACGCTGCTGACCCGTGCGTCCAGGCGCAGCTCCACATAAGGCCAGCCGACGGGAAGCTGGTCGACCTCGTCGTTGAAGATATGGCCTGACGCCTTCAGCGGCAGGATCGTCCCGCGCAGGTAGCCGCCCTCGGTGAACACGGCGACCCTGGCACCCTCGGCGAAGCGGGCCGACCAGGTGCCGATCGGGATCAGCTCGAGCCGGCCGTTCTCCTTCAGCCTCTTGACCTGCGCGCCCAGCGTGTCGAGGTGCGAGACGATGGCGCGCGCCGGGCGTGTCTCGCGCCCGCGCAGCACGGCGCGGACGGCACCGCGCCTGGTGAGGGTCGGCGCCAGGCCCAGCCGCTCCAGTTCACGGCAGACCGCCCGCACGATCGTATCGGTGTATCCTGTGGGACTGGGGATATCGAGGAGGCCCGCCAACTGGGCGGCTAGATACTCAGTGTCGATCACCAATCGCGGCATGTTCGCTTCGCTCGTGGAACGCCGCCTGACGCACGCACGCAGGCATTGATTGCGGGAACAGGAGGTCGATGAACCGCTCGGCCGTCGGCTGTGGCTCGTGATTGGCGAGCCCAGGCCGTTCGTTGGCCTCGATGAACACGTATTCCGGTTCCCGTGGCGAGCGGACCATGAAGTCGATGCCTACCACCGGAATGTCGATCGCGCGAGCGGCACGAATGGCTGCTTCCACGAGCAGCGGATGAACCTCGTCGGTTACGTCGTGGATGGTGCCGCCCGTGTGGAGGTTGGCGGCGCGGCGCACCTGAACCTCCACGCCGTCGGGCGGCACGTCGCCGAGCGCGAAACCGGCCGACGCCACGCATCGTTCGGTCTCCTCGTCGAGCGGAATGGTCGATTCGCCACCGGTCGCCGCCGCACGCCGCCGGCTCTGCGCCTGGATCAGGTCGCGCAGCGTGGTCTTCCCGTCCCCCGTCACCTGCGCCGGCCGGCGGATCGCGGCAGCCACCAGCCGGAAGCCGATGATCACCAGGCGCAGGTCCTGGCCCTCGGCGCGCCGCTCGACCAGGACCCGGTCACAGTAGTGCCGCGCAGCCTCCACGGCCGCTTCCACATCCTCCAGGGTCTCCAGGCCGACCGCGACGGCGCGTCCCTGCTCGCCGCGCGCCGGCTTCACGACCAGGCTGCCATGGGTGGCCAGGAAATCGGCCAGCTCGTCTTGGTCCCGGGCCTCGATCTGCTCTGGCACCGCCACGCCGGCTGCCTGGACGATCCGGCGGGTGACCGCCTTGTCGTCGCAGATGCTGACGGCGACGCCCGAGGTGAGCTCGCTCAGGCTTTCCCGGCAGTGGATGGACCGTCCGCCGAACGACAGCCGGAAGAAACCGCCTTCTGCGTCGGTCACGTTGACATCGATGCCGCGCCGGCGCGCCTCGTTCACGATCAGGCGTGCATAGGGATTGAGCGCCTCGTCGGGTGACGGGCCGGTGAACAGCCGCTCGTTGATCGGGTTCTTGCGCTTGATCGTGAAGTACGGAACCCGGACGAACCCGAGCTTGTCGTAGAGAGCGATCGCCTGCTCATTGTCGTGCATGACCGTGAGGTCCGTATAGGCGGCACCCCGCTGCGCCAGATACTCGATCGCCGCGCGGACCAGCGCCTCGCCGATCCCTGGCTGGGTCGCCTGCGGGTCCACGGCCAGCGACCAGAACGACGAGCCCCTCTCGGGGCAGCCCCAGGCCTCGATATGGTCGACCGCCATGACCGTGCCCAGGATGCGGCCGGTATGATCGTCCTGGGCCACGAACACGCGGATGCCGTCGGCCGCGTGCCGGCCCTCGAAGAAGGCGGGCCGGATCGGGACCATGTGCCGGACCGCGTAGATCCGGTTCACCTCGTCGATGTCCAGGCGCGGGTCGAGCGGGCGGATCCGGAACCCGGCGGGCGCCCGGCTGCTCGGGCGATAGTCCGAAAGCCGCAGGCGGAAGGTGTGCGAAGGGTCGAGGAACATCTCGTGGGGCGCCATCGCCAGGATCACGTGCGGATCCTGGACGTAGATGGCGACGTCGCGGCGGTCGGGCCCCTCGGCACGCATGGCCTCCGTCAGTCGCTCGTGCCGGTCGAAGGTCTGACCGAACATGAGCCGTCCCCAGCCGCAATCGATCCAGGCTTCGCCCCGGACCGCAAGATCGGCATTCGTCATGGTCAGATTCCCTGCGCCTGCAGCCAAAGCTCCAGCAGGCCGACCTGCCAGAGTTCCGATCCGCGCAGCGGCGTGATCGCGTCACGCGGGTTGGCATAGAGGCTGTCGAGATAGTCCTGCCGGAACAACCCGCGCTCGCGGGCGGCCCGGCTGGACAGGGCGGCACGGACGAACTCCAGCCGCGAGCCCTCGATGTATTTCAGGCTCGGCACTGGGAAGTAGCCTTTCTCCCGGTCGATGACCTCGTGCGGGATGACCTGGCGAGCCGCCTCCTTCAGCACCCCCTTGCCCCCCCGTGCCAGCTTGTGCCGGGAGGGGATGCGCGCGGCCAGTTCGGCCAGCTTGTAGTCGAGGAACGGCACCCTGGCTTCCAGCCCGAAGGCCATCGTCATGTTGTCGACGCGCTTGACCGGGTCGTCCACGAGCATGACCAGGCTGTCCAGGCGGAGCGCCTTGTCGACGGGATCGCTCGCCCCGGCCTGGCCGAAATGGGCGGCGACGAAGGCACGGGCCTCATCGGTCTCGATCTGCCACTCGGGCGCGAGGTGGCGGGACAGGCGCGCATGGTCGCGGTCGAAGAACCGCTGAGCATATTCCGACACGGGGTCGTTCGAGCCGGCCAGCGGCGGGTACCAGTGGTAGCCGCCGAACACCTCGTCGGCGCCTTGCCCCGACAGGACTACCTTCACCCGCTTCGCGACCTCGCGGGACAGCATGTAGAAGGCGACGTTGTCGTAGGAGACCATCGGCTCGGACATCGCCCGGATGGCGCCCGGCAGGTTCTCGATCATCTCGGCCTCGGGCACGAAGATCTTGTGGTGCACCGTGCCGTAGTGCTTGGCGATCAGGTCGGAGTAGCGGAACTCGTCGCCCTTCTCGCCATTGGCCGCCTCGAACCCGATCGAGAACGTCTCCAGGTCCTTCTGGCCCCGCTCGGCGAGCAGGCCGACGATCAGGCTGGAATCGAGCCCGCCCGACAGCAGCACGCCCACCGGCACGTCGGAGACCATGCGCCGCTCGACGGAACGGCGCAGTTCGTCGAGCAGGAGGTCGCGCCACTCGTCCGCGGAGCGATTCTCGTCGACCTCGGAGCGATCGAAATCCATCCGCCAGTACACTTCCTCACGGGAGGTGCCGTCGGCCTCCACCACGCGGATGGTGGCGGGCGGCAGCTTCTTCACCCCGTTCAGGATGGTGTGCGGCGCCGGTACCACCGCGTGGAAGGTCATGTAGTACTGGAGGGCCACCCGGTCGATCGAGGTGTCGACCCGGCCCGTCTTCACCAGGGCCGGCAGCGAGGAGGCGAACAGGAGCGCGCCGTCCGTCTCGGCCAAATAGAGGGGCTTGATCCCGAAGCGGTCACGCGCGAGCACGAGCCGGCCACTGTCGCGCTCGTGGATCGCAAACGCGAACATGCCGTTGAACCGATGGACGCAATTCGTGCCCCAGGCGTGATACGCCTTGATCACCACCTCGGTGTCGCCGTGGGAGAAGAAGGAATAGCCCAGGCCGTGCAGCTCGTCGCGCAACTCCTGGTAGTTGTAGATGCAGCCGTTGAAGGCGATGCTGAGGCCGAGACCGGGATCGGTCATCGGCTGTTCCGCCTTGGTCGACAGGTCGATAATGCTCAGCCGGCGATGGCCAAGCGTCACCCTGCCTCGCGACAGGATCCCGCTGTCATCTGGTCCGCGCGGCGCCAGGACGGCAGTCATCGCCTCCGTCGCGGCTGTTCCAGCCGGTCGTCCATCGAACCGCGCTTCGCCGCACAAACCGCACATCTCGATCTCTCCGCTCTACCGGGCATCTATGGAGAAAGTCCCGACGGGCCCGAGCGCTCCCTCAAGGGCGGCAATCTTGTGACGATCACGTCGCCAGCGGCAGCCACATGGCTGCCGGGAAAGGCTCCGGTGAAGGAGACGCTCGTCATCGACCACATGATCTCAAACAGGACCATCCCAACCAGCCCCGCCGCATCTTGCCGGAGCTTTCGAGACCCGTTCGTTACGGTTCTTGGCTCAGGCCTGTCTTGTGGGGAGCCGCGTCGAGCCGCAGCCACTGCAGGCCGATACCGAGCTGCCGCGAGTCGGTCGACAGGCCGAGCGACAATGGCGATGCCGCGTTGGGCATGCGGAACAGGATCGACAAGGGCTGCTGCAGCCTCGCGACCTCGGCCGGGATGGTCGCCACGCGCTCGCCGATGGGATCGGCTGTCGTGAATACCCAGGTCGTCACGGGCTGCCCGTTCACGACGACCTCGATCTCCTGGCGAGGCAATTCCTTGGCGACGAAGCTCCACGCCTTGACCCGCAACTGCAGGGGTGCGTCGGTCAACTGCGCCACCGGCAGGTTGAATTCAGCCTCCGGCGCGTTCGAAAAGATGCCGTCGAGGTCAGGGATCGACCAGCCGCTCCCGCGATAGGGCCGGCCGGTGTCCCGGCCGGGCACGACGTCCAGAACCGTGCCCAGCAGATAGGGAGGGACCTCCGGGGGCAGCGCCAGGCCGAGAGGCAGTGATTGCGACCGGGCGATACAGGTCGTTGCGCAGGCAGAACTTGCGACCAACACGTAGCGATGACCTGGAGCCGTGCGCTCACAGATGCGTTCCGGCGTGAACAGGACCGCCAGATGCGGAGCTTCGACGCAGATCGGCACGCCCCTGCGCTCCAGGTCTAGCAACAGACCGGTCACGAACACCCAGTTGTCGTGGTTGTCGAAGCTGATCCGGACGCCCTCGCCTTTGCGGTCGCCCAGATGGTCGAGGACGCCGTCCGACAACTCCCGGATGCCCGCCACGTTCTGGTTTGGGCTGGTGAGCGATCCTTTCGACACCAGCACGATGCTCAGCGCGGCCACGGCCAGCCCGACCGAACGCGGCGCCCACCGCACTATGACGATGGCCGCGCCGGCTGTCGCGACCGCGATGACGGCCAGTGGCACGGCCAGGTAGAACTCCGCGATGTAGGGGTATGGCGGACCCGGCGCACGCCAGACATAGAGGGCCAGCAGCAGCGTCATCAACGCCGCGACGACAATGACGTGGGCGACAGCGGACCTGGCTTTCGGGTCCCGGCAAGCGACCGGGATGCACAAGGCCGCCAGGATCCACAGCGCAGGCGTGACCGAGAAGATGGACAGGTCGGAATAGACGGGCGCCGCCGGCTTCCAGAACTGCCAGATGAAGGCCGCGACGTCCCCCAATGAAGCGCCGCTCTGTGGCGTGATCGCCCGGGTGACGTTCCAGAGCTTGATGATGTTACCTGGCGGATGGACTGCCATGTCCAGGATCAGCGGCATCATGAAGACACTGATGATGACGGCCGACAGCGCCAGCGGTCCGGCAGGGAGCATGGGCGCCTGTGGATCGGACCGTCGGCGCTGAAGCACCGCGCAGCCCAGCGCCAGCAGCCAGGGCAAGGCGACGAAGGGGACCAGCGGCAGATAGCCATGGACTAGCACCGCCCCGCACAGGCTGGCGACGGGCAGCATCCACAGCCGCCCTAGCGCCGTTCCGGCCAGCAGCAGGACGAAGGCGAAGAACGGCGGCACCAGCTGAAAAGGCATCCAGGGGTGAGCCAGGATCCCGATCCCCTGGTCCTGGATCAGCAGGACCAGGACGGTGGCGGCGGCCGCCATGACGGCCGTCTTTCGATCGGAATCGACAAGGGCGGCCACGGTGGATGCCGCAATCCCGATGAACACGGCGCTGAGCCCGATGATGACCAGAAGGTGGGCATTGTAGGGGCTCGGCAAGGCATCGCCGACAAGCATCTCGGCAAGATGGCGAGCGTACAGGAAGAACGGCCCCGGGTGGTTGAAGCCGAAGCGCGAATAGTGCCCGATCAGCAGCCAGTCATGCTTGGCTCGCTCGATCAGCAGCATATCGGCGGCGATGTCGCCATACGGGGCGACATCGGTGATGACATAGTTCCAGTTATGCCAGAGAAGCACGATATAAACGAGGACGGTGACCAGCAGACCCAGAATGACTTCTCTGCGAAGACTCGCCCACTGCCAGGGCGTAGCTGTCTTGGTTGATGGTTGTTTCCCTACTTCCAGAACACTATGCATGCTGACTGCCAGCCAAGACACCATCCCATGCAACTCGGTCGCCGGTCAGAACAGAACGGATCTTGCGCGGGGATGTGCCGCGCTGCTGCAAGGGAATCGTCGGGGATCAGTCGCGCATGGTCCCTTCAACCTCGCCAGAGAGTCCGCCGTCGCCTCTGCTCTGGCGTCAGCTCGACTTGCGCATCAGGAACGTGTTCGAAATCCAGATCTGCGGACCACCCGTCATGTTGTCCGGCTGGATCTCGACAAGTTGCAGCCCGTTGCGGGCAGCAAGATCGAAGACCACGCGCTGCGGAACACAATGCATCTCCATGGTCTTCCGGCGCTGCATATCGTTGCGATACTCTTCCTCGACGAAGGAATAGCCTGCATTGTAGGTCGGAACCTGGAAGTACGCGACGCCGCCGGGCTTCAATCCACCAAGCGCTGCCTTGAGGATGTCGACGATGATCGGCGGAGGATTGTGCTGAAGAACGATGATCGAGAAGAAGACATCGACTCCCTGAAGATGCTTCAGATCGTCTGGCCCGCGCACCAGGACGAAGTCCACGTTGGTGACGCCCCGTTCCTTCAAAGCGGCGCGGGCGGCATCGATATGAGGCTGGGAGATGTCGAACGCCACGACCCTGCGGAAGCGGCGGGCCAGCCATAGGGTGCAGCGCCCGACGCCGCAACCATACTCCGCGCAGACCATGTCGGAGTTGATCTGCAGCCCGTTCCTCTCGAACCAGGTCTCCATGCGGCGGATTCCGTTCGAGCCGCTCTTGTAGAATTCGTCCAGCACCTCGGCCCGGCCCATGTTGTGGGCGCGCCAGCGCTCGTCCGTCAGGACCGACCAATATGGGTCGCTTACGCCATAGCCGGACCAGACTTCGGCGACATGCTCCCAAAGGCCGGTATGGGTCCCCTCGCCGTCCAGGTCGATGCGCAGCGGGCCACCGGCATCCAGGGGAAATCGGTCGACCTCGTCATAGACCTTGGTCGCGAATTCCTTCGACCGGAGGAAGCTGTTCATGACCTCCGTCAGGCGCGCGCCGTTCCGCAGCGAGCGCGCATGGTCATTCAATCCCTTCCGGTCGGGCTCCCGCTTCAGCACCGCCTCATAGAGGCTGTTGACGACCTGGTCGGCATCGAACACCTGCTCTCCGGTCGACCCGTCGCGAGTGGTTTTGACGCCTACCACCGCCGGCCCGGTCCGGTTCGGCAGGAGAGCGATCGACTTGGTGATCGATCGCCGGACCAGATCGATCCATGTCCGCTTGCTCAACATCGTCCCCTCAGCTTGATGGATTTCAGCGCTTGGGCTGCGCCAATGCCGCTTGGTAGGTCGCTTCCAGCTTCCTCGCACTGGCCGACCAGTCGAACATCGCGCTGCGTGAGACCGCGTCGGCGGACATCCTGTCCCGCCGCACGCGATCGCGCGCGATCATCAGCATGGCGGACGCCCAGTCATCGACGGCCATCGGATCGAGCAGCAACGCCGCTTCGCCGGCCACCTCCGGCAGCGAGCTGCTGTTCGACGAGATGGTCGGCGCGCCGAACTGCATGCCTTCCAGCACCGGCAGTCCGAAGCCTTCGAAAAGCGACGGATAGAGGTTGGCGTGGCAGTTGCGGTAGAGCCAGATCAGGTTCTCATCGGTGACGTAGCCCGTGCAGATCACGTTCGCCGCGATGCCCAGCCTGTCCAGGCGCATCTGGAAGTCCTCCATCAGCCAGCCTGCGCCCCCGGCGAAGACCAGCGGCATGGCAGGTCCGCCCGCGGCAAGATAGGCGGCATAGGCTTCGGCCAGCCGGATCTGGTTCTTGCGTGGCTCGATCGTGCCCACCGACAGCCAGAACCTGCCGGGCTCGACGTGAGCCAAGACATCCGGCCTGACGCCTTGGCCGAGCGGCTCGCGAAAGCGCGAGCAGGGATGGACCACGCTGACACGGCTCTCGGGAAAGAACGGGAATACCTGGAGGAAATGCTCCTTGGACGCCTGCGATACGGCGACGATCCAGTCGGCAAAGGCGGCGGCCGTCACCACTCCATCGAAGCATCCGATCCGGTTGGCTTCGGTCGTCCAGTCGGGCTGGAGCGTGAATCCCAGATCGTGAAGCGTGTAGACGACCCGTGCCCGCTGGACTTGTCTCGGACACCAGAAATTGTTGGCGTGGATGATGTCCGGA
>JAESGR010000275.1_pt1 | contig 61360 bp, 63 predicted proteins | sample 9269771 | NCBI WGS metagenome assembly JAESGR01 (sample SAMN15739572, study PRJNA653492) | algae metagenome | isolation source: Chroococcus sp. CMT-3BRIN-NPC107 and co-occurring heterotrophs from well... | place: USA: Clark Mountains Wilderness, California | collected 2010-04-18 | reverse complement strand
TCCAGGACCTGACCCGCCCGCTCGACGGGCCGACGCTGCGCATGCAGGCCTTCGGCAGCGCCGCCTTCCTGATGCTCTCCATGGTGCTGGCGATCGGGCCGCTGGCCCGGCTGGACCGGCGCTTCCTCCCGCTGCTCTACAACCGCCGCCATTTCGGCGTGCTCACCTTCGTGGTGGCGCTGACCCATGCCGGCCAGGTGCTGGGCTGGTACTTCGACTTCGGCGTGGCCGATCCCTATGTCGCCCTGCTCGGCACCAACACGAGCTATGGGCAGGTGCTGGGATTTCCCTTCGAGCTGTTCGGGATCCTGGCGCTGGTCGTGCTCGCCGTCCTGGCGGTCACCAGCCACGATTTCTGGCTGAACTTCCTGACCCCGCCGCTGTGGAAGACGATGCACATGGGGGTCTATGCCGCCTATGCGGCGGTGATCCTCCATGTGGTGCTGGGGCGCCTGCAGTCTGGCCAGAATCCGCTGCTGGCGGTCCTGGTGGCCGCCTCGGTGGCGATCCTGTCGGTCCTGCACGTCCTGGCGGGCAGGCGGGAGCGCGCACGTGACCTGGCCGGCGTGCCGGTGGTCGATCCACCTTGGGTCGATGCGGGCAGCGTGGATGCGATCGCCGAAGGGCGAGCCGTGGTAGTGCCGCTGCCGGGCGACGAGCGGGTGGCGGTGTTCCGCCACAAGGGCCGCCTGTCCGCGGTGTCGAACCTCTGCGCCCACCAGAACGGTCCGCTCGGCGAGGGCAAGGTGATCGGCGGCTGCATCACCTGTCCCTGGCATGGCTTCACCTACCGGCTGGCCGACGGCCGGGCACCGGCACCCTATACCGAGAAGCTCGCGACCTACCGGTTGAAGCTGGACGGACGTCGGGTGCTGCTCGACCCGCGCGCCAACCCGCCCGGCACCTATGTCGAGCCCATACCGATCCCGGAGACCTGAGCATGCCAGAGCCCAGCGCCCATGACGCGTTCTTCGTCGGCTACGGCAAGAAGGTGCCCCGGCGCCTCGCGATGTTCCTGGCTGCCGCCGGTGCGGCGACGCTCGGCGGCTTTGCCGCGACGGGCTTGGCGCTGGGGCTGACCACCGACGATCCGGGCGATGGCGACTATGCCGGGCAGCACCGCTATGCCGGCATCGTCCAGCGCCGACCCTACCCGCTCCTGCGCCTGCCGCCCGACCAGGAGCATCCGGCACCGCGCACGCTGATGCTGTCCGGGAGCGGCAAGCGTGGCGTCCAGGCGCTGGCGGCAGGCCTGGACGGGCAGATGGTCGAGGCGAACGGCACGCTGCTGAGGCGTGGCCCGCTCGCCATGCTGCAGCTGGATGGCAGTGCTGCGATGAAGCCGCTCCAGCCGTCGTCCCCGTTCAGCCCGGCGGCACCGGTGCCGCTCGGGCGCTGGCGGCTCGCCGGGGAGATCTGCGACGGCAAGTGCTACAGCGGCGCGATGCGGCCGGGCAGGGGCCTGTCGCACAAGGCATGCGCCAATCTCTGCCTGACTGGCGGCGTGCCGCCGGTGTTCGTCAGCACGGGGACGATCGAGGGAACCTCGTTCTTCCTGCTCGCCGACCAGGATGGCGGGGCACGGGCTGAAGCATGGCGTGACCTCGTCGCCCTCGCCGTCGAGATCGAAGGCTCTGTTGAACGGTTCGACGACCTGCTCGTCGTGCATGCCGAAGCCGAGCGGGTACGGGTCCTGTGAGCCTGCTTGGCGTATGGGTGGCGCCAGCCCTGACCATCCTCGCGACCTTGGCGGCCCTTGCCGCCTGCTGGTGGGCGCACCGTCTCGTGGCCGGCACGCCGCTCGCCGACCTGGGCCTTGCCGTCAATCTGGCCGCCGTACTCGCCGTTCTGGGCGTGGTCGACTGGCTGCTCGAGCGGTTCGGCCAACGGCATTGATGTGCGAGGAGATCCCACTAACCGCTGTAGAGGAACCTGGATGTTTGCCGACGACGTGATCATCGTGACCGGTGCCGGAGGCAATCTCGGCGCTGCCTGCACGGCCCTCCTGGCGAGCCGTGGCGCCCTGATGGTGGCGGTTGACCGGACGCAGGAGACGCTGGACAAGGTCCTGGGCGACCTGGACTCGCCCGGGCGCCACCTGGGCGTGGCGGGCGTCGACCTCACCGATGCCGCGGCCTGCGCACGCCTGGTCGAGCAGGCACGACAGCGGTTCGGGCGGATCGACGGGTTGGTCAACACGGTCGGCACATTCGCGATGGCGGGCATCGAGGAGGCCGACGCGGCGCAGTGGGACCTCATGTTCAAGGTCAACCTGACCACCGCGCTGAACATGTGCCGCGCGGTCGTGCCGGTGATGCGCAGCGCCGGGCGCGGCAGCATCGTGAACATCGGCTCGATCCCGGCGCCAAAGGCGCCCAAGGCGCTGGCCGCCTATGCGGCGTCGAAGAGTGCCGTGCTGCGGCTGACCGAGAGCCTGGCCGACGAGCTGAAGGGGCAGGGCATTCGGGCCAACACGGCCCTGCCCAGCACGATCGACACCCCGCAGAACCGCGCCATGATGCCCAAGGCCGATCCCGCCAAGTGGGTGACGCCGGTTCAACTGGCTGAAGTGATCGCCTTCCTGGTGTCCGCCGCGGCCAGCGGCGTGACCGGGGCGGCTGTCCCGGTCACCGGGCGCGGCTGAGACGGGTGATTTGCCGCAGAACTTGCGTACCGGGTGACGTTGCCTACTTCCGGGAGGGTTAGGGATTCCTTAATCTCGTCGGACATGGCGTCGGGGCGAGCTGAATGCAGCGGGAACGTTATCCGGGTGAGCAGCGTGGGTTGACGCTGTTCCTGGCCGAGCTGCAGCCGGTGGTGGAGCTGGTGCTAGGCCAGGACCATCTCCTCTGGCATGCCGTCCGGCGCGCCCTGCAGAAGGGTAGCCTCGAATCGCTCCGCCATGCGCGGCAGGTCTTCAACAACCAGCCACGCGAGATCAAGCAATTGCTCTCGCTGGGCATGGTGGAGGAGGAGCGGGCAGGCGTTCCATCGAAGGACGACCTGCTGGACAGCTATGCGACGCGCCAGCCCGAAGAGTTCGTGAGCTTCGACGTGGCGGCCACCGCGGAAGGGGACGAGCCGGTCGTGCGCCTGCGCCACGAACTCGTGGACATCCCGGCGATCCGGGTCATGGTGCGTCCCGGCACGCTGCCCAGCAGCGTCGCCTCGAAGCTGCGTGCCATCGCCGACCTGATCGAGCGGGACCGCCGCCTCCTCTCGCAGCGCTTCTGGTCGGACCGTCACCTCCATGTCGAGCACGACGCCTCCGACAGCGTCGAGCGCGGCTGAGTGGAGCAGGTCGATGTCGTGGTGGTCGGTGCCGGCATCGCCGGTGCCGCCGCGGCCTTTGCTATTTCGCAACGGCACAAGGTCTGCCTGATCGAGCGCCAGCCGCAGCCGGGTACCCAGGCGAGCGGCCGGTCGGTCACCATGTTCGCGATCGCCTATGGCGACCGGATCACGCGGGCGCTGTCGCTTGCCAGCCGCCGCTTCTTCGAGGACCCGCCACCGGGCTTCACGGACGGTCCGCTCCTGGCGCGGCGCGGCATGCTGCACGTGGCGTCGCCGGGGCAGGAGGAGGCGCTGGAGTCGTTCCTGGCGGAGACGAAGGATGCGGGGCCGGACCTGCTGGCCTTGGATCCCGCTGCCGTGCGGGCCCAACTGCCGTTCCTGCGGCCGGAGATGGTCATCGGCGGCGTGCTCGACCGTGCGGCGGCCTCCATCGACGACCATCGCTACCTGCAGGCCTGCCTGCGCGGACTGAAGGCGAATGGGGGCAGCCTTCGCTGCGGCGTCGAGATCCGCACGATCGAGCCGCACGGCCAGGGCTTCCGACTGCAGACCGACAGTGATGGCCTGGAGGCGGCGTATCTGGTGAACGCTGCCGGGGCCTGGGCGGACGAGGTGGCGGGACTGGCGGGCATGCGGCCCTTGAGCCTGCGTGCCCTGCGCCGCACGGCGGTGACGGTCGATCCGCCGGCGGGACTGGACCCGATGGGCTGGCCCATGGCGATCGATGTCGAGGAGGCCTGGTACGTGAAGCCGGAGGCCGGCCGGCTCCTGATCTCGCCGGCGGACGAGACCGAGGTTCCACCGCACGACGTGCAGCCAGAGGAATGGGACGTAGCCGTCGCCGTCGATCGCTACGAGCAGCTCACGGGCGAGACGGTCCGGCGCATCCACCACCGCTGGGCTGGCCTGCGCACCTTCACGCCGGACCGCGCACCCGTGGCCGGCCGCGCATTCGGCCACGATCGGTTCATCTGGCTGGCCGGGCAGGGCGGGGCCGGCTTCATGACGGCGCCAGCCATGGCGGAGATCGCCGCGGCCCTCGTGGACGAGCGGGAGCTGCCGCCGCAGATCAGCCTGGCGCCGGCCGATCTGGCGCCGGGACGACGCCTCTAGCGGCGCCTCCGGCTTCCTTTATTACTCGAAGGTCGGGAGCTCTTCGCCCTCGGCCGGGAGCGGCTCGGTCCTGACGGCCTTCGGGTTGGCGATCCGGGCGCGGGCCACCGCGTCGTCCAGCTCCAGCTGGGCGCACAGGCCGAGCAGCACCGGGTCGCGCGGCCGGATGTCCTGGCTCTTCCAGTGGGTGCGGTCGCGCACCTGCTGGATCGTGTTCTTGGTGGTGCCCAGCAGCTTGCAGATCTGCTGCTCGGCCAGCTCCGGATGATGGCGCAAGAGCCAGGCGATCGCGTCCGGCCGATCCTGCCGCTTGGACAGGGGCGTGTAGCGCGGCTCCTTCTTCTTGGGTCCGAGCTTCGTGTCGGCGATCGACCGCTGCAGGCGCAGCCTGGCGTTCGGGTCCTTGACCGCGCGGTCGATTTCCTGGCGGGTCAGCATGCCGGCGCCGATCGGGTCCAAACCACGGACACCCGCATTCACTTCGCCGTCGGCGATGCCCTTGATCTCGAGCGTGTGCAAGCCGGTGAACTCCGCGATCTGCTCGAAGGTCAAACCGGTATTCTCCACCAGCCAGACGGCGGTGGCTTTCGGCATGAGCGGGCGATCCATCGCGATCCACCTCCTGGTGCAAACGACGACGCGGCGCTCTTCGCAAGGAACGCCGCGTCGCCGAAGTTGACATTGCTAGGCGCTCTATTGGCCGAACGCCTCGCACGGTTCAAGCGGGCTCTCAGTCCCGGACCGGCACGGTGTAGTTCAGGCCGAGCCGTCCGCCATCCACATAGACCGTCTGGCCGGTGACATAGGCGGCATCGTCCGATGCCAGGAAGAGCACCACGCTCGCCACCTCGGCAGGCTCGCCGCACCGGCCGAGCGGCGTGCGCGAGAGGATCTTGGAGCGGGCGGCCGCGTCCACCATGACCGTCTTCAGCATGTCCGTCAGGATCGAACCAGGCCCCACGCCGTTGACCCGCACGCCCTTGTCGGCCAGCGAGAGCGCCATGACGTTGGTGAGCTGGTTCAGCCCGCCCTTGCTGACGACGTAGGGTGTCTGGTTCGGGATCGCCAGCACACCGTTCACCGACGACATGTTCACGATGGCACCCTGTCCTTGCGCCGCCATCACCCTGGCCGCCGCCTGGCCGCACAGGAAGGCGCCTTTCAGGTTGACGCGCAGGACAGCGTCGAAATCGGCCTCTTCCAGCTCGAGAAAGTCGGCGGCACGGATGATGCCGGCATTGTTGACAAGCACGTCGAGCCGGCCGCCAAAGGCCACGGCAGCGTCGATCAGCCCCTGGGCGGACGCACGGTCCCCGACATCCGTCTCGTGGAACAGCGCCTGGCTGCCCTGCCGGCGAAGTGCCTCGGCCAGGGCTTCCCCTTGCGCACGATCGACATCGGCGATCACGACCTTGGCGCCCTCGGTGGCGAAGGCCTCGATGCAGGCGCGCCCGATCCCCTGGGCCGCCCCCGTCACGACCACGGTCTTGCCGGCAAAACGCATTCTCGCTCCGTTCCCATGCGGTTGCGAGGCCGAAGCCTCGATGACGAGCCGGGCGTCGTCGCGCTCGGCCGCCACGTCCTGCAGCACGCGAAGCACGGCGTCCAGGCCGCCATCGCGCCCCTGGTGCCAGACCATCTCGATCGGGCCCCGGACATCCGTGCGCAGGACGTCGAACAGGGCGTCGAGGTTGCGGATGCTGCCCGGCCCGCCGCCGATCGCCTGCGCCACGGCGTCGAACACCTCCTGGCGCCCGGCCAGCCCGGCGCCGATGACGATCCGGATCATTCGGGCACCTCGTGGAAGCTGTCATAGTGATCGACGGTGACGAAGATCAGCCGGTCGCTCGAGAACACGAGGCGCTTGGCGCCGCGGCGGCCGCAGTCGAAGTCGAGGTCCGCCTCGGTCCAGCGGCGCCCCCGGCGATCCGGCAGCCTGCCTTCCCGATTGCCGAATCGATCGCCGCCGATGGCGCGTCCTTCGGCGACGTCGCACAGGTCCTCGCCGGGCCGCCAGCCAAGGCGCTGCGCCTGCCGCTTGGTGATCCATCGCTCGGGCAGCCTGCCTTCGGTCCTGATCGTTTCCACGGCCGCAACGAAGCCGTCCAGGTCGCGCAAGCCCAGGCTTCGGCCGAACGCCCGCAGCTCCGCCTCGTCCGCGAACGCCGCGAAGGGCAGGAACAGCAGGGTCAGCAACAGGATGTGCAGGAGCTTGCGCATATACGTCCACCCGAGCGCCGTCTGACTGGACCGCTGCGGCCGATCGAGCCGGTCCAGCGGCATCCCGCTCATAAAGAACGCCGCGTCGCCCAAGGGATTTGCGACCCGGGGATGACGCGGCGTCAAGGTGGTACGTGCGACACCGATAAGATGGAACGCCAGCCGGCACATTTCAACGGCATCAACCACTTTCAAGCATCACAAACAGCGATCAACAGACACTGTCCGGTGATTGGCGGGACCTGCGGCATCACGGGACGTTGCGTCGCAGCACCAGCCAGGACTACCGGCGTGGGGGGCGGGGAAACTCCGAGGACTCACATGCTCACCCAACCGTTGATGACGGTGCGCGACGTGGCCGAGATGCTCAAGCTGAAGGAAAGCACGATCCGGCAGATGATCGCCGCTGGCAAGCTGCGTGCGATCAAGTTCGGCCGGGAGTGGCGGGTGACCCAACGCGATCTGGAAGCCTGCCTGGAGGCACACGCTTCGAAGGTCGCCTAGCAGCGCCACTCCAGCACCAGCGTCAACTTGGCCCGGGAGAGTGTCGGATGGCAAAACACGGTCGGTTCGTATGGAACGAGATCAACACGCGCGATCCGGAGGCGGCCAAGCGCTTCTTCGGCGCCACGCTCGGCTGGACGTTCCAGGCCGTGCCGCTGCCCGAAGGGCAGACCTACTGGCTGCTCCAGGCGGATGGCGAGGTGGTCGGCGGAATCTTTGACATGAGCGACCCCATGTTCGACGGCATTCCTGAGCACCTGATCGCCTATGTCGAGGTCGACGACGTGGATGCGCGGGTCCGCAAGGTGGCCGAGGCCGGCGGGCAGGTGCTGCGCGAGCCCTGGACCGTTCCTGGCTTTGGCCGCATCGCCATCGTGCGCGCGGTGGGCGGTGCGGTGATGGGCTGGAAGACGACCCTGCCCGAGGCCGGCTGACCAGCGGGTCATGGAGGTCAGGCCGGGGAGATGCCCCGGCCGAACGTCACCATCCCGGGCCGCCCCGGCACGTTCAGGCTGCTCGTCCTGGGCGCGGACCTCGCCAGGACCTTGCCGCCGCGGATCACGTGCAGCCTTGGCGGCTTGATCCGCACGGCTTCGACCGGGTCGGCCGCGTCCAGTACGATCAGGTCCGCCTTGCAGCCCGGCGTGAGGCCATAGCCTTCCAGGTTCATGATCGAGGCCGGGACCGAGGTGACCGCGTCGAAGGCGGACCGGATCTGGTCCATCGACGTCATGGGCACGGCATGCACGCCCATATGGGCGACTTCCAGCATGTCGCCCGAGCCCATCGAGTACCAGGGGTCCATCACGCAGTCCTGGCCGAACGCCACCGGCACCCCGGCCGCCTGCAGCTCGGGCACGCGGGTGAGGCCGCGTCTGCGCGGATAGGTGTCGTGGCGGCCCTGCAGGGTGATGTTGATGAGTGGGTTGCTGATCGCGGCCATCCCGCTTTCCGCGATGAGTGCGATCAGCTTGCTGGCGTAGTAGTTGTCCATGCTGTGCATGGAGGTGAGGTGCGAGCCGGTGACTCGGCCGCCCAGGCCCAGCCGCTGCGTCTCGTAGGCGAACTGCTCGACATGGCGGGAAAGGGGATCGTCGCTCTCGTCGCAATGGAGGTCGACCATCCGGCCGAGATTGGCGCCGAGCTCGCACATCTCGGTCACCGAGCGCCGGCCGTCCTCCATGGTCCGCTCGAAGTGCGGGATGCCGCCGATCACGTCGACGCCCAAGTCCAGCGCGCGCATCAGGTTCTGCATGGCAGTCGGCGAGCGGTAGAGCCCGTCCTGGGGGAAGGCGACGAGCTGCAGGGTCAGGTAGGATGACACGCGGGCGCGCAGCTCGACCATCGCCTCGACGCCGACCAGCCGGTCGTCGCACACGTCGACATGGGTGCGGATGGCGCCGATGCCCTGCGCTACCGCCATGTCGCAATAGCGCAGCCCACGCTCCAGCAGGGCTTCCTGCGTGAGAAGCGGCTTCAGCTCGTTCCAGAGCGCGATCCCTTCCAGGAGCGTGCCGGACCGGTTGAGCCGCGGGAGGCCGAGCGACAGGGTCGCGTCCATGTGGAAATGGCAGTCGATCAGCGGCGGGCTGACGAGGCGCCCGTCAGCGTCGATCTCCTCGAGCGCCGTCGCCTGGATGTTCGGTCCCACCGCCTGGATCAGGCCGTCGGAGATGAGGATGTCCACGCCGGTCTGGCCGTCCGGCAGGGTCGCGTTGTGGACGATCATGTCGAGCTGCAACGGGCGCTCACTTCCAAAGAGGTTCCGGCGAGAGGGCCGCTCAATCTTGCCGTGGGCGATCCTGCCAGACGATCAGGATACCGGCCATCACGATGAGCAGGGCGCCGAACAACATCCACATCGTCGGGCGGTCGCCCCAGACCAGCCAGCCGCTCAGCATGGTCAGCGGAATCGACACGTACTTGAACGGCGCGGCAAAGCTCATCTCGCCGATGCGGAATGCCCTGATATAGCAGAGATAGGCGCCCACGAGCAGCACGGCGCCGGCCGCGAGCAGGCCGAACTCAGGCAGGCCCGGAAGGCTGAGATCTCCCACCGAGGCCAGGCCGCCGCCCAAGGTGATCATGACCAGGGTCGTGATCGTGATCGAATCGGTGGGGATGTTCTTGTCGATCCGCCGGGTGACCAGATCGCCCAGTGCCTGAAGGAGGGCGGCCACCAGCGGCAGCACGACCCACCAGGAAGCGCTCGTGCCCAATGGATCGGTCACGAACAGCATGCCGGTGAAGCCCAGCAGCACAGCACCGATGCGCGCGCGGCCCAGCCGCTCGCCGAGTACCAGGCCGCCCAGGGCGACGCCCCAAAGGGGCGAGGTGAAGACCAGGGTGTTCGCGATCGCGATCGGCAGCTGGGCCACGCCGGACAGGTAGGCGAACACCACGGCGATCTCGATCAGTCCCCGGAACAGCACGAGCGGATGGGCCAGCGTGCGCAGGGACGGGCGCCATCCCCCGAGCCATGCGACCGCCACCACCAGGACGATGCTCATCAGGCCGCGCAGGAACAGGATCTCGGGGATGGTGATCCGCTCCGTCAGCAGCTTCACCAGCGTATCGCCGACCGACCAGAAGGCGACCGCGCCGATGACCAGGGCGGCAGCCCTGAGATTGTCCTTGCGGAGGGGAACGACCTTGCTTGGATCCATCAGGCCGCCTGCATCCGCACGCGCTCGCGGTAGAAGATGAGGCAGCCCGACGCCACGATGAGGAGCGTGCCGGCCAGGTCCCAGCGGTCCGGGACGTCCTGCCAGATCAACAGGCCCAGGATCATGGCGGTCAGGATCGACAAATAGCGGATCGGTGCCAGGAAGCTGATCTCGCCCAGGCGGCTGGCGCGGATATAGGCGAAGAGTGCCAGGGCCGTGATGAGGGCCGAGCCGCCCAGCACCGCCACGAGCGCGAGGGACACATTCGACCAGGGGGCCGCCGGGAGCGAGACGAAGCCGCTTCCCATCATGGCGCTGGCCGTGGAAACCGCCACAACGCCGCTCGGGAGGTCGTGGGGGAGCCTGCGAGTGACCAAGTCCCTGCCCGCGGACAGAAGTGCGGCCAGCAGGGGCAGCAGGAGGGCCGGCTCGAACGCCGTGGAGCCCGGCCGGATCGCGACCAGGATCCCGATGAAGCCCACGACCACGGCCGACCAGCGCCAGATCCCCACGCGCTCGCCGAGCACGGCGGCGCCGAGGGCGGTCGCCAGCAGCGGCGTCGTGAAATACAGGGCGGTCACGGTCGCGATCGGAAGGAGCATCAGCGACGTGAACATTGCCCAGGACAGGGTCGCCTCGAACAACGCGCGCACGAGGTTGGTGGGCTCCAGCACCTGCCGGGTGGACCAGATCGGCAGCTGCGACCGGAACACGATCAGGTAGATCAGGACCATGAACACCCCGCGCACGGCCAGGATCAGGCCGATCTGGGCGCCGCCGCCCGTCAGCACCTTCACCAGCGCGTCGTTGAGCGTGAACAGGGTCGACGCTGCCGCCATCAGCAGTGCGGCGCGAAGATTGTCGGTGGCGATAGGCAGGGTGGGCTCCGGCGCGGACGACGTCCGGTAGCCTGCCCGGGGAACGCATGGCAAGCGCGACCCTTGCATCCATCTGCGGGATGACAGCGTTCATTCAGGAAGAATGAAGTAGGATCCATCGGGGTCGGGTGGCCGGTCCGGACGGGCTGGCGTGACATGGTCGGAGAGGTGCGATGCGCAGGTTGGTGATGGCGACGCTGATGGCCGGATCGCTGGTCGGCTGCTCGACCGGGCCCAGCTACAATCTGTACGCCGACAACACCAAGTCGACCTGGGGCACCGTCCTGGGCGGTGCCGGTGGCGGGCTGCTCGGCGCCTCGCTGGGGGAGGATGCCGATGGCGACCGGGCGCTGGTCTACACGGCGATCGGCACGCTGCTCGGTGCGATGATCGGCAACTCCGTCGGCCAGTCGCTGGATGCGGCGGATCGCGACTATGCCGAGCACGCCGCCAGCGAGGCGCTGGAGTACAACCGCTCCGGCTCGGCCTCGTCATGGCGCAATCCCGACACGGGACATTACGGCTACACCACCCCGATCCGCACCTACGGGTCGAACGGCCAGGACTGCCGGGACTTCGAGACCACGATCTATGTCGACGGCCGGCCGGAGACCGCACGCGGGACCGCCTGCCGGCAGCCGGACGGCACCTGGCGCGTCGTCGGTTGAGGAGAGGCGATCAGGAGCCGGCCTGCTTCATGTAGGCTTCCGTCAGCCAGGCGAAGTCCTCGAATGCCGGCAGCTGCTCGTAGCTGTGGACGGCTGGCGTGGTTGCCCAGGGGAGCTTCTCGCTCGTCCAGGTCTCGACATAGGGCGTGAACCAGCCAGGGTTGTCGAGCATGGTCGGGCGGAGGTTGACGAACCAGTCCATGCCGTCCGCCCGCGTGAACATCCAGCTCTTGCAGTGCGGGCAGAAATAATGCCGGTGGGCACCGTGCAGCCCGCCGATGACGGGCTCGCCCTGCGTGACGGTGAACCCGTCTCTGGGAATGGCCGCACTGAGCGAGTAGGCGCTGGCGGACATGCGCTGGCAGCCCGTGCAGTGGCAGGCCATGGCGAGTAGCGGCGGCTCGCTGATCCGGATGCGGACCTGGCCGCAGCGGCAGCCGCCGTCCTGGGGAAATGGTGGATAGCTCATCGGCTTGCCTTCTCCTGAGCCGGCGATCGCCATGCCGCGATGTGAAGGCCGTGGATCGCGAGGGCGACCGTCCAGCGGTGGATCGGACCACGGAAGACCGGAACCATGGATGCCGGTCGGTGCCTCCGCCCCGCTACCCTTGCTCGAAGCCCTCCAGCACGCCCACCGCGTTCACCCCGATCTCCTCGACCGCATAGCCGCCTTCCATGACGAAATGGGTCGGCAGGTCCAGGCGCGCGATCCGGCGGCCGATCAGCGGGAAGTGGTCCGTTTCCAGCCTGAAATGCGAGATCGGGTCCTTGGCGAAGGTGTCGACGCCCAGCGAGACCACGACCGCGTTCGGCCGATAGGCAACCAGGCGGGCGCAGGCCGCTTCCAGGGCCTCGTTCCAGGACGGCCAGGCGGTGCCCCAGGGGAGGGGATAGTTGACGTTGAAGCCTTCGCCCGCCCCGGCGCCGGCCTCGTCGGCATGGCCGAGGAAATAGGGATATTCCTGCTTCGGATCGGCGTGGATGTTCAGGACCAGCACGTCGGCGCGGTTGTAGAAGATTTCCTGGGTGCCGTTGCCGTGATGGTAGTCAACATCCAGGATTGCCACTCGGTTGGCGCCCTGGTCCAGCAGGTGCTGGGCGGCGATGGCGGCATTGTTGAAATAGCAGTAGCCGCCGAAAAAGTTGCTGCCGGCATGGTGGCCGGGCGGGCGGCAGAGCGAGAAGATGGCACGCTCGCTGCCGCGTGCGATGGCGGCGGCACCGGTCAGGGCGACGTTGGCGCCGGCGCGGATCGCCCGCCAGGTGCCGCCGGTGATCGGCGTGCCGGCATCGATTGAGTAGTAGCCGAGCTTGCCGTCGATCGCGTCCGGCAGGACGCGGCGCAGCCCCGGCGTGGGCCAGACCAGCGGCAGGGCGTCATAGTTGCCATGCACCTTGACCCACTCGTCCCAGGCGGTTTCGAGGAAGGCGACATAGTCGGGGGCATGAACCCGGCGGATCGGTTCCAGACCGAACTCGACCGGCGCCTCGACGGGGCCGAGCCCGACCGCCTCGACCCTTGCCCGCACCAGTTCCGCGCGCTCCGGCTTCTCGAAGCAGGGCTGCAGCTGCCCGTCAATCAGTTCGGAGCGTCCGTGGTGCAGGGCATGGTCCGGGCTGAAGATCGTCCTCACGCACGGTCTCCGATGGTCACTTCCTCCACCTTCACATGGCCGGCGGGCCAGGGCCCGGGCCAGACCTCGAAGCCTTCCCGGCGGCGACGGCGGATCTCGCCCACCGGCAGGTCGCGGGCGATCAGCACGTCCCCGCCAGCATCGCGCGGCTCCAGGAAGGCGAAGATGCCGGTGTCGCCGAACATGGCCTCGCAGGGGCCGTAGACGGCAGCGCCGCTGAAATTGGTGCGGGGTTCCGGCAGGAGTACCGTGCCGACGCAGCCGACAACGCCCACCAGCGTGCCGAGCTCGATCGCGCGTGCCTTGGCGCAGCCGAACACGCGATGGTAGCCCGACCGCTTCGCCGTGTTCGAGGGGACGAGCAGCAGGTCGATGTCCAGGCCGGACAGGATCGTCGACAGGGCGGGCAACTCGACGTCGAGACAGATCAGCATGGCGATGCGCAGGCCTCGCCAGGTGGCGACGCGAACGGTCGAGCCGGTCGCCAGCGCCCAATCGTTCGGGTCCTTCTCGGAGGGGACCAGGCAGAGCTTGTCGTGGGTGAGCAGCGTGCCGTCGGGGAAGACCATGTAGGCGCGGTTGACGAAGCCCGCGCCCGCGGCGGCCGGTCCCGACCAGGTGCCAGCCACGAGCGCCACCCCATGCCGGGCCGGCAGGTCCCGCACCCTTTCGAGCAGGCCGGCACCCGTTTCCGCCATGAACCGGGGCTCGTCGTTGGGCTTGAGCGACGTGCCGCCCCACAGCAGCGTCTGCTCGACGTTCCATTCCGGCAGCACCAGGATTGACGCCCCGGCCGCAGCGGCCTCGGCCATCCTGCGGTCGATCCGCGCCGCCAAGACGTCGAGGTCGGCCGGCTGGTCGCCTGCGTCGTAGGCCCAAAGGGCCAGGCTGATCCGCTCCACCACGCTCTCCCGCCAACTGTGCGACGGCGGTCGCTATAGCGGGTGGTGGTGTTCGGTTAAAGGATGGAGGGGCCAAGTTCGGCAGCGAAGGATTCGTCCCTGCTCCGAAAAGAATGAGGCAGGGACATCGCCCTGCCTCATGCTGAGCCTCAAGGGAAAGATCCCCCTGGTCCCGCTTAGCTCTCTAGCTTGCAGACAACCGCATGAGCGATCACCCATGCACCATCGTAAGGCGCGCTGGACGAGGTAAGCGGAAGTGTGACGCTGTAGCCGTCCACCTCAGGATCGAAATACTGCGTGTGACCATACTGGCCGGGCGCCACAGTCGTAGGCTTGGCGTCGTCGGCGTAAACGTGCAGCTCCTTCATCACGAAACCATCGAACAGATCATACGTAATGGTAGCTTCCGAACCATCCCACGTGATGGCCAACTGACCAACCTTGGTGCCGTTGCTCGTCCTATTGAGGCCTGCTCCGGCCCAGATGTCATAGTAGTTCGGGGTTCCTGAAGTTGTGTTGACCAAGTTGATCGCCCAACCCCAGCGATTCTTGCTGAGCCTCAGGCTATCGAGGCTTTCTGGGTTGCTCTTGCTATCAGTCGTGAAGACAAACTGACCCTTGGCGAAGGCGGTCTGGCAGTTCTCCAGGACAGGGGTTCCTTCGTCACAGCATACGCTGTAGACGCCATAGTACCACCAGCGACCCGGCTCCTCGACGTTGATTGGTTTGTCGCCGCCAAACGCTGTCTGATCCGCCGTATTGCCACCGGAGTCCTCGACGTTTTTCACCTCAGCGTGAGTTACGACATATAGTTTTAGGCCGCATGCCTTAGTGATGTCTGTAATAGAGAGATCAGCTAGTAGAATCTTGAAAGTATATTCGGTTGTTCCGGTTGCATCGGGAAAAGGAGATTTGCCGGTGATGAATGGGAACTGGCCCGGGATCGGTATCCCAGCATTAGGTCCATTCTTCACTGCCGGAAGAAGGGTCAGATCCGTACCAGCCCAGAGATGAAGCGTTCCGAACTTCGCAGTGGGCTGAGTAGTCGTATCCAGCTTGTAGGTCACGTATAGGTAAGTCGTGTCATTGCTGACGGTCACCGTGCCGACCTTGATGGTCTGGCCGGCTGTAAGATCCCATACAGTTGGGACGCATGTTGCTTGTGCGAGACTGATGCCTGTACTTGACGCTACAATAGCAGCAGTCAGAATAGTCGTCGAACGCAGTAAGGAGCGCCTCAACATTTAATTTTCCTCCCGCCGGAAATATCGGTCAACAATGCCTGTCGCAGGCGGAGCACATATTATAGTTGGCTCAGAATTGCTGGCCAATTTCCGTGCTGTACCAATCTCGTGCACTCAAAACTTAATCGAGTATGCACGGCGATGTCAGGGTAGTTTACTCCTGTACTATGACGCAAGAGGAATTGTCGCCTTATGGTTATGCACTTGTCTGCAGATATACACTATAGAAGTGTATTACACGCGAACCTGCAAACGATGGTAGGCATCGCCGGGCTTGCCCGCGGCTCAGACGACCGAAGCACAGGGCGTGACACACTGGCGGAATCGCAGTGGTCGGAAAGTCCAGGTGGTTATTTCCTGATCTAGAACCGGGTCGTCAGCTCGGTCAGCCATGCCGGCGAGGCATCGACCAGGATGGTCTCGATGCGCTTGTCCAGGCCCGTCAGGACGGCGGTGCCCATGACCAGCAGCAAGATGCCGAGCGCGATCTTCGCGCCGTTGCCGGTGCTCTGCAGCCGGCGGCGCCAGCGCAGCATCGCCTCGCGGGACAGCGTCCCCAGCAGGAGCAGGGGCAGGGCGGCGCCAATGCCGAACGTGAGCATGGTCGCTGCCACCGCGGGCAGGTCCTGGCCCTGGGCGGCCAGGACGGACGTCGCGCCCAGGGTCGGGCCGACGCAGGGGCTCCAGACGGCACCGAGCAGCAGGCCCACGCCGAACTGGCCGCCGAGGCCCGTGCTGGAGAAACCGCCGAAACGATGCTCCGTCCAGCCCCCGAGCGAGCCGGCAGCCACGGCGAAGCGTGCCTGGAGCGGCGGCATCACCAGGACCAGGCCGATCGTCAGGATCATGAAGGCGGCGAAGTAGCGGAACAGGCCGGCATCCAGGCCGATGGAGAAGCCGATCGTGGCGACGAACAGGCCGACCGCGACGAAGGACAGCGCCAGGCCAGCCGCCAGGGCGGCCGGGCCATAGCGGTGCTCGCTGGCGGCGGTGCCGAGCACGATCGGCAGCAGCGGCAGCACGCAGGGCGAGAGCACCGACAGGATGCCGGCGAGCAGGGCCAGGCCCAGGGTCGCGATCATGGGATCGTGGTGCTCAGGCGGTCTTGCCGAGCAGAGCGGCGATCGAATCCTGGTTCGTGTCGCCCACCGAGCGGCCGACCTCCTGGGCTCCCTTGAACGCGATCAACGTGCTCTGCATCCGGGCGCCCAGGCTGCGAACGACGTCCTTCTGGCTGTCGAAGTCGACCTCGAGGATCACGAGGTCGGCGAATTCGGGCCGGGCCGCCAGCTCCTCCAGGATCGGCCGCTGCGCCTTGCAGGTCGGGCACCATGGTGCGGTGATGTCCACCAGGATCGGCTTGCCCTGTTCCTGCGCCTTGGCGAAGGCCTGCTCCGTATAGGCCATCGTCTCGGCGGCGAATCCGGCGGCGCTCCAGACGCAGAAGGCCGGCACGGCGAGGGCAAGGAGGAGTCGACGGCTCAGTGGCATGGAGCGCTCCAGCTTCCGGGATGAAGAAGTCGTTCATCCCTACGCTGGGGATCGGCTTACGGTTACATCGTCGCGCTCAGGGCTGGTCCGGGGGCTCGTCCAGGGCGGCACGTGCGATCTCCATGGGGAAGCCGTGGCCGATCAGCTTGGCGAGGTCGGCGCGGCGATATTGCGCGCGTTCCTCCTCCGGCCGATGCCAGCCCAGCCGCCGCTTGCGCACGAAGGCAGCCGCCGCGGCCGCTTCCGGCTCCGGCACCTCGTCCGTCAGGGACTCGTAGGCAGCCTCGACGGTGGTGCGATCGACACCCTGCCTCGCCATGTGATGCCGGATGCCCAGCTTCGACACGCCCCTGGCCACGAGGCTGCGTCCACGGCCGCGGGCGAACGCCGCATCGTCGACATAGCCCAGCTCCGCCAGGCGTTCGATCGCCCGGTCGATCGGCCGCTCGTCGATCGCGGTCGGATCGGCCGACGGGTCGGGCGGACGAAGCTTAGCCAGCTTGCGCAGCAGCACGCGGCGGACCGAGGCGCGGCTGGCCGAGATGCGGGCGAGGTAGCGCAGCCCGGCCGTGAAGAGTTCCCGGACGAGCTTCGCCTCGTCCGGATCGACCTCGGATTCGCTCACTTCTTCAGGCGCGTGAACACCCGGTTGCGCAGCTCGCGGGTCTTCTCGCCGCACTCGCGCGCGGGCTTGAGCCGGTCGGCATATTCGGGCGGGGCGACGACGGCCGGGTCATTGGCCAGGGCGGGCTCCATGAACTCAGTCGATCCCTTGATGCCATTGTTGTAGCCGGTGAAGTTGGATGCCTGGGCAATGTTCTCCGGCTTCATCATCCAGGCCAGGAACTTCCTGGCGCCCTCCTTGTTCGGCGCGCCCTTCGGGACCACGAAATTGTCCTGCCACATGGTGATACCCTCCTTGGGGTATACGTAGATCACGCTCGGCTTGTTCATCTTGGTGCGGTGCGCCGAACCGTTCCACTGGTGATGCATGATCACCTCGCCGGCGGTCATCCGCTCGATGGCACCGTCGGACTGGTACATCGCCAGGAAGGGCTTCTGGTTCTCGAGCACGGCCAGGATCTTCTGGGCGTCCTTGCTGTCCTCGCTGCAGACATCGATCCCGGTGAAGTAGGCGGCCGCGTTCCAGAGCTCGACCTCGTCGTTGAGGGCGGCGATCTGGCCCCTCAGCTCTTCGGGCGGCTCGAAGAAGGATTTCCAGCTTTCCTCGAGCTTGCCGCCCGGTACACGGGCGCTGTCGTAGGTGAAGCCGGTCGTGCCCCACATGTAGGGTATGCTGTACTGGCGGCCGGGATCGAACCAGGGGTCGGTGAACTTCTCGTCGACGTTGGAGAAGCCATCGAGCGTTTTCGCGTCGAACGGTTCCAGCAGGTCGGCCTGGATCATCGTGCCGACCATGTAGTCGCTCGGCACCACGACATCATAGCCCGTGGCCCCTGCCTGCAGCTTGGCGAGCAGAGTCTCGTTGGAGTCATAGACGTCCAGGACGACGGTCGTGCCGGTTTCCGCCTCGAACTTCTTCAGGAGCTCCGGCGGCGTATAGTTGGTCCAGCTGTAGAGATTGACCGTGTCGGCCTGCGCGCCGGCGGTCCCACCGACCAGCAGGGCGACGGCCGCAGTCGTCGCCAGAAACTTGTTCATCCCTGCTCACCCTGTGTCGAGCCCTGTCCCATCGCCCACGATCTTGGCGACGGATGCGGCGGGACGGAAGCGGATTGATGGAGAGGCCTCGCTCGCGGACCGACGGATCGGACGCAGAATGCCCCACCTGCCGGCTTCTCCGGTTCCAAGGATGACGGGCTTTGGCTAGCGTCGCCCGCGGCAAAGAGGGGAACGCCATGAATCTGATCGGCCTTGTCGGCCGTTTCATCGCGCTGGTCGGGTCGGGCACGGTCCTGGTCCGGCACCGGGGCGGCCCGCCAGCTGTGCAGGCCGTGGGCACCACGCCGGCGATCCCGCCAGCCAGGTCCCAGGGCAGCATCCCGACGCTCAAGATGCCGACGGCCAAGGGATGGCCGCAGGGGCAGACGCCGGTGGCGGCGCCAGGGCTCAAGGTCAATGCATTCGCAACGGGACTGAAGCATCCGCGCTGGATCCAGGTGCTGCCCAACGGCGACGTGCTGACCGCCGAAGCGCTGACCATCGCGAACCCGATCAAGGGTGCCGTCGACCTCGCCATGTTCAGCACGATGCAGCGGGCCGCGGCCGTGGGCGAAAGCCCGAACCGCATCACCCTCTTGCGCGACAAGGACGGGGACGGCGTGGCCGAGACCCGGAGCGTCTTCCTGGACAAGCTGAACCAGCCGTTCGGCATGGCGCTCCTGGGGAGCACCTTCTATGTCGGCAACACCGACGGCCTGATGGCCTTCCCCTACGACGCCGGTGCCGACCGCATCACCGGGCCCGGGCGCAGGCTGACCCAGTTCAAGCCAGGCGGGCACTGGACCCGCAGCATCCTGCCGAGCCCGGATGGCTCGAAGCTGTATATCGGCGTGGGCTCGCTCAGCAACATCGCCGAGAACGGCATGCAGGTCGAGGAAGGCCGTGCTGCGATCTACGAGTTCGACGTGGCGAGCGAGACGAGCCGCATCTTCGCATCGGGTCTGCGCAATCCTGTCGGCCTGGCCTGGGAGCCGACCACCGGCGTCCTCTGGACTGTGGTCAACGAGCGCGACGGCCTGGGCGACGAGACCCCGCCCGACTACCTGACCTCGGTCCAGGACGGCGGCTTCTATGGCTGGCCCTACTGCTACTGGGGCAAGACGGTGGACGACCGGGTACCGCAGGACCCCACCCTGGTCGCAAGAGCCATCCAGCCCGACTACGCCCTGGGCGGTCACACCGCGTCGCTCGGCCTTTGCTGGCTGCCGGCCGGTACGCTGCCCAACTTTCCCGACGGCATGGTGATCGGCCAGCACGGCTCCTGGAACCGCAGCAAGCTCAGCGGCTACCGCGTCGTGTTCGTCCCCTTCGAGAACGGGCGCCCGTCGGGCCCGCCGCGCGACATCCTGACGGGCTTCCTCGCACCTGACGAGAGCGTGTCCTATGGCCGGCCCGTGGGCGTGACGATCGGACCGGACGGCTCGCTGCTGATAGCAGATGACGTGGGCGACGTGATCTGGCGCGTGACCGGCGCGTAGTTCCGGTTGGCAGCGGCCGGGTCACCGCCTGACCCGGCCGACCAGCCATGACGCCGCCACGAACAGGATCGAGATCGCCAGCATCAGGGCGGAGACGGCGTTGACCTCCGGCGAGATGCCGATGCGGATCATGCCGAAGATGTAGATCGGCAGGGTCGTGGCACCGGCGCCCGCCACGAAGTAGGTGATCACGAAGTCGTCCAGGCTGATGATGAAGGCCAGCATCGCGCCGGAGATGATGCCGGGCCAAAGCTGCGGGAGCACGATGCGGACGAAGGTCTGGCGTCGGTTCGCGTAGAGGTCCTGGGCGGCTTCCTCCAGGCGCGGGTCCATGCCCTCCAGCCGGGCACGGATCGGCAGATAGGCGAAGGGGATGCAGAACACGGTGTGCGCCAGGATCACCGTGCCCAGGCCCAGGCGAAAGCCCAGCATGATGAAGAACAGGAGCGTCGCCACGGCGGTAACGATCTCCGGCACGATCAGCGGCAGGCTGATCAGCGCGTTCACGCCGTCCTGCCCGGGAAAGCGCGCGCGGTTCATGCCCAGTGCCGCCAGCGTCGCGATCACCGTCGAGAGCACCGTGGCGGTGATCGCCACGGTCAGGGAGTTGCGGAACGCCCGGACCAGATCCGCATTGTCCAGCACGATGCCGAACCAGCGCGTGCTGAAACCGGTCCAGATGGTGGCCTGCTGGTTGTCGTTGAAGGCCAGCGCCAGCAGCACCACGATCGGCGCATAGAGAAACACGAAGAAGAACCATGATACCGGCTTCAGGCCGGGAAAGCGGAACAGGGGGTTTCTGGCAGGGTCGGTCATGGTCAGGCGGCTCCCGGTGCACGGCGGTAGCGCCAGAGGTAGAACATCATCGCGAGCAGCACCGCGGCCAGCAGGGCCATGGAGAGGGCAGCACCGAACGGCCAGTTGCGGGCAGCACCGAACTGGCTCTGGATCAGGTTGCCGATCATCAACGCCTTGCCGCCGCCCAGCAGCTCCGGCGTCACAAAGGCGCCGAGGCAAGGGATGAAGACCAGGATGCAACCGGCGGCGATGCCCGGCATCGCCAGGGGGATCACGACCCGGCGCAGGGCACGCCAGCGGTCGGCGCCCAGATCATAGGCCGCCTCGACCAGGCGCCAGTCCATCTTCTCCAGGCTGGCATAGATCGGCAGCACCATGAACGGCATGAATGTGTAGGTCAGGCCGACCGCGATCGAGAAGGTCGAGTAGAGGACGCCCATGGGCTCGTTGCGCAGGCCCAGGCCCATCAGGACCTGGTCGATCAGCCCGTTGTTCCGGAGCAGCAGGATCCAGGCATAGTTGCGGACCAGCAGGTTGGTCCAGAACGGGATCGTCACCAGGAAGATCAGGATGTTGCGCCGTCGCTCCGGCTGCAGCGCCATGAAGAGCGCGGTCGGGAGCCCCACCGCGAGGGTCAGCACGGTGGTAAGCGCCGCCAGCCAGATGGAGCGAAAGAAGATCTGCAGGTAGTCGGTGTTCAGCAGCAGGCTGTCGTCCAGGTCCCGCTCGAACAGGAACTGGACATAGGGCTCGCTCGTGAAGCTCCCCCAGCTGACGCCGCCGCCGCTGCCGCGCTCCATGAAGGAGATCGCGGCCATGATGGCGACCGGCACCAGCATGAAGAAGCCGATCGTCAGCACGGACGGGGCGATCAGCCAGGCCCGCCGCCGGCCCTCGCCGGTCTGTCTTGCCATGGCGTCAGTCCCCCACCACGCGGATGGCTTCTGGCGGGATGCGCACCCGCAGGGGCGACCCGGGCTCGATGCCGCCGATGGCGCCTCGCCTATTCTGGACCCGTGCCTGGAGCTCGGTCCCGTCGGGCAAGGCGACGGTGCAGATCGTGTCGTTGCCGACATAAAGGATGGTGCGCATGATGGCCGGCATGCCCTGGCCCTCCTCGCGGACGAGATCGACGCGCTCGGGCCGTACCGCCAGCGTCACGTCCGAGCCGGCGCCAAGGCCGGGGATGGCGATGCCCTCCAGCTCCGTGCCCGAGGGCAGGCGATAGAGGGCGCGGCCTCCGATCGATTCCAGGCAGCGCGCTGCCAGGAAGTTGGTCTCGCCGATGAAGTCGGCGACGAAGCGGGAGGTCGGCTGCTCGTAGATCTCGGTGGGCGTGCCGATCTGCAGGATCCGTCCGCCGCTCATCACCGCGATCCGGTCCGACATGGTCAGCGCTTCCTCCTGGTCGTGGGTCACGAACACGAAGGTGATCCCGGTCTCGTGCTGGAGACGCTTCAGCTCGATCTGCATTTCGCGGCGCAGCTTCAGGTCCAGGGCGGAGAGCGGCTCGTCCAGGAGGAGGACCTTGGGCTTGCCGGCAAGCGCCCGGGCCAGCGCCACACGCTGCTGCTGGCCTCCCGAGAGCTCGCGCGGCAGGCGCTTCTCGAAGCCGTTGAGCCGGACGAGGTCCAAGGTGCGGCGCACCTCGGCGTTGATCTCGCTCCTGGGACGGTTCTGCATCTCCGGCGCGAAGGCGACGTTGCGCTGGACGTTGAGGTGCGGGAACAGCGCGTAGGACTGGAACACCGTGTTCACCGGCCGGCGGAACGGCGGCAGGCTCTCGATACGCTGCCCGTGCAGATAGAGCTCGCCCTCCGTCGGCAGCTCGAATCCCGCGATCAGCCGGAGCAGGGTGGTCTTGCCGCAACCGGACGGGCCCAGCAGCGTGAAGAACTCGTTCTCGCGGATGGTGACGGAGACGCGGTCCAGCGCCGTCACCGCATCGGCCGCCGCTCCGAACCGCTTGGTCAGACTGCGCGCTTCGATCGCGTCGCCCTTCATCCACCCACTCCACGTCACCTGCGTACGCGGACCTTAGCGAAGCGTTGGCCGCAGGAAAGGCGGTCGAACCTGCAGCGCACGCCGCTGCAGCCGAAATCGCAGCGCAGCTCGATCCGGTGGTTGATTCGTCGCGAAAGATCGGATTTTTTAACAGCCAAGCGGACGCGACCAGACGTCCCTGAGGGAGGTGACATGCTGATCGGGATCAACCCGCATCTGAGCGGGGATCTCCTGGCGCTCTTGCGCGACATGGGGCACGGCGACCGGATCTGCCTGGCGGACCGGAACTTCCCTGGCCCGGCCATGGCGGCGGATGCCGGCGTGCCGCTGATCCGCACCGACCTGGACACGGTCGGCATCGGCCGGGCGATCCTGTCGGTCTTCCCGCTGGACGGGTTCGTGCGCCATCCGGTCATGCGCATGGAGATCTCCGGCGCGCCGGACGAGATGAACGAGGCCCACACGGCCTTCCTCGGCATGATGCACGAGGTGGCTGGGCCGCACTGGACGATGGGCTCGATCGAGCGGTTCGCGTTCTATCCGGAATCGACCAGATGCCGAGCGATCGTCTGGACGCTCGACAACCGCGCCTATGCGAACTTCATCCTGACCAAGGGCGTGATCGCGGCGGGCGGCAAGGTCGCCGTGCCCGGCCCCGCCGAGAAGAAGGCGCTCGGCCTCGACTGAGCCGCAAAGCGCGAGAGAACTGGGAGGCAGACGGATGCATCGGACCTCGATCGGCACCTGGGCCTACAATGTGGGTCCCTATGGCGCCAACCCGATCCCGTTCGACGAGGTGCTGAGCAAGCTGGCCGAGCTGAAGTTCGACGGGTTGGAACTTGGCGGCTTCAACGGCTATCCCAACCCGCAGAACCATCCGACCAAGGACGATCGCGCGGCCCTGGTCGACAAGGTGAAGAGGCACGGGCTTGCCTTCTCCGGCTTCGCGCAAGACCTCTGGTCGCAGCAGCTCCTGAACACGCGCGACACCACCGACTATCGGTTGGCGTTCAAGGAGAACGCCCAGTTCGCGCAGGACCTGGGCATCAAGGGGATCCGGGTCGACACGGTGCAGCCGCCGACGATCCATCGCGAGGCCGACTATGACGACCTCATGAAGCGGCTGGTCGAGACCTGGGACTGGTGCATCAAGACCGCGGGCGACCACGGCCTCTATGTCACCTGGGAGTTCGAGCCGGGCTTCGCCTTCAATAAGCCGTCGGACGTGCAACGGGTGCTGGACAAGCTGCAGCACGACAATTTCGGCGTGATGTACGACACCTGCCATGGCCAGATGATCGCGGTGAACGGCACACGGCAGGAAGGCAAGAAGGAGACGCTGAAGGGCGGCCAGCTGGAGTTCATCCAGCGCCTGTCCGGGCGGATCAACCACATCCACCTGATCGACAGCGACAACACCTGCCACAAGGACGCCGAGGGCAACGACGAGACCAGCGCCCATCCGCCGTTCGGCGAGGGTGTCTTGAACTTCGACGAGCTGGTGCCGGCGCTGGCCAAGGAGAAGGTGGGGCACGACTGGTGGACGGTCGACCTGTGCTTCTGGCCGGAAGCCTGGCCCTCGACCGAGAAGTGCAAGGCCGCGCTCGACGAGCTCAACAAGAAGTACGGGTGAGGCTGCCATGCTGCTGGGTTTCAACCTGCTGCTGTGGACGACCCACGTCACCCAGGAGCATTTCCACCTGTTCGAGGAGATCAGAAAGACTGGCTATGACGGCGTCGAGCTGCCGATCTTCGAGGGCGACCCCGAGCATTTCCGCAAGGTGGGCCAAGTCGCCAAGGATGCCGGCCTGCGGATAACGGCCGTGACCGTGCTGCCGGACGAGCAGACCTCCGCGATCAGCCCGGATCCGGCATCACGGGCGAACGCGTTGAAGCGGCTGCACTGGGCATTGGACTGCCTGTCGGCCGCCGGCGGCGAGCTGCTGTGCGGCCCGTTCTATCAGCCGCTCGGCGTGTTCACGGGCGAGCCGGCCACGACCGAGGAGCGGGCCGGCATCGTCGAGGTGCATTCACAGGCTGCCGACTATGCCGCGAAGCTGAACCTGAAGCTCGCCGTGGAGCCGCTCAACCGGTTCGAGTGCCATGCGCTGAACACGGTCGAGGACACCGCAGCGGTCGTGACGAAGGTCGCTCGACCCAATTACGGGATGCTCTACGACACGTTCCACCAGAACATCGAGGAAAAGGATCCGGTTGGGGTGATCCTGCCGAACATCGCGCAGATCAACCACGTGCACGTGTCGGAGAACGACCGCGGCACGCCAGGCAAGGGCCACGTGCCATGGGATGCCACCTTCAAGGCGTTCAAGAAGGGCGGCTACCAGGGCTTCTACACCATCGAGGCGTTCGGCCGTGCCTTGCCAGCGCTTGCGGCCGCGACCCGTGTCTGGCGCGACTTCTTCCCTTCCCGGGACGAGGTCTACCGCTTCGGCCATGATTTCCTGCGCGAAGCCCACGCCAAAGCCTGAGGACAGACTGATGAAGACGATGAAAGGGCCGGGCCTGTTCCTTGCCCAGTTCGCCGGCGACCAGGCCCCGTTCAACAGCCTCAAGTCGATCTGCGGCTGGGCAGCAGGCCTGGGCTACAAGGGCGTGCAACTCCCTGGCTGGGACACGCGCCTGATCGACCTGGCAAAGGCGGCCGAGTCGAAGGATTACTGCGACGAGATCAAGGGCACCGCGCAGGAAGCGGGGGTCGAGATCACCGAGATCGCCACCCACCTGCAGGGCCAGCTGGTTGCGGTCCATCCGGCCTATGACGAGGGCTTCGACGCGTTCGCGGCCCTGCATGTGCGTGGCAACCCGAAGGCACGGCAGGAATGGGCGGTGAGCCAGGTGCTGGCCGGGGCCAAGGCCAGTCGCCACATGGGCCTGGACGTCCATGTCACCTTCAGCGGGGCGCTTGCCTGGCCGTACATCTATCCCTGGCCGCCGCGCCCGGCCGGGCTGATCGACACCGCCTTCGACGAGCTGGCCAAGCGCTGGAAGCCGATCCTGGACGCGCATGAGGAAGTGGGCGTCGACCTGGCCTTCGAGATCCATCCGGGCGAGGACCTGTTCGACGGCGCGACGTTCGAGATGTTCCTGGCGCGGGTGGGCAACCACCAGCGATGCAACATCAACTACGACCCCTCGCATTTCTGCCTGCAGGGCCTGGATTACCTGGCGTTCATCGAGCACTACCACGAGCGCATCAAGGCGTTCCATGTGAAGGACGCCGAGCTCAACACGTCGGGCAAGCAGGGCGTCTATTCCGGCTTCCAGGACTGGCCGCACCGGGCGGGACGGTTCCGCTCGCTGGGCGACGGGCAGGTCGATTTCGGCGCGATCTTCAGCCAGCTGGCCGTCTACGACTATGACAGCTGGGCGGTGCTGGAGTGGGAGTGCGCGATCAAGAACAGCATGGATGGCGCGCGCGAGGGTGCCGAGTTCATCGCCAACCACATCATCAAGGTGAGCGAGGGCAGCTTTGAGGACTTTATCGGCCAGGGCGCCGATACCTCGGTGGCGCGCCGCTCGCTCGGCCTGGATCGCTAGGAGCGGATGAATGGTCGGTGAGAGCAGCCAGGCCAAGGCGTCCCGGCGCAAGCTCAGGCTCGGCATGGTCGGCGGCGGGCAGGGGGCGTTCATCGGCGCCGTCCACCGCCTGGCCGCGCGGATGGACGACCGCTACGAGCTGGTGGCCGGCGCCTTTTCCTCCACGGCGGAGAAGTCGAAGGCGTCCGGGGCGGAACTGGGCCTGCCGGAGGCGCGCTGCTACGGCAGCTATGCCGAGATGGCCCAGCGCGAGGCGCGGCTGAAGGAGGGCATCGACGTCGTCGCGATCGTCACGCCCAACCATGTGCACGTGCCGGCGGCGCTGGAGTTCGTCCGGCGCGGCATCCACGTCATCTGCGACAAGCCGCTGACCGTGGGCCTGCGTGAAGGCAAGCGGCTGGCCGACGCGCTGGCCAAGCAGCCCGACGTCGTGTTCGTCCTGACGCACAACTATACGGGCTACCCGATGGTGCGGCAGGCGCGGCAGATGGTGGCGGACGGGCTCCTGGGGAAGATCCGGCTGGTCCAGGCCGAGTATGCCCAGGACTGGCTGACGACCAAGCTGGAAGACAGCGGGCAGAAGCAGGCGGCCTGGCGTACCGATCCCAAGCAGTCCGGCCCGGTAGGCGCGGTCGGCGATATCGGCACGCATGCGATGAACCTCGGCGCCTTTATCAGCGGGCTGACCTTGAGCGAACTGGCAGCGGACCTCACCAGCTTCGTCGAGGGACGGGTGCTGGACGACAATGCCCACGTCATGCTGCGCTTCGAGGGCGGTGCCAAGGGCATGCTCTGGGCCTCGCAAGTGGCACCCGGCAACGAGAACCGGCTGGTCGTGCGGGTCTATGGCGAGAAGGGTGGCCTGTCCTGGTCGCAGGAGGATCCGAACTACCTGCAGTTCGCGCCCTATGGCGAGCCGCCCCGCCTGATCACGCGGGGCGGTGCCGGATCGGGGCCGGTCGCCGGCCGGGTGACCCGGGTGCCGCCCGGGCATCCGGAAGGGTACCTGGAGGGCTTTGCCAACATCTACACGGATGCGGCGGAGCTGATCTCGGCGAAGATCGAGGGCCGCGCCCCGGACGAGGGGGCGACGCTCGTGCCGGGTATCCGGCAGGGTCTGGAAGGGGTGAAGTTCTGCGAGGCCGTCGTCGAGAGCAGCCGGAAGAACGGTGCGTGGGTGAAGGCTGCCGTGTGAACGGCAGGATCGAGGGAGGCTAAGGAAATAAGATGGCGAAGAAGCCCCTGCGCATCGGCATGGTCGGCTACGGCTTCATGGGCCGGGCACATTCCAATGGCTGGCGCCAAGTCGAGCGGTTCTTTCCCGAGCTTGGCCGGGTTCCCGTCCTGCAGATGGCCTGCGCGCGGGACGAGGGAAAGCTGAAGGCGTTCGCGGATGCCTGGGGCTACACCCAGACCACGACCGACTGGCGGCAGGTCGTCGAATCGCCAGATGTCGACGTGGTCGACATCTGCGTGCCGAACAACCTCCATGCCGAGATCGCGATCGCTGCGGCCAAGGCCGGCAAGGCCATCACCTGTGAAAAGCCGCTCGCCATGACGGTGGCCGAGGGCGAGCAGATGGTGGAGGCGGTGGAGGCCGCCAAGGTGCCCGCCATGGTCTGGTACAATTATCGGCGCGTGCCGGCCGTGACGCTCGCCAAGCAGCTGGTCGACGAAGGCCGGATGGGCAAGGTGTTCCACTACCGTGCCAACTTCCTGCAGGACTGGACGATCTCGCCGGACGTTCCCCAAGGCGGGGCCGGGGTCTGGCGGCTCGATGTCGAGGCAGCCGGCAGCGGCGTCACCGGCGACCTCTTGGCCCACAACATCGACACGGCGATGTGGCTGAACGGGCCGATCGTGAAGGTGGTGGCCGATACGGAGACCTTCGTGAAGGAGCGCCTCCATGTCGAGACCAAGACGAAGAAGCCGGTCGGCATCGACGATGCCTGCGCCTTCCTGGCCCGCTTCGCCAACGGCTCGATGGGCCTGTTCGAGAGCACCCGCTATGCGCGCGGCCACAAGGCGCTCAAGACGTTTGAGCTGAACGGCGAGGACGCGTCCTTCTCGTTCGACCTGCACGACCTGCAATACCTGAACTTCTTCGAGTACAAGAGCCGCCAGACCGGCGAGAAGGCGGAAGGCCACCTGACCGGCTGGCGCAAGATCCACGTCACCAACGGCGAGCACCCCTACATGAGCCATTGGTGGGTGCCCGGGCTGATCGTCGGCTACGAGCACAGCTTCGTCCATGCCTGCGCCGACTTCGTCGCCGGCTTCGACAACGGGTCGGCGGTGCGGCCGGACTTCAGGGATGCACTGCAGACCCAGAAGGTGTGCGAGGCGGTCCTGCGCTCGGCCAAGAGCGGGCAATGGGAGGAGACCGGCGCGCAGCTTTGATCGAGGTGCGCGCCCTTCAGTGAAGAGACGAATGCGCGTCCGCGCCAACGGAACGACAGGGAGCTAGATCACATGCCAGGCAAGAAGATCCTCATGCTGACCGGCGAGTTCAGCGAGGAGTACGAAATCTTCGTGTTCCAGCACGCCATGGAGGCGGTCGGCCATACTGTGCACGTGGTGTGCCCGGACAAGAAGAAGGGCGAGTTCATCAAGACCTCGTTGCACGACTTCGAGAACGACCAGACCTATACCGAGAAACCCGGCCACAACCACCTGATCAACCAGACCTTCGCCGAAGTCGATCCTGCCAGCTACGACGCGGTCTACTGCGCCGGCGGGCGCGGCCCGGAATATATCCGGATCGATCCGCGGGTGCAGCGGATCGTCAAGCACTTCCACGACGCGGACAAGCCGATCTTCACGATCTGCCATGGCGTGCAGATCCTGATGGCGGTGGATGGAGTCCTGAAGGGCAGGAAGGTGGCGGCCCTGCAGTATTGCGAGCCGGAAGTGCGGCTGGCCGGCGGCATCTATGTCGACGTGGAGCCGGATGGCGCCTACCGCGATGGCAAGCTCGTGTCCGGCAAGGGCTGGCCGGGGCTGGCGGCGTTCATGCGCGAGTGCCTCGTCGTGCTCGGCACGCATATCGAGCATCGGTGACGCGGGAAGCCATCATGTCCGGGCTTCCCGCCCTGGTTGCGCCCGTAGCGGTGGCATGGCTGCGGCTCTATCCGCGGACGGGGCTGCACGGCCGTCTCGTCCATCAACTGGGCGAGCGGATCGGCCGGGGGGAGCTGGCGCCGGGCGAGGCGCTGCCCCCCATCGACGACATGCTCGAACTATTCGGGGTCAGCCGGACCTCGATCCGTGAGGCGATGCGGGTGCTGGCCGCCAAGGGGCTGATCGAGCTTCGGCAGCGCACGGGCGGCCGCATCCGCCCCATGGCCGACTGGAACCTGCTCGATCCGGACGTACTGGCGTGGATCGATCCGTTCCGGCTGGAGCCGGGCCTGATGGCGGAACTGGTCGAGGTGCGCTTGGCCATCGAGCCGCAGGCGGCCCGCACCGCAGCGCTGCGGGGCACCGAGCAAGATGTGAACCTGATCACCGGCTGCCTCACGACCATGGAGGTCAGCGCGCTCGATCCGGACCTGGCAGCCTTCTACGCGGCGGATCTGGCGTTCCACGCCAGCATCTTCGACGCTTCCCACAATCGCTTCCTCACCCAGCTGGGACGGGCGCTGATGCCAGCGCTCGACCGTGCCTTCGACCTGCATCGCCACCACGTGCTGCGCCGTGCCGATTCCACCCATCTGCGCTGGCGGATCTGCCCGATGCATGCGGCGATCCTCGAGGCCATCCGCGCCCATGACCCGGTCGCGGCGGAGCAGGCAATGAGGCGGGTGATCGAGAACGCGATCAGCGAACTGGCCTATTTCGAGCAGCGGGGACCGAACCCGTGGGACGACGGGGAAGCCGCGCAGGTGCCGGGGTCCGAGGGTGCCGCGCTCGAAGTGCACCCTGGTGAGTAGGGCGAAAAAATCGGACTTTTTCGGCTGGCAAGATCAGGCTACAGTTTGCGCAACAGGGACGGTGTCGGTGCCGAAGAGCCGTAGCAAGCGGTCAATGGCATCTCATCGTGACACAGGGTTGGCTAAATCGCGCAGGTCCGGGAAAGGGCCGCGCACAGGGGGACAGGCTTGTCCGACTTGATCGTGCAGGATGTCGTCAAGCGATTCGGTCGCGTGACCGCCTTGGATGGCATGAGCTTCGACGTCCGCGAAGGCGAGTTCTATTGCCTTCTCGGCCCGTCGTCGGCCGGCAAGACGACCATGCTCCGCGCGATCTCAGGGTTGGAACGGCTGGATGGCGGCACGATCTCGGTTGGCGGCCGCGACATGGCGGCCATGCCGATCCAGGGCCGCGGCATCGCGATGATCTTCCAGACCTTCGCGCTCTATCCCCATCTCACGGTCCGGCAGAACTTCTCCTACCCACTGGAAAGGGCGGGCGTCGCGTCGTCGGAGACTTCCAAGCGGGTAGGGGAGACGGCGGAACTCCTGCGAGTCAGCCACACGCTCGACCGACTTCCGTCGACCCTGTCCGGCGGCGAGCAGCAGCGTGTCGCGATCGGCCGCGCCTTGATCCGGCGGCCGAAGCTGCTGCTGCTGGACGAGCCGCTGACCAACCTGGATGCGAAGCTTCGCCACGACACGCGGGCGGAGTTCAAGCGCCTGCATCGCGAGCTTGGCATGACCATGCTGTACGCGACTCCGGACCAACTGGAGGCCCTCACCATGGGTCAGCGCGTCGGCGTCATGCAGAGTGGCCGGGTCGTCCAGGTGAACACGCCACGCTCGCTCTACGCGGCACCGATGAACACCTATGTGGCCGGCATGGTCGGATCGCCCGCGATCAACCTGGTCAAGGGCAGGGTGACGCGTCGCAACGGTGGCTACTTCGTCGAACTGCCGTTCGGCGCGCTGCCGGCGGACCATTGGGGCATGCACCTGAGCGGTGGTGAACAGGTGCTCTATGGCGTGCGCCCGCATGACGTGCTGCTCGGCCACGAGCCCAGCCGCGGCCCAGGCTTCGACGCCGTGGTTCATCTGACGGAGCCGCTGGGCGACGTCACCTTGCTCGACCTCGAGGTCGGCGGTGCCGCCATGAAGATGGCGCTGCCGGAAGAGCGTGCGGCGAGTATCGGGCCTGGCACGGAGATCCAGGTCACCTTGTCGGCGGCGGACGCGCACTTATTCCACGCCGAGACGGGCGTCCGCATCGCTTGAGCGACGGCCCGTGCGCATGACGTGAATTCGCGAACGGTGCGACCAACGCACCGCCATAGGGAGGTAGAAGCAGATGAAGAAAAGCTGGAGAGGCTGGCTTTACGGTGCCTCGATGATGGCCGTCCTGGTCGGTGGCGCCGGGATCGTGCCGACATCCGCCCAAGCTGCCGACATCACCATCAACATGGCGGCGCCGGACTGGCCGCCGACGCGGTTCATGAAGGAAGAGTTCGACCGGTCGTTCAAGTCGAAGTCCGGCGACAACATCCAACTCGTGATGGACTTCATTCCCTGGCCGAGCTTCTACGAGCGCGTCGCCGCCTCGCTCACCTCGGGTGAGAAGAAGTACCAGATGATCGTGACCGACAGCCAGTGGCTGGGGTCGTTCGTGGACGGCGGGTACTACAAGGACCTGACCGAGATCATGAAGAAAGATCCCGAACTCAGCGCGATCATGAAGGACATTCATCCGGCACTGGTGTCCGCCTACTCGACCTACCCGAACAAGTCGCGCAAGTTCATCGAAGAAAATCCATTCCCGGCGCCGGATACGAGCTATTACGGCTTCCCGCAATTCCCGGACACCTACGTCACCTTCTATCGCCAGGACCTTTTCTGCAACGAGAAGGAGGCGGCGAAATTCCAGGAGACGTTCAACGCCAAGCTGCCCTGCACCTACGAGGACTGGCAGGACGTCGACTGGACGATGTACGAGAACATCGGCAAGCACTTCATGCGCAAGAAGGGCGAGCCGCTGGGCGACGGCGTGGCCGATGACGACTTCTTCGGCATCTCGTACCAGGCCGGCAAGGGCTATGACTTCTCGACCATGCAGGTGAACGCGTTCATCTGGCAGGCGGGTGGTGACATCTGGGACGAGACCAAGCAGCCGGAAGCCCAGGCGGAAGGGGTCGTGAACAGCGACACCAACGTGAAGGCGTTCGAGCACTATCTCAGTCTCATCAAGTACATGCCGCCCGTGGCCGCGACCGGCCAGGCCGACATCTTCGTCATCCAGGACCTGTTCATGCAGGGCAAGGTGGCGTCGACGATCGACTGGGTGGGCCTGGGCGAGCCGGTGCTCGATCCGAAGACCTCGCGCGTGCACGACAAGTCGGCCTTCGCGCCGGCGCCGGGTACCCGCAAGGAAGACGGCACGATCGACCGGACCGGCAATATCGGCGGCCAGCCCTTCGTGCTCACCACCTGGAACAGCCCCGAGGTCGATGCCGCGGGCATCGAGGTCGTGAAGTGGTGGCTGCAGCCGGACACGCAGAAGAAGTTCGTCGCCAATGGCGGCCAGTCCGGCCTGATGTCGGTCATGGCGGATCCGGAGTACGACAGCCTGCGGCCCTGGAACCGTGCCCACAAGGAGATGATCGACTGGCAGCGTGACGTCTGGCACGTGCCGGAATTCTTCGAGCTGCTTACCCAGCAGCAGGAAGAGTTCGACAAGGCGATCACCGGGCAGGTCTCTGCCCAGGAGGCGCTCGACGCGGTGGCCAGGTTCCAGCAGCAGACGCTGGAGGATGCCGGCCGCATCGAGTGAGCCGGTTCCGTTGAAGACTGGGGCGGGTCCGCCATGACCCGCCCCTTCCTTGATGATTGGACCCAGAGATCATGGCGAGCAGCGCTGTCGTCGCGCGTGAGATGAAGTCCGAGGGCGGTTTCCTCGCCTGGCTGCTGGCGCCGCAGCGGCGCGGCCCACTGCTCGTGGCGCCGGCACTCATCGTGCTGTTCTTGATGAACATCTTCCCGCTGCTCTGGTCGTTCGGCCTGAGCTTCTACAATTACAGCGCACGCAAGCGCGAGGCGCCGGACTTCGTGGGGCTGCGGTTCTTCGAACGCGTGGTGACCGACCCGGTCGTCTGGGAGCGCTTCAAGACGACCGCGATCATCGTGTCGAGCTCGGTGCTGCTCCAGCTCGTCGTCGGCTTCCTCCTGGCGATGCTGTTCCAAAAGCAGTTCCCGCTGCGCCGCATCCTGCTGATGCTGGTGCTGACGCCGATGATGCTGTCGCTGGTCGCGGTCGGCGTATTCTTCAAGCTGTTCTACGAGCCCACTTTCGGCCTCGTCAGCCAAGCCGTCGCCCTGTTCACCGGTGACCGCTATGCCCTGCTGGGGTCGCCCACCGGTGCCATCATCGGCGTCGTCGTCGCCGATGCCTGGATGTGGTCGCCGTTCGTGATGCTGCTGGTGCTGGCGGGCCTGGTATCCGTGCCGAAATATCTCTACGAGGCCGCGGAGATCGACCGTGCCTCGCCCTGGCGGCGCTTCAGCACCATCACCTTTCCCTACATCAAGAGCCTGCTCCTGCTCGCCGTGCTGTTCCGCACCATCGAGACGTTCAAGCTCTTCGACGTGGTCTACATCCTGACCGAAGGCGGCCCCGGCACCGCCACCGAGACGATCGGCGTCTATGTCTACCGCCTAGCCTTCCAGTACTTCCGGACCAGCCAGTCGGCGGCGCTCGCCTACATCATCTTGTTCGTCGTGATCGTGCTCACCTCGCTCTATCTCTACGCGGTCAACCGCCGCGCCCAGGAGGTCGACTGACATGGCCAAGTCCCGCGAGATCGGCCGGGCCGGCTGGGGCTGGACCGCCTTTGCCGGCATCATCAGCCTGATCTACTTCTTCCCGGTCCTGTGGATCATCATGACGGCGTTCAAGACCCGTCCCGATGCCCTGGCGGTCCCGCCGAAGTTCTTCTTCACGCCGACACTCGACAACTTCATCGGCGTGTTCTTCCGCGCAGTCATCAGCGGCGGCGGCTCCGCCCAGGCGACCGAGTTCCCGCTCTATTTCTTCAACTCGATCTTCATTGCCGGCGTGTCCTGCCTCCTGGCGCTGATCATCGGGACGCTCGCCGCCTATGGGTTCTCACGCTATCCGCTCAAGGGCAACGACACCTACATGTTCATCATCCTGACGACCCGCATGATGCCGGCGATCGTCGTGGTGATCCCGATCTTCCTGATGTTCCGCGAGGTCGGCCTGTCCGGCACCTATGCCGGCATCATCTTCCTCTATACCGCCTTCAACCTGCCGTTCACCATCTGGATGGTGAAGTCGTTCTTCGAGGAGCTGAACGGCGAGATCGAGGATGCCGCGCGCATGGACGGCGCCACCGAGCGCCGCCTGTTCTTCGGCATCTGCCTGCCGCAGGTGAAGGCAGGCCTGGCCGCCACCTTCGTGTTCGGCCTGATCCTGACCTGGAACGAGTTCCTCTTCGCGCTGCTGCTCACCGGCGTCGACACCCGCACCGTGCCGGTCGCGGTGGCCCGCACGCTGGGCGGCGAGATGGGCGTGGACTATGGCCTGCTCGCGGCGATCGTCACGCTGTTCCTGATCCCGATCTTCTTCGTGACGTTCCTCCTGCAGAACCAGCTCCTGCGCGGCGTCACCTTCGGCACGGTTCGGAAGTGAGGCCATGACGACCATCGACATCAAGAACGTCACCAAGGTCTACCCGAACGGCTTCAAGGCCGTGGAACGGATCAACCTCTCGGTCGGGCAGGGCGAGGTGATGTGCCTGCTGGGTCCTTCCGGCTGCGGCAAGACCACCACCTTGCGGATGGTGGCCGGGCTCGAGGACATCACCGACGGCGAGTGCCAGATCGGCGGCAAGCGGGTCAACGACCTGCTCGCCCGCGAGCGCAACGTCGCCATGGCCTTCCAGTTCTATGCGCTCTACCCGTCGCTGACGGTGGCGGAGAACCTGAAGTTCCCGCTGCATGCAGAGGGACGTTCGGCGGCGGAGATGGATGCGAAGGTCCGGCAGGTGGCCAGGACGCTGCAACTGGACAGCGTGCTCGACCGCAAGCCTTCGCAGCTCTCCGAGGGCGAGAAGCAGCGCGTGGCGGTCGGCCGCTCGATCATCCGGGATCCGGAATGCTTCCTGTTCGACGAGCCGCTCTCTCGCCTGGACGTCACCTTGCGCGAGCAGATGCGCGGCGAGATCAAGGAAGTGCTGTCCGGCCTGTCCAAGGCCACCGTGATCGTCACCCATGACCAGCTGGAAGCGCTGACCATGGCGACCCGGATCGCGGTCATGCGCGCCGGCGTGATCGAGCAGGTAGCCACGCCTCACAACATCTTCGCCAAACCCGCCAACCTGTTCGTGGCCGGCTTCATCGGCACGCCACAGATGAACCTGATCCCGGCCGTCTATACCGGCATGTCCGAGGGGCATCATGCGGCCTTCAAGCTGCCTGGCGGCCAGCAGATCCTGCTGCAGGTCGATCCTGCGGTGAGCCGGCTGGAACCGGGAACGGCGATCACGCTGGGCATCCGGCCGCGCAACCTGACGCTGGTGCAAGAGCCGGTTGCCGACGGGCTGACCTGCCAGGTCGACATCGTCGAGCCCATGGGGGCCGAGACACTGTCCCATCTCTCGGACGGGACGCTGTCGATGCGGGTCGTGTGCGACTGGCGAGTCCAGATCGACGAAGGTGATCGGGTCAATGTCCGGTTCCAGCCGGGCTATGTCCATGTGTTCGGCCCGGACGAGCAGGCGGTGCGCTCATGAGCAGTCCCACGACGACGGGCGGCCTCTCGGCCCGGCAGGCGAAGACGGTCGAGTACGCGATCATCGGGCTGTGCTGCGTCGCGCTGATCATGATCTTCCAGCCCTTCTCGATCGGGCTCTTCACCGCAGGATGCATCCTCGTCGTGATCGGCGGGCTGGCGTTCAATCTCGTGCCGCTGTGCCGGCCGGGCGTCAGGGTCGGCTCGCTGCTCAAGGCGACGGGCATCATCCTCCTGATCCTGGTGATCGTGGCCTTGCTGGGCATCGGCTCGGCGCAGGTCTACGTGAACCGGCTGGCGGCCGATCGCGCGGCGACCGAGGCACAGCAGGCCGAGTAGCCAAGCTCCATTTCGGCAGTCTTCCGGAGAGGCGAAGGACGGTGCGCTACGACGTTGCGGCCATCGGGTTCTATACGCTCGACATTCTGGGACGGCCGGTCGACGCCATTCCGCCGGGCGGCGGCGTCGCGTTCGTCGACGAGATCAGGCTGGTCGTGTCCGGCACGGCCGGCGCCACCGCGGTCGACTTGGCGAAGCTCGGGATGCGCTGTTTGGCAGCAGGGGCGGTCGGCAGCGACGAGCAGGGCCGGTTCGTCCTGGACAAGCTGCGCCGGCATGGAGTTGACGTGTCGGCGATGCAGCGGATCGAGGGCGTGCCGACCTCCACGACGATCATGAACGTGCGCAGCAATGGCGAGCGCCCAGCCCTGCACATGCGGGGTGCCTCCGATCATTTCCTGACCCAGGAAGCGGCCTACCCGCAGCTGCTCGACGCCAGCTTCATTCACCTGGGCGGCACCGGGTTCCTGCGCGCCATGGACGGCGAACCATCGGTCCGGCTGCTGAAGGCGGCGAAGGAAGCAGGCTGCACCACGACCTTCGACCTGATCGCGCCCGGCGACGATGGGCAGGCGCTGGTCGAGCCGCTCTTGCCGTTCATCGACTATTTCATGCCCTCGATCGAAGAGGCCCACGCCTTGTCGGGGCATGCTGATCCTGCCGAGGCAGGCAAATGGTTCGTCGACAAGGGCGTTCGGGTGGCTGCGATCACCATGGGTGCCGAGGGCTCCGTGGTGGTGGATGCCGATGGGCGCGTCTTGCGCCTGCCTGCTTTCGAGGTGACGGTGTCCGATACCACCGGATGCGGCGACGCCTATGTCGCGGGGATGATCTGCGCCACGGCGCGGGGGATGGACCTGGAGACGGCCGCACGATTCGCCAGCGCCGCCGCCGCCCTGGTCGCGACGGGGCTGGGCTCGGATGCCGGGATCGTCGGTTTCGAGGAGACGCTGAAGGCCATGCAGACGCTGCCCTGCCGTCGCTGACAGAAGGGAAGCCCTCAGCAGGCTTGCCGCCGGCGCCGCGCTGCGTCACATGCGACGGCATCATCAGGCCTGTGAGGGAGGATCGTGCGGATGTTGGGCAAGCTCATGGGCAAGCTGTTCGGTGGCGGTTCGGGCGGAGCCGCAGCGGCACCGGCCCAGGCCGTCGAGTACAAGGGCTATGAGATCCTGGCCGAGCCGATGTCGAACGGCGGCCAGTTCAACGTGGCCGGCGTGATCCGCAAGAGCTTCCCGGACGGGGCGAAGGAGCACCGCTTCATCCGCGCGGACACCCATGGCTCCCGCGACGATGCGGCGGGGCATTCGGTGCAAAAGGCCCAGCAACTGATCGACGAGCAGGGCGACCGCCTGTTCCGCTAGCGCCGCCGAGGTGCCGCCCGTTCAGCCGATCTCGGCCAGTTCGCCGCCAACTGGGTGGACGGGTGGCGTCACCAACACCTTGTCGATCCGGCGCCCGTCCATGTCGACGACCTCGAAGCGCCAGTCCTTCCAAAGGAAACTGTCCCCGGTCTCCGGGATGCGTCCCAGCTGGGAGAGCACGAAGCCCGCCAGGCGCTGGTAGGCCTCGTCGTGGTCCAGTCCTTCGATGCCGATGGTATGCTCGACATCGTGGATCGGCATCAGCCCGTCGACCAGCCAGGATCCGTCGTCGCGCCGCTGGGCCTCATAGGCGTCGTCGGCTCCCGCTTCCGCGATGTCGCCGGCGATCGCGGCCATCAGGTCGGCCGGTGTCACGATCCCTTCGAAGGCGCCGTACTCGTCGACCACGACCGCCAGATGCACGGGCGCGTCCTTGAACAGGCGAACGAGGCGCGCCGCGTCGATCGTGTCGGGGACGACAGGTGGCTGGAACAGCTGGATGCTGCCGCTGATCGGGCGATCGTCGCAGACCGTGGCGAGCAGGTCCTTGGCCTGCAGCACGCCTACGACCTCGTCGTCCTCGCCCAGGATCGGGAACCTGGACCGCTCCGACGTCCCGATGCTCTCGGCCACCGCCGCGAGCGAGGTGGTGGCGGGGAAGCTGACCACCTCGACCCTGGGTGTCATGATGGCGCGAACGGGCAGGTCGGCGATGCGCAGGAGGCCCTGCATCATTGCGCCGGCCTCTTCCTCGATGACGCCAGCGGCTCGGCTCTCCTCGATCAGGAGGCCGACCTCCTCTTCCGTCGGCGCTTCCCGCGTTTCCGCGGGCATGCGCAGCAGGCGAAGGACGCCGTTGGTGGACTGCTCCAGCAACCAGACGAGGGGGGCCGCAACCTTGTCGATGAGCAGCATCGGGCCAGCCACGAAGGCCGCAAGGCGCTCGGAGTATTGCAGGGCGATGCGCTTGGGCACCAGTTCGCCGACCACGAGCGACAGCCAGGTGATGCCGGCGACGACGAGCCCGAAGGCGGCCGGGCCGCTATAGGCCCCGGCGAACGGCAGGATCCAGGCTTCGACATAGACGGACAAGGTGGCGCCACCATAGGCGCCGGCCACGATGCCGATCAGGGTGATGCCGATCTGGACAGTCGAGAGCAGGCGCGACGGGTTGTCCTGCAGCTTCAGGGCCAGGGCAGCACCGCGGTGGCCGGCCTCCGCATCCGCCTGCAGCCGGGGCCTCCTTGCCCGCACGAGGGCCATCTCGGCCATGGCGAAGAAGCCGTTCAAGAGGACGAGCGCAACCACGACCAGAAGTTCGAACACCTACCCTCGCAAGAGGTCGACAACGATCTCCCAAGGATGTGTCCTCGATGGCATGGAGGGAAGCCCGGATCGACCGAGAACCGTAAAGAACTCCGGCAGTGGCATGGACAGTGGGGTGGATGCCATGCAAAGCCCGCCTTCGGTGCGGCTACTCGGGCAAGGCATTCAGCGTATAGAGTGCCTTGACCAGATCAGATGGCTCGGCGTCGCTGCCGAAAGTCGCGTGGAAGAGGTCGATGATCTGGCCGCTGCGATAGAGACGGGCCAGTGCGCGGTCGACCGCGAGGCGGAAGCTGCCATCGTCCCTGGCGAGCGCCAGCCCATAAGGCTCATTCGAAAAGAACCGGGTGGAAATCATCAGCTTGTCCCGATCCGGGCTGCTGCGCCACTGGTAGAGCAGGATGGCACCGTCGCCGAAATAGGCAGCCAGGTTGCCGGTGACGAGCTGCTTCAGCCCCTCCTCGTGGCTGGGCATCGGCACCAGCTCGGCCTCGAACTGATGGGCGTCCAGCACGGCCTGCAGGCCGGCTTCGGTCGTGGTGCCGGCGCGCACGCCGACCTTCTGTCCCTCGAGCTGCTCGAAGCTCTGCGGACCGTCCTTCCGGTAGAGCAAAGTGGCGCCGGTGGCGAAGGTCGGCAGGGAGAAATCGACAAGGCTGCGCCGCGACAGCGTCATCGTGGTGGCACCGCACATCAGGTCGACCCTGCCATCCTGCAGCTCCTCGAACCTGTCTTCCGTCGCGACCGGCAGGTAGCGCACGTCGAGCTTGTCCAGCTTGAGCTACGCCTTGATCTCGGCCGCCACGACACGGCAGAGCTCCACGCTGTAGCCGGCCGGCTCACCGATCTCGTTCTTGTAGGAGAACGGTACGGCATCGGACCGGTAGCCGAGGGTGATGGTCTTGGTCTGCTCGATGCGGTCGAGCGTGGCGGCATCGGCGATCCCGCTCGTGAGGCTGGCGACGGCGATCAGGAGGGCGGGCAACATGCGCATGGCGAGGCGTTCCGAAAGTCGAGGGCCTTCGACTCCTAGTGCCTCAGCCGCGCTGCGACCAGCACCGCGGCCTTACAGATGTAGAACAGCGGCGGAGGCATTTGCCTGGCCCGTTCCTCATCTCGGCGGGATGAGGGAATGGCGCCTGTCAGGCTGCTCCGCGATCGGGATCTTCCAAGCGACTGCACGATGATGCCTGCCGCGGAACGCCAGGGAGCCGGCGAACCGGCTCCCCTGTCTTGACGGTGATTTCCAGAAGAACAGAAGCGGCCGCCGGCCGAGTGCGCCGGCGGGGAGAAGGGTTTCCAGCCGGTGCAAGCCTGGCGCACCGGCTGGAGGCCCCCGATTACATCACCGCGCCGACCATCCATGGCACGAACTCGTGGTCGCCCACGCCCAGATCCTCGGACTTGGACGGGGTGCCGCTGGCGACCTCGATGACCTTGTCGAAGATCCGCTGGCCGACCTGCTCGATGGTCTCCTCGCCGTCCACGATCGTGCCGGCGTTGATATCCATGTCCTCTTCCAACCGGCGATACATGGCCGTGTTGGTCGCGACCTTGATCGACGGGGTGGGCTTGAAGCCGAAGCAGGACCCGCGGCCGGTGGTGAACACGATCATGTTGGCGCCGGAGGCAACCTGGCCGGTGGCCGAGGCCGGGTCGTAGCCGGGGCTGTCCATGTAGACGAAGCCACGCGCCGTGACCGGCTCGGCATACTTGTAGACGCCATGGAGGTTGAGCGTGCCGCCCTTGGCGGTCGCACCCAGCGACTTTTCCAGGATGGTGGTGAGACCGCCCGCCTTGTTGCCCGGCGACGGGTTGTTGTTCATTTCGCCGCCGTTGATGGAGGTATAGTTCTCCCACCACTTGATCCGCTGGATCAGCTTGTCAGCGATCTTCTGGTCGACGGCGCGGCGCGTGAGCAAATGCTCGGCGCCATAGATTTCCGGCGTCTCCGAGAGGATCGCCGTGCCGCCATTCTGGACCAGCAGGTCGACAGCATGGCCGAGCGCAGGATTGGCGGTGATGCCGGAATAACCGTCGGAGCCGCCGCACTGCAGGGCCAGGCTGATCTCCGACACGGAGATCGGCTGGCGGGCGTACTCGTTCACGTCCGGCAGCATCTCCTTGATCACCTCATGCGCGCGCTCGATGGTCTTGCGCGTGCCGCCGGTGGCCTGCATCGTCATGGTGCGGAAATGCGGGCCGGGCTTGATCTGGTAGGCGTCGAGCAGGAAGTCGATCTGGTTCACCTCGCAGCCCAGGCCGATCATCAGCACAGCCGCGAAGTTCGGATGACGCGCGAAGCCCCAGAGCGTGCGCTGCAGGTTGCCATAGCCTTCGCCGGCATCCGCCATGCCGCAGCCGGTCCCGTGCGTGATCGCGACAATGCCGTCCACGTTCGGGTACTGGGCCAGGACCTCCTTGGGGAAGCGCTCGGCGATGAACTTGCAGACCGTGGCCGAGCAGTTCACCGTCGACAGTACGCCGATATAGTTGCGCGTGGCGGCCCGGCCGTCATGGCGCAGATAGCCGGTGAAGCTCGGACGCTGGTCTTCGGGCACGTACTCAATCGGCTTGACGTCGGCGCCGACCGCATAGTCGCGGTCGAAGTCCTGCATCACGCAATTATGGACATGCACATGCTCGCCGGGTGCTATGTCCTGGCTGGCGAAGCCGATGATCTGGTTGAACTTGCGGATCGGCTCGCCCTTGGCGATGGGCCGTACCGCAACCTTGTGGCCGGCGGGGATCCGCTGGCTGGTGCGCACGTCCTCGTTGCCGAGATGCGTGTTCGGCAGGATGTCCAGCCGCGCCACGACGGTGTTGTCGTTGGCGTTCAAGCGGATGGTCAAGGCAAGGTTGGTCAAGGTTTTGGGGTCCCGGGCTGATCCGCGCACATCATAAGCGTTCCAAGTGCCGGTACCAGAGGCGCATGTCGGCGGATGGGACACGCTTGCCGCGTTCGGAGGTCATCCGATGCTGGCTGTCGGCTTCTGCTGGACGGGAAGATTGCATGCCGCTGCGTTAAGCATTTCCGGCTGTCCTGCATAAGGTCTCTGATGGTGCCGTTTGCAAGAGGCCCCGACAGCCAATGTGGCGGATCCGTCACCTAAAATCTCGGTGGTGTCGCAAGTGAGCGGAGGACCCCCCGAACGAGGCAGGCCGATCCATGATAGCGTGACGGGCAGCGAGGCTTTAGTGGTGCGCGCGCAGCCAGGCCAAGAGCGTCCGCCACCTTTTCAATACAAGGGGAACTTCGCAATGCGCTTCAAGTCGGTTTTCGCCAGCGTGATCGCACTCTCGATCGGCTTTGGCAGCCTGCCTGCCGGGGCCGAGACGCTCAGGGTCGGGACGGAGGCACAAGGCATCCCCTTCGCCTTCCTGAATGACCAGAACCAGATCGACGGCTTCATGGTCGAGCTGATCAAGGTCATCGGCGAGAAGGTCGGTTTCGATGTCCAGATGGAGCCGATGGAATTCTCGGCCCTGATTGCGTCCCTGACCTCGGGCAAGATCGATCTGATCTCGGCGGCCATGTACAACACCCCGACGCGCGCCGAAGTCGTCGACTTCTCCGACGACGTGTACAGCTTTGGTGAGGGCATGGTCGTCAGCAAGGACGACACCAAGGAGTACACCTCGTTCAAGGACGTGGAGGGCGAGATCGTGGGTGCCCAGCTCGGCACCGTGTATATCGCCGCCCTGGAAGAGGCCGGCATCTTCAGCGAGGTGAAGGCCTACGACACGATCCCGGCCGTTATGAACGACGTGAACGCCGGTCGCATCAAGGCAGGATTCGTCGACTATCCGGTAGCCTCCTACTATCTGGGCCAGGGCCAGTTTCCCGAGGTTCATCTGGTCAAGACCTACAAGGCGGCCCTGCCCGGCAGGATCGGCATCATCACCGCCAAGGGCGACACCGAGCGCATGGCCAAGATCAACGCAGCGATCGCCGAGCTGAAGGAGAGCGGCGAGCTCGACAAGATGATTGAGAAGTGGAGCCTGAGCTGAGGCAGGATCCTCGAACCTTTCGATGAACACGAGGCGGCGGCCGGGGTCCGGCCGCCGCCTGAACGTTGAAGAAGGTCGGTATGGGCAGCTTTCTTCAGGACATGGTCAACTTCCTGCCGGCGTTGATGAAAGGGATCCAGCTCACCCTCATCGTCACGATCGGCTCGATCGTCTTCTCGACCGTGCTGGGACTGGTCTGGGCGATCATGCGGCTTTCCAGCAACCGCGCCCTCAGCCTGACCAGCGCCACGATCGTGAACCTGCTGCGTGCCATCCCGATCCTGGTGCAGCTCTTCTACATCTATTTCGTGATGCCGGAGCTGGGCGTGGCACTCACCGCGCTGCAAGCAGCGATCATCGGCCTGGGGATCGCCTACTCGTCGTACCAGGCGGAAGACTTTCGTGCCGGCATCGAGGCGGTGGATCACGGGCAGACCGAGGCGGCGCAGTCGATCGGCATGTCGCGCGGCCTGATGATGCGCCGGGTGATCCTGCCCCAGGCGGTCCGGATCATCCTGCCGTCCTATGGCAACACGCTGATCATGATGCTGAAGGACAGCTCGCTCGCATCGACCATCACGGTCGCCGAACTGTCCCTGCAGGGCAAGCTGATCGCCTCCTCCACCTTCAAGAACACGGCGGTGTTCACGACGGTGGCGCTGCTTTACCTCGTGATGTGTCTGCCGCTGATGGCCTTGAGCCGCTGGCTGGAGAAGCGCATGGGCCGGAGGCGCTGATCGTGCCGATGATCGAGTTCCAGGACGTCCACAAGAGCTTCGGTGCGCTGGAGGTCCTCAAGGGCGTGAACGCCACCGTCGGCAAGGGCGAAGTGGTCTGCATCATCGGCCCGTCCGGCTCGGGCAAGTCGACCATGCTCCGCTGCGTCAATGGCCTGGAGAACTACCAGAAGGGCAAGGTGCTGGTCGAAGGCCAGGCCGTGAATCGTGATGACAAGTCGATCCAGCAGGTCCGCATGGAAGTCGCCATGGTCTTCCAGCGCTTCAACCTGTTCCCGCACCGGACGGTGTTGGAGAACGTGATCGAGGGCCCCGTTTATGTGAAGGGCGAGAAGAAGCCATCCGCGGAGAAGCGGGGACGAGAACTTCTGGAGCGGGTGGGCCTCGCCGAGAAGGCATCGGCGCACCCGCAGCAGTTGTCGGGCGGCCAGCAGCAGCGGGTCGCGATCGCTCGTGCACTGGCGATGCAGCCGCGTGCCATTCTGTTCGACGAGCCTACGTCCGCCTTGGATCCGGAACTGGTCGGCGAGGTGCTGACGGTGATGCGCGATCTGGCGAAGGAAGGCATGACGATGCTGATCGTCACCCACGAGATCGCGTTTGCCCGAGAGGTCGCCGATCGCGTGCTGTTCATCGACGGAGGCGTGATCGTGGAACAGGGGCCTCCATCGGAGGTGCTGGTACGGCCAAGCCACCCCCGGACGCAGGATTTCCTCCACCGCGTGCTGCATCCGATCGACTGACCGCCGTCTCAATCGACGGCCGCTGCCGTATCCACCCTCACCACGACCGACATGCCCGGTGCCAGCTGGTCGGAGAGCGGCTGCCCCTGGTCGACCGCGATGCGGACAGGCAGGCGCTGGGCGACCTTCGTGAAGTTGCCGGTCGCGTTGTCCGGCCGGATCACCGTGAACTCCGAGCCGGTCGCGGGGGAGAAGCGCTCGATATGGCCGGTCATGGCCGCGCCACGCAGGGCATCCACCGTGAAGCTGGCTGGTTGACCCACCTTCATGCCGTAGAGCTGCGTCTCCTTGAAGTTGGCGACAACCCAGGTCCGATCCGGGACCAGGGCCATCAGCTGGGTACCGACGGCGACATACTGGCCAAGCCGCGCGCCGACCTCGCCCAGGCGCCCGGCCTCGGGTGCAACGATCCGCGTGTTCTGGAGATCGATCTGGGCGAGCTGGAGGGCTGCTTCGGCACCCTGGACGGCTGCCTGCAGTGACTGCCGGTCGACCAGGATCGAGGTGACGTCCTCATGCAGCACGTCGAGGGCAGCCTTGGCCTGATCCAGCGTGGCCCTCGCCTGCGCTTCCGCCAGCTGGCGCTGCTCGCCTTCCTGGGCAGTCGTAAAGCCGCGCTCCAGTAGAGGGCGTATACGCCGCCATTCGGCCTGGGCTTGATCGAGCGCCGCCTGGGCGCTCTGGACCTGGGCCTCCCCGGACTTGATTCTGGCCTCGGCGGAATGGCGCCGCTGTTCGGAGTTGGCGAGCGCCGCGTGACGGCCGGCCAGGCCCGCTTCGGCCTGCTTCACCTTCTGTGCGAAGATCCGGTCGTCGATCCTAGCGAGAAGCTGACCTGCCTCGACCTTCTGGTAGTCCTGCACCGGCACCTCGGTGAGATAGCCGGATAGTTGTGGCGAGATGGTGGTCACCTGGCCTCGCACATAGGCGTCCTCGGTGACCTGCACCGAACTGACGAATGGCGGCAGGCGCCAAGCATACAGGACGAGGACCACGCCGCCGATGCCCAGGGCCAGGGCAATCAGGCTCGTCGGTGAACGGAGGATGTTCATGCCAGGCCGTATCCTATCATCCATTGGCCTCCGAGGTGTTGGGGTAAAGTTCCTGTTCCAGGTGGCGCAGGAAGCGATGCGCGATCAGCGCCGCAAGGGTCAGGATCGCGATCACGGCGATGAGGTGGTAGGCATCGTTGTAGGCAAGAATGGTGGCTTCCCGGGTCACCTGCTGGGCCAGCGTTGCCAAGCCCTCGGCCTTGACGAGCGCCGGGTCGGTCAGCACCTGGCCATAGGCGTTGCCTAGCCGGGCGACCCGTCCTGCCACGATCGGGTCGGTCAGCAGGATCTGCTCGACGAGCTGGTGGGAGTGGAACTTTTCGCGGACCGTCACGAACGTGCCAAAGATGGCGGATCCCAGCAGGCTGCCCAGGCTCTGGGTCGTCAGGAAGACCACGAAGAAGCTGAGGATGTATTTCAGGCCGCGTGCTACGGCGTGGGTCATGCCGGCCATCATCGTGGGCGGCAGGAACAGCGCCAGCGATGCGGCGATCAGGCCCTGGCTCAGATAGATGTCCTGCGGGCGGGTGAGGTTGGTGGCCTGGGACTCCAGGCCCGCACCGAGTGTCAGGCAGGCGAGGGCGGCCATGTGGAAGTAGGCCGTGCGGCCTGGTTTCAACAGGAAGGCGCAGGACAGGCCCACGGCCATCGTGACGACGAGGACGACCAGATAGAGGTCGATGGTCTGCTCGTTGGAGATGTTCACGACCTGGAAGAACCCGGTCGTGCCAACGTTCTGGATCGAGAGGAGCAGGCGGATCAGGAGGATCGTGACAGCGAAGGTCATGACCTCGCGGCTGGCGAGCCAGCGGATGTCGACGAGCGGGTTCGCCCGGTGCAGCTCGATGATCACGACGGCGGTCAGCGCCAAGACGGCTACCACCAGCATCCAGCCTAGCCAGGGGACCTCCATCCACCAGTAGTACCGCCCCACAGACAGGACGATGGCGGTCAGGCCGAAGCCGATGGCGATGAGCCCGTAGCTTACGATGTCCATCTGCTCGATCACCTTGGCGCGTGGCGGGCTGGTCAGCGGCAGGAGATAGACCAGGGCGAAGCAGATCGCGGCGAGCCCGATCTCGACGAGATAGAGTTGCTGCGAGAGGCCGATGTCGAGCAGGTCTGGCGACATGATGCGGGCCAGCGGCATGGCAAGGTTCAGGTTCAGCATGGCAAGACCAAGACCCAGGGTCAGCCGCTTGGGCGCGCTGAAGGCCTCCAGCATGTACAGGAAGGCCAGTGAGGAAAGCGGTGATGCGGCGATGCCGCTGAAGAATCGCACCACGACCGCGGACTGCAGGTCGTTGATGAACAGGTGCATCGCCGCCACCGGGATGAACATCAGGATCCCGATCTCGGCGAAGCGCCGCAGGCCGAACTGGGTGCGGATCTTGATGAGCAGCAGCGCCAAGCTGACGTTCGGCGCCATGTAGGCGGCCGTCAGCCACGACGCCTCGACGGTGGTGGCACCCAGCGAGCCCTGGATCTGCAGGACGTTGGTCGAGATGAAGTTCATCCCCAGCCCCTGGGTCAGGGCCAGAAGCAGGGAGGTGAACATGTAGCAGGCAGCCAGCAGCGGCTTGTCCGGTACCAAGCTTGCCGGAGGCGGAACTGGTGCTGCCGTGGTGGGTGCGGTGCTCACTGCGCGAGGCGCGTCTTGACAAGAGCGCGGTCCGGGCCCGATCCACCCGGGCCATGGCCATCACCGATCACCGCGCGCTCCTCTCCAGCATCGATCCGGCCAGCCGGCGCGAGCTTACCCGGCTCTCGGACCTGCCAGGTCTGTTGCAGCTGGCGGCTCATCTTGGGCTGATCGTGGTCCTGGGCACGCTGATCCAGCTCGGGGTGCCGGGCTGGCCTTTCCTGATGCTGCCGCAGGGGATCGCGATCGTCTTCCTGTTCACGGCGCTGCACGAGACGATCCACAAGACGGCCTTCCGCTCGGCCTGGCTGAATACGGCGGTCTCGCACCTGGCCGGCTTCCTGATCCTCGTTCCCCCGGCCTGGTTCAAATACTTCCACCTGGCCCACCACCGGTACACGCACGATCCTGACCATGACCCGGAGCTGATGGCCCCGAAGCCCGAGACCCTCTGGCAATACGTGGCCTATCTGTCCGGCCTGCCGCTCTGGCGTTCAATGGCGCAGACCGTGCTCGCCAACGCCAGGAACGGTGGCGATGCATCCTTCGTTCCCAGGGGCGGACGGCGCAGGGTCATCATCGAGGCCCGGGCCATGCTGGTTGGCTACGCGCTGCTGGCAATAGGCTCCGGGCTGGCGGGCTCGACCGCACTGCTATGGCTGTGGATTGTCCCGGTGCTGCTGGGCCAGCCATTCCTGCGCGCCTACCTGCTCGCCGAACACGCGCGCTGCCCGCATGTCGCGAACATGCTGGAGAACACGAGGACCACCTACACGACGCGGTTCGTGCGCTTCCTCGCCTGGAACATGCCCTATCACGCGGAGCATCATTCCTATCCGACCGTGCCGTTCCACAAGCTGCCGGCACTGCACGCGATCGCGCGTGAGCATCTGCGCCAGACCGAGAACGGCTATGGGCGCTTTCATCAAAAGTTCGCGCAGGCGGTATCGGAACGGACGGAGGCCTGAGGCCGCCTGCTCCGATCAGGCGGCCCGCCGGCGCCCGCGCCCGGGCCCGTCGTCATCCAGCTCGAACAGTTCCGCCAGCTGCTTGAGCATCGTGCCACCCAACTGTTCCGGATCGGAGATCGTCACGGCGCGCCGATAGTAGCGCGTGACGTCATGGCCGATGCCGATGGCAAGCAGCTGGACCGGCGAGGTCGTCTCGATCTGCTCGATGACCTGGCGCAGATGCTTCTCCAGATAGTTGCCGGGGTTCGACGACAAGGTGCTGTCGTCGACCGGCGCGCCGTCGGAGATCACCATCAGGATGCGGCGCTGCTCGGGGCGGGCCAGCAGGCGCTCGTGCGCCCACATGATCGCCTCGCCATCAATATTCTCCTTGAGGAGGCCCTCACGGAGCATCAGGCCCAGCGCGCGCCGGCCGCGACGCCAGGGCGTATCGGCCGCCTTGTAGATGATGTGGCGCAGGTCGTTGAGCCGGCCGGGATTGGGCGCCTTGCCTTCGCGCAGCCACTGCTCGCGTGACTGGCCACCCTTCCAGGCGCGCGTGGTGAAGCCCAGGATCTCGACCTTCACGCCGCAGCGCTCGAGCGTGCGCGCCAGGATGTCGGCGCTCATCGCCGCCACCGCGATCGGACGTCCACGCATCGACCCGGAATTGTCGATGAGCAGCGTCATGACCGTATCGCGGAAGTCTGTTTCCTTCTCGACCTTGAACGTCAGGGCGTGGCTGGGATTGATCACCACGCGGGCGAGGCGGGCGGCATCCAGGATGCCCTCGTCCAGGTCGAACAGCCAGGAGCGCTGCTGCTGGGCCATCAGCTTGCGCTGCAGCCGGTTCGCCATCTTGCCGATCATGGCATGGAAGCGCTGCAGCGACATGTCGAGCTGGCCGCGCAGGCGGGTCAGCTCCGACGGCCCGCACAGTTCTTCGACCGTGACGACCTCGTCGAACTTCTTCGCATAAACCTTGTAGGCGTTCGGGTCGTTCTGGGTGGAGAGCGGCCTCGGCCGGTTGGAAGCGGGCGCTTCACCCTCCTCCTCGCCACCCATCTCCGTCATCGCATCCTGGGTTTCCCCACCTTCGCCTTCCTGGGCCTCGGTCGCGTCCTGGGCGGCACTGGTCTCCTTGGTCTGGCTGTCCTGCTGCTGGTCGTCGCCGCTGCCGTCGTCGCCCTGCTCGCCGCCTTCCTGGCCGTCCTGCTGATCGTCGTCCTGGTCTTCGCTATCGTCCTGGCCCTCGCCTTCCTCGGGAAGTTCCTCCGTCGTGAAGCCCAGATCGTTCAGGAGATCGCGCATCTCGATCGCGAACTGCTCCTGGTCCTCCAGCAAAGACTCCAGCTTCGGCAGGTGGCCCGCCATGTGCTGGGCGAGATAGTCCCGCCACGGCTCCAGGGCCTTGGCGAAGGGGGCCGGCAGTTCCGTCCCTAGCAACTGCTCGCGGGCGAACAGCTCCACGATCTCGGCCATGTGGCCGGCCTGCTCCTGCCCGCCAATCTCGATCGGCTTGGCCCTGGCTTTCCAGGCGCTCTGCAGGTTCTCGCGCACGCCGGCCATCCGTGAGGAGCCGAAGGCCTCGACCCGCACCTGCTCCATCTTGTCGTAGACGAGCTGGGCGATCTCGCCCGTCGGCGCATGGCGTGCATGCAGCTTGGCGTCGTGGTGGCGCAGCCGTAGCGCGGACTGGTCGCCCTCGCCGCGGATGCGGGCGAGGTCGGCGCGGGCAAAATCCTGGCGCGGCGTCGGCAGGCGCACGCCTTCCGCAGGGCGGTTGTCGGCTGGCCGCCTGGCGTCCCCGGCACGGAACTGGACCTCCAGCGACGGCTTGCCGGCCATCGCGCGCACGGTGGCACCGACCACGCGCTGGAACGTGTCGACACGCTCGCGCGCAGACTGGTTCGGCTCAGCTGTCGCGCCGGGGCGCGATGTGACGGCTGCCACGGATCCGCGTCCTCCTCGAAAAGAGCCGGGTCAGGCCAGCGCCAGGCGGGTCGCCGATTCCGGCAGCTCGTGGCCGAAGCAGCGCTGGTAATACTCGGCGATGGTCGAGCGCTCCGCCTCGTCGCACTTGTTCAGGAAGGTCAGGCGGAAAGCCAGCGGCAGGCTCTTGAAGATCCGCGCGTTCTCGGCCCAGGTGATTACCGTGCGCGGCGACATGACCGTCGAGACATCGCCGGCGATGAAGCCGTTCCGGGTCAGGTCGGCCAGGCTCACCATCTGCGAGACCTGCTTGCGGCCTTCCGCTGTGTCGTAGTCCGGGCACTTCGCCAGGATGATCCGTACCTCGGCATCGTGCTCCAGATAGTTCAACTGGGTCACGATCGACCAGCGGTCCATCTGGCCCTGATTGATCTGCTGCGTGCCGTGATACAGGCCCGACGTGTCGCCCAGGCCCACCGTGTTGGCCGTGGAGAACAGGCGGAAGGCCGGGTGCGCGCGCAGGACCTTGTTCTGGTCGAGCAAGGTCATGCGGCCCTGGCTTTCCAGGACGCGCTGGATGACGAACATCACGTCCGGGCGACCTGCGTCATACTCGTCGAACACGAGCGCCACCGGGTTCTGCAGGGACCAGGGCAGGATGCCTTCGCGGTACTCGGTGACCTGCTTGCCGTCCTTCAGGACGATCGCGTCCTTGCCTACCAGGTCGATGCGGCTGATGTGGCTGTCCAGGTTCACCCGCACGCAAGGCCAGTTCAGCCGGGACGCCACCTGCTCAATGTGCGTCGACTTCCCGGTGCCGTGATAGCCCTGGATCATCACCCGCCGGTTGTAGGCGAAGCCCGCCAGGATCGCGAGCGTGGTGTCGTGATCGAAGCGATAGGCTTCGTCCAGGTCCGGCACATAATCGGTGCGTCGGCTGTACGCGCTGACCTCGAGGTCGCTGTCGATCCCGAACGTCTGACGCACCGACACGCGGATGTCCGGCGTGGCGGGTAGATCGATCCGGTTCGAGGGATCGAGAAACGTGCTCTGGTCGGCAAGAGTCATGACGGATCCGAAGACGCGGAGGAAGCGAGGCTGAAGGCGCATGGCGCTGGACGAGGGCCAGCCCGAACGAGGGCGCCGCACCCGCAGCGCCCACCTCGACGGGCTGGAAACTAGCAGAACGTCCGGTCCATCGCCAACCCTGGCAGGGCGAGACAGACGTGGTCGATGGTCACCCTTGCGACAAGGGAAGCAGGCTCATTTTCGACAGAAACCGCAGCTTCAGGAGGATGCTTGCGGGAGCATGGCGCGAAGGTAGCGCTGGACGAAAGGCGGAATGGCGTTCTCGTCGAGGTCGGCGGGTTCCCGAACGAGCCGGACGTCCGAGAACTCCGGCATCGCTTCGGAGGCCAGGAAGCCGAGCACCCGCTTCCTCAGCATCTCCGCCGGCATGTCCGTGCCGATTTCTCGCATGAGCGCCGTTCGGCCCCCCTCGATCACGACGGTCCAGCCATGGCCGACCTGAACGTCCTCCCTCGACAGGCCGGTTTCCTCCTCCAGCTCGCGCAGCACGTTGCCCAGCAGATCGACACGTCCGTCCGGCAGGACATCCGCCAGTTCGGGCGTGCCGGCCGGAAAATAGATGCGGCCGGCATTCGCGGTATGCGCCGCCATGACGCCCAGAAGGTAGGCGCCGTCCGAGCTGCGCAAGGCCGCCATGGCGAAGCAGTTGCCGGTGCCGGGATCGGGAAAGCCCTGGTCGCGCAGCATCAGGAAGGCCGCATAGTCGCTTGCGAGGTAGCGCACCTTCAGCCTGTCGCCGACCAGGCGCCGTTCCCGCGCGACAAGCACCTGTCCATTGTAGAGCGCCGGGTTCGTGGCCGTCAGCTTTGCCCAGTGGTCCTCGATCGCCGACCGCCGCTCGTCGGCCCACGGCCAGGCGGCGTAGTCCAACCGCGCATCGATGTCCGCCACCCACTGCATCGCCGGCTCCTGGCTGGTCACCGCAGCCTGTCCTGCGCGGCTCGCGCCACCGTCAGCGAGCCTCGGGATGGGCGAGCAGCCAAGTATAGGCGGCGTTGATCTCCTTCAGCCGTTCCTCCTGCTGGCGGTCGCCGCCGTACAGGTCGGGGTGATGCTTCTTGGCGAGCGACTTGTAGCGGGTCTTCAGCTCGGCCACGGTGAAGCCGGGGTCCAGCCCAAGCGTCCTGGCATGGACCTGCGCCGTGGTGGGCGGCCGGCGCGGCGGGCCCTCCTCGCGGCGATGGCTGCTGAAGCCATGCGCGTGCAGCAGCTCGAACGGATCCTTCAGCCGCATCTCGGCCGCGCTGAGGCCTGTCGGCCAGGTCGGCCGGCTCCAGGTCACGTCGTCGCGGCGGTGCGCATCGATCTCCTCGGCGGCCATCCCCTGGAAATAGTCCCAGCGCTTGTTGAACTCGCGCACGTGATCCAGGCAGAGCCACTGGTACTGGCGTAACTCCTGGCGGGACAGCGGTGCCCGATACTCGCCGCAGGCCGCACATCCGGGCCAGGCGCAGGCTTTCGTGGCGCCACCGATCCTGGCGCCGCCGCGCACGTGTTCACGGCCGCCTTGCGCAGGACGCAGGGGTGCCTCGGCGATGATCTGAGCGCGGGTTCGAGCAGTCGTGGTCATTGTTCCCGGATCATGGGCACGCCAGGTTGAGCAGACAAGATCGTCGTGCCGGACGGCACAGCAGATATGTGCATGTCGATCATGCACGTGCACAAGTGTGGTGCCGCCGGGCTGCGACCCCCTGGCGTATGACCGCCTGCAGGAAGGAAACAATCATGGCCCCGTCATTGCCTGGCGGCATGCGCTACGTGAAGATCCTGCGTCCCGGCGGGCCGGAGGTGCTGGAGGTCGATCGGATGCCGCTGCCCGAGCCGGGGCAGGGCGAGGTGCTGATCAAGGTCGCGGCTGCCGGGGTAAACCGACCGGATGTTTTCCAGCGGATGGGCAGCTATCCGCCACCGCCGGGAGCTTCCGACGTGCCGGGCCTGGAGGTCGCAGGCGAGGTGGTCCGGCTCGGCCAGGGCGTCGCCAGCCCGGCGCTGGGCGAGCATGTCTGCGCGCTGGTGGCCTCAGGTGGGTATGCCGAGTACTGCATTGCTCCGGCCGTGCAGGTCCTGCCCGTTCCCAAGGGCTGGCGCGACCTCGATGCCAGCGGCCTGCCCGAAACCTTCTTTACCGTCTGGACGAACGTCTTCGAGCGCGGAGGGCTGAAGCGCGGCGAGCGGCTCCTCGTGCATGGCGGGACGTCGGGCATCGGCGTGACCGCGATCCAGTTGGCCGCCGCCATGGGGGCGGAGGTGTATGCGACCGCAGGGTCGGCGGAGAAGGCCAGGACCTGCGAGGAGCTCGGCGCTCGCCGCGGGATCGACTACCGCAGCGAGGACTTCGTCGCCGTCGTCAAGGAAGCGACCGGCGGGAAGGGGGTGGACGTCATCCTCGACATGGTCGGCGGCGCTTATGTGCCGCGCAATCTCGAGGCGGCGGCTATCGATGGGCGAATCGTGCAGATCGCCTGGCTGCAGGGCAGCCGGATCGAGGCGGACTTCACCAAGCTCATGGTCAAGCGGCTGACCTGGACCGGCTCGACCCTGCGGGCACGGCCGGTCGAGGAAAAGGGACGCATCGCCCAGGCCCTTCGGACGCAGGTCTGGCCTCTCCTGGAGGGCGGCAGGATCAAGCCGGTGGTGCATGCGACGCTGCCGCTGGAACAGGCCGCGGAAGCCCACCGCCTCATGGAGAGTTCGGTGCACGTGGGCAAGATCCTGCTCGTTCCGTGAGCCAGGCAGCCACGCCGTCGGCCGCCGCCACACCGGTGGAGAAGCAGGCCTGGAGGAGATAGCCGCCGGTCGGCGCCTCCCAGTCCAGCATCTCGCCGGCCAGGAACAGGCCCGGGCACTTTCGCAGCATCAGCCGCTCGTCGACCTCGTGCAGTGCCACCCCGCCGGCCGTGCTGATCGCCTCGGCGATCGGGCGCGTGCCGACGATCCGGATCGGCAGGCTCTTGATGGCCGCAGCCAGATCCGAAACGTCGCTCTGCGGCGTCACGCCGGCCTCGCGCAACAGGGTTGGCACGGATGGCGGCAGCTTCAGCCGTTTGGTAAGCCAGGTCGACCAGGACATGCTGCCGCGTGGGCGCTCGAGGCGGTCCAGGATGGCATGGAGATCGAGGTCGGGCTTCAGGTCCAGCTGCAGCAGGGCCTCTCCCTCGCGGTGGAGCTGCGTGCGGAGCGCCCGGCCCAAGGCATAGACGAGCTGGCCCTCAATGCCATAGGCGGTCAGCTGGATCTCTCCCTTGGCCTGCGCCGGTCCCGCGCTGCCAGCGAGGTTCTTGAGCGGCTGGCCCTCCAGACGGGTGCGGGCCACGTCGGACCAGGGCACGATCATGCCGATATTGGCCGGCTCGAAGTCACGTACCTCGATGCCGAGGCCTGCCAGCAGACCTCGCCAAGCACCGTCCGAGCCGAGCCTGGGCCAGCTTGCTCCACCCAGGGCGAGAATGCAGGCATCGAAGCGCAAGACATGCTCGCCCTCGGCATCTCGTAGCCGGACCGCGCCGGAAGGCTCGATGCCGACCAGCCTGGTACGCAGCTTCAAGTTCACGCCCAGCCGAGCGAGGCGCGCGAGCCAGGCCCGCAGGAGGTCCGTGCTCTTCAGCGCCTTGGGGAAGATCCGCCCGCTGGTGCCGACGAATGTTTCCGCCCCCAGCCCATCCGCCCAGTCCCGCAGCGCCGTCCCGTCGAACGCCTGCAGAAACGGCCGGAGCCAGTTCTGCTCCGATCCGTATGGAGGCAGAAACTGGTCGACCGTTCCGGCATGAGTGAGATTGAGGCCGCCTCTGCCCGCGATCAGGAACTTGCGTGCCGGCGCCGGGGAAGCATCGACGACAACTGCCTTGATGCCATGAACGGCCATTCGCTCGGCAGCGATCAGGCCGGCTGGCCCCGCGCCCACGATCAGCACACTGGATTTGCCGCTGCGGAGACCGGGGAGGCTATCGGTATTTGCAACCATCGATTGCCATGTTAATGCGCGATTCACTTTCAGCCATGAAGCGGAGTACTCCATGACCCTGGACGAGCTCAATTCTGCGGTCGCCGACAAGGCCAACATGACCAAGGCCGAGGCCGGCAAGGCGGTCCGCGCCATGCTGGAGAGCATCCAAGCGGCGCTGAAGGCCGGTGACAAGGTCACCATCACAGGATTCGGGTCGTTTGAGGTCGCCCAGCGCGCGGCGCGCGAGGGACGCAACCCCCAGACCGGCAAGACGATCACCATCGCCGAGTCGAAGGTCGTCCGCTTCAAGTCTGGCAAGGGCCTGAAGGACGCAATCGCCTGAAGAAACAAAGCACCGCCGGCCAAGTCTTATTCAATAATTAGATAGATGCTCCTGCCATCGAGGCTACTTTTTCCCGCCAGCTCAAGAACCAGACGAAGTCTGGCGTGAATATTGCTCCCGGTTTATCTGAGACGACGGCTGAGACGTTCGCTTCCTGGTTGATGAATCTGAGGCTGGGGCTCGTAGGCCTTGGCGGCTCCGGGGCCGGATCGGGCAGGCGGGATGATGGCGGGAAGAGGCCACCAACCTGCCGCGATCGCCTATCTGATCTTTCCGTTCATGCCGTTCGGAAAGAAGCCTCCCTTGGTGGCGTTGGTGCCGAGATAGACGACGTCCAGAACCTGTCGTGGCGTGCGGGAGAAGGCGAGCCCGTTCTGGTCGGTCGGGACGATGTTCACCCTGCTGTTGGCCGTCGGGCCCTGGTCGGTCTCGGTGGGGCCGTCGATGGCATTCCGGGCGCGACCGATGCGGTTGCCGAGAAAGCCCTTGCCGGCCCGGAGCAGCAGCGTCCGGATCTCGCCTGCATGATAGGCTTCGACGGCCAGAAGGCCCGCCGCAGCTTCAAGATAGGCCGAGGACGCGAGCGCCGGCGTAGCGCCCTTGTAGGCGGTGACGCCCACATCCTCGAACACGAAGGCGCCGAGCCAGAAATTTTCTTCGGTGGCAAACGGATCGAAGGAGCCGGACGGGCCGATGACGCCCGATGCCCGCGCCAGGGCGGTGAAGGATGACTGGAAGTCGATGCGCGGGCGCGCAACCTTCGCGTTGCCGAGCACGCCGCGCAGCAGGGTCACATGGGCCCGCTCGTCCTGGGCGATCTCCATCGCGATCTCGCGCTGGAACTTGGCCCCGAAGCTGACCTGGTGTCCCCCGGTGACGGTGCCGACGGGCTGCGAACCGGCGCTGACCTCACCAGGCGGCAGGCCGCTTCCATAGACGGCGCGGAGGTAGAACTCGGCCTCGAGATACTCGAGATTGAGGGCGAAGTTCAGGACGTCTAACTCCGTGATCGCCTGGGCGGACGCCGGCGTGGCGCTGGCAAGGAGCGAGCCGCCGCCCAGGCCGATGGCACTCGCTAGGCCAAGGGTGCGCGCCATCAGGCCGCGGCGGTCGGTGCCCGCCGGCGTAGCAGTTTCCGTCATCGAGATGCCCCTCTGTTCTTTCCGCTCCGCCTCACGTTCGCTTCGTGATGAACGGTCACGGCACTCTGCCTAGATCCTACTTTCCGGGAGGCCGGGCAGATGCACAGGACAACGCTTTTTAGTTTTCTTCGGCCTCGGGGGCTGGTCGCACGACGCGACTTACCGGGGTACAACAGCTCTGGCGAGGATCTGCCTGGCAAGTTGCGGAGCCGTCGTGAACTTGATGGCGGCTGCGGACAGCAGGCCCGCCGGTCCGCCTTCCGCACCATGGTCCACCAGGAGCGGCCGGTCGGTCAGTTCGATCGAGCCGGGGGCCTCGACGGGAAGCAGCCCGGCATGAACGTTACGAACGGCGTCCGGGCCGATGTCCAGCCATGGCAGCGCATCGGCCAAGTCGGCCATGAACGCCTGAAGCTCCTTCTCCGGTGCCTCGACCTTGTCGGGCTCGTCCGTCCACGGCGCATGCCATGTGCCGGCGAACAGGCCGCTCTCAATCGCATAGACGAACAGGACCGGCGCATTGGGCCGCCTCGCCTGCACAGCCAGCGCACCCTCGAAGGGCGCCGGGCGATCCAGCACCACGTTGAACGCCAGGGAAGGGCGGAACAGGTCCCGGCGGCGGATGGTCGGCAGATGCGCCAGCATCCCGTCGGTCCAGGGACCCGTGGTATTGACGACGCAGGATGACTGGATCCGTGTGCCATCGCTCGTGCGCACACCGGTGGCGCTCGAACCGTCCAGGACGACCTCCTGAACCTCCCGCCCGACCCTGAGATCGGCACCGGCCGCCTGCGCCCGTTCAGCCAATGCCCGCGTGAGCTTCACCGTGTCCTTTGCGACGGCATCGGTCCAAAGCGCACCGCCTTGCAGGCGCGGATCATGGAGTTGCGGCACGAGTTGCCGGGTCGCCGCGGCGCTTAGCACACGGCCCGCCTGCAGGTGCCGGTCGGGCCGAATGCCGTGGTTGCGGCTCCGTGCCAGGGCCGCGTCCATCGCGAAGGCGGCACGGAACAAAGCCGGGCGCTTCAGGCCACGGCCGGTGAGCGGCATCAGGCAGGGGAGCGGCTCGACCAGGCCCGGGAAGTCGCGCAGCCATTCCTGGCGAGCCCGAACCGATTCCCGATGACGGACCAGGTCGAGCGACTGCAGGTAGCGCAGCCCACCATGCAGGATCCTGAACCAGTTCGCCGACGTGCGCGTGGCGAAGCCGGCTTCACGTTCCAGGAGCACGACGGAGCGGCCGGCCCGGGCGGCCTCGAAAGCGAGGCACAGGCCGAGAACACCGCCACCGATGACGGCGATGTCGAACCTCTCCACCGTGCCTGGGCTCAAAGGCTGACGCCCCAGCGGCTCCGCCAGTCCTGGAACACCAGCATCGCCCAGATGATGTGGCTGTGGTTGGCGCGGTTGTCCCAATGCTCCGAGAGCAGCCGCTGGACCGTGTCCGCCTGGAACAGCCCGTCGGCCCGGAGACGCTCCGGTGCCAGCAGTTCCTCCGTCAGCGGCCGGAAGGCATCCTTCAGCCAGTGCTTGATCGGGATCGAGAAGCCCTGCTTGGTGCGGTAGACGCTCTCCTTCGGCACATGACGCGCCGTGACTTCCTTCAGAAGCGGCTTGGTCACCCCGTCCTTGAGCTTCAGGTCGGAAGGCATGCGGAAGGCGAGGTCGACAATCTCGACGTCGAGCAGCGGCACCCGCACCTCCAGCGAGCAGGCCATCGACATCCGGTCGGTCTTCACCAGGCAGTTGTCGACCAGGTAGGACTTCATGTCGACATGAAGGGCGCGATCCGTCTCGTCCCGACCACGCGCCTCGGCCATGTAGCGCTCGATATGCGATTCGGCGCGGTAGATCGATCCGGCGCCGAATCCAGGCGCGAACAACCGCTCGCGAAGTGCCCGGTCCACGAACATCCGCCAGCGGGCATGGCCCAGCGACGGATCAAGGCGGCCTCCCTCGACGAACCGCTTGGCCTTGTTGATCAGGCCCTTCTTCTGCGGGCGGGGCGGGATGCGATCGAGCATCGGCGCGATCACGCCGTCACGCACGAACGACGGCAGTCTCTCCCACCGGCCGGCCATGCCCTGGGCGACATAGGTATCATAGCCGCCGAACAACTCGTCGCCGCCATCGCCACTCAATGCCACCGTGACGTGGCGCCGGGCCAGGCGGGACACGAGGAAGGTCGGGAAGATCGAGAAATCCGCGATCGGGTCGTCCATGAAATGCATGAGATGGTCGAACAGGCCGCGCACGTCCGGCCGGATTACCTCGACCTCGTGGCGCACCCCAAGATGCTCCGCGACCCGCCGGGCGTGCGGTAGCTCGTCATAGGAGGCGTCGTCGAAGCCGATCGAGAAGGTGAGGGCGCCCTTGCCCATCTTCGCCACGACCAGCGAGCTGTCGACGCCGCCGGACAGCATGGCGCCGAGGGGCACGTCCGCCACCATCTGCCGCTGCACGGCAGCCCCCAGTGCTGCATCGAGGCGGTCGGCCCAGTCGTGCCGGCCGTGCTCGACCTGATCGGCCGCCGGCAGGTCCCAGTAGCGGCGCTCGCTGATCTCGCCGCTCGCGAGTTCGATCGCCAGCGTGCAGCCCGGCTCCAGCTTGCGGACGGCGCGAAACAGGGTGCGCGGTGCCGGGACGTACTCCCAGGTCATGAACTCGGCCAGGGCGTCATGGTCGAGTTCGCGGGGGACGAGGCCGCTCTCCAGGAGCGCCTTGATCTCCGAACCGAACACGACGTGGCCGGCGAGCCTCGCCACGAAGAGCGGCTTGATGCCGATCTGGTCGCGCGCCAGGAGGACGCGGCGCCGGGTCCGATCGTGCAGGGAGAAGGCGAACATCCCGTTCAGATGCTTGGGGAAGTCGTCGCCGTGCTCCTCGTAGAGGTGCACCAGCACCTCGGTATCCGACTTCGTGCGGAACCTGTGCCCGCGCTGCTCGAGCTCGGCACGCAGCTCACGGTAGTTGTAGATCTCGCCGTTGAAGACGACCTGGATCGTGCCGTCCTCGTTGCCGATCGGCTGGTCGCCGCCGGCCACGTCGATGATCGACAGGCGCCGCATGCCCATCAGCACGGGTGGATCGACATGGAGACCCTGACCGTCCGGCCCGCGATGGACGATCATGTCGGTCATACGAGCGAGCAACGAGGGATCGAGAGGCGCGCCGTTCGGAAGGGTTAAGACGCCTGCGATTCCACACATATTTCTCTGCTTCGCTCCGGAAACACCATGTCGAGCACGCGGCGCATCTTCCCGACATAGATCGGCCGGCTATAGGCGTCGGCATAGCGACGCTGGGCCCCCTCGCTGACCAGCGTGCGCGCCTCATCGTCGGTGATCGCGGTGACCAGCGCCTCGCCAAACGCGCTCGGGTTCGGATCGCACAGGAAGCAGATACGCTCGTCCAGGACCTGGGTATGGGACAGGATATTGGTAGCTACGAGTGGGATGCCGCTCGCGAGCTGCTCGTAGATCTTCAGCGGCGTGTTGATCCCGGCACTGCGCGGCGAGACCAGGACATGAGCCTGCCGGATATAGGCCTTCGCCACTGGCTGCGGGACGCGGCCGATAAAGATGACGTCGTCGGCGATGCCGAGGCCGGCAGCTTTCTCGCGATAATGCTCGACCTGCTCGTCCGTCCCGCCGACCACCACCAGCAGGGCGTCCTTCGCCCGGGGCAGGGCCGCGGCGAATCCTCCGAGCAGGATGTCGATGCCCTGATAGGCCTCGAGCGTTCCGGCATAGACGACCGGCTTGCGGCCAGCCGGCAGGTCGGCCGACACCGGTCCAGCTACGTCTCGGGTACGACGCGCCAACTGGACCTCGTCGAAGATCGAGTTCTCGATCAGCACATGCCGCGACCGGTCGGGCACGAGCGGCTCCGCATAGCGCGCCAGCTCGGGGCAGATGGTGATCACGGCGTCGGCGTTCTTGAGGCAGGTACGCTCGAGCCACTCGAAGATGCCGATGATCGCCTTGGATTCCGTGAACTTGTAGTTGCGCAGTTGCTCGGGAAGGCAGGAGTGCATGTCATAGATCAGCCTGAAGCCGAAGATCGGCTTGAGGAAGCGCAGGAAGAAGACGCTCTCCTCATGGGCATGCACGAACTGGTAGCGACGCGTGCAAAGCAGGCCCAGCGTCCAGAAGACCATGAACGCGTCGAGAAACAGCTTCAGTCCGGACGGCCCGATCTTCACCGGCCCCAGGAACGACAGAGCCGGAATGCGGTAGGTCCGGACGTTGGGCAGGTCGATGTCCTCTCCCTGGCCGTAGCACAGGAGATCGACATCAAAGCCTTCTTCGGCGGTTACCAGGGTTCGGTAATAGACCGAGAACGGCGTGCCCCGCGGTGTGAAGAATGGCTGGGGCGCTACGACCAGAGCCCGAGGACGAATCATCTGCGGGCCCTCTTGACTATCTGCATCGCGATCTGGTCGCGGACAAAATGATAGCTGCCGGCGCGTTCACCGACGGCGGAGGTCCGCGTATCTCCACCCTTCAACAGATCGGCCAGTGCAGCGAAAGGCCGGTCCACGTCAACCGCCACGTCGATGAGCAGCCCATAGCTGCCGGCACGACATTCATGCGACTTGAACGGCAGGGGGTCGCTGCCCGGCAGCACGCGCCGGCCGGTGGCGGCCACCTCCTGGAATGGTTTGGGCTCCGGCCAGAACCAGGGCCGTCCACCATTGTCGCCCAGGAACACCCGTAGCCCCTGCAGGCTGGCCAGGAAGGTGGAGAGGAAGCGGCCCCGTTGGCCTGTCCACTTGCCAAAGCCCCATGGCACGACCGCCAGGGCACCATGTCCCAGCGCCAGCGCCAGGCCTGCTTCAAGGGGCGTTCCGTCGGCGATCGGCTCGTCAGAGCCGCTCGCCAGCAACTCGAGGC
>JAESGR010000274.1_pt1 | contig 61412 bp, 62 predicted proteins | sample 9269771 | NCBI WGS metagenome assembly JAESGR01 (sample SAMN15739572, study PRJNA653492) | algae metagenome | isolation source: Chroococcus sp. CMT-3BRIN-NPC107 and co-occurring heterotrophs from well... | place: USA: Clark Mountains Wilderness, California | collected 2010-04-18 | reverse complement strand
ACAAGATGTACGGCGTGTGGTGGGCCGGTGCCGAGCCCGACGTGCGCGACTCCGGCGACGGCGCCAAGGGCTACAACGCGCTGGCGCTGCACAGCTCCGGGCAACAGCCGAGGGTCATCCAGGACATCCTCAAGCACGTCCACGACAAGGGCCAGGGCACCGGCCCGCGCGACGAGGTCGGCTCCGTGCTCTACACCCGCGGCCTGGTGATCCAGATGCTGGGCGTCGAAGCCGTGCGCCGCGCCCAGGAGCGCTTCGGCAAGGGCAAGGTCATGACTAGCGAGCAGGTGCGCTGGGGCTTCGAGAACCTCTCGCTCGACCAGAAGAAGCTCGACGCCCTCGGCTTCGCCGGGGTCCTGCGGCCGATCTCGACCTCGTGCGCCGATCACATGGGATCGACCTGGGCCCGCATCCAGACCTGGGACGGTTCCAAGTGGTCGATGACCTCGGACTTCATGCAAGCCGACGAGCAGATCATCCGGCCGATGGTCAAGGCCGCCGCCGACAAGTACGTGGCCGACAAGAAGCTGACGCGTCGTACGTCGGAGGACTGCCAAAGCTGAACGGTCCGCGTCAGCTTCGCTGGCAGGGCTGCTCTCACCCCAACCCCTCCCCCGAGGAGGAGGGGCGGGCCCCGTCGGGGCCCCTTTTCGAAGCGCCGCGCGCGGTGCTTCGAAAAGGCAAAGACCATGAGTTCCTCACCAGCCATCCTCCTCGACGTCAATGGCATCGAGGTCATCTACAACCACGTCATCCTCGTGCTCAAGGGCGTCTCGCTGCAGGTGCCGGAGGGCCGGATCGTGGCGCTGATGGGCGGCAACGGGGCCGGCAAGACGACGACGCTGCGCGCCGTGAGCAACCTGCTCGCGGGCGAGCGTGGCGCCGTCACCAAGGGCTCGATCGAGCTGCGCGGCGAGCGCATCGAGCGGCTCACCACCGCCGCCATGGTCGAGCGAGGCGTGGTCCAGGTGATGGAAGGCCGGCGGTGCTTCGCGCACCTGACGATCGAGGAGAACCTGCTCACCGGCGCCTACACGCGGCGCGACGGCCAGGCGGCGATCGCGGCGACGCTCGACAAGGTCTACCGCTACTTTCCGCGCCTCAAGGACCGTCGCCAGTCGCAGGCGGCGTACACCTCCGGGGGCGAGCAGCAGATGTGCGCCATCGGCCGCGCCCTGATGGCGAGCCCGCGCATGGTGCTCCTCGACGAGCCGTCGATGGGACTGGCGCCGCAGATCGTCGAGGAGGTCTTCGAGATCGTCCGCGACCTGAACCAGAAGGAAGGCGTCACCTTCCTGCTTGCGGAGCAGAACACCAGCATGGCGCTGCGCTACGCCGACTACGGCTACATCCTCGAGAGCGGCCGCATCGTCATGGACGGCGCGGCGGCGATGCTGCGCGAGAACGAGGACGTGCGCGAGTTCTATCTGGGCACCGGCAGCGCCGCCGGCGGCGCCGAGCGCCGGAGCTATCGAGACGTGAAGAGCTACAAGCGCCGCAAGCGCTGGCTCGCCTGAGGAGATGACCACGATGCCCCGTGCCGACGCCGACGCCCTGGCCCGCCTCGCGCCCGTCCTCCGGCAGCTGCGCGACATCAAGGGCGTGCGCGAGGAGCGGCCCGGCACCTTCCTCGCCCGGCGCGAGGCCTTCGTGCAGTTCCATGAGGATGGGGACGGCCTGTACGCCGACCTGAAGAAGGCGGGCGGCTCCGGCTTCGACCGTTACCCGCTCGCCACGCCCGCGCAGCAACGCAAGCTGGTCGACGACGCCAAGCTGCGCGCCGCCCGGCTCGACGACGACTGAGCGAGAGCGTGGTCGGACACGATGGCCGCGGCAGGGGCGCTCATGAGCTCTGATCACTTCGACGCGCTCGAGACGCGCCGGCCCGAGGAGCGCGAGGCGGCACTGATGGCCGCCCTGCGCGCGCAGATCGGGCATGCCCGCAGGAGCGCGCCTGCGGTGGCCGAGCTGCTGGACGGGATCGACGACGCCGCCGTCGATTCGCGGCAGGCGCTGGCCCGGCTGCCCGTCTTGCGCAAGCACGAGCTGCTCGAACGGCAGAAGAATCGTGCCGCCTCCGATGTCTTCGGCGGCTTTGCGGCCATCGGCTGGGGTGCATCGCGGCCCGACGCGCAGCGGGCCTTGCGCGTCTTCGCATCGCCGGGGCCGATCCACGAGCCGGAGGGCACTCGCGCCGATTACTGGCGCATGGCGCGGTCGCTCTTCGCGGCCGGCTTTCGCGCCGGCGACCTGGTCCACAACGCCTTCAGCTACCACTTCACGCCCGCGGGATCGATGATGGAGAGCGGCGCCCACGCGATCGGCTGCACCGTGTTCCCCGCCGGCACCGGCCAGACCGAGCAGCAGGTGCAGGCGATGACCGCCCTGGCGCCGACCGCGTACGCGGGCACGCCGAGCTTCCTGCGCATCCTCCTCGAGAAGGCCGACGAGATGGGAGCGGCCCTGCCGTCCCTGGTCAAGGCGGCGGTCAGCGGCGAAGCCTTCCCGGCCGCGCTCCGCGACTGGCTGCAGGCGCGCGGCATCGCCGCCTACCAGAGCTACGGCACCGCCGACCTCGGCCTCGTCGCCTACGAAACGGCAGCGCGCGAGGGGCTGGTGGTCGATGAAGGCGTCGTCCTCGAGATCGTCCGGCCCGGAACGGGCGAGCCGGTCGCCGACGGCGAGGTCGGCGAGGTCGTGGTCACGACGCTCAACCCCGACTACCCCCTGATCCGCTTCGGGACCGGTGATCTGTCGGCGGTCCTCCCCGGCCCGTGCCCGACCGGTCGCACCAACACCCGCATCCGAGGCTGGCTCGGCCGCGCCGACCAAGCCGCCAAGGTCCGCGGCCTGTTCGTCCACCCCTCCCAGGTCGCGGAGATCGTTCGCCGTCACGGCAGCATCGGCAAGGCACGCCTGGTGGTCGACGGCGAGCTCGCGGCCGACCGGATGACCCTGCACGTGGAAGTGGCGAGCGCCGGCGAAGGCTTCGCGGATCAGGTCGCGCAGACCGTCCGCGAGGTCACCAAGCTGCGGGCGACCGTCGTGCCGTGCACCCCGGGCACCCTGCCCAACGACGGCAAGGTCATCGAGGATCGGCGCCCCGTCGGCTGACTCCCTGACGTGCGGGGTGCGCTTCGGGATGTCAGTGGTTTCCACGCTGTAGGGTGATCGGGCAGTCGCCACAATCCGGCGATTCACTGCTCAGGGAAAGCCCCACCATGCGCCAGCCCGCCCTCCTCCTGCTCGCCGCCGCTGCCATCGCCTTCGCTGCGCCGGCCTTCGCCGAGTACCCTGAAAAACCCGTCACCATCGTCGTGCCGTTCACGGCCGGCGGCCCGACCGACAAGGTCGCCCGCGATCTCGCCGAGGCGCTGCGCAAGCCGATGGGCGGGCAGAGCATCATCATCGAGAACGTCGGCGGCGCCGGCGGCACGCTCGGTGCCGCCAAGGTGGCGCGCGCTCCGAACGACGGCTACACGCTGCTCGTCCACCACATCGGGATGAGCACGTCGCCGGCGCTCTACCGCAACATGCCCTACAAGACGCTCGAGGATTTCGAGTACCTGGGCATGATCAACGAGGTGCCGATGACCCTCATCGGCCGCTCGACGCTGCCGGCGAACAACTACGCCGAGCTCGTCAAGTGGATGGAGGCCAATCGCGGCAAGATCAATCTGGCCAACGCCGGCCTCGGCGCGGCGTCGCACCTGTGCGGCCTGCTGCTGCAGAGCTCGCTGAAGATCGACATGCAGACGATCCCGTACAAGGGCACCGCGCCGGCGATGACCGACCTGCTCGGCGGCCAGGTCGACATCATGTGCGACCAGACCACCAACACCACCGGGCAGATCGAGAGCGGCAAGGTCAAGGCGTACGCGGTCACGTCGACCAAGCGACTGACGACGCCGGCCCTCAAGAACCTGCCGACCCTCGACGAAGCCGGCCTTAAGGGTTTCAACGTGTCGATCTGGCACGCCCTGTACGCGCCGAAGGGCACGCCCAAGGCCGTCACCGACAAGATCGGCAACGCGCTGCGCGCCGCGCTGAAGGACCCGGAATTCATTAAGCGCGAGGAAGCGCTCGGTGCGGTCATCGTCACGGACGGCCGGGTGAATGGACCGGAGCACAAGAAGTTCGTCGAGTCCGAGATCGCGAAGTGGGGCCCGATCATCAAGGCCGCCGGCCAGTACGCCGACTGATCGGCGCGGGCGCCTTCAGCGCACCGTCAGCGGGATCGTCACCGGCCCGTCGTTGACGAGGCGCACCTGCATGTCGGCCCCGTAGACCCCGGCGGCGACGTCGGGGTGCAGGCGTCGCGCCGTCGCCAGCACACGCTCGTACAACCGCCGTCCGAGCTCGGGCGGCGCCGCCGCCGAGAAGCCAGGACGGTTGCCGCCGGAGGTGTCGGCGGCCAGCGTGAACTGGCTGACGAGGAGCAGGCCACCTGCCACGCTTGCGAGGTCGAGATTCATCTTGCCGGCGGCGTCGGCGAAGATCCGCAGCTTGAGGACCTTGGCCACGAGGCGGTCAGCGACCGTCTCGTCGTCGTGCGGCTCGGCGCAGACGAACACGAGCAGGCCGCGGCCGATGGAGCCGACGATCTCGCCCCGCACCTCCACCCCCGCCTCGGCGACGCGCTGCAGCAAGGCGATCACTTGGTTTCCTCGACGGACTTGAAGTAGGCCTCCTGGTTGGACGGCAGGAGCTGGATCGAGGCGCGCAGGCCTTCCACTTCGGTCATCAGCGCCTGCTCGACTTCTCCGCGCAGGCTGGCGGCGCGACCGAGGGTCCAGTTCGCCGGCACGTGCATGTGCATGTCGAGGAAGCGACGGGTGCCGGCGCGCCGCGTCACCATGTCGTCGAAGCGCACCTGGCTCTCGGCGAAGCGCGCCAGGGTCCGATCGATGCGGGCCTGGATCTCGGGCTCGAGGGCCTTGTCCATCAGCCCGTCGACCGATCGCCAGACGACCCGCGCGCCTTCGCGCACGATGTTGAGGGCCACTCCGATGGCGACCGCGGGGTCGAGCCACAGCCAGCCGGTCAGCTGCACGAGCACCAGACCGACGACCACACCGGCGGACGTCCAGACGTCGGTGAAGAGATGGCGCGCGTCGGCCTCGAGGGCCATCGACCGGTGCTGGCGCGAGGCCGACAGCATCTTCCAGGCGAGCAGGCCGTTCAGCGCCGAGCTGACGATCGTCAGGCCCAGGCCGAGGCCGAGCGACTCGAGCGGCTGCGGGTTCATGAAGCGCAGGACCGCGGCCCAGCCGATCGCCAGCGCCGCCGCGGCGATGAGCAGCCCCTCGAACGCGCTGGAGAAGTATTCGGCCTTGGTATGGCCGGACGGGTGGTCGTCGTCGGCCGGCCGCTCGGCGATCGTCACCATGGCGAGGGCGAACAGCGCCGACGCCAGGTTGACGAAGGACTCCATGGCGTCGGACAGCAGGCCGACGGAGCCGGTCACCCACCAGGCCAGGGTCTTGAGCACGATGGTCGCGACAGCGGTCGCGACGGAAAGGCGCAGCAGCGTCTTGACCTGCACCGCGGCCCCGACCGACTCAGTCGCGCAGCGTGACGCGGGCGAACTTGCGCTTGCCGACCTGGACGACGAAGGTGCCCGGCGGCAGCTTCAGCCCCCGGTCGCCGACCACCGCACCGTCCACGCGCACGCCGCCGCCGTCGACGAGGCGCATCGCCTCGCTGGTCGACGGCGCCAGGCGCGCCTGCTTGAGGACGGCGCCGATTCCGAGCGGCGCTCCCTCGAGCGCCACCTCGTCGATCGTGTCAGGAACGCCGCCCCGGGCGCGCAGGTTGAAGTCGGCCTCCGCCGCCCCGGCGGCCGCAGCGCCGTGGAAGCGCGCCGTGATCTCGCGTGCCAGGCGCACCTTGGCGTCGCGGGGGTTCCGTCCGGCCGCGGTCTCCGCCCGCAGACCGGCGATGGCGTCCTCGGTCTCGAAGCTCAGCAGCTCGAAGTAACGCCACATGAGCCCGTCGCTGATCGACATGAGCTTGGCGAACATGTCGTTGGCGGGCTCGGTCAGGCCGATGTAGTTGCCCTTCGACTTGGACATCTTCTCGACGCCGTCGAGCCCCTCGAGCAGCGGCATCGTCATGATGCATTGCGGCTCTTGCCCGTACTCCGCCTGCAGGCTGCGGCCGACCAGCAGGTTGAACTTCTGGTCCGTGCCGCCGAGCTCGAGATCGGACTTCAGGGCCACCGAGTCGTAGCCCTGCATCAGGGGATAGAGGAACTCGTGCACGCTGATGGGCGTGCCCTCCTTGAAGCGCTTGCTGAAGTCGTCGCGCTCCATCATCCGGGCCACGGTGTAGTTGGCCGCCAGCTGGATGATCCCGCGCGCGCCGAGCGGATCGCTCCATTCCGAGTTGTAGCGGATCTCGGTCCGCGCGGGATCGAGGACCAGGCTCGCCTGGGCGTAGTAGGTCTTGGCGTTGGCCTCGATCTGCTCCCGCGTCAGGGGCGGTCGGGTCGTGTTGCGGCCTGACGGGTCGCCGATCATCGAGGTGAAATCGCCGATCAGGAAGATGACGGTGTGGCCGAGGTCCTGAAGCTCGCGCAGCTTGTTCAGGACCACGGTGTGGCCGAGGTGGATGTCGGGCGCCGTCGGGTCGAGGCCGAGCTTGATGCGCAGCGGCGTCTTCGTGACTTCCGACCGGGCCAGCTTGGCCAGCCACTCGGCCTCCGGCAGGAGCTCGCGGCAGCGCCGCCGGGAGATCGCGAGCGCCTGCCGAACCGCGTCCGACACCTCGTGTTTCGATACTTGCGCGGGAGCGGCAGGAAAGGCGGACATTCGGGAGGCTTTTCGGGGAGGCGCCAAAAACAGTGTGGCTATACTGCGCGGCGGCGTCCTACAGCGCCGCCAGAGACGTCCTACACGAGGCCGGCCGAGCGTCACGATTCTAGTGGCCGCCCGGCGGTGAAGAGCAACCGAGGGGCTGGCCGACGAGCCGGCGCCGCCGACCGGGCAACGCGCTCCGCTGAAAATTGAAATTGCTGTCCACGATCGACACCGTTTGGGGCTATGCCGCGGCGCATGTCGCCAGCTTCTCGTCCCGCCACCCGAAGACGCTGGCTGGCGCCGTGTCGGTGGGCCTGGCCGGCTTCGCGGCGACGGCTTTCGGCGTCGCACCCATGGTCCCCGACGCATCGGCATTGCCGAAGCGCACCGTCGTCGAGAGCGTCGTCACCGCCGACCTGGCATCGCAGCTCGATGCCCTGGCCGACCACGATCTCACCCTCTATCGCAGCGATGTCACCCGGGCCGGCGACACCGCCGACTCGCTGCTCGCACGGCTGGGGCTCAGCGACGCTGACGCGGCGGCCTTCCTGCGCGCGGACCCGGTCGCGCGCAAGCTGCTCGAGGGCCGCGGCGGCAAGCGCGTCCAGGTCCGCGTCGACGCGTCCGGGCAGCTCGAGGAACTTGTCGCGCGCTACGCGGCGCCCGGGCAGGACAAGCTGCCGACGCACTTCACCCGCTTGCGTGTCGAGCGCATCGGCGGCCATCTGGTTGCCTACACGGTCCTGGCGCCGCTCACGTCGCAGCCGCTCATGGCCAGCGGCACGGTCCGCGCTTCGCTGTTCGCCGCCACCGACGAAGCCGGAATCCCCGACAGCGTGGCGACACAGCTCGCCGAGATCTTCGCCACCGACATCGACTTCCGCCGCGAGCTGAAGAAGGGCGCGACCTTCTCGATCGTCTACGAGGCGCTGACTGCCGACGGCGAGGCCATCACCTGGGGCCCGGCCAACGGTCGGGTCCTCGCGGCCGAGTTCGTCAATCGCAGCCAGACGTATTCGGCGGTCTGGTTCCAGGCGCCGGGCAGCAAGGGCGCTTACTTCGCGCTCGACGGGCAGAGCAAGCAGCGCTCGTTCCTGGCCAGCCCGCTCGAGTTCTCGCGCGTGACCTCCGGCTTCGCGATGCGCGTGCATCCGATCCTGAACACGTGGAGGCAGCACAACGGGGTCGACTACGGCGCGCCGATCGGCACGCCGGTGCGCACCGTGGGCGCCGGCGTGGTCGAGTTCTCGGGCTGGCAGAACGGCTACGGCAACGTCGTCCACGTCAAGCACGACGCCGACCGGACCACCGTCTACGCGCACCTCAGCCGCGTCGACGTGGAAAAGGGGGACAGCGTCGAACAGGGCGCGGTCATTGGTGCGGTCGGTGCTACGGGCTGGGCGACCGGCCCGCATCTGCACTTCGAGGTGAAGATCGACGGCGTCCAGCAGGACCCGCTGGTCGTCGCGCAGACGTCGCTGGGCATGGTGATCCCGCCCGCTGCGAAGGCTCAGTTCGCGCAGCTGGCCGAGGGCGCCCGCGCCCAGCTCACCGTCGCCCAGACGGTGGCCCGCGCGTCACAGCTCGGCGAGTAGCCCGGCAGCGCCACGGCGCTCGCGTGCAGACCTGCTTCATCGGCCTGATGTCGGGCACCTCGCTCGACGGCGTCGATGGGGTGGCGGTCGAATTCCCGGAAGCCGGCGCGGAGCCGCCGCTCCGCATCCTGGCCCACGCGCATGTGGGCTTCGGCTCACCGTTGCAGGCCGAGCTGCTGGCCTTAAACCAAAGCTCCGGCGACGAACTGCACCGGGCGTCGCTGGCGGCCAACTCGCTCGCGCGAAGCTACGCCACGGTCGTCGAAGTGCTCCTTCACGAGACGAGCCTGGCGAGGAACCAGATCACCGCCGTCGGCTGCCACGGTCAGACGGTCAGGCACCGACCGGGCGAATTCGACGGCACCGGGTACACGCTGCAGCTGAACGCCCCGGCGTTGCTCGCCGAGCTTTGCGGCATCGACGTGATCGCCGATTTCCGCAGCCGCGACGTTGCGGCCGGCGGCCAGGGTGCGCCGCTCGCGCCGGCGTTCCACCGCGCGATGTTCGGGCGGGGTGACAGACCCGTCGCGGTTCTCAACTTGGGCGGCATGGCGAACATCAGCTGCCTCGGCCCGGGCGACCGCGCGATCGGCTTCGACTGCGGGCCCGGCAACGCCCTGCTCGACGCCTGGTGCGGCAGCCAGCTCGGGCAGCGCTTCGACCGCAACGGCTCGTGGGCCGCCACGGGGCACGTCGACGACCGGCTCCTGCAGGTCCTGCTCGGCGAGCCCTTCCTGGCCCAGTCGCCCCCGAAAAGCACCGGCCGCGACCTGTTTCACCGCGGCTGGCTCGATGGGAAGCTGGCGCTCGCAGGTGCGCCGGGCAGGATCCGCGACGAAGACGTCCAGGCGACGCTCGCCGAGCTCACGGCGCGGACCTGTGCGGACGCGTTCCGCAGCCATGCCGGCGAAGCACAGGAGCTCGTCGTCTGCGGCGGTGGCGCTTTCAACAGCGATCTGATGTCGCGGCTGGCACGGCTGCTCGGGCCCGTGTCGGTCGTGCCCAGCGGCGAGTGGGGCCTGGCACCCGATCAGGTCGAGGCCGCAGCCTTCGCCTGGCTGGCACAGGCCTTCACCCGGCGCGATGCCGGGAACCTGCCTGCGGTAACCGGCGCGGCCGGGCCGCGGGTCCTCGGCGCCTTGTATCCCGCTGGCTGACGGCCGTCGCGGGCAAAAGAAAGCCGCCTTGCGGCGGCTCCCTGTGTCCCAACCGGGTCGTCAGGCCGAGAAGCTCGAGCCGCAGCCGCAGGTGGTCGTCGCGTTGGGGTTCTTGATCACGAACTGCGCGCCCTGGAGGTCGTCCTTGTAGTCGATCTCGGCACCGGCGAGGTATTGCAGGCTCATCGCATCGATCAGGAGGGTGACGCCGTTCTTCTCCATCGAGGTGTCGTCGTCGTTGACGATCTCGTCGAAGGTGAAGCCGTACTGGAAGCCGGAGCAGCCGCCGCCCTGCACGAAGACGCGCAGCTTGAGGTCGGGGTTTCCTTCCTCATCGACGAGTTCCTTCACCTTGTTGGCAGCGCTGTCGGTGAAGACCAGCGGCACCGGGGGTGCATCGATCTCGGCAGAGGCAGCGACGTTCTCGGCAAGTGCGCTCATGGACGTTCCTGGATGATCAGGGGGCAATTATCGGCGAACGCGGCCACGGGTGCGCGCCGCCGCTCGTCCACAGTTGGGCCCCGAAGGGGCAAATGCAAGAGCCGCCCGAGGCGGCTCTCGCGATCGGCTGCGCGCAGGCGATCAGCGCTTGCTGAACTGCTTGCGGCGGCGGGCGCCGTGCAGGCCGACCTTCTTCCGCTCGACCTCACGCGCGTCGCGCGTGACGAAGCCGGCGCGGCTCAGATCGGGCTTCAGCGCCGCGTCGTAGTCGATCAACGCGCGGGTGATGCCGTGACGCACCGCCCCGGCCTGCCCGGTCTCGCCGCCGCCATGAACGTTGACCCTCACGTCGAAGGTGGCGTCGTTGGCCGTCAGCACGAGGGGCTGGCGCACGACCATGATCGAGGTCTGCCGCCCGAAGTACTCCTCGACCGGCTTGCCGTTGACGAGGATCTGGCCATTGCCCTTCTTGATGAAGACGCGAGCGACGGACGACTTGCGGCGACCGGTTCCGTAGTTCCAGTTTCCGATCATCGCGTGCCGTCCTGAAGAATGTCGAGCTTCTTGGGTTGCTGAGCCGTGTGCGGGTGGGTGTCGCCCGCGTAGACCTTCAGCTTCTTGATCATCGCGTAGCCCAAGGGGCCCTTGGGCAGCATGCCCTTGACGGCCTTCTCGAGGGCGCGGCCGGGGAAGCGGGCCTGCATGTCCTTGAACTTCACGCCGCGGATCCCGCCCGGGAAGCCTGAATGGCGGTAGTAGATCTTGTCGTCGGCCTTGTTGCCGGTGACGCGAAGCTTGTCCGCATTGACGATGACGATGAAGTCACCTGTGTCGACGTGAGGCGTGTAGATGGGTTTGTGCTTGCCGCGCAGGCGGAGGGCGACTTCACTGGCCACCCTGCCCAGGACCTTGTCGGTCGCGTCGATCACAAACCACTCATGCGTCACTTCGGCGGGTTTGGCGCTGAAGGTTTTCATGGGGAGTCGCTGAAAAGGATTGCGCCTCGTTGGCCTTCGATCGGCTCCGCTTCGTCCGGCGGGCTCTCACGTCAGGACAGGACTGTTTTCGCCGAGGCAATTCGCGAAAAGCCCACGAGTATATCAGTGCCGTCCAGCGGTCGCGTCTCGTGCCGCGGCGGCGGGAGGAAGCGCTGGACTACCTTCTCTAGAGCTCGGCACTACACTTCGGGTAAACCCTGAATCGAGCCACGATGTCCTTTGCCTCTTCCGCCGTTCTCCAGGGGGGTCCTGACGCTGCCGAGCGTCGGCCGGATTCCCCGGACGTCCGGGATCACGCGACGCATGCAAGCCGACCCCCCGCCGGCGGCCCGGGCGGCACCTGGAGCTGGGTGCCGATCCGGTCGCTCGGACCTCGGCACCGGCTCCGCATCCTCGACCATCTCCTGGCCCTGGACCCCCGCTCCCGCTACCTTCGGTTCGGCTACGCCGCGACCGACGCCCAGATCTCGCGCTACGTCGACACCATCGACTTCAGCCAGGACGAGGTCTTCGGCATCTTCAACCGCCGCCTGGAACTGATCGCCATGGCCCATCTCGCGCACCGCGCGGCGAACCCGGCCAAGGGGCAGGCCGCGATGTCGGAGTTCGGCGTCTCGGTGCTGCCCAAGGCGCGCCGGCGCGGCTTCGGCGCCCGCCTGTTCGAGCACGCGATGCTGCACGCGCGCAACCGCGGCGTCGACACGATCTTCATCCATGCGCTGAGCGAGAACACGGCGATGCTGAAGATCGCTCGCAACGCCGGCGCGACCGTCGAGCGCGACGGCGCCGAGTCGGAAGCCTGGCTGAAGCTCGCCCCCGACAGCTTCGTCTCGCACCTCGACGAGATCATCGGCGACCAGGCCGCCGAGCTCGACTACCGCCTCAAGCTGCGGGCGCGCCGGGTGGAGCAGCTGTTCAAGCCCAACGTGGCTGGCGCGACCGATGACGAGCCCGGCACGCCCTCCTAGCGTCTCCGCGAAATCCCCGACACCCCAGACGCGGTGGAGGGGCTGGTGCAAGGCCATTCGCCCGCTAACATGGAGGATCGCGCCTGACGTACGTTGCCAGGCATCGCCGTCACGAGTGAACAGGCTGCCATGCAAGCGTTTCCGTGGGTCGCAACAGTGGGCGTATTCCTGCTCCTGGCCGTCGCGGTCCTCGTCGCAGTCTTGCTCGCTCGCCGGCCTAAGCGCGCGAAGCCGCTGCCCACCGAATGGGCGCTGTCGCCCCGGCCGGTCTTCTCGGCGGACGAGCGGCGCGTGTACAAGCTGCTGCGCGAAGCCCTGCCGCACCACATCGTGCTGTCGAAGCTGCCGCTGGTCCGCTTCTCGCAGCCGACCGACCCGGCCCAGGTGCGCTTCTGGTACGACCTGCTGGGCGCCACCAACGTGACCTTCGCCGTCTGCAGCGCGAACGGTCGCGTGCTGGCCGCGATCGACCTCGACACCGACCGCGGCAACTCGCGGCGCATCCTGCAGATCAAGCAGTCCGTGCTCGGTGCGTGCCGCATCCGTTACCTGCGCTGCCCGGTCGACAACCTGCCGTCGGCCGCCGAGCTGCAGCTCCTGGTTCCGAGCAGCACGGCCGCGACCGCGCGCGGGCCGCACCCGGGCGGTGCGCCGACGCGCAACATCCACGAGGCGCGCGACAACCTTGCCAGCACCGTCGCCAATCGGCGCGCGCAGCGCAGCGCGTTGTGGCAGGACTCGTCGTTGTTCCAGGACTCGTTCTTCGCCCCCGACAACCGCTACGACAGCCTCGGCAACGGCGAGTTCGCCAGCCTGTCGGCATCGGCTGCCGGCCGCGCCGCTCGCAACGGGGCAGAGCCCGCCGCCGCACCCGGCGCGCCGCGGAACGGCGCGCCGCGCCATGCGAGCTCGCCCGTCCGAGTCGATCCGGACGACATCGCGGCGGTCGTCGTCGACGACGGTCCGAAGCGCAGCTGGCGGTCGCCGCATCACTAGCCCCGAGGCACCCGGCCGCCGCGGCCGGGCCGGCGATGGCGCCTGACGACGACGGAACGAACGCAGGGGCCGCCCCCTACGCCGGTCTGACGCCGGGCGTGGTGCTCGACGCCCTCGACGGTGTCGGGCTGCGGGGCGACGGTCGGCTGATCCAGCTGAATTCCTACGAGAACCGCGTCTTCCAGGTGTTCCTCGAAAGCGGCCGCGTCGTCGTCGCCAAGTTCTATCGTCCCGGGCGCTGGAGCGACGCGCAGATCCTCGAGGAGCACGCTTTCTCGACCGAGCTCGCGACGGCCGAGATCCCGGTGGGCGCGCCGCTTCCGCTCGCGATCGACGCCGATTCGCCGCACGCCGACGCCGTCGGCGCCGTCGGCCCGACGCTGGCCACCGTCGCCGTGCCCGCATCCGGCGACTACCGCTTCGGCGTGGCAGAGCGGCTCGCCGGGCGCGCGCCCGAGCTCGAGGATCCCGAGGTCCTGCGCTGGCTCGGCCGCTACATCGGCCGGCTGCACGCGGTCGGCGCGACGGCCACCTTCAAGGAGCGGCTGAGGCTCGACGTGGCGACCTACGGCGAGGCCAGCCGCGCGTTCCTGCTCGAGCAGCGCCTGGTCTCCGACGACGTCGCCGGCCGCTGGCAGGCCCTGGCCGACGAAGCGCTGGCGGCCTGCCGAAGCGCGTGCGACGCGACCGATGCGCGCGCGCTCCGTCTGCATGGCGATTGCCATCCCGGCAACGTGCTGTGGTCCGACGCCGGCCCGCACTTCGTCGACCTCGACGACGCCGTCACCGGCCCCGCCGTACAGGACCTCTGGATGCTGCTGTCGGGCGACCGTGCCGCGATGACGCGCCAGCTCCTCGACGTGCTCGAGGGCTACGAAGCGTTCATGGACTTCGACTGGCGCGAGCTGCGCCTGGTCGAGCCGCTGCGGACGCTCCGCATGCTCCACCACAGCGCCTGGATCGCACGGCGCTGGAGCGACCCGGCGTTTCCGATCGCGTTCCCGTGGTTCGCCAGCCCGGCCTACTGGGCCGACCAGTGCACGCGACTCCGAGAACAGCTCGAGGCGCTGGCCGAGCCGCCGCTGGGCAGCCCCGCCTGACGCGAAGCGGCTGGCGGCACACCGAGCCGAGCCTGGGCCGCAGCTGCGGCCGCCTTGCCGACCCGAGCCTCGGCGCGTGGCCTACGCCGCCAGCAGCGAGTTGACGCGCCGCACGTAGGCGGCGGGGTCCTCGAGCTGGCCGCCTTCGGCGAGCAGGGCCTGATCGAACAGGATGTTCGCGAGGTCGTCGAAGTGCTCGCTCGACTCGAGCCGCTTGACGAGCGCGTGGCCGGCGTTGACCTCGAGGATCGGCTGCCCGGCGGGCGCCGCCTGGCCGGCCTGCTTCAGCATGCGCGCCAGGTGCCCGCTCATGTCGCCTTCCTCGACGACCAGGCAGGCCGGCGAGTCGACGAGGCGAGTCGTGACGCGAACGTCCTTGGCGCGGTCCTTGAGCGAGGTCTTGAGCCGCTCGAGCGTCGGCTTGAACGCCGTCGCCGCTTCCTCGGCCTGCTTCTTCTCCGCCTCGTCCTCGAGCTTGCCGAGGTCGACGGAGCCCTTGGCGACGCTCTGCAGCGGATGGCCGTCGAACTCGTACAGGTGCGACAGCAGCCACTCGTCGACGCGGTCGATCAGCAGCAGCACCTCGATGCCCTTCTTGCGGAAGATCTCGAGCTGCGGGCTGTTCTTCGCCGTGGCCAGCGTGTCGGCGGTCACGTAGTAGATCGCCTCCTGGCCTTCCTTCATTCGCTTCACGTAGTCGGGCAGCGACACGCTCGGCGTGCCGCCGTCGTCGACTGCCGTCGAGTGGAAGCGGTAGAGCTTGGTGAGGCGCTCGCGGTTGGCGAAGTCCTCGCCGATGCCTTCCTTGAGGACCACGCCGAAGTCCTTCCAGAAGGCGGCGTACTTGTCCTTCTCGGCCTGCTCCTCGCTCTCGGCCATCGCTTCGAGCATCGACAGCACGCGCTTGGTCGAGCCCTCGCGGATCGCCTTCACGTCGCGGCTTTCCTGCAGCAGCTCGCGCGACACGTTCAGCGGCAGGTCGTTGGAGTCGATCACGCCCTTGACGAAGCGCAGGTACACCGGCATCAGCGCCTCGGCGTCGTCCATGATGAAGACGCGCCGCACGTACAGCTTCACGCCGCCGCGCTTGTCGCGGTTCCACAGGTCGAACGGCGCCTTGGCCGGGATGTAGAGCAGCTGCGTGTACTCGCTGCGGCCTTCGACGCGGTTGTGCGTGTAGGCGAGCGGCGGCTCCGTGTCGTAGCTGATCTGCTTGTAGAACTCCTCGTACTGCTCCTTCGTGATCTCGCTCTTCGGCCGCGACCACAGCGCCGAGGCCTTGTTGACCGGCGCCCACTCGTCCTTGGTGACCTGCTTCTTGGCCTCGGCGTCCCACTCCTCCTTCTGCATCAGGATGGGCAGCGAGATGTGGTCCGAGTACTTCGAGATGATCGACTTCAGCTTCCAGCCCGAGAGGAACTCCTCCTCGCCTTCGCGCAGGTGCAGGATCACGCTCGTGCCGCGCTTCTCGCGGGTGATGGTCTCGACCTCGAAGTCGCCGGCGCCTTCCGAGCTCCAGCGTACGCCCTGCTCGGCCGGCAGGCCGGCGCGCCGCGATTCCACCGTGATCCGGTCGGCGACGATGAAGCCCGAGTAGAAGCCGACGCCGAACTGGCCGATCAGCTGCGCATCCTTCTTCTGGTCGCCCTGCAGCGCCGACATGAATTCGCGCGTGCCGCTCTTGGCGATGGTGCCGAGGTGGGTGACCGCCTCGTCGCTCGACATGCCGATGCCGTTGTCGGAGATGGTGATGGTCTTCGCCTCGGCGTCGAAGCTGACCCGCACCTCCAGATTCGGATCGTTCTCGTACAGCTCCTCCTTGCCGATCGCCTCGAAGCGCAGCTTGTCGCAGGCGTCCGATGCGTTGGAGATCATCTCGCGGAGGAAGATCTCCTTGTTCGAGTAGAGCGAGTGGGTGACGAGGTGCAGGATCTGCTTGACCTCGGCCTGGAAGGAAAGGGTTTGCTTGTCCATCGGCGGTGTTTTTCTGGGTGAGGGAAGCGGGCGTCGTCCGGGCGGCTGCAGCCCTCGGCGAGCACGGGCGGAAGTGGCGGCGAGCCGGCCATTTTCAAGGGCCGGACCTCGCCCGAGGCGCGGGAGGCCGCCTCCTAGAATCCCCGGCTCCATGCCCGGCCTGCGCACCGTCGCCGCGACCCGCTACCTCACGCCGCTGCGCGAGGGCGGCTCGCTGCCCGCGATCGTCGAGGCCGACGACGACGGCCTCTACGTCCTCAAGTTCCGCGGCGCCGGCCAGGGGGTAAAGGCGCTAGTCGCGGAGCTGCTCGCCGCCGAGATCGGCCGCCGGCTCGGCCTGCCGGTGCCGGAGATCGCGTTCGCCGAGCTCGACGCCGACCTCGCCCGCACCGAGCCCGACCCCGAGATCCAGGATCTGATCCGCGCCAGCGCCGGCCTCAACTTCGCGATCGACTACCTGCCCGGCGCCCTGGCGTTCGACCCGGTAGCTGATCGCATCGACGCCGAGCTCGCCTCGCGCATCGTCTGGTTCGACGCATTCATCGCCAACCTCGACCGGACGCCGCGCAACGCCAACATGCTCGTCTGGCACCGCCGGCCGTGGCTCATCGACCACGGCGCCGCGTTCTACTTCCACCACGACTGGCCCCGCTTCGAGGCGCAGGCGGCGCATGCGTTTCCGCTGATCAGGGAGCACGTGCTGATCGCCGCCGCCGGCCGGCTCGAGGCCAACGACGCCGCCCTCGCCGCCCGCCTCGACGCCGACGCGCTGCGAGAGATCGTCGCCCTCATCCCGGACGCCTGGCTCGCCGAACCGGGCTTCGAGCCCGAGGCGCAGGCCGGCTCGCCGCGCGAGGTGTACCTCCGCTTCCTGCTGCGCCGGCTCGAGCCGCCGCGCCCGTTCGTCGAGGAGGCCCGCCGTGCCCACGCCCTGCACGTATGACTACGCCATCGTCCGCGTCGTCCCGCACGTGGAGCGCGGCGAGTTCGTCAACGTCGGCGCGATCGTCTCCTCCGACGAGCGCGGCTACCTGCGCGCCGGCTTCGACGTCGACGAGGCCCGGCTCCTCGCCCTCGATCCCGGCCTCGACCTGAGCGTCTTCCGGGGTGCCCTCGACGCCATGGCCGCCATCTGCGCAGGCGGCGCCGCCGCCGGGCCGATCGGCCGCATGCCGCTGCGCGAGCGCTTCCACTGGCTCGTCGCGCCGCGCAGCACGAGCATCCAGACCTCGGCCGTGCACACCGGCCGCGGCGACGATCTCGACGCCGCGCTGGAGAGCCTGCTCGAACGCATGGTGCGGCGGCCGCGCCGGCAGGAAGCGATGCCATGAGCGCGCCGACGCCGACCGGCCCTGCAGCAGCGACCCAGGCCCAACCGGCGGCCGACCTGCCCTACCAGGAGATCGCCGACCGCATCCGCGAGCACGCCCGCCTGCGCCCGGCCCAAGCCGCCCTGATCGACGGCTCGAGCTCGCTCGACTACGCCGGACTGGACGCGCTGATGGACCGCATCGCCGCGTCGCTGCAGCGCGACGGCATTCGTGAAGGCGAGGCGATCGCCATCTGCGCGGCGAGCTCGACGCGGTATGCGGCGCTGTTCCTGGGCGCCTTGCGCGCCGGCGCCGTCGTCGCGCCGCTGGCGCCTTCGTCGACGCCCGCGAGCTTCGCGTCGATGCTCGCGGACGCGAAGGCGCGCCTCCTCTTCGTCGACGCCGCGGCCAGCGACGCGCTCGGTGGGAGCAACGAACAGCGCCGTGACGAGGCCGCCGGCGCCTCGGGCGCACCAGGCCGTCCCGCTGAGGGCCCGGCGTTCATCAGCCTCGACGGCATCGCGCCCGGCACATCCTTCGACGCGTGGCTCGCCGCCCCCGGCGCGCAGCCGCGCGAGGTGGCCCTTCCGTCCGAGGCGCCGTTCAACATCATCTATTCCTCGGGCACCACCGGCACGCCGAAAGGCATCGTGCAGTCGCACGGCATGCGCTGGTCGCACGTCGCGCGCGGCGGCCGCTACGCCTACGACGAGAACGCGGTGACGATCCTCGCCACGCCGCTCTACTCCAACACGACGCTGGTCGTCTTCTTCCCGACCGTGGCGTTCGGCGGCACCGTCGTGCTGATGGCGAAGTTCGACCCCGACCGCTACCTCGAGCTCGCCGCGCAGCACCGGGCCACGCACACCATGCTCGTGCCGGTGCAGTACCGGCGCATCATGGCCAGCCCGCGCTTCGCCGAGCACGACCTGTCTTCGTTCAAGTTCAAGTTCTGCACCAGCGCGCCGTTCGCGGCCGAGCTGAAGGCCGACGTCGTCGCGCGCTGGCCGGGCGGGCTGATCGAGTTCTACGGCATGACCGAGGGCGGCGGCACCTGCATCCTGGCGGCGCACGAGCACCCGACCAAGCTGCACACCGTCGGCCCGCCGTCCGAGGGGCACGACATCCGCCTGATCGACGAGGCCGGGAACGAGCTGCCACCGGGCTCGACCGGCGAGGTCGTCGGCCACTCGCCGGGCATGATGACCGGCTACTACGGCCAGCCGGAGAAGACGCGCGAGGCCGAGTGGTTCGACGCCACCGGCAAGCGCTTCATCCGCACCGGCGACATCGGCCGCTTCGACGAAGACGGCTTCCTCACCCTGCTCGACCGCCGCAAGGACATGATCATCAGCGGCGGCTTCAACCTCTATCCGAGCGATCTCGAGGCGGTGCTGCGCACGCACCCCGCCGTCGCCGACGCGGCCGTCGCCGGCGTGCCGTCGGAGCGCTGGGGCGAGACGCCGGCGGCCTGGGTGGTGCCGCGCGCCGGCAGCAGCGTCGACGCCGAAGCGCTGCGCCTCTGGGCCAACGAGCGGCTCGGCAAGACGCAGCGCATCGCCTTCCTCCGCCTGATCGACGAGCTGCCGCGCAGCGCCATCGGCAAGGTGCTGAAGCGCGAGCTGCGCGACCGCTTCGCCGCCGAAATGCAGACCGGTCCCTCGGCCACGAAGCCCGCCCCTTCCTCCTCCTGAGAGCCGCCATGCCGCACGACGACAGCAAGCCCGCCCCGCTCGGCGCCAGCGGCCTCAAGGTGTCGAAGCTGTGGCTGGGCACGATGATGTTCGGCGACCAGACCAGCGAGGCCGAGGCCGGCCGCATGCTGGCGGCGGCGCGCGAGGCCGGGGTCAACGGCCTCGACACCGCCGACTCGTATGCGGGCGGCGAGTCGGAGCGCATCACCGGCCGCCTCATCGCCGGCGACCGCGAGCGCTGGGTGGTCGCGACCAAGCTGGCCAATCCGACCGGCCCCGGTCCGAACGACGTCGGCCTGTCGCGCGGGCACATGATCCGCGCCCTCGACGCCAGCCTGCTGCGCCTCGGCACCGACTGGATCGACATCCTCTACCTGCACCGCGAGGACGCGAGCACGCCGCTCGAGGAGACGGTGCTGGCGATGAAGCACCTGCTCGCGAGCGGCAAGGTGCACTACTTCGGCGTCTCCAACTTCCGCGCTTGGCGCGTCGCGCGCCTGGCCGAGATGTGCCGCGCCGCGGGCATCCAGCCGCCGATCGTCGCGCAGCCGCCGTACAACGCGATGAACCGGCAGATCGAGACCGAGCTGCTGCCGTGCTGCGCGCACTACGGCATCGGCGTCGTCGCCTACAGCCCGTTCGCGCGCGGCGTGCTCTCCGGCAAGTACGCGCCCGGCGCACCGGCGCCCGAGGGCTCGCGCGCAGCGCGCAAGGACCCGCGCATGTTGCAGACGGAGTTCCGGCCGGAGTCGATCGCCCTTGCCCAGCGCCTCGTCGAGCACGCGAGGAAGCGCGGCCGCACGCCGGTGCAGTTCGCGCTCGGCTGGGTCTGGAACAACCAGCTCGTGCACGGCGTCATCGGCGGGCCGAAGACGCTGCCTCAATGGCAGGAGTACCTCGACGCCATCGGCACGCCCTTTGATGCGGAAGACGAAGCGCTGGTCGCCTCGCTGGTGGCGCCGGGCCACTCGTCGACGCCGCACTACAGCGACCCGGCGTATCCGATCACGGGGCGGCAGCCGAGAACCGGCTGAGCCGCGGACGCGCGCTGCGCAGGCTCAGCGCGCGCGGCGCTGCGTGATCTCGAAGCTGCTGCTGTCGCCGCCGACCAGGCGGAGCGCCGGTCGCGACGAGAGGCCGCCCGGCGCCGTCAGCGGCAGCGAGTCGTCGTGCGCCGCCGTCGGCCCATCGGAGTCGTTCGCCGACCGGGACTTGGCGTGCTGCGCCCGCTCCTCGGCGAGGCGCCGGCTGCCCGAGCGGCTGCTGCGCCGGGACCGTCTCTCTTCCTCGAGGCTGACGCGCTGGCCGAGGCTGCCCACCGTCGCCAGCCAGCGCTTCAGCTTGTCGAACACGCCGTCGGCGCCGGGCTCGGACGTGCGCGCCGCCATGGCCAGCACGCAGACCACGCCGATCTGGGCGACGAGGTAGAGGCCGGCGGCGATCTCGAGGATGTCGCGCAGCGGCGTCGTGTAGTTCCACGGCCGGGCGATGCCGAGGAAGGCCGTGAACATCCAGAGGAAGTTCGACGTCGCCACCGGCACGGCGACGAGGATCCAGTCGGTGACGTGCCAGCGCGCGACGCGGCGGCCGCGCGCCAGGCGCGGGAACGTCAGCTTGTGCAGCACGAAGGCGTTGAGCGTCAGCAGCACGACCATCAGCACCTTGGCCTGCAGCTTCGGGTTGCTCAGGTAGTCGTCGCGCTCCAGCGCGCCCATGGCGACGATGGCGCCGCCGGTCACGTACAGCAGCAGCAGCGCGACCATGACGATGCGGGCGACGAACTCGTTCGGCGGCGCGATGCGCACGCGGTCCTGGGCCAGCTTGGAGAGGAGCCGCAGGTCGGTGGCGACGATGGCGCCGAGCGCCATCGAGGCGGCGAGCAGGTGGGCGAAGAGGATGAGCGTGTGGAGCACGGCCGAAGGAACGCAGGGGACGTGCCAGCCGATCCGCGTCACCCGAGGCGCTCATCGAGGTGATTCGCGGCACTTTGAGGCGCTTCGGCCGGGGCTGGCGATGCACCTCGTCAGGTGGCCCCGCACGATCCGCCACTCTTGCAAGGAATGGGCGCAGTTGTAAGGAAACGCTCTCCGGCGACACGCGCGTGTCCGGGACGCCCGCGCGACCGCGCGAGCGCGGGCGTCAGTCGCCGACCGCGTGCGGCGCCCGCTTCTCGTACCAGTGGCTGATGCGGTTGCCGTCCCAGTGCAGCGCCAGGTGCATCGCCGCCTTGGCGTGGCGCAGGGCGCGCGGCCGGAAGATGCCGACGCACTCGCCGCCCGCATGGCGCACGCTCGGCCAGCGCAGGCCCCAGCTGCCGATCTCGCGGAGCTTGCGGCCGAGGCTCTGCGACGGCCCGTAGTCGTCGGGATCGAGGACGCTGGCGAAGCGGCTTTCGTTGGCCGCCGCGCCGGCGGCGCCGCCGTCGAGCAGGTCGTGCAGCTCAGCCTCGACCGTGGCGGTGACGAGGCGAAGGTCGATGTCGATCGCCGGCTCGGCGGTGCGGCGCAGGAAGATGGCGCGGTGATGCCCGACCTCGGCGATCGCCGTCTCGAGCGAGCGCGCCGCGTAGTACACGCCGTAACTGCCGTCCGAGAAGCGCGAGCCCTCGGGGTTGAGGTGGGTGAAGGCCGCCATGATCGTCGTCGCGCCGACGCCGCTGACGCGCTCGTCGGGCGGCACGAGCTGCACCTCGCCGAGCTCGTCGCGAATACGCGGGTTGGCGAGCGCCTCGATGGCGAACACCACGTCGAGATCGGCCGGGTCGGCGATGGCGTCGTAGAGCCCCACCGTCGGGTAGCGCGACGGGATCAGCCGGTACGACGGCTTCCACGACACCTCGGCCACCGGCACGTCTTCGACGGCCGGTGCCCGCGCCGCGGCGTTCAAGCCTTGCCTCCGCGCTGCGCGTCGAGGTACTGGCGGACGACGAAGAGGTCGGCCACCTGGCCGCCGAGCATGCGGTCGAGCGCCGAGCGGCCGCCGAACAGCGGCGCCGTGTTCGGCTTCCGCACCCACTCGTCGGCCCGGCGCTGCGCCGGAAACAGGATCTGCAGCGCCGAGTAGATGCCGAACAGGTGCGACAGCCGCTCGAGCAGGTGCCGGTCGAGCGGCGCCACCTTGCCCTGCTTCCACTGGTAGAGCGTGGTGCGGGCGGCGCCGAGCAGCACCGTCTGCTCGTGCACCGAGAGGCCCCAGGCGTCGGCCAGGCGGAAGAAGGTGCGCAGGGCCGCGCCGGCGGCCTCGGGCGAGGCGAGGTCGACGTGGCGGGAGGGCGTGGACTTGAGAAGAGCGCTCATCGGGTGCGACCACCGGCGCGCGCCGGCAGGGCCATCGAGGAATCAGGATGGCCGAGCGTAGTTCATCGGCAGACAGATTGCAAGTCTCTGTCCGGCAGCGAACAAGGCTCAGTCTAGCCCACGGGCGCTGCAGGCCGGCTCAGGCGCAGCGGTCGTGGCCGTGCTTCAATCCCCGGCATCGAGCGAACCGGGAGTCGTCGTTGAACGTGTTCCTCAGCTGGTCGGGCCCGAAGAGCAAGCAGGTGGCGGAGGCCTTGCGGAACTGGCTGCCAGGGGTGCTCCAGGCGGTGCGCCCCTACTTCTCGGACGAGGACCTGACGCCCGGCAGGCACTGGACGCCGGCGCTGGCGGCCCAGCTGGAGTCGACCGACGTCGGCCTCATCTGCATGACGAGCGAGAACCTCGACGCCCCCTGGCTGATGTTCGAGGCCGGCGCCCTGGCGAAGAAGCTCGACACGGCCTGCGTCATTCCCCTGCTGCTCGACGTCGAGGCATCGGACATCAGCGGTCCGCTCGCCCAGTTCCAGCTCGTCAAGTTCGAGGAGAAGAAGTTCCGCGACGTGGTCGAGGTCATCAACGCCGGCCTGGGCGACAAGGCGCTGCCGGCGAACATCCTCGACGGCGTGTTCAGGAAGTGGTGGCCCGACCTGCTGGCGCAGGTCGATGCCATCCGGGCCCAGGCGTCGACGGCGCCGATGCCGACCAAGCGGTCGACCGAGTCCATCCTCGAGGAGATCCTGACCCTCGTTCGCGGGCTCGGAGCGGGAAGCCGGTTCGCGCCCAAGGAGCTGCTCGCGATGGACCTCGGCCGGCAGCAGGCGATGCATGCCATCGCCGTCGCCGCGATCGAGGAGATGGCGCTGAGCGCCATGAACATCCAGCCGGCCATCCTGGAGATCCTGGGCTCAGCGCAGATCGACACGCTCGGCGCGCTGCTGAAGCGGACCGAAGACGACCTGATGACGCTGCCGGCGATGGACCGCCAGGCGCTGAACGAGATCAAGGACGCGCTGGCGGTGCACGGCCTGGCCTTGAAGAAGGCCGACCGCTGATGCCGGCCTACCCGCCGCGCGCGTGCGTGACGCCGCCGTCCACCACCAGCGTCTCGCCGCAGACATAGTCGCCGGCCCGCGACGCCAGGTAGATCGCCGCGCCGGCCATGTCGTCGGGGCGGCCGACGCGGCCGGCCGGCACGCGCGCCGCGACCTCGTCGCCGTGGTCGCGGGCGACGCGGTTCATGTCCGACGCGAAGGCGCCGGGCGCGATGGCGCTGACCATGATGTGGTCCTTCGCGAGGCGCAGCGCCATGCGCTTCGTGAGGTGGATGAGCCCGGCCTTGCTGGCCGCGTACGAGTACGTCTCCTGCGGGTTCACCGACACGCCGTCGATCGAGGCGATGTTGATCACCTTGGCCGGCCGCTCGGCGCTCGCCGCCGCGCACAGCGCGCCGTGCAGCGCCTTCGTCAGGAAGAACGGCGACTTGAGGTTCAGGTCGACCACCTTGTCCCAGCCGCTCTCGGGGAAGGTGTCGAAGGGCTCGCCCCAGGCGGCGCCGGCGTTGTTGACGAGGATGTCGAGCTTCGGCTCGCGGGCGCTGAAGGCTGCGGTGAGGGACTCGATGCCGCCCATCTGCGAGACGTCGGCGGGGAGGGAGAAGCATTCGCCCATCGAGGAGAGCTCGGCCGCGGTGCGGTCGCAGGCCTCGGCCTTGCGCGAGGAGATGTAGACGCGGGCGCCCTGGGCCAGGAAGCCGGCGGCGATCATGCGGCCGATGCCGCGTGATCCACCGGTGACTAGGCAAACACGATCTGCTAGCGAAAATAGATCATTCATGATTCAGTTGCGAAGTTGGCCGGTTTCTATTGAGGGTGTCTAACGTAGGGTGCGGAGAATAGGCGTAGCCGGATGACGTCGCAGTCGCCGGGCTGTCTACTCACTGGAGCGTCACGTGACAGAAGCCATTTCGGTCCTCAAACAGATCGTAGACAGCTCAGCGCAGCTTTCCGCCTCAGGTCTTGCGGTTTTCGGCGAAACGGTAGCCGCAGTTTTGGGAACGTCATTCCGCAGGCCGCTCGCTCTGCGATGGCGCTTGCCGTTCTTACTCTTCTTGCCTGGTTGGTTCTGCCTGGGCATGTCGCTCTACCTTGGCAATGTAATTTCCGGCCGCTATCTTGCAGCAACTATGGTCAGCCCTGCGACCCTTGCCAACATCGCAACGCGAGTCAACGACGAGTACGCGAACCAGCGAGATTGGCTCTTCTATTCGTTAACACTCTTTGCAATCTGGCTAGCCGTTTATCTCGTCTACTGGATTTTTATCGCCAAACCAAAGGAGCTAGCGTGAGATCAGTTCTTTGCCTCTTCACTGCCGGGCTGGCAACTGTCTGTCACGCTGCACCCCCGACCTCCGGCCCTGCCTCGGCGCCTCGCGCAACCTACTCACAATCGACCTCAGCGCCTCTGCAATCGGCATCATGCGATTGCACGAGTTATCCGTTCAAGCCAAACCCACCGTGCTTCGGCACTTGTGTTCGGAAACTCGCCCTCGCGTCGGGCACCGACTTCTCAGCTGTAAAAGGGCTTGACCCGGGGGTTGCCGTGAGCATCAAGGTCCTCGCTGCTAATCCAAGATTCAGCACGTTTGATTTCGCTAGCCTGCGAGAGAAAGCCGATCTAGAAGTAGCCGCGCAGAAAGCCGCCGATGGTAAGAACATCAAGTTCGAGCCAGCAAATCAAAAGTACCAGATGCAACGGTTGGACGGGCGCTGACGTGGCCTACTTCATCAACTTGTTTTCACCTGAGACGTACGACGCATTCACTCGATCCAAACAGGACTTGTCGGGCTTTCGACTGCGTCACAGGAGCATCACAGAGCGCATTCGACCTGTTGATTTGTTCGCCTGTACGTCACCAGGCTTTCGCGCTGAGGCTTGCTCGAGATTGTGGAGGGACCCTTCATTGACGTACGCCGATCTCCATCCAGAGAACGATCCCTTTGTCGTGCGCTTCAAGGAGACGGAGTCAGGCTGGCGAATTGGCCGACGCGGTGGGACCTGAAGTCGGACTAAGTGGGGTCGTATTCCGACCAGAGTACCGAGCTAGCGCCGTGGAGCAAGGCGGATGCTGTTTCGCTCGCCTATCAACTCAGAAGCGTTACGCCACCCGTGAACGAACTGCGAACGCAGCAAGGCTGCTAGGGCATATGAATTGCTCGCCCGGAGACGAGCAAAGCTTCATATCTCGTCTTGGATCAAAAATGGCCCCAATCCCTCTGGATCGTTCGCCACGGGCAGAGCGCCGGCAACGTCGCGCGTGACGCGGCCGAGGCGAGCGGCGAGCGCGTCATCGACATCGCCGACCGCGACGTCGACGTTCCCCTCTCTCCCCTCGGCGAGCAGCAGGCCGATGCCCTCGGCGACTGGTTCGCCCGCCTGCCGCTCGACGCGATGCCCGAGGTCGTGCTCTGCTCGCCGTACGTGCGCGCGCGGCAGACGTCCGCGCGCATCCTCGCCGCCCTGCACGCCAATCCGGCGTATGTCGCCCGCGAGACCGCCGCCACCAAGTGCCGCACCGACGAGCGGCTGCGCGAAAAGGAGTTCGGCATCCTCGACCGGCTGACGCCGCTGGGCATCCGCCACAAGTACCCCGAGCTGGCCGAGCAGCGGCTGCACGTCGGCAAGTTCTATTTCCGGCCGCCCGGCGGCGAGAGCTGGTGCGACGTGATCCTGCGCCTGCGCAGCTTCCTCGAGATGGTGACGCGCGAGTACCGGCGCGAGCGCGTGCTCGTGGTCGCGCACCAGGTGACGGTGAACTGCTTCCGCTACCTGCTCGAGCGCCTCGACGAAGCCGAGATCCTGGCCATCGACAAGCAGGCCGACGTGCCGAACTGCGGGGTCACCGCCTACGAGTTCGATCCCAAGGCCGGCCGCCACGGCAAGCTGGTGCGCACGCTGGAGAACTTCGTCTCGCCGCTGCGCGAGGCCGGCACGCCGGTGACCGAGGAGCCCGACGTGCCCGCCGCCGCCAAGCCCTGACCCGTCGTCCGCGATCCGATGCCCACCCCCACGCCGCCGCCGTACCGCCACGAGCCGCTCGCCGAGATCGACGCGGCGCTGCTCGCCGGCTGGGCGCTGCCGCAGCTCGGCGAGGAGAGCGACAAGGAGGGGCGCGGCCGCGTGCTCGTCATCGCCGGCAGCCGCGAGATGCCCGGCGCGGCCTGGCTCGCCGCCGTGTCGGCGCTGCGCGCCGGCGCCGGCAAGCTGCAGGTGGCCAGCGCCGCGAGCGTCGCCACGGGGCTCGCCTTGCTCCTGCCGGAGGCGCGCGTCATCGGCCTGCCGGAGACGAGCTCCGGCGGCTTCACGATGGCCGGGCTCGAGCGCCTGGAGCCGCTGCTCGGCAAGGTGGACGCGATCGTGATCGGCCCCGGCCTGCAGGACGAGACCGCGACGCGCCTCTTCACCCGCGGCCTGGTCGAGCGCGCCGGCCGCGCCGCCTTCGTGCTCGATGCGCTGGCGATGAACGTCGTCGCCGACTTCAGCGACTTCGAGCGCCCGCCGCTGCTCACGCCGCACGCCGGCGAGATGGCGCACCTGAGCGGCCAGGAGAAGGGCGCCATCGAGGCCGAGCCGGAGCGCCACGCGCGCGAGGCGGCCGGGCGCTGGAACGCGATGGTCGCGCTGAAGGGAGCCACCACTCACATCGCGACGCCGGACGGCCGCGCCTGGCGGCACGCGGGCGGGCACGTCGGCCTCGCCACGTCGGGATCGGGCGACACGCTGGCCGGCATCGTCGCCGGCCTGGCCGCCCGCGGCGCGCCGCTGGAGCAGGCGGCCGCGTGGGGCGTGGCGCTGCATGCGCAGGCCGGGCTCGCCTTGGCAGAGCGCGTCGGCCCGCTGGGCTACCTCGCGAGCGAGCTGCCGGCCGAGGTGCCGCGACTAATGGAACGCCTGGCCCGAGGAGCACAACGATGAGCTCGAGCACGACCGCCAAGTCCGCCGCCAAGGCCGCACGCCAACCCGGCGCGGAGCGCGCCCCGAAGGCCGCACGCCAGCCCGGCACCGAGCCGGACGCGAAGGAGGCGCTCGCGCCCTACTTCCAGAAGCGCGACTTCAAGGTCACCAGCGAGCCGCAGGGCGGCAAGGCCTCGGCTGGCCAGCTCGGCTTCGTCATCCAGAAGCACGCCGCCTCGCGCCTGCACTACGACTTCCGCCTCGAGCTCGACGGCACGCTGAAGAGCTGGGCGGTGCCCAAGGGCCCGAGCCTCGACCCGAACGACAAGCGCATGGCCGTGCACGTCGAGGACCACCCGATCGACTACGGCCGCTTCGAGGGCACGATCCCGAAGGGCCAGTACGGCGCCGGCCAGGTGATCGTCTGGGACAACGGTACCTGGGAGCCGATCGGCGACCCGCGCGCCGGCTACCGCGCCGGCAAGCTCAAGTTCCGCCTGCACGGGCAGAAGCTCTCGGGCGGCTGGACGCTGGTGCGCATGCACGGCCGCACCGCCGAAAAGCAGGAGCCGTGGCTGCTCATCAAGGAGCGGGACGACGAGGCCCGGCCGGCGTCGGAGTACAGCATCGTCGACGCCGAGCCGAAGAGCGTGCTCTCGGGCGCGGTGATCGAGGACAAGCCGGCGGCGTCGCCGAAGGAAGCGGCGAAGGACGCGGAAGGGGCGGCGGAGGCGAAGGCGAAGCCCGCAGCGAAGAAGGCAGCGCCGGCGAAAGCGAAGAACGCGCCGTCGGCCGGTCCTTCCCTTCCCGACGGTGCCAAGCCCGCCAGGCTTCCCGAGACCTTCTCGCCGCAACTTGCCACGCTCGTCAGCGAAGCGCCGCACGACGGCGGCTGGTCGTACGAGATCAAGTTCGACGGCTACCGCCTGCTCGCGCGCATCGACGGCGACGACGTGCGCCTGATCACTCGCAACGGCAACGACTGGTCCGACCGCATGCCGGGCCTCGTGCGCGCGGTGCGGGCGCTGAACGTGGGCTCGGGCTGGCTCGACGGCGAGATCGTCGTGCCCGGCGAGCACGGCGCGCCCGACTTCAACCTGCTGCAGAACGCCTTCGACTCGACGCGCACCGAGAGCATCGTCTACTACCTCTTCGACGTGCCCTTCTACGCGGGCCACGACCTGCGCAGCGTGCGGCTCGCGGAGCGGCGCGCGCTGCTGCGCTCGCTGCTCGAGAGCGCTCCGGCCGATCGCATCCGCTTCAGCGAGGACTTCACGTCGACGCCGCAGGAGCTGCTCAACAACGCCTGCCGCATGAAGCTCGAAGGCGTGATCGGCAAGCGCGTCGACTCGCCGTACGTGTCGAAGCGCAGCCCGACCTGGATCAAGCTCAAGTGCACGCAGCGGCAGGAGTTCGTGATCGGCGGCTGGACCGACCCGAAGGGCTCGCGCAACGGCATCGGCTCGCTGCTGCTCGGCATCCACGACGAGGCCGGCGACCTGCGCTATGCCGGCGCCGTGGGCAGCGGCTTCGACGAGAAGACGCTCGCGGCGGTGAAGAAGGCGGTGAGCGCGCTCGCCGTCGACAAGACGCCATTCGCCAACAAGCCGCGCGAGGTCAAGGGCCACTGGGTGCAGCCGACGCTCGTCGCTGAGGTGTCGTTCGGCGAATGGACGCCCGACGGGCGCGTGCGCCACTCGGTGTTTCATGGCTTCCGCGAGGACAAGCCGGCGGACCGCATCACGCGCGAGGAGCCGGTGGGCACCGAGCAGGTCGAGCAGGCCGCGAAAGCGCAGGCGGCGAAGGCGCCGGCCGCGAAGCAGGTTGCGACGACGTCGAAGCGCAGCGCCAAGGAAACGGCGAGCGTCGAGGGCATCCGCATCAGCAACCCGAGCCGCGTCGTCGATGCGACGACCGGCGCGACCAAGCTCGACGTCGTCAACCACTACCTCGAGGTCGCCCGCCTGATCCTGCCGCACTTGGTGAAGCGGCCGGTGTCGCTGGTGCGCGCGCCGTCGGGCCTCGCCGGCCAGCTCGTCTTCCAGCGCCACGCCGGCACGCTGCGCATCCCCGAGCTGAAGGAGCTCGACCCGGCGATCTCGCCCGAGCGCGAGGCCATGGTCGAGGTGGATTCGTTCACGGCGCTGATCGGCTCGGCGCAGGCCAACGTCATCGAGTTCCACACCTGGAACGCGACGACGAAGGACGCCACGAAGCCCGACCGCATGATCTTCGACGTCGACCCCGGCGAGGGCGTGGGCTGGGTGCAGATCCGCGAGGCGTGCGAGATCACGCGCTCGCTGCTCGCGGAGCTCGGCCTCGCCAGCTTCGTCAAGACGAGCGGCGGCAAGGGCATGCACGTGGTCGTGCCGATCGCGCCGAAGGAGGACTGGGACACGGTCAAGGCGCTCTCGAAGCGCGTCGTCGAGCACCTCAGCGCGGTGTTCCCCGAACGCTTTGTCGCGAAGAGCGGGCCGAAGAACCGCGTCGGCCGGATCTTCGTCGACTACCTGCGCAACGGCTTCGGCGCGACGACCGTCTGCGCCTGGTCGCTGCGCGCGCGCAAGGGCCTCGGCGTCTCGGTGCCGTGCGCATGGGACGAGCTGAAGTCGGTCACCGCGGGCGACCACTGGAAGCTCGGCAACGTGCACGAGCGGATCGAGGAGCGCGTCGACCCGTGGGCCGACTACGCCAAGACGAAGCAGACGCTCGCCAAGGCGATGAAGGCGCTCTCCTTCGAGCGCCCCTGATCGCCGGTCGCCTCGTCAGATCGCGCCGATGCTGCCGGTGACCGGCAGCACGATGCCGGTGATGTAGCCCGAGCACACCGGCGAGGCCAGGAACACGTAGGCCGGCGACAGCTCCTCGGGCTGCGCCGCGCGCTTCATGTCGCTGTCCTTGCCGAACTCGGCCACCTTCTCGGCCGGCGAGTCGGCCGGGTTGAGCGGCGTCCACACCGGCCCGGGGGCGACCGCGTTGACGCGGATCCCCTGCTCGATGACGCTTTGCGCCAGCGACTTGGTGAAGGCGTGGATCGCGCCCTTGGTCGCCGAGTAGTCGAGCAGGCGCGCGCTGCCGCGAAGGCCGACGACCGAGCCGGTGTTGATGATCGAGGCGCCCTTCTTCATGTGCTTCAGCGCTGCGCGGGCCATGTGGAAGTAGCCGAAGATGTTGGTGCGGAAGGTCTCCTCGAGTCGCTCCTCGGTGATGTCCTGGATCGACGACGCGTGCTCCTGGAAGGCGGCGTTGTTGACGAGCACGTCGAGCTTGCCGAAGGTCCGCACCGTCTTCTCGACGATCTCGTCGCACACCTTCCTGTCCTTCACGTCGCCCGGCATGAGCAGGCAGCGCCGGCCCTCGGCCTCGATGATCTGCTTCGTCCTTTCGGCGTCCTGGTGCTCGTTGAGGTAGGCGACGGTCACGTCGGCGCCTTCGCGCGCGAACAGGATGGCGACGGCGCGGCCGATGCCTGAATCGCCGCCGGTGACGATGGCGCTGAAGCCTTCGAGCTTGCCGCTGCCCTTGTAGGCCGGCGCCATGAACTGCGGCTCGAGCTGCAGCTCGGCCTCGATGCCGGGCTTTTCCTGGTGCTGCGCCGGCAGGTCTTCGGGCTGCTCGCGCGCGCCGGCCTGCACGGCGCCGGCGTCGTCGCCCCCTTGCTTCTGCTTGCCGGATTCATCCTTCTGGTCCTGCTCGCGCTGGATCTCGCGCTGCTTCGTGGCGGTGTCGTCGATCTGGCTCATGGCTTCGTTCCTGGTGCTGGGCGCTGGCGGTAAGGGAGCGTCGACGGCGGCAAGTCCAATGCCCGCGGGGCATGGCGATTGCCTTGCCGGTGCCATGGCCACCATCCCCAAGAACCAGCCCGTCGGCGACGACGTCAACACCGACGGCGAGCCCGTGCCGCGGATGCCGCACGAGCGCGACGAGTCGAGCGACGAGCAGGGCAGCCCGCCCCGCGACATCATGAAGAAGGCGCACGACGACGCCGTCAGCGACAAGCAGGACACCAGCCGCGCCGAGGCGACCGAGGACACCTATCGCGAGAACCTGCGCAAACCCTGATTTTCGCGGGGGTCGGCAGGCACGCCGCTTGCTGTGACCGGGTATCCCCCCATCAACCCTTTCATCCTGAGGGACCTTCGTGGACAAAAGCAGTGCGGTCCTTCAAACAGCAGCCTCGCGCGCCATTCCCGGCCAGGCCGGCTTCGACACCCTGATCGTGGGCGCCGGCTTCGCCGGCAGCGTGCTGGCGGAGCGGCTGGCGAGCCAGCTCAACCAGCGCGTCCTGATCATCGACAAGCGGCCGCACATCGGCGGCAACGCCTACGACCGGCACGACGATGCCGGCGTCCTGATCCATCCGTACGGGCCGCACATCTTCCATACCAACTCGGCCGACATCTTCGATTACCTGTCGCAGTTCACCGAGTGGCGGCCGTACCAGCACCGCGTGCTGGCGAGCGTCGACGGGCAGATGGTGCCGATGCCGATCAACCTCGACACCGTCAACAAGCTCTACGGGCTCCACCTCACCTCGTTCGAGATCGAGAAGTGGTTCGAGACCGTCGCCGAGAAGAAGGAGCGCATCCTCACCTCGGAAGACGTCGTGGTCAGCAAGGTCGGCCGCGACCTCTACAACAAGTTCTTCCGCGGCTACACGAGGAAGCAGTGGGGCCTCGATCCGTCGGAGCTCGACGCCAGCGTCACGTCGCGCGTGCCGACGCGCACCAACCGCGACGACCGCTACTTCGCCGACACCTACCAGGCGATGCCGCTGAACGGCTACACGCGCATGTTCGAGAAGATGCTGTCGCATCCCAACATCAAGATCATGCTGAACACCGACTACCGCGAGGTCGTCGACCTGCTGCCGTGGAAGCACATGGTCTACACCGGGCCGATCGACGCGTTCTTCAACTTCCGGCACGGCAAGCTTCCGTACCGCAGCCTCGAGTTCAAGCACGTGACGCTGCCGCAGGAGCAGTTCCAGCCGGTCGGCACCGTGAACTACCCGAACGACTACGGCTACACGCGCATCAGCGAGTTCAAGCACATCACGGGACAGAAGCACGCGAGCACGTCGATCGTCTACGAGTACCCGCAGGCCGAGGGCGACCCGTACTACCCCGTGCCGCGCGCCGAGAACGCCGCCATCTACAAGAAGTACGAGGCCGAGGCCGAGCAGATGACCAACGTCACTTTCGTCGGCCGCCTCGCGACCTACAAGTACTACAACATGGACCAGGTCGTGGGCCAGGCGCTCGCCGCCTTCAAGCGCATCTGCAAGTCGATGCAGCCGGCGACGGTGGCGCCGGGCCTGACGGTGAAGGCGAGCACGTCGGTTCCCGAGATGCAGTCCTGAGGGCCGCGGCCGCGGCCGCTGCGCCATGAAAAAAGGGGCGGCCCGTGCCGCCCCTTGGTACGTCCGGGCCGTGATCGGCCCGGAGCGCCCGCCTCAGCTCGAGCTCTTCGTCTTGCCGGCGGCCGTCGCCTTCTTCTGCGCCGCCGTCTTCGGCATCTCGGCGTTTTCCTTGGCCGCCTTCGGATTCATGCCCGCCGCCGCGGCGCCACCGGAGACCGCACCCGTCATGGCCGAGCCGCCGTCCATGCCGAGCATCGCGCCCGTCACCGGGTCGCTCGCCGGGTCGGACTGCAGGCGCGCCGCGGCTTGCGTCGCGACTTCCAGCTCCTCGGTCCCGAGGTTCACCTCGGGCATGCCGCTGCCGCCGTCGACCGCCGGCTCGGCCTCGCGGAACTCGAACGTCGGCTCGTTGTTCCAGGGTCCGCGCGTGTCGCCGTCTCCCATCGACATGTTGAAGTACACGTTCGTGAACTCGGGCTTGCCGCCGAGCTTGCCGGGCGGGAAGTTCGGCTGCATCGAGTACAGCGCCTTCTCGAACTGCTGCTGGTGCGCGATCTCGCGCGTCATCAGGAAGCCGAGCGCATCGCGCACGCCGGCGTCGTCGGTCAGGTTGATCAGCCGCTCATAGACGATCTTGGCGCGTGCCTCGGCGGCGATGTTGCTGCGCAGATCGGCCGACGGATCGCCGATGGTGTCGATGTAGCCGGCGTTCCAGAGCTGGCCGCCCGAGTTCGTGAGCGGCGGGCCGCCGCCGTACAGCACCTGCGTCACGTGCGAGCTGTTGCCGTGCCCGGAGATCTGGCGGTACATGTCGGCCTCGCTGTCGATGCCTTCGGCGATGCGGCCCTTCGCGCCCTTGTTCAGCATCGCGACGATGGTCCCGATCACCTCGAGATGGCTGAGTTCCTCGGTGGCGATGTCGATCAGCATGTCACGCCGGCCGGGATCGTCCTCGGCCAGGTACTGCGTGAAGTAGCGGCAGGCCGCGGCGAGCTCGCCCTGCGGGCCGCCGAACTGTTCGAGCATGAGGTTGGCCAGGCCGGGATTGGTTTCCTCGACGCGGACGGTGTATTGCAGGCGCTTGTTGTGAGCGAACATGTGGGATCCTTTTGCTCGTGGGAAAGAGCATGGCGCGGCAAGCCACGTGCCGCGCTCAGGGGGCCGCAGGCGACACCCTCGAGCCGAGCTGGTGCGCCGCCCGCGCGTCGCGCCATGTCCACACCAGCACCGCCGCAGTGCACAGCGTCAGCGGCACGACCAGCCAGAGCGGGTGCTGCGCGGGAACGACGGCCGACGGCAGCGCATGCCAGCGCGTCGCCACGTGCCAGGCGAAGAACGCCATGTAGAGGCCGGTGTTGATCGCCAGCAGCATGTGGTTCACGCGCTCCACCGCCGACAGGCGGCGCGTGCGGTCCTCGACCACGGAGTCAGCGATCGTCACGGCGTACTCGAGCGCCATCACCGCGAGCATGGCCCAGCCCCAGGCGCCGTGCCACTCGAGCCAGGCGACGCCGCCGAAGATCACCGCGAAGTGCGCCGAGCGAAGGCTGTGCAGGGCGAGCTCGGTCGCGGCCTGCGGGCGGCGCGGCAGGTGCTCCTGCCACTCGTGGTTGAAGAAGGTGTCGAAGGCGCCCAGCCCGGCATGCACCAGCAGCAGGCACAGCACGACAGTGATCGGCTCCATGGTCTCAGGCCTTCGCTGCGCGCCCGCTCACATCGGCTTGGCGACCATCAGCCAGAAGACGATGACGAGCGCGAAGAAGGCGGGCACGCCGAGCGCCGTCCACCAGCGGAACAGGCGCCAGAAATCGGGCGGCAGCGGCTGCGACCGGGCCGCCGCGGCCTCGGCGAGGCGGCGCATGCGGATCTGGATGAACACCACCGGGATCCAGCAGGCGCCGGCGACGACATAGAGCACGTAGGTCCAGACCAGCCACGTGCTCGTGAGCGGAAGGCCCGCGAGGTGCACCAGCCACAGCCCCGTGAGCGGCTGCAGGACGATGGTGGTCGAGGTGAAGACCCAGTCGGCGACAACGACGAGCCGGGCGACGTGGGCGATGGTCGCCGGGTCGCCGCGCAGGCAGGTGAAGAACATGTAGTAGGCCGAGCCTAGACCCGTGCCGAACAGGATGGTCGACGACAGGATGTGCAGCCACTTGCCGATCTCATAGGCCACGACGTTGCTCCTTGCGGGGCGAGTCGAGCACGAGCAGCAGGAGCAGCAGGGCGAGCATGGGCAGGTTCTTCAGGATCGGTCCGTAGGGGTGGAGCCAGAACTCCGGCAGGCGCACGCTGATGATGGCCGTGTAGGCGCCGATGAGCACGATCTGGCCCAGCCAGAGGCGCTGGCGCCAGCGCGCCGGCAGCGCGGCCAGGGTCGCGACGCCGAGCGCGAGGTCGAGCAGCGCGGCACCGTAGAGGGCGAGCGGCTGCAGTGCGGCGGGCACGCCCGATCGCGCCAGCAGCTCGTAGCTCTGCTCGACCGGATAGACGCCGAGCGAAACGATGCCGGTGACGATCCAGACCAGCGCCACCGACAGGCGCAGCAGCGGCAGCAGCGCCTGCACCTGCGCCTCGGTGCGCATCGCGTCGGCCGCGTCGGAAGGCACGAAGGCCTGCACCGGCCGCGGCGGCCGGCCAAGCAGGCGGGTCAGCGGCCCGGCCGGGGCTGCATTGCCCCGCTGCAGCATCTGCCAGCGCTCGCTGTCGAGCAGGCTCGACGGCGCCAGATCGCCGAGCCGCGCCACCATGCCGACCAGCGCCGTCGGCACGGCGAGCACGGGCGCCGGGCGCAGGTCCATGCCGGCGCGCAGCGCCTGCAGGTAGTCGCGCAGCAGCAGGGCCTCGGGCCCGACGAGCGCGATCGTGCCGCAGGTCTCGCGCCGCTCGACCAGGGCGACGAGGGCATCGACGACGTCGTCGATGTGGATCGGCTGGACGAGCTGCCGGCCGCCGGCAGGCAGCACCAGCAACGGCCAGCTCGCCAGCTGCAGAAACAGGCGAGCGCTGGCGCCGCCGGGCCCGAACACCAGCGAGGGCTGCGCCACCACGCCGGCGAGCGGCAGGCCGAGCAGGTGCGCGTCGGCGGCGCGCTTGCTGCGGTGAAAGCGGGTCTGGGCGCCGGCATCGGCGCCGAGCGCCGACACCTGGACGACGCGGCCGACGCCGGCGGCGAGGGCAGCGTCGAAGAGCGCCCGCGGGCCGTCGGCGTGCAGGGCGTCGAGCGTCTGGCCCCGTCGGTCGCGGATCGCGCCGGCCGCGTTCACGACGGCGTCGGTGCCGTGCAGGGCGAGCGCGAGCCGGTCGGTCGGTGGCGGCCGCGCCAGGTCGAGCTCGAGCCAGGTCTCGGCGGCCCCGATGTCGGGCGCCGGCCGCCGGCCGGCGAGCACGAGGCGATGGCCGTGCCGGAGCAGGGCCTGCCGGAGATGGGAGCCGATGAAGCCGCTTGCGCCGAGGAGAAGGATCTTCATGGGGCAGGCGGGAACGGTCCTTGCCCCTGGCCCGTGCAAGCGTCGTTCCCGAGGCGCATGGGGCCCCGGCGTTGAACCCTTTCGGACCTTTCTGGCGCGGCACCGTCCTGAGCGGCAGCGCCGCCAGCCTGGCCTCGGCGGCCCTCGTCATGCTGTTCAGCCGGCGCGAGAACGGCAGCGGCAGCGCCGCACTGAACGCCATCAGCCACTGGCTGTGGGGCCCCCGCGCCTACCGCGCCGACGCGCCCGACTGGCGGCACACGGCGCCCGCCGTCGTCATCCACCACGCATCGTCGGTGTTCTGGGGCGCCTTGTTCGAGCTGTTCCTGCGCCTGCTGCGGCGCCGACCGGCCGGCCCGGCCGCGCTCGCCGACCGCGACTCGGGCCGGGTCGCGCTGGCGGACATCGCCGCCACCGCGGCGGTCGTGACCGCCGTCGCGGCCTTGACCGACCTGCGCCTGGTCCCCAAGCGCCTCTCCCCGGGCTTCGAGAACCGCCTGCGCCCAGCCAGCGTCGCCGGCGTGTACCTGGCATTCGGCTGCGGCCTGCTGGCCGTGGGCGCCCTGCGGAGCCGCCGCTGAGCCGGGCGTGGGCCGGATCGAGGCGCGGCTGGAGAGCACAGGTACGCGTCTTGCCTCCAAGCGGCTTTCGGAGCGGATCCTGAACATGGAAAGCAGAGCCAAGCTGCTGGGGCACCCGATCCATCAGATGCTGATCGTCTTTCCGGTCGGCCTGCTGGCGACGGCGTCCGCCTTCGACCTCATCCACGTGCTGGCCGACAGCCGGGCCATGGTGTCGGCCGCCTACTGGACGCTGTCGGCCGGACTCGTCGGCGCCCTTGTGGCGATGCCCTTCGGCACCATCGACTGGCTGGCCATCCCCGCCGACACCCGGGCCAAGCGCATCGGCGCCATGCACGGCATCGGCAACGTGGTCGTGTCCCTGCTCTACGTCGCGAGCTGGTTCCTGCGGCCGGACTCCGTCACTCCTCCCGGCACCGCGGCCCTGGCCCTCTCCTTCGTCGGCGCCGGCCTCCTGCTCGTGACCGGCTGGCTCGGTGCCGAGCTCGTCTCGCGGCTCGGCGTCGGCGTCACCGACCGGGCGACCCTGAACACCCCGAGCTCTCTCCGCACGACCGTCAACAAGCCCTAGCTTGCCTCGCCCACGCGCGAGACCCAGGCCTGCGGCTCGCTGCCAGGACCGAGCCATAACCCGAACAACAGCATGTCCATGAACTCCCAAGCCCACCATGAAGCGTCGACGCTGCAGATGTGGGGCGGCGTCGAATGCACCGTCAACCGCGTTGCCGATGCCTACTTCACGCAGCTCGACCGCAGCGGCCACATCGACCGCGAGGACGATCTCGAGCGCTTCGCCGCGCTCGGCATCCGCGCCATCCGCTACCCGGTGCTCTGGGAGCGCACGGCGCCCGACGGCCCGGAGAGCGCCGACTGGAGCTTCGCCGACCAGCGCCTGCCCGCCCTGCGCCGGCTCGGCATCTCGCCCATCGTCGGCCTGGTCCATCACGGCAGCGGGCCGCAGCACACGCACCTGCTCGATGCCGGCTTCGCGCCCGGCCTGGCGCAGTTCGCCGGCGCCGTGGCCGAGCGCTTCCCGTGGGTCGAGTACTGGACGCCCGTCAACGAGCCGCTGACGACGGCGCGCTTCAGCGCCCTGTACGGGGTCTGGTACCCGCACGCCAGCGACGACCGCGCGTTCGTCGCGGCGCTGCTCAACGAATGCCGCGCCACGGTGCTGGCGATGCAGGCGATCCGGCGCGTGAACCCCGACGCCAAGCTGATCCAGACCGACGACCTCGGCCGCAGCTACGGCACCGACGTCATGGCCGACACGGTGAACTTCTACAACGAGCGGCGCTGGCTCGGCTGGGACCTGCTCTGCGGCCGCGTCGATCCGTCGCATCCGCTGTGGCAGTACCTGATCGACAGCGGCGCCGAGCCCGATGACGTCCTCTGGTTCGCCGAGAACCGCTGCCCTCCGGACATCATCGGCATCAACTACTACGTGACCAGCGACCGCTGGATCGACCATCGCTTCGACCGCTTCCCGGCCGAGGGCCGGGGCAAGGCCGGCTTCGTCGACATCGAGTCGGTGCGCGTCCTCGCCAACCACGCGCCGGGCGTCGGGCCGCTGCTCGCCGAAGCCTGGGAGCGCTACCGCATCCCGCTCGCCGTCACCGAGGCGCACATCGACGCGACGCGCGAGGACCAGCTGCGCTGGTTCCTCGAGATCTGGCGCGCCGCCGAAGGCGCGCGCAAGGCCGGCGCCGACGTGCGCGGCGTCACGGTCTGGGCGCTGCTCGGCTCGTTCGACTGGAACTGCCTGTCGACGGCCTGCCGGGGCTACTACGAGCCCGGTCCGTACGACATCCGCGCGCCGCTGCCGCGGCCGACCGCGCTCGCCGCGCTGGTCAGGGAGCTCGCCGAGCACAGGGCCGCGAGCCATCCGGTGCTGCAGGGCGAAGGCTGGTGGCGGCGGCCGGAGCGCTTCATCGCCCGGCCGGTGTCGACGCGCGCCCTCGTCAGGCAGCTGGCCGGCCACCGACCCCCGCTCGCACCCGAACGCATGACACCCATCCTCATCAGCGGCGCGACGGGCACGCTGGGCCGCGCCTTCGCCACCGTGTGCCGGCAGCGCAACCTCGCCTTCCGCCTGCTCGACCGCTCCGAGATGGACATCGCCGATCCGGCGTCGGTGCGGGCCGCGCTCGCGCGCTGGAAGCCGTGGGCCGTCGTCAACACCAGCGGCTACGTCCGCATCGACGACGCCGAGAGCGACAGCGAGCGCTGCATGCGCGAGAACGCGAGCGGCCCGGCCGTGCTCGCCGCCGAGTGCGCGCAGGCGGGCGTCGGCCTCGTCACCTTCTCGAGCGACCAGGTCTTCGACGGCAGCGGCGACCGGCCGTGGGTCGAGAGCGACACGCCGAACCCGCTCAACTGCTACGGCCGCAGCAAGGCCGCGGCCGAGCGGGCGGTGCTCGAGGCCCACCCCGGCGCGATGGTGGTGCGGACCAGCGCCTTCTTCGGCCCCTGGGACCGCCACAACTTCCTCGTCCACGCGCTCGACGCGCTCGCCGCCGGCCGGGTGTTCCGGGCCGCCGACGACGTGCGCATCTCGCCGACCTACGTGCCCGACCTGGTCAACGTCTGCCTCGACCTCCTCGTCGATCGCGAGTCGGGCATCTGGCACCTCGCCAACCATGGCGACGTGAGCTGGGCCCAGTTCGCCGCCGAGGCAGCGCTGCTGGCGCAGCTCGACGCCTCGGCCCTGCGGCCCTGCGCGAGCGCCGAGCTCGGCGAGCTCGCGGCGCGGCCGCGCTACGGCGTGCTGCGCAGCGAGCGGGCCAGCGTGATGCCGACGCTCGAGGATGCGATGGCGCGCTTCCTGGCCGAGCGGCGCGTGCAGGAAGAAGCCGCCGCGCCGGCGCGCGAGGCGCTCGCTTCCGGCACCTAGCCGGGGCGCTCGCTCCCGGCACCTCGCGGGACCGGGCACGTCGCGCTCGTCGACGCGTGGAGGACGCTGGGGCAGCGAGGGCAGGCCGGGCGCCGGACAATCGGCCGATGCCCGAGTCCGCCCTGCCGCCGCGTCGCCTCTTCCGCGGCTGGCTCGTCGTCGCCGGCGCCTTCGCCGTTACCTGCGCCGGCTTCGGCAGCGCCTATTCCTTCAGCGCCTTCCTGCAGTCGCTGCAAGCCGAGTTCGGCGCGTCGCGCGGCTCGGTCTCGCTCGTCTTCTCGCTCGCCGGCTTCCTCTACTTCGGCCTCGGCGTCGTCAGCGGGCCGCTCGCCGATCGCTGGGGCGCGCGCCCGCTCGCCATCGCCGGCATGGTCCTGGTCGCCGCCGGCCTGGCGCTCGCCGCCCTCGCGCGCAGCCTGAACGAGGTCTACCTCGCCTACTCGCTCGGCGTCGGCGTCGGCATCGGCCTGTCGTACGTGCCGGTGGTCGGCGCCGTGCAGCGATGGTTCGTGCGCCAGCGCGGCCTGGCGTCGGGGCTCGCCGTCAGCGGCATCGGCGTCGGCACGCTGCTGGTGCCGCCGCTGGCGACGCTCTGCATCGACGCCTGGGGCTGGCGCGCCGCCTGGGCGGTGCTCGGCGGCGGCGTCGCGCTGGTCGGCGTCGCCATGGCCTTCCTGATCGACGACGATCCGCGCCGCCACGGCCTGGCCCCCGACGGCGACCCGGCACCCGCCGCTAGGGCGGCCGGTCCGCCCGCCGGCGCGACCCTCGGCGAGGCGCTCCGCACCCGCTCCTTCGCCCTGCTCTACCTCGCCGGCGTGCTCGGCTCCTTCGGCGTCTTCGTGCCCTTCGTCCACGTCGTCCCGTACGCCACCGACCACGGCGTGCCGGCGGCGTCGGCGGTGCTCCTCATCGCCGCGATCGGCGTCGGCAGCACGGCCGGGCGCTTCCTGCTCGGCGGTCTCGCCGACCGCATGGGGCGCCGCCACGCGCTGGTGTCGACGTTCGCCGGCATGGCGGCGGCGATGGCGGCGTGGGCGCTCTGCACGACCTTCTGGCCCCTGCTCGCCTTCGCCCTCGTCTTCGGCGTCTTCTACGGCGCCTGGGTCGCGATCATGCCGGCGGTGCTGATGGACTTCTTCGGCGGCCGCAGCATCTCCAGCATCATCGGCGCGCTCTACACCAGCGTCGCCTTCGGCACCCTGGTCGGGCCGAGCGCGGCCGGCTACGCCTTCGACGCCAGCGGCAGCTACGTCGTGCCGATCCTGGCCGGCGCCGCCGCCAACGTCGTCGCCGCGCTCGTGGTCGCGGCCGCGGGTCGAGCCGCGCGACGCGAGCGCAAAGGCGCGCCGGCGTTCTAGCCAGCGCCGCCGACGCGACGCGTCGATCGCCTCTCGGCTACACCGAGATCGCGATGTGCGTGCGCGAGCTGCTCGTCGAGGCGGCGATCTCCTCGAGCGGCACCTTCGGCTGGCGGTCGGCGGTGAGCAGGCCGTTGCATTCCTGGAAGGTGTCGGCGAACTGCGTGTAGCAGAAGCCGCTGAAGAGGGCCGTGTGGATCACGGTCTGCAGCAGCGAGTCGAACAGCTTGGCGAACTCGGTCGCCTGGTCGGCGTCGGAGTAGCCCCAGGCGACCGGCGAGTCGCGGTCGCTGCCGACGGCGAACTTGATGCCGCCGAACTCGGTGAGCATGATCGGCTGGCCGCGGTGCGGATAGCCGTCGAGCGTGAGGACGCGGCCACCCGGACGGCGCCGGTCGAAGAGCTGGTCGGGCTTGATCTCCGGGCCGTAGCGCACGCGCAGGTGCTCGGTGTTGGCGTCGTAGTCGTGGATGCCGATGATGTCGGTGGCGCTGCTCTCCCAGCCGTCGTTGCCGATCACCGGCCGCGTCGCGTCGAGCGTCTTGGTCAGGTGGTAGAGCGCCTGCACCGCGTGCCGCTGCTCGCCGACGGCGTTGAGGTCGGGCACGCCCCACGATTCGTTGAAGGGCACCCAGACGATGATGCAGGGGTGGCTGTAGTCGCGGGCGATGACCTCGGTCCACTCGCGGATGGTCCGCTTGATCGCCGTGCGCGTGAAGCGGTACGCGGACGGCATCTCGGCCCAGACGACGAGGCCCAGCCTGTCGGCCCAGTAGAGGTAGCGCGGGTCCTCGACCTTCTGGTGCTTGCGCACGCCGTTGAAGCCCATCGCCTTGGCCAGCTCGACGTCCTTGCGCAGCGCGGCGTCGTTGGGCGCGGCGAGCAGCGTGTCCGGCCAGTAGCCCTGGTCCAGCACCATGCGCAGCAGATAGGGCCGGCCGTTCAGCATGAAGCGGTCGCGCAGCACCTGCACCTGGCGCAGCGCCGTGTACGAGATGAACTCGTCGATGACCTGCTCGCCGCAGAAGAGACGCACCCGCGCCTCGACGAGGTTCGGCTGCTCGGGGCTCCACAGCAGCTCGTTGCGGAAGTCGTCGATACCCGGGTCGAGGAGCGCGATGCGCCGGTCGACCTCGCCGTCGATGACGCGGTAGCGGTCGTGCGCCAGCAGGCGCTTCTCGTGCTCGAGGACGACGTCGACGAACAGCTCGCCGCTGACGTCGCCGCCGATGAAGCCCTCGAAGCGGATGGCGAAGGCCTCGACGTCGGGCGTCCAGCGGATGTTCTCGACATAGGTGCGCGAGACCGTCTCGATCCACACCGTCTGCCAGATGCCCGTCGTGCGCGGGTACCAGATGAGGTGCGGCTCGGCCTGCCAGTCCTGCTTGCCGCGCGGCTTGGCCAGGTCGAGCGGGTCGTCCTCGGCGCGCACCGTGATGGTCTGCTTGCCGGTCGGCTTCAGCAGCTTCGTGATGTCGGCCGAGAACGGCGTGTGCCCGCCCTCGTGCGACACGGCGACGCGGCCGTTGACCCAGACCTTGGCCGCGTAGTCGACGGCGCCGAAGTGGAGGATGACCCGCTGCTCGCCCGGATGGACCTCGAACTCGCGCTCGTACCAGCAGGCGCGATGCAGGCCGCGGTCGCCGACGCCGCTGGCCTCGGACTCCGGCGGATAGGGCACGGTGATCCGCGAGGGCCAGTCCTGGATGTCCGAAGGCGACGCGAAGCGCTGCTCGTCGTCGAAGAAGAAACGCCACGTGCCGTTCAGCGACGTCCACTGCGGTCGCTGCAGCTGCGGGCGGGGGTATCCGAACTCCAAATCCACTCCAGGGTCGCGAAGGAAAGACGAGTTTGGCATCGCCGGCGTCGCGCCGACGAGCGCCGTGCGATGCGCCGGTCATTTTGCGGAAACTCCGCACAGGGTGCGGCGGGGCCGCAACACCCGGGCCCTGGCGTCCCGGGTGGCCATGCTGCGAAAAAGGCCGCTCAGGCGTTGACGCGCGCCGCCTTCTCGCGCGCCGAGCGGCCGGCGCGAGCGAGCAGGCGGTCGCCCTGCTTGCCGGCCTCCCGGGCTGCGCTGCGCGCCGCCTTCTTCAGGTCCTGCTTGCTCCCCTGCAGCGTGTCGAGCCAGCCGTTGTGCTTGCCGTCGTGCCTGCCGTTCGCCGCCTGGTGCCTGCCCGAGTGGTGGCGGGTCGAGGTCAGGCTGCGCAGGACCAGCGCCCCGGCCAGCACGGCGCCGACGCCCATCAGCATGGTGCTCGCGGGCAGCGCCCGGGCGGTGTTCCAGGCGATCTCGAGCGAGCGCGGCTTGACGAGCTCGATGCGCCGCTTCGTCATCTGCACGCCGAGCTCCTCGAGGCGATCGCCCAGGAGCTTCTCGGCCGCCGGCAGCAGGATCGTCTCCTCGTCGGCGACGTGGTGCATGACGTCGCGCATCAGCTCCATGACCGTCGAGTCGTAGGCCGCGTCGGTGGCCTCCATGGTGCGCAGCACGCCGATCAGCCGCTTCATCTCGTCGTGCTCGGGGAAGCTCTTCGCCACCGTCGCGCCTTCCGCCCCCAGGCTGCGCAGCGCCGGATAGAAGATCTCTTCCTCGAGCTGCGCGTGGACCTCGAGCGCCAGCATGATGGTGTTGACGAGCGCCTCCTTGGTCCCCGGCGAGGTGTCCGCCTCGTACTGGTGGAAGGTGGCGAGCACGTGGGTGTGGTCGGCGCGGATCATGTTGGTGATCGTCGGCGACGCCTTGTGCAGCAGCGACTGAAGGGAAGTGTTCATGGGGCCTCCTGGCGGTGAGTGGTCCGAACCCCGGGCCGGCAACGAACGTACCCGTCGCAGGGATTCGCCGGCGACGGCACATGGCTTGCTCCTTGCCTTCCCCTCCCCTCCCCGCAAGCCGCCCCGTGCGCCAGCAGGCCAAGACCTTTGATGTCCTCGTCGTCGGCGCCGGCCCGGCCGGGCTGATCGCCGCCGTGTACCTGGCGCGCTTCCGGCGCTCGGTGGTCCTCGTCGATGCGGGACACAGTCGCGCCGTCCGCATTCCGCGCTCGCACAACTACCCCGGCTACCCGGACGGCATCACCGGCTCCGAGCTGACCGCCTCGCTGCGCGCCCAGGCGCGCCGCTACGGCATCGAGCCGACGGCTGCCACCGTCGAGACCCTGCGCCCGGTCGGGAACGTCTTCGAGGCGACGTGGGAAGGCGGCAAGGCGTCGGCGCGCATCGTCATGCTGGCGACCGGCGCCACCGACGTCGAGCCGCGCCTGCCGCACGTCGCCGAGGCCCTGCAGACCGGCGCCCTCCGCTACTGCCCGGTGTGCGACGGCTTCGAGGTCATCGACCAGCACGTCGGCCTGCTCGTCGACGGCGCGGCCGGTGTCGGCGAAGCGCTCTACCTGCGCCACTTCACGCCGCGGCTGACGGTGTTCCGCGCGAGCCCCGAGGTCCGGCTGCCGCAGGCCGAGCGCGACCGGCTGCGCCGCGCCGGCATTCGCGTCGTCGACGCGCCGCTCGCGAGCGCCCGCCTCTGGAACGGCCGGGTGACGCTCCGCCACGGCGAGGAAGAAACCGTCTGCGACACCGTCTACTCCGCCCTCGGCATGGACGTCCACTCCGGCCTCGCCGTCGGGCTCGGCGCCGAGGTCGACGCCACCGGCTACCTGCGCGTCGACGCGCACCAGCGCACGACCGTGCCCGGCCTCTTCGCCGCCGGCGACGTCGCCTCCGGCCTCAACCAGATCAGCGTCGCCAGCGGCGGCGCGGCCATCGCCTCGGCGACCATCCACCGCGAGCTCGGCCTGCCTTCCTGAACCCACCGTCGGGTGCGCGGTCCGCACCAGCCTCCCCGTCCGGCTCGAGCCGGCGCGCACAATGGAACGCACATGAAGATCACCGTCATCGGCAGCGGCTACGTCGGCCTCGTCACCGGTGCCTGCCTCGCCGAAATGGGCAACGAGGTCGTCTGCCTCGACACCGACGCCGCCAAGATCGAGCAGCTGCACCGCGGCGAGCTGCCGATCCACGAGCCCGGGCTGCTGCAGCTGGTGCAGCGCAATCGCTCCGCCGAGCGGCTCTCGTTCACGGTCGACGCGGCGCGCGCGGTGGCGCACGGCAGCGTCCTCTTCATCGGCGTCGGCACGCCGATGGGCGAGGACGGCGCGGCCGACCTGAGCCACGTGCTCGCCGCCGCCGGGAGCATCGGCCGGCACATGACGGGCTACAAGGTGATCGTCGACAAGAGCACGGTGCCGGTCGGCACCAGCGAGAAGGTGCGCGAGATCGTGGCCGCGGCGCTGGCCGCGCGCGGCCTGCCGAAGGCCTCGTTCGCGGTCGTGTCCAACCCGGAGTTCCTGAAGGAAGGCGCCGCCGTCGCCGACTTCATGCGCCCGGACCGCGTCGTCCTCGGCAGCGACGACGAGCGCGCAATCGCCGTCCTCCGCTCGCTGTACGCCCCCTTCCTGCGCAACCGCGAGCGCCTGCTCGTCATGGACGCGCGCAGCGCCGAACTGACGAAGTACGCCGCCAACGCAATGCTGGCGACGCGGATCAGCTTCATGAACGAGCTGGCCCGGCTCGCCGACCGCGTCGGCGCCGACATCGAGCAGGTCCGGCGCGGCATCGGCAGCGATCCGCGCATCGGCACCCACTTCCTCTACGCCGGCGCCGGCTACGGCGGCTCGTGCTTCCCCAAGGACGTGAGCGCGCTGATCCGCAGCGCCGCCGCCCACGATCTGGAGCTGCAGGTGCTGGGCGCCGTCGCCGCCGCCAACGAGCGGCAGAAGCGCGTGCTGGTCGAGAAGATCGAGGCCCGCTTCGGGCCGCGCCTCGACGGCCGCCGCTTCGCCGTCTGGGGCCTGGCCTTCAAGCCCGAGACCGACGACATGCGCGAGGCACCGAGCCGGGTGCTGATCGACGAGCTCGTCGGCCGCGGCGCCCGCATCGCCGCCTACGACCCGGTCGCCGGCGCCGAGGCGCGCAGGCTCTACGCGGGCCAGGACGCGGTGAAGATCGCCGGCTCGCAGATGGGGGCGTTGGTCGACGCCGACGCGCTGGTGATCGTCACCGAGTGGAAGCAGTTCCGCAGCCCCGACTTCGAGTCGATCAAGGAAGCGCTGCGCCAGCCGCTGATCTTCGACGGCCGCAACCTGTACGACCCGGCCCTGCTGCGCTCGTTCGGCATCGACTACGTCTGCATCGGCCGCGCCGGCGCGACCGGAGCGGCGAGCCCGCCCGTCGGTGGCTGAACCCGTGCACGTCGTCGACACGACGATGTTCTGGAGCCCCACCGGCGGGGGCGTGCGCCGCTACCTCTCGACCAAGCACGCCTGGCTGTCGCAGCGGCCCGGCTGGCGGCACACCCTGGCCGTGCCCCGGGTCGCCGGTGCCGAGGCCGGCCCGGCGACCCTGCCGTCGCTGCCCTTGCCGGCGAGCGGCGGCTACCGGCTGCCGCTGCGCCGCGGCGCGATGGCGCGCGTGCTCGCCGCGCTGGCGCCCGACGTCATCGAGGCCGGCGACGCGTACCGCGTCGCCTGGGCGGCGCGCGACGCCGCGAGGCTGCGCCATTGCCCGGCCGTCGCCTACTGCCATTCCAACCTCGCCTCGATGGCGCGCCTGGCCGCCGGCCCCCGCTTCGGCGCCGCGGCCGCCCGCTGGGCCGAGCGCTACGCCCGCCACGTGTACGGCGGCTTCGACCTGGTCTTCGCGCCCAGCCGCAGCATGGCCGCGCATCTCCTCGACTGGGGCGTGGCGCGCGTCGCCTGCCAGCCGCTCGGCGTCGACACCCGCGTCTTCCATCCGTCGCGCGCCGACCCGGCCTGGCGCGAGCGGCACGGCATGGCGGCGTCGACGCGCCTGCTCGTCTTCGCCGGCCGCTTCGCCGCCGAGAAGCACCTCGACGTCCTCGTCGACGCCGTCGAGCGGCTCGGCCCGCCCTACCTGCTGGTCCTGATCGGTGCCGGGCCGGTGCCGCCGCGGCGCAGCGACCGCGTCGTCGTCCTGCCCTTCCTGCAGACGCCCGAGCTGGCCACGGCGCTGGCCAGCGCCGATGCCTTCGTGCATGCCGGCGACCAGGAGACCTTCGGCCTGTCGGTGCTGGAAGCCCTCGCCTGCGGGACGCCGGCCGTGGTGCGTGCCGCCGCGGGGCTCGCCGAGCTCGTCGACGGCAGCGACGCGGACGCCTGCGGCAGTCTCGGTGCCGGCAGTCCCGGCGCTGGCAATGCAGGCGCCGGCGGCGGCGGCGACTCCCCGATCGGCATCGGCGTGCGCAGCGGCAGCGGTGCCGCGTTCGCCGAAGCCATCAGCGCCTTGTTCGCGGGCGACCGCGCCGCGCTCGCCGCGGCAGCGCGCCGGCGCGCCGAGGCGAGCGACTGGGAACGGGTGCTGCCGGCGCTGACCGGCCATTACCTGCGCCTGCTCGGACGGGAGGGGTCGGCCGCGAGCGCGGCGAACGCCCCGGCCGGCGCGCCGGCCCGGACCGGCTTCGCACGATGAGCGTCGAGACGGCGGCGGCACGGACGGTGTGCATCGTCCTGCACGACGTCGCCGCCTCGACCGAGCCGGCCTGCCTGCGCGTGCTGGCGGCCGTCCGCGACGTCGCCGGCGACGTGCCGGTGACACTGCTGGTCGTGCCGCGCTATCACGGCGAGACGCCGACCGTCGCCTTCGAGCGCTGGCTCGACGAACGCGTCGCGCGCAAGGACGAGCTGGCGCTGCATGGCCTGACGCACCGCGACGACGGTGTCGCCGACGGCTGGGTCGACCGCGCCCGCCGCTCCGGCTACACGCGCGGCGAGGGCGAGTTCTGGGCCCTCTCCCGCGACGAGGCGCTGGCCCGCATCGACGCCGGCCTGGCCTGGTTCGCGCGGCAGCGCTGGCCGGTCGCCGGGTTCGTCGCCCCGGCCTGGCTGCTCGGCCCGGGCGCGCGTGCGGCGGTGGCGCAGCGCCCGTTCGAGTACACCTCGACCCTGCGCCAGCTGCTGCATCTGCCGGAGGGCCGGGCGATCACCAGCCAGAGCGTCGTCTACAGCACCTCCAGCGCCTGGCGCCGCGGCAGCTCGCTGCTCTGGAACGCGCTGGTCGCGCGCGGCGTGCGCGGCAACCGCCTGCTGCGCCTGGAATTGCACCCGCGCGACGCCGATTTCGCGCCGGTGCGGCGCTCGTGGCAGGCGATCCTGGCGCGGGCGCTCGCCGATCGCCGGCCGGAGACCGTCGCCGAGTTCATGCGCCGCGATCGGGCCGAAGCCGCCGGCGAAAGCGCCGCCTGGGAAGCGCGCCGCGTCAGAGCAGATTGAAGCTGACCGCGGCCGTGATGGCGCCGATCAGCGCCCCGACGATCACGTCGCTCGGGTAGTGCAGGCCGAGGACCACCCGCGAGACGGCGATCAGCAGCGTCAGCGGCCAGACGATGAAGCCGAGCAAGGGGTAGTACACGGTCAGGATCAGGCTGCAGGCCACCGAGTGCAGCGTGTGGCCGCTCGGGAAGCTGAACTCGTCGAGCGAGCGCGTGCATTCGCGGATGCCGGGGCAGGTGCGGAACGGCCGCGGCCGGGCGATCCAGCGCTTGACGATCTTGTAGATGAGCAGGTTGACGAGGCCGACGCCGATCATCCGCACCGAGGCGGAGGGGCCGGTGGCGCCGCCCGCCCACGGCAGGCAGACGACGACCGCATACCAGATCCAGCCGTCGCCGATGCGGCTGGCGGCATTCAGGAGGCGGACGACCCAGGCGCGCGTCGCCGCGCCGTGCATCCACAGCGCGACCGTGCGCTCGCGCTCGAGCCAGAGCGTCTGCCGCTCAGGCCACGACGGGAATGCTTGCGGGCGGCGCTTCGGATTCATGGAGCGTCGCTTCGAGGTGGGCCTCGAAGACGGCCAGGATGTGGGGCCAGGTCAGGCGCGCGGCGGCGGCGACCGCTGCGTCGCGCATGCCGTTGCGGGCAGCGGGATCGCGCGCAAGCGCGACCGTCTCGGCGATGAAGCCGGCCTCGTCGCCGGCGAGCACCAGGCGACCGCTGCGGCCGTCCTGCACGTGCTCCGCCGCCGCTGCGACGTCGAAGGAGACGACCGGCAGCCCGGAGGCGAGCGCCTCCAGGACCACGTTGCCGAAGGTGTCGGACAGGCTCGGGAACAGGAACACGTCGGCCGAGGCGTAGTGGGCGGCCAGCGCCTCGCCGCGCTGCACGCCGACGAAGGTCGCCTCGCGGTGCGCCGCCTGGAGGCGGCCCCGCGCCGGGCCGTCGCCGACGACGACCATGCGTGCGTCCGGCTGCAGCTCGCGCACCCGCGCGAACGCCCGGAGGGCCAGCTCGACGTTCTTCTCCGCAGCCAGGCGGCCGACGCTGAGCAGCACCGGTCCCTCGCCCGCGCCCCATGCCCGGCGCAAGGCCTCGCTGCGCCGGCTCGGCGAGAAACGCTCGCCGTCGACGCCGCGGCCGACAATGGCCAGGCGCTGAAAGCCGAACGCGGCGAGCTCGCGTCGCGTCGCGCGGGTCGGCACGAAGGTGCGGTCGGTCAGGTTGTGGAAGCGGCGCAGCAGGTGCAGCGCCGGGCCGGCCAGCCAGCCGAGGCCGTAGTAGCGGCTGTACTGGTGGAAATTGGTCCGGAAGTCGGAGGTCGTCGGCACGCCCAGCGAACGCGCGGCGGCCAGCGCCGCCCAGGCGAGCGGCCCGGGCGTTGCCAGGTGGACGAGCTGCGGCCGCGTCTGCTGGAAGCGGCGCACGAGCGGCATCACCCGCGACAGCCCGAAGCGCAGGTCCGGGTACATCGGGATGGCGCAGCCGGCGGTGCGCAGCTCCGCAGCGTCGGCGGCCTTCGCCTCGCCGGGCTGGCGCGGCCGGATCAGCTCGACCTCATGCCCGCGCTCGCGCAGGTGGCGGACGGCGCGCTCGACGGTGAGGGCGACCCCGTTCAGCTCGGGCGGGAAGGTCTCCGTCACATAGGCGAGCCGCATCGGACGGACAGACGTGTTCATCGGGGAATTCTGGCAAGCGCGATGCCGAACCTTGTAGGACGCTGCCGCATCCATCCCACGAATCCCGTCGGGAGTCTTCGGGCAGCCGCCACGGCGATCAGCCGCCGGCCTCGCGCATGCGATCGCTGTTGGTGGTGCTTCGGGAACCTTTCAGGTGCATCTCGATGTCGGCCTGCTTCGGACCGACCGCGGCGATGGCCTCCTCGATCTGCTCGGGCGTGGCGTCGAACTCGTCGGCCCACTGCCGGATCTGCTCGGGGCTCGGTCGGCCGGCGGTGCCGGTGGGATTGTCGTCGGACATGGGCGTGCGGCTTCGGAGATGTCGCTCCCCGGCAATCCGCATGCGCGCTGCCGCCGCCCTCGTTCAGTCGGCCTGCAGGTAGGTGCAGACCATGCGCAGGCGCGGCGTGCGCCGGCAGGCCGCGCGCAGCGCCAGCAGCATCGGCACGGCGAGAAAGGCACCGGCGATCCCCCACAGCCAGCCCCAGACGATCACCGACAGGAACACGAACAGCGGTCGCAGGCGCAGGCGATGGCCCATGAACATCGGGCTCAGGAAGTTCGCCTCGACGCCGTGCAGGAGCAGGAACACCGCCGGCGGCGCGAGCATGGCGACTTCCGCGCCGTAGGTGACGTTGCCGGCGAGGAGGAGCAGCACCGTGATGAGCAGCGGCCCGATGTAGGGGATGAACGCCAGCACGGCGGTGGTTGTCCCCCAGAGCACCGGGTTGGGCATGCCGATCAGGGCCAGGGCGAAGCCGGTGGCGAGCCCGAGGGCGACGTTGATGATGCTCATCGTCGAGATGAAGAGGCCGATGTCGCGCTCGGCCTGGCGAAAGCCCGAGAGCACGAGGGCCCGCGTGCGCTCGCGGCGGATCGCCTGCACCGTCCGCTCGATGAGCCAGTGCTCCGAGGCGAGCAGGAAGTAGAGCAGGATCACCGTGGCGGCCGCCGAGAGCGCGAAGGAGATCGTTCCGCCGATCGCCAGCCGGGTGAAGGTCCAGCCCTCGCTGGCCAGCCGTTCGTTGAACGGGTCGGCCGGCGCGCTGGCCGCCGGCGAGCGCGTCAGCGGCTCCGGCGCGTTGTACGGGAAGAGGGCGTCGCGCCAGCCCTGCAGCGCCTCGACGAGCTGATGGACGATCTCGGGCGCGCGCGACCACCACGCGGCGGCCGGCGCGGCGACGAGCAGGCCGAGCAGGGCGACCGCCGCGAGCACGGCGAGGATGACGAGCCCGGCGCCGACGTACTCGTGCACGCCCTTGCGCCGCAGCGCCCGCACCGGCTGGGCGAGGACGAAGGCGAAGACGATGGCGATGGCGATCGGCAGGAGCACCGGCCGCGCGTGCTCGAGCATCAGCGCGACGGCGACGAAGAGCAGGCCACGGCCGACCCAGGGCTCGATGGCATTGCGTCGCTCGGGCAAGAGAGGGCGTGGCGACAAGGTGGGCGGCATCATGGCATGGCAGGCGCGCCACGCGCGGGTCAGGCCGATCGCCGTCGCACGGCCGGCGCGGCCGTATTCGCGTACCGTAGCGCGCCTCGGGCACGCGCCCCTTCCGCAGCCTTCCGCGGCCTCGCCCGCCTGCCTTCGATGCCGCCCACACCCGCCGCCGTTCGTTTCGACGAGCCGATCCCGCCGATGCTCGCCAAGGTGGCCGACGCGCTGCCGGAGGAAGGCGAATTCCTGTTCGAGCCGAAGTGGGACGGCTTTCGCGCCATCGTCTTCCGGCCGTCGGCACGGCAGGCGTCGCTGCAGAGCCGCGACCTGCGGCCCTTCGATCGCTACTTCCCGGAGCTGCGCGACGCCCTCGTCCGCCTGCTGCCGACCGGCTGCATCGTCGACGGCGAGATCGTCGTGGCGAGCGGCGGCGGCCTCGACTTCGACGCGCTGCAGCAGCGCCTGCACCCGGCCGCCTCGCGCGTCGCCAAGCTCGCCGTCGCGACGCCGGCGTCCTTCGTCGCCTTCGACCTGCTCGCCGCGGGCGGCAGGAGCCTGATGGCATCGACCCAGGCCGAGCGCCGCACGGCCCTGGAGCGGCTCCTCGTCAGCGCCCGCCCGCCGCTGTACCTGACGCCGGCGACGCGCGACCGCGAGCTGGCGAGCGGCTGGCTGCGCGACTTCGAGGGCGCCGGGCTCGACGGCGTCATCGCCAAGCCGCTCGCCGCGTCCTACCAGCCCGGCAAGCGCGCCATGCTCAAGATCAAGCACGCGCGCACCGCCGATTGCGTCGTCGCCGGCTTCCGCTGGCACAAGAGCACCAACGAGGGCGGCGAGAAGGCGATCGGCTCGCTGATGCTCGGGCTCTACGACGACGCCGGCGTCCTCCACCACGTCGGCGTCACGTCGTCCTTCACGATGGAGGCGCGCCGCCGGCTCGTCGACGAGCTGGCGCCGTGGCGGCTCGGTCCCATCGCCAGCCATCCCTGGCGCGACGGCGCCGGCGCGGCCACGGCCGAGGCGCAGCGCCTGCCGGGCGCGACCAGCCGCTGGAGCGCCGGCAAGGACCTGTCCTGGGAGGCGCTGCGCCCGGAACGCGTCTGCGAAGTCCGCTACGACCACCTGCAGGGCGATCGCTTCCGGCACGCCACGACCTTCGTGCGCTGGCGCGAGGACAAGCCCGCCGAGGCCTGCCGCTACGACCAGCTCGAGGTCGTGGCGCCTTACGAGCTCAGGAAGATCTTCGGCTGAGCAGGCCGCTCATGCCGGCGGCGCCGCGGCACTGCCGGCCGGCACGGGCGCGCCGCCGCTCTCGGCGCGCATCCGGGCCAGCAATGCATACCAGTCGATGCGCCGGGTGACCACCATCAGGGCGGCGAGCACGACGAAGAGCAGGGTCGAGCCGATCAGCAGGGCGGTCTGCTCCAGTTGCAGCAGCGCGTAGAGGGCGGCGTAGAGCGCGGCTACCCCTGCCCCGAAGGCCGCCCCGGCCCGGGCGCCGCGCAGCACGAAGGAGCCGTAGAAAGTGAGCAGGAGCGTGCACGCGCAGGCGGCGGCGAGGTAGGCGGCGGCGAACGACACGTGCTCGGAGAGGCTGACCAGGAGCAGGAAAAAGGTCGCCAGCGCGGCGCCCACGAGCAGGTACTGGATCGGGTGCACGCGCAGGCGCCGCATGACCTCGACGATGCCGACGCCGACGAAGGTCAGGGCGATGAAGAGCAGCCCGTACTTGGTCGCGCGGTCGGCCAGCACGTAGGGGCTGACCGGGTCGATGAAGGCGACGCCGAAGGTCTCGATGCAGCGCGAGCGACGGGCCTCCTCGGCGTTAGTCGCCTCGGCGCTGGCGTCGCCGAGGGCGCAGGCGCGGCCGCCGTCGCGCGCCGCCTGCGGTGCGGTCGTCGCCAGCGCGTTGAGCTGCCAGCGCGCCGAGAAGCCGCTCTCGCGCACCTGGCGCTCGACCGGCAGGAAGCGGCCGGCGAACGACGGGTGCGGCCAGTCCGAGGCCAGCTCGACCCGGGTGCTGTCGCCGACCGGGGCGAAGGCGAGGTCGCCCGTGCCGACCAGCTCCAGGCCGACCTCGGCGCGCAGGGGCCGCTTCGCGCCGGCGAACGACTCGGCCACGTCGGCGTGGAAGCCGCGCGGATGGGCCGGGTGGAGGGTGCCCGGCAGGGCCGGCGCCGGCGTGCCGTCGATCTGCACGGTGGCGCTGCGCACCCCGCGCGAGTCGCCGAGGGCGACGACCATGACCGGGGCCTCGCACTGCATGCGCGAGCCGGCGTGCTGGACTTGCGGCTGCAGGCCGAGCCCGTCCCTCCAGGCGGCGACGATGTTGGCCTTCAGGACGTAGCCGTTGACCTTGAAGATGCCGCGGTAGCGAGGCTCCAGCACGGCGTCGGCCTTGACCTCGAGCGTGGCCGGCGTCGCGCTCAGCCGGTGACGATGGCGCTCGGTGACGGTCTTGCGGTCCTTGCCCTCGCCCTGCACCGTGTCCCAGGTCTCCAGGCAGTCGCGCTGCAGCAGCGGACCGACGAGGGTCTGCGCCGACGCCAGGCTGGCGGCGACGCCCCGTTCGGCCTCGCGGAGGCGCCCCTCGCGCTCGGCGACAATGCCGCCCACCGTCTGCAGGGCGGCGCTCAGGGCAATCAGCACGCCCGCGAGCGCGAGAGCCTTGCCGATGAGTGGAAAACGTCGTGCTGCCATGGGTCCGTTCCGGTTGAGCCGCGTCCGCGGCGATGCCGGTGGACGATGGCCGACGCCGGCGAAGGCAATGCGAAGCCGTCATGAAGCCGGCGCCCGGAGTCACCTGCACGAATCACGTCGATCCGCGAAATTGGACCGTTGGCCGGGCGCTCATCGAGGGTCCGTCCCGGCCCTTCGCGAATAGGCTCTCCCTGTCACCTTCCAACCCCGCTCCACACCCGACATGAAGCTCTTCGGCATCGAACTGCGCAGACCCTCCTTCAACGAAATCACGGCCGCCACCGTCCTCGCCGTCGGCCTCTGGATCGCCGCCGTCGGCATCGCCCGGGTGACCGGCCACGCCCTGGTCGGCGCCGAAGCCGGCGCCCTGCTCGTGGTCGCCGTCTGGGCCTGCATCGCGGTGCGCATCGGGCTGGCCTTCGACAAGGGCCGCCGCCACGTCGTCGCCAACCTCGCCGTCAGCGCCGTGCTCCTCGGCGTGTACCAGGGAGCGCTCGGATTGGCGATGTAGGAACCGACTGACACTCGAAAAGCGCTCCTCGCCTTGATCTGCCGGGGTTCGGGGCATTAGCCTGTGTTTGCCGTCTTTCTCGGCGAACAGGGGTAGTGCGATGAACTTCATCATTTGGCTGATCGTGGGCGGTCTCATTGGCTGGGTCGCCAGCATGATCATGAAAACCGACGGGCAACAGGGCGTGATCCTGAACGTCGTCGTCGGTATCGTCGGCGCGATGCTCGGCGGCTGGTTCCTGGCACCGATGTTCGGTACCGGCACCATCAACCAGAACGACTTCAGCCTCGCAGGCCTGGGTGTCTCGTTGCTCGGCGCCATCATCCTGCTGGCCATCGTCAATCTGTTCCGTCGCGGCAGCGTTCGCTGACCCCGGGGCGGTCGCCGGGCGTGAGCCCGGCGCCGCCCTCGTGTTCGGCGTGACAATGTCTCCGGGGCTGCCTTCGCGGGCACGAACGGGACATGACCATGCCGAACATCCTGGTTCTGAACGGGCCGAACCTGAATCTGCTGGGGTCGCGCGAGCCGTCGGTGTACGGCAGCACCACCCTCGCAGACGTGGAGGCGGCGTGTCGTGAGACGGCGGGCCGGCACGGGCTCGGCCTCGACTTCCGGCAGACGAACCACGAGGGCGTGCTGATCGACTGGCTGCACGAAGCGGGCGCTGCGCCCGCGGGCTCATCGGCCGGCATCGTTCTCAACGCCGGCGCCTTCACGCACACCTCGGTGGCGCTGCACGACGCCATCAAGGCGATCGCCGTGCCGGTTGTCGAGGTGCACCTGTCGAACGTGCACGCGCGCGAGCCGTTCCGCCACCACTCCTACCTCTCGCCGGCCTGCGCCGGCATCGTCGTCGGCTTCGGTGCCGCCGGCTATTCGATGGCCATCGACGGCCTGGCGCAGAGGGCGTGCACGGCGGCAGGGCGATGATCCAGAAGGAAGTCGCTTCGCTGCGCGAGGCCGTCGCCGACATCCGCGACGGCGCGACGGTGATGATCGGCGGCTTCGGCACCGCCGGCCTGCCGAACGAGCTCGTCGGCGCCCTTCTCGAGCAGGGGGCGAAGGACCTCACGGTCATCAACAACAACGCCGGCAACGGCGACAGCGGACTCGCCGCCCTGATCGGGGCGCGCCGGGTCCGCCGCATCGTCTGCTCGTTTCCGCGCCAGGCCGACAGCCACCACTTCGACCGCCTGTATCGCGCGGGGCAGATCGAGCTCGAGCTCGTGCCGCAGGGCAATCTCGCCGAACGGATCCGCGCCGCCGGCGCCGGCATCGGCGGCTTCTTCACGCCCACCGGCTACGGCACCGACCTGGCCAAGGGCAAGGAGACGCGCGAGATCGACGGCCGCATGTACGTGCTCGAGTCGCCGCTGCACGCCGACGTTGCCTTCATCAAGGCCGAGCGCGGCGACCGCTGGGGCAACCTCACCTACCGCATGACGGCGCGCAACTTCGGCCCGGTGATGGCGATGGCGGCGAAGACCACCATCGCCACCGTGCACGAGATCGTGCCGCTCGGCGCGCTCGACCCCGAGGCGGTGGTGACGCCGGGCATCTTCGTGCAGCGCATCGTCCGCATCGAGCGCGTCGCGACGGGCGCCGGCGGCTTCAAGGAATGAGCATGCAGAAGTGGAGCCGCGCCGAGATGGCCGCCCGGGTCGCCCGCGACATCCCCGACGGCGCCGTCGTCAACCTCGGCATCGGCCTGCCCACCGTCGTCGCCAACCACCTGCCGGCCGGGCGCGAGATCGTCCTGCACAGCGAGAACGGCGTGATCGGCATGGGCCCCGCGCCACCCGCGGGCGAAGAGGACTACGACCTCATCAACGCCGGCAAGCAGCCGGTCACCCTGCTGCCCGGCGGCTCGTTCTTCCACCACGCCGACAGCTTCGCGATGATGCGCGGCGGCCACCTCGACGTCTGCGTCCTCGGCGCGTTCCAGGTCGCCGCCAACGGCGACCTCGCCAACTGGCACACCGGCGCTGCCGATGCGATCCCCGCCGTCGGCGGCGCGATGGACCTCGCCATCGGCGCCAAGAAGACCTTCGTCATGATGGAGCACACGACCAAGTCGGGCGAGATGAAGATCGTCGAGCGCTGCACCTATCCGCTGACCGGCGTCGCCTGCGTCGCGCGCGTCTACACCGACCTCGCGGTCATCGACGTCACGCCGGCCGGACTGGTCGTCCGGGCGATGGCCGACGGCCTCGCCCTCGCCGACCTGCAGGCGCTGACCGGTGCACCGCTGACCCTCCACGAGCCCGGCTGATCGGACACGAACAGAGATCGACCATGGACCTCCAGCACGCCTTCATCTGCGACGCCGTTCGCACCCCCTTCGGCCGCTACGGCGGCGCGCTCTCGTCGGTGCGCACCGACGACCTCGGCGCGATTCCGATCCGCGCCCTGATGGAGCGCAACGCCAGGGTCGACTGGCGCAGCGTCGCCGACGTCGTCTACGGCTGCGCCAACCAGGCCGGCGAGGACAACCGCAACGTCGCCCGCATGGCGGCGCTGCTCGCGGGACTGCCGATCGAGGTCCCGGGCATGACGATCAACCGGCTGTGCGGCTCGGGGATGGACGCGGTCGGCACGGCGGCGCGCGCGATCAAGTGCGGCGAGGCCGAGCTGATGATCGCCGGCGGCGTCGAGAGCATGAGCCGCGCGCCGTTCGTGATGCCGAAGGCCGAGACCGCCTTCTCGCGCTCCAACGCGGTGTACGACACGACCATCGGCTGGCGCTTCGTCAACAAGCTGATGAAGGAGATGCACGGCGTGGACTCGATGCCGGAGACGGCCGAGAACGTCGCCGGCGACTACGGCATCGAGCGCGAGGCGCAGGACCGCATGGCGCTGGCCTCGCAGCAGAAGGCAGTCGCCGCCCAGGCCATGGGCTTCTTCGACGGCGAGATCGTGCCGGTCCGCATTCCGCAGAAGAAGGGCGAGCCACTGGTCGTCGCCAAGGACGAGCATCCGCGCGACACCAGCCTCGAGGCGCTGGCGAAGCTGAAGGGCGTGGTCCGCGCCGACGGCACGGTCACGGCCGGCAACGCCTCCGGCGTCAACGACGGCGCCTGCGCGCTGCTCCTCGCCAGCGAGCGCGCCGCCGGACGCCACGGGCTCGTGCCGCGGGCCCGCGTCGTCGGCATGGCGACGGCCGGGGTGCCGCCGCGGGTCATGGGCATCGGCCCGGCGCCGGCGACGCGCAGGGTCCTCGAGCTCACCGGCCTGGCGCTGGCGCAGATGGACGTGATCGAGCTGAACGAGGCCTTCGCGGCGCAGGGCATCGCCGTGCTGCGCGACCTCGGCATCGCCGACGACGACGCACGCGTCAACCCGAACGGCGGCGCGATCGCGCTCGGCCACCCGCTCGGGGCGAGCGGCGCGCGCCTGGTCACGACGGCGGTGAACCAGCTGCACCGGACCCAGGGCCGCTATGCGCTCTGCACCATGTGCATCGGCGTGGGCCAGGGCATCGCCATGATCGTCGAGCGCGTCTAGAAGCGTTGCCCGATCACGGGCATAGCGATTGCTCGAAAGGCCGGTCGCGACCCCGCGTCGCCCGCATCGGAGCAGACCCATGTCCCAGAGCAGCATCCTCGGCGGCCAGCGCGCGCCTCAGCAAGCCGACGGCCGCAGTGCCGACGTGCTGGGGCCGAGCGACACCTCGGACACCGGCAGCGACATCCAGGGCGCGACGCGGCTGAAGACCGACACCGCCGAGGGCGAGCTCGGCGGCACGACGCCGGTCGAGACCGACAGCGACAGCGACTCGATGGGCACCGGCGAGCGCGCCGAGGCGGTGCCGGAAGGGGCCCGCGACGGCGCCGACATCGCGCCCGACAAGATCGCCCGCTCGCAGGACGCGCTCGACGCCGCCGATGCCTCGATCGACCCCGACCTGATCGACGAGCTGGCGCTCGACGACAGCGACGACGCTGCCGGCGACGACGCCGACGACGGCGACGGCGACTGAGCCGCGGCCATCCCGCGCTGCCTGGCGCGGGCAGCCCAGGTTCGAAGCGGCGGGTCAGGCGTCGACCAGGCCGGCGCGCAGCGCCTTCGCCACGGCGTGGCCGCGCGACTGAGCCTGCAGCTTGGCGATGATCTGGGCGACGTGGAATTTCGCGGTGTGCGCCGAGATGCCGAGCGCGCCGCCGATCTCGCGGTTGCCGAGGCCGTGGCTCATCGCCACCAGCACCTCGCGCTCGCGCCGCGTCAGCGCACCGATCCCCGGCGGCATCGCGCGCCGCTCGCCGACCCGCTCGTAGCGCAGGGCCTCCGCGGCGTAGCGCGGCGGCGTCGCGACGAGGCCGGCGCGCGCCGCGGCGGCGGCGGCGGCGATGGCTTGCGGCGTGGCGTCGCGCGGCAGCACCGAGCAGCCGTCGATCAGCCATTCGCCGATGCGCTCGTCGTCGCCATCGACGAGGAGGACGAAGCGCGCGCCCTCGCCGGGGCCGATCTCGAGCTCGGTGTCCTCGCCCACCTCCACGACCGCGATGTCGGCGGCGGCGAAGCCGGCCTCGTGCAGCTCGCCGACGCTCGACGCGGCCAGCGCGAGCTCGAAGCCGGCGCTCGCGTCGAGGCCGGCGGCGAGGCCGGCACGGACGAGGGGCGACGAAACGGCGAGGGCGATCCGGATCATGACGTCTCCATTGTTGCCGTTCAGCACCAGCGCCGCTCGAGCGGCCACTCGCCGACCGTCGCCTGGAGGTCGAGCGGCTTGCCGCCGCGCAGCACGCCGAGCGTCACGCTCTCGCCGATGTGCGAGGCGAGCGCGTCGCGGAGCTCGCGCAGGTCGGCGGCGGCCTGCCCGGCGGCACGGAAGAGGATGTCGCCGACCATCAGGCCGGCCTTCTGCGCCGGGCCGCCGCCGACCAGCGAGGTGACGAGCAGCCCGGACGAGCCGGGCGGCGCCGATTCGGCCGCAATCGACGCCGCGGCCGACGCGGACTCCGACGACGCGGCGACGGGCTCGGCGGGCAGCGGCACCGACTGCGCGCCGATGCCGATCCAGGCCCGCGCGACGCGCCCGTGCGCGAGCAGGGCATCGACGACGCGGCTGACCGTCGACGCCGGCACGACGATGCCGTAGCTGCGCGACAGCGCCGCGGTGGCGATGCCGACGACGTCGCCTCGCGTGTCGGCGACCGGCGCGCCCGACAGGCCCTCGTAGACGCCGCCGTCCAGCCGGATCAGCCGGTCGACGTGGCCGCCGAGCCAGGTCTGCCACGCACCGCCGGCGCGGTTGACGATGCCCTGGCTCGCCACCGCGTCGCCTTCGCTGCTGCGGCCGACGGCGATCACCGTGTGGCCCGCCTTCAGCGTCGCCGCGTCGCCGAGGCCGGCCGGCGGGATCGCGTTCTCGTCGGCGGCACGGAACAAGGCGATGTCGGTCGACGAGTCGATGCCGACTAGGGCTGCGCCGACGCTCGTGCCGCCGGCGCCGACCAGCGTCACGGCCGCCGGCGTGCGCCTGAACGCATGCGCTGCCGTGACCACGAGGCCGGGACGCCAGGCCACGCCCGAGGCCAGCGCATCGCGGCGGCCGAGGACCGCGACCGTGCTGGCGCCGACGCGCTCGACGATGGCGGCGAGCGCCTCGGAGTGGGCGTGCAGGGAGGAGGCGGGGGTGGAGTTCATGAGCGGGTGTTCAGACCGAAGCCGGCATGCGAAAAGTACGCCGGCGCGGCGATCCGCGAACCCGCCGAACGGGCGGTCGCAGGCGAAGCTGGGGTGAGGGCCGCAGGTTTGCAAGGGCAGGCGCCGCGCGCCTCTCGCCAGCGATTGACACGCCGCCCGGACATGATCGAAGCTGGCATCGGTCCGCCGACTGCGGACTACGACGCGCTTGCTCAAGGAGTTTTCATGGCGAAGATCCTCGTTCACATCACCTGCGGACCCGAGCAGCCGACGCGGGCGGCACTCGGCTTCTTCGTCGCCCGCGCGGTCGTCGAGGAAGGGCACGCGGTCACCGTGTTCCTGGCCGGAGACGCCGTGCAGCTGCTGCGCGACGCCGTGCTCGACGGCCTGCAGGGCCTGGGCACCGGTTCGCTGCGCGAGCACCACGACAAGGTCGTGGCCGGCGGCGGCAGGTTCGTCGTCTCGGGCGCCTCGGCGAAGGCGCGCGGCCTCTCGGACGCCGATCTGGCCGGCAAGCACGTCGAGTTCGGCACGCCGAACCTGCTCGTGCGACTCGCCCTCGAGCACGACCGGGTGATCAACTACTGAGCCTCGGCCGAGGCTCGCGGCGCCGGCCGTGCGCTGCTAGTCGAAGTCGACCAGCTCGGCGCCTTCGCCGACCTGGTCGCCGGCGGCGAAGCGGAACGCCTTCACCGTGCCGGCGTGCGGAGCGCTGATGGTGTGCTCCATCTTCATCGCCTCGAGGACGAGGAGCGGCGCGCCCTTCTCGACCGCGGCGCCCGGCTTGGCCAGCAGCGCGATCACCTTGCCGGGCATCGGCGCGACGAGGCCCGTCCCTTCCTCCTCGTGCATCGCGCCGGCGCCGTCGAGCGGGTCGACGAGCGCGAGCACATGGTGGCGGCCGGCCTCGAAGACGTGCCGCTTCTCGCCGTCGGCCACCACCGCCGCAGCGACGCGCCGATCGCCGATCGTGCCGCTGATCTCGCCGTGCGTGGTGGCCCCGTCGACCCGTGCCGCGATGCGACCGCCACCTAGAGCGAGTTCCCACCGACTCGGCTCGGACAGCGCCCACGCCTCGACCTCGCGCACCGTGTCGCCGCTGCGCCAGGCGATCCGGCGCGGCGCACGGCCGTTGAGGCGCCAGCCGTCGAGCCGGCGCCACGGCGATGCCTCGTCGCCGGCGGCGCGTGCCGCCGTCTGCGCGAA
>JAESGR010000273.1_pt1 | contig 61682 bp, 52 predicted proteins | sample 9269771 | NCBI WGS metagenome assembly JAESGR01 (sample SAMN15739572, study PRJNA653492) | algae metagenome | isolation source: Chroococcus sp. CMT-3BRIN-NPC107 and co-occurring heterotrophs from well... | place: USA: Clark Mountains Wilderness, California | collected 2010-04-18 | reverse complement strand
TTCCTGGCAGAGCCTTCTAGTCGACGGAGACTAATAGCGCTCGATGCGCTGCGTCGTCTGGCATGGGCTGCGGGCGGCGTAAACCGATTGTGACATATCGCCGCCTGACCTAACGTAGATTTAACTTCAGTCTACCATACATACTTGTCATGTATCTTTGGTGACAGCCAATCCATATCAGGAATGAATGCCGCATTTTGGCTGAGCAGGAGCAGTTGTGACTGTTCTAGATTATCACTTGAGGAGGCATTGTATCAGATAGACGAAGATCTGCGGGTGGGGACGACGCGGCTGCCTCCCCAGGACGCTGGTTGGCCTCCCCATCCCCGTTCGGCCAATCGTGCCCTTGATAAGAGCCCGTTTGAGAATGTGCTCAGTGGCTGATACGGCGTAGGAGCAGGCTGCCCATGGCGACGTGGATGAAGGCTTCAGACACGTCGAGCCTGGCCTCATAGTCGCGCACCAGGCGGCGCCAGCGGATCATCCAGCCGAACGTTCTTTCCACCACCCACCGGCGCGGCAGGAGCTTGAAGCCGGGCTCCTGGTCGATCCGCCGGACGATCTCGACAACGAAGTTGAGAAAGGCCGCCTTGCTCATCAGCTTGCCGCGGTCATACGCGCTGTCAGCGAACAGGTGCTTGAGCCAGGGCCAGCGCTTGCGGATCGCGGCCAGGATCGTTTGAGCACCGGCGCTGTCCGAGACATCGGCACTGGTTAGGTTGACCATCAGCAGCCGGCCATCGGTGTCCACCGCGATGTGGCGCTTACGACCAAGGACCTTCTTGCCGGCGTCGAACCCTCTGGTTGTTCCGTGCGGCGCCTTCACCGACTGGCTGTCGAGGATGCCGCCGGATGGGCTGGCTTCTCGTCCAGACCTCTCCCGGTCCAGCATCAGCGCCACATCGTGGATGGTGCGGAACAGCAAGAGCCGCACAAAGCGGCGGAACCACCAGTAGACGGTCTGCCAGGGCCCGAAGTGGATCGGCAGCATCCGCCAGCCACCGCCGCTGCGCGCCATATAGCGGATCGCATTCAGCACCTCGCGCAGGTCCGTCGTCGGCTTGCGCCCGCGCCTGGACCCCTTGGGCAGCAGCGGCTGGATCTGCTGCCACTCCTCGTCGGTCAGATCGGTCGGGTAGCGCTTGGTCTTGCGGGCGATCTGGGCCATCCGGCCACGGCTTTCTCGGGTCCACATCCCGAGCTTCCACCACAGCCGTCCGCGCGCAGCAACCCATTCTCAAACGGGCTCTGAAACTGGAAGAAAAATGTTCTCTCTATCTGTCTTGTGGTTTGATATTAGGAGGTCCGCTGCAATAAAGCATGTGCCTCTAGCATTGCCGCAGATGACGAGAGTCATGATAACTGTCGCGACTTCGTATTGAAAATGAGTGGTTGCTTCATCAGCTCTTCACCGCGCCCGACGTCAGTCCCGCCACCATGTAGCGCTTGAACACATAGTAGATCACCGCCGGCGGGATCGCGTAGATCAGGCCGGTGGTCATCAGGAGCTCCCAGGGGGAGTCGTCGGCGGCCAGGAAGTTGCCGAGTGCCACGGGCAGGGTGACGTCCGTGTCGCGGGACAGGAGCAGGAAGGCGTAGAGATATTCGTTCCAGGCGAGGAGCAGCGCGTAGACGCCGACAGCGACCAGGCTTGGCGCCATGAGCGGCAGGTAGACCAGGCGGAAGAGCTGCATGGGCGTGGCGCCATCGACGACGGCGGCCTCGTCTAGCTCGCGGGGCAGCTTGTCGGAGGCCTGCTTGAGGACCCAGATCGCATAGGGCGAGGCCAGGGTCATCATCGCCAGGATCAGCGCCCACTGGCTGTTGAGCAGGCCGTAGATGCCCATGGTCCGGTACATTGGCACGGCCAGGAAGGCGGCCGGCACGAAATAGGTGAACAGGGCCAGGTTCATCACCGTGCCGCCATAGCGGGCCTTCAGCCGGCTGATCGAGAAGGCGGCGAAGGTCGAGACGAGCAGGGTCAGCGCACCCACCATCGCGGCGACGAAGAACGAGTTCCAGAACTGCTCCCAGAAGTTGCCGAGGAAGTGGTGCTGTTCCTTGAAGACGATGATGAAGTTGTTGAAGGTCGGATCGTCCGGCCAGAGCTTGCCGGACATGGCCTGGTCCTTGGGCGAGATCGCGAACAGGAGCAGGTGGTAGATCGGCAGGATCGTCCAAAGGAAGACCGGGATGGCGATCAGCAGGAGCTTGGCGTCGGTGGCCACGCCGCGCAGGAACCAGCCGGGGCGGCGACGGGAGGCGCTCATTTGGAGAACCTCTTCATCATGATGTAGACCAGCGGCAGGACCAGCGGCATGGCGCACACGACGGTTGCGAGCGACAGGTCGATCTGGTCGAGGCGCAGGTAGCGGATGCCGAGCGTGGCCAGCACATGGGTCAGGTCGGCCGGGCCGCCGCCGGTGAGCAGGTACACGCTGTTGAAGTCGCCGAGCGTCCAGATCATCGAGAGAATGGTGCAGGTGAAGTAGAGCGTCTGGAGCGACGGCCAGGTGACGTAGCGGAACTTGTGCCAGCCACTGGCGCCATCGACCGAGGCTGCCTCGTAGAGGTCATTGGAGATAGCGAGCCTGCCGGTCAGCATCATCAGCGTCCAGAACGGCAGCGACTTCCAGATATGGACGAGCATGGCCATGGTGAGGCCCAGCCATGGCTCGTTCAGCCAGTTCGGCCCGTCCTCGAAGGTCCAGCGGAACCAGAGCTGGTTGATCAGCCCCCATTCGGGATTGAGCATGAAGCGGACCGACAGGATGGTCGGGATCGCCGGGACCGCCCAGGGCAGGATGAACAGGACGGAGAGCCAGCGCACCCACCAGCGGTCGTGCAGGAAGAAGCCCGAGAGGAACAGGGCCAGCAGCATCTTCACGTTGATGGCGACGACCAGGAACACCAGCGTGTTGACGATGGCGCGCAGGAAGATCGGGTCGTCGAACAGGCGCACATAGCTGGACGGGTGCCGGGCCAGCCAGAAGCCGTAGAGGACGGGATAGAGGACGAAGGCCAGGAACACGAAGACATAAGGGAGCAACAGGATCAGCCCCCAGGTCTCCACGGCGGACCAGGGACGCCGGACCTTCGCTTGAGGTACGACGTGGTCCGTCCGGACGGCTGCTGCCGACATGGTTCGCCTCCGATCCCGTTGCACTCGTTGTATAGTTGAACCTACGCCTCCCGGCGCGTTCCGTCATGGCCGAGCGTGCCGGCCATGACGGTGCAGGGCCGACTTACGTGCCGGCGACTTCCTTGATGCGCGCGATCATCTCGTCGACCGCGTCCTCGACCGAGACGTTCTCGTTGACCACGCGGTTCATCGCCTTGGCCCAGACGTTCTCGTTGTTGAGCGTGGTGAACTTCCAGTTCTTGGTGAACTCGAAGGTGACCGTGCCCGCCTTGAACTGGTCGTAGACCGACTTGCGGTGCGGGTCCTCCTGCCAGAACGGGCTTTCCATGCCTTCCTTGGTGACCGGGAACCAGCGGCCGAGCGAGCCTTCGACATAGGGCTGCAGGTTCTCGGGCTGCATCAGGAACGCCAGGAATTCCTTGGCGCGTTCCTTGTTGCGCGACTGCTGGAAGATCACGCCGGTCTTCACCGCGGAGCGATAGACCATCGGCGAGCCGTCCGGCTTGTTCGGGAAGCCGCGGGTGCGGATCAGCTCGTAGTAGTTCTTCTTGGCGAGGTCGCGCTCGTCCTCGGTCAGCGCCGGGTTGGTCATGTCGTCATACCACTTGCCCGCGATCGAGATCGTGGCGTTGTGGGTGAGCATGGTCGTCTTGTTGTGGAAGGCGACGTTGTTGTCCGGGTCCTTCCAGGAGGTGGCCGACGGCGCGGTGCAGCCCTCGGTATAGGGCATGGTGTAGTCGGTGAGGGCACCCACCAGGCCTTCCTTCACGCTCGGATCGTCGACCAGCAGCTTGCCCTCGTCGTCGACCAGCTTGACGTTGTAGGCGTCCGCGAAGGTCAGGAAGGAGAAGAAGCTGTCGGTAGAATCCACGCCCATGGGCTGGCCGATGCCGAAGGCGCGCTGGCCGGTGGCGCTGCGATAGCCCTTCTGGGCATCGTTGCACCAGAAGTTCCAGAACCCTTCCCAGTCTTCCGGAACAGCGCTTTCTTCGAAGCCGGCTTCTTTGAGCATATCGATCCAGTATTCGATATGCATGGTCTGCCGCTTGAGCGGGAAGGAGTAGTAGGCCCGCTCCTTGGTGGTGTCGTTGTAGAGATAGGTGGTGGAGAGCGTATTCTCGTCGAAGTGGTCCTTCATCGGCTCGAGGACCCCGGTGAGATCCTCCAGCCGGTTCTCGAAGGCCCACTTGGCGCCGACCTGAAAGTCATAGGTGTCGGAATAGGCGATGTCCGGCGGGGTGCCGCTGTCCAGCGCCGCCACCGTCTTCGGGATCATGTCCTGTACGGCGTACTGGGACAATTCCACCGTGACGCCGGTCTTCTCCTCGAAGCCCTTGATCGCCTTGTAGAGCGCCTCGTCCTCGGAGCGATAGAAGCCCTTCACCCACCAGACCGTGAGCGTTTCCGCAGACCAGGCCGGCATGCTGGTAGCGCCGACCATGACGGCCACGCCGGCCAGCAACGCCTTCTTCAGCACCAGTCTTCTCATCTCGACGCCTCCCTTCTGATGCGCGACCAGGATCGTGCCTCGCCGCCAAACTGATATATCAGCCAGTCAGCCATAGCCGACATACCGACGCAATCCGAGAACATCCGTGAAACGGTTCAGGTACCCTCGGATTCTCAAATCCGCTGCCATGTTCCATAGGCTGGCTGCGGACCCATCGGGTCAAGCCTTCTTGCGGCGTGAGAGGAGCGCCGGGACCACCACGACCAGGACGGCCAGGGCCAGGATGACGAGCGTGAGCGGCCGGCTCAGCGCATCCACGAGGCTACCCTGCGAGATCGAGAGCGCCCGGCGCAACTGCTCCTCCGCCATTGGGCCAAGGATCAGGCCGATGATGCAGGGGGCCACGGGAATGTCGAAGCGGCGCATGATCCAGCCGACCAGGCCGAACAGCAGCAGCAGAACCAGGTCGGTCACGGAGCGGTTCAGGCTGTAGACGCCCAGCGTGCTGAACACGAGGATCCCGCCATAGAGGAAGTGCTGCGGGATGGTGAGGAGCCGGACCCACAGGCCCACCAGCGGCAGGTTGAGGACCAGCAGGGCCAGGTTGCCGATATAAAGGCTGGCGATCAGGCTCCAGACGAGGTCGGCGTTGGTCAGGAACAGGAGCGGTCCCGGCTGCAGGCCATATTCCTGGAAGGCGGCCAGCATGATGGCGGCGGTGGCCGAGGTCGGCAGGCCCAGGGTCAGGAGCGGCACCAGCACGCCGGCCACGGCGGCGTTGTTGGCCGCTTCCGGGCCGGCCACGCCCTCGATCGCACCGTGGCCGAACTCCTCCGGGCGGGAGCTGAGCTTCTTTTCCAGCGTGTAGGACACGAAGGTCGGGATCTCGGTGCCGCCGGCCGGGAGCGCGCCGAACGGAAAGCCGATGAAGGTGCCGCGCAGCCAGGGCTTCCAGGAGCGGCGCCACTCGTCCCGGGTCATCCAGAGCGAGCCACGGACCGCCTCGACTTCCTGGATGCGCATCGACGGCTGGGAGGCGACCCAGAGCGCTTCGCCCACCGCGAACAGGCCGACCGCCACCACCACGATCGAGATGCCGTCCAGCAGGGTGGGAAAGCCCATGGTGAAGCGCGACTGGCCGGTCAGGCTGTCGATGCCGACGACGCCGGCGGTGATGCCGAGAAACAGGGACCAGACGCCGCGTGCCGGCGACGTGCCGAGCATGGAGGAGACGGCCGCGAAGGCGAACACGGCGATCGCGAAATACTCGGCCGGGCCGAAGGCGATCGCCATGCGGGCGATCGCGGGGGCCAGGAAGGTCAGGAGCAGCGTGCCGACCGTGCCGGCCACGAACGAGCCGATGGCCGCCGTGGCCAGTGCCGCCGCGCCGCGTCCCGCCTTGGCCATCCGGTAGCCTTCCACCGCGGTCACGATCGAGCCGCTCTCGCCGGGCGTGTTGAGCAGGATGGAGGTGGTGGAGGAGCCGTACATGGCGCCGTAGTAGAGCCCGGCGAACATGATGAAGGCGCCGGTGGCGTCCAGATAGGCGGTGACGGGCAGGAGCAGCGCGATGGTCAGCGCCGGACCGATGCCCGGCAGGATGCCGACCGCCGTGCCCAGGATCGTGCCGAGCAGGCACCAGCCGATATTGGTCAGGGTGAGCGCCTGGGCGAAGCCATTCAGCAGCTGGTCCAAGGCACCCATCAGATCACTCCGCCCGGCAGCAAGGTGGGCAGGGCCAGGCCCAGCCCGTAGCCCAGTACCACCCGCGTCACGAGGGCTACCGCGAACGCGATCGCCAGGTTGAGCAGCCAGCGCTGGTCACGGAAGGCGAGGGTGACCGCGAAGAACAGGACGGTCGAGGCGATCACGAAGCCGGCCGTTTCCAGCAGCACCATGTGCGCCACGAGGCCGCCGATGATGGCGGCGAACGCCACCGGGTCCGAGCGCTCGCCGCTGCCGTGGACATGGCGGATCTGCCAGCCTTGCACGGCAAGCCAGAGCCCGCTGCCGATCAGGCCGGCGGCGGCAATGGCCGGGAACAGCCGCACGCCCACGCCCGCGTAGGACGCAGCACCAGGCAGATTGGCCGTGCCCACGGCCACGACCAGGCCCAGCACGAGCGTCGCCAGGCCGAGGGCCATGAAGCCCCGGCCACCGACGTGGACGTCGCTCTCCATCGGGATCGACCTTTCGCTACTTCACCAGGCCGATCGACTTCAAAATGGCCGTCACCCTCGTGTCTTCCTCGGCAAGGAAGGACGCAAACGCGTCGCCGGACAGATAGGCGTCCGACCAGCCCTTGCTCTTGAGCGTTTCCTGCCAGGTCTCGCTCTTGACCGTCTCGTCGACCAGCTGGACCAGCGCCTGCTTCTGCGCGTCGTCGATGCCGGGCGGTGCCATGATGGCGCGCCAGTTGACGAGGTCCAGGTCCACCCCGGCCTCCCGCAGCGTCGGCGCGTCCAGGCCCTCCAGGCGTTCAGGCGAGGAGATGGCGAGCGGCCGCAGCGTCCCGGCCTGGATCTGGCCGACCCACTCGCTCAGGCCGGAGATGCCGGCCGCGACATGGCCGCCCATGACGGCCGCCAGGGCCTCGCCGCCGCCGGAAAAGGGCACATAGTTGACCTGGGCCGGGTCGACACCCGCTCCCTGCGCGATCAGGCCGGCCAGGATATGGTCGGTGCCACCGGCCGAGCCGCCGCCCCAGGCGACCCCGCCCGGGTTCTCCTTGAGCGCCGCCAGCAGGTCGTCCAGCGTCTGGAACTCGGACGAGGCCGGCACCACGACCACTTCGTACTCGCCGGTAAGCCGCGCGATCGGCGTCACCTGATCGAGCTTGACCGGCGCATTGTTGGTCAGGATGGCGCCCAGCATGACCAGACCGCCCACGATCATCGAATCGCCCTGGCCGCGCTCGCGCTCGACGAACTGGGCAAGCCCGATCGTGCCGCCGGCACCGGGGATGTTCTCGACCGTCACGGCGCCGACCTTGCCGCCCTTCTGGATCGCCGACTGCAGGGCCCTGGCCGTCTGGTCCCAGCCGCCACCCGGGCCGGCCGGTGCTATCAGCGTGAGCGTGTCCATCTGCTGGGCACGGGCGGTGCCGACGAGACAGGTGGTCACCAGCATCAATGCTGCGAGCGTCGTCCGACGCATCATACGCACCGTCATCTTGGCGCCTCCCGAGGCCTAGTTGTTCACAACAGGCGTTGAACATGTTCGCCAGACGGAGGTCGTGCAAGTGGTGTCATCGCCGAAGGCCGCTACAGGCTAAGCCATGGCGAGCTTGAAGAATTTCTTGTCGCGGCCGGACGGGACAGTGGCAGCCATTTGTTGCGGTGCGGCAGAGGCGAGCCTAGGTTCCGCGCCGAATCGTCAGCCCCGACTTGTCGAATGGAAGAGGACGCTTCGCTGATGAAGCCGATCGATCGCCCGCAACGCCCCTTCTTCGGCTCCGGCCCGACCGCCAAGAGACCCGGCTGGTCACTGTCGGCGCTGGAAGGTGCCATGCTTGGTCGATCTCACCGGGATTCGGTCGCGAAGGCACGGATCAACGACGTGATCGTGCGGTCCCGCAAGCTGCTGGGCATCCCGGACGACTATCGCCTGGGGATCCTGCCAGCCTCCGATACCGGCGCCTTCGAGGCAGCCATGTGGTCGATGCTGGGTGCCCGCGGCACCGATCTGCTCGCGTGGGAGAGCTTCGGCAAGGAGTGGGTGACCGACGCCACCAAGCAGTTGAAGCTGAAGGACGTGCGCACGCATGGCGCCGACTATGGCGCGCTGCCCGACCTGGGCGCGGTCGATTTCGCCCGTGACGTGGTGTTCACCTGGAACGGCACGACCTCCGGCGTCCGCGTGCCCGACGGCACCTGGATCGCGGATGACCGCGAAGGGCTGACCTTGTGCGACGCCACCTCGGCGGTGTTCGCCATGGACCTGCCCTGGTCCAAGCTCGATGTCGCTACCTGGTCCTGGCAGAAGGTGCTGGGTGGCGAGGCGCAGCACGGCATGCTGGCCCTTTCGCCGCGGGCGGTGGCACGGCTGGAAAGCTACCAGCCGTCATGGCCGCTGCCGAAGATCTTCCGGCTGACCAAGGGCGGCAAGCTGATCGAGGGCATCTTCAAGGGCGAGACGATCAACACCCCCTCCATGCTCGCGGTCGAGGACGCGCTGGATGGGCTGACCTGGGCAGAACAGGTGGGCGGGCTGAAGGGCCTGATCGCGCGCTCGGAAGCCAATCTCGAAGCGATCGCCGGCTGGGTCGAGGAGACGGCCTGGGTTGACTTCCTGGCTGCCGATCCCGCGACCCGCTCCTGCACCTCGATCTGCCTGAAGATCGCCGATTTGACGGTGGCGTCGTTCACGGACGAGGACCAGCAGAAGTTCGTGAAGGACATGGCCTCGCTGCTGGCCAAGGAGAAGGTCGCCTTCGACATCGCCGGCTACCGCGATGCACCGCCCGGCCTGCGCATCTGGGGTGGTGCCACGGTGGATGTCGAGGACATGCGGGCACTGCTGCCCTGGCTGACCTGGGCCTTCACCGAGATCCGATCGCGCGTCGACGTCGACGCGTCCTGAGGGACCGTCCGTTCTTCCGTCCTCCTGTTTCTCTCGTGCCGGGAAAGGCTTTGGCATGCCCAAGGTTCTGATTGCCGACAAACTCAGCCCCGCCGCCATCGAGATCTTCCAGCGCCGCGGCGTGGAAGCGGATGTGAAGGTAGGCCTCTCCAAGGACGAACTCCTGGCCGTCATCGGCGAGTATGACGGCCTGGCCATCCGTTCCGCCACGAAGGTCACCGCCGAGGTGCTCAAGGCAGCACCCAACCTGAAGGTGGTCGGACGGGCCGGGATCGGCGTCGACAATGTCGATGTCGATGCGGCGACCGCGGCCGGCGTGGTCGTGATGAACACGCCGTTCGGCAACGCCACCACGACCGCCGAGCATGCCATCTCCCTGATGATGGCGCTGGCGCGCGACATCCCGGCGGCGGACCGATCCACCCGGGCCGGCAAGTGGGAGAAGTCTCGCTTCATGGGCGTGGAGCTTACCGGCAAGACGCTGGGCATCGTCGGCTGCGGCAATATCGGCTCGATCGTGGCCGACCGGGCGCGCGGCCTGCGGATGAAGGTGGTGGGCTTCGACCCGTTCCTGTCGGATGCGCGCGCGCAGGAGCTGGGCATCGAGAAGGTGACGCTGGAAGAGCTCTGCCAGCGCGCCGACGTCATCACCATGCACACGCCGCTGACCGAGCACACCCGCAACCTGTTTTCCCGCGAGCGCCTCCTGTCCTGCAGGAAGGGGGTGCGCATCGTGAACTGCGCCCGCGGCGGCCTGATCGACGAGCAGGCGCTGCACGACCTGATCGTGGATGGCCATGTCGCTGGCGCCGCGCTCGACGTGTTCGCGGTGGAGCCGGCCAAGGAAAGCCCGCTGTTCCGCCTGGAGCAGGTGGTGGTGACCCCGCATCTGGGTGCCAGCACCAGCGAGGCGCAGGAGAACGTGGCGCTGCAGATCGCGGAGCAGATCTCCGACTACCTGCTGGATGGCGCCATCATCAACGCGCTGAACATGCCGAGCGTGTCGGCGGAGGATGCGCCGAGGCTCAAGCCCTACATGACCCTGGCCGAGCAGCTGGGATCCTTTGCGGGCCAGCTCACGGAAACGGGGCTGTCCGGCGCTACCGTGACCTTCGCGGGCCAGGCTTCCACGCTCAACACCAAGCCGCTCACCCAGCTGATCCTCAAGGGCCTGCTGGCGCCGTTCGCCGCCTCGGTGAACATGGTCAACGCGCCGGCGATCGCGAAGTCGCGCGGCATCCAGCTCACCACCGTCAGCCACGAGCATGTGGACGGCTACCAGACGCTGATCACGCTGGAAGTGGTCACGGAGAAGGGGCCGCGGACGGTGTCCGGCACCCTGTTCCAGGGCGTGAAGCCGCGGCTGGTGGAGATCCGCGGCATCCCGATCGACGCCGAGCTGGCGGGCGACGTGCTCTATGTGCGCAATCACGACAAGCCCGGCTTCATCGGCGCGCTGGGCCAACTGCTCGGCGAGGCGCAGGTCAACATCGCGACCTTCCATCTCGGCCGCGACAAGCCGGGCGGGGATGCGATCGCCCTGGTCTCGATCGACCAGCCGGTGCCGGCCTTGGTGCTGGAGCGGATCCGGGCACTGCCGCACGTGATCCAGGCAAAGCAGCTCCGCTTCTGAGCGGAGTCGGCGGGTCAGGGCAGGGAGAAGACGATCGAGGTGGCCGTACCCTCGGCCCCGCTGGTCTGCGCGATACGGCCGCGGATCTGGCGGGCCAGGGCCTGGATCAGGCGGAGCCCGGAGCCCCTGGGCCTGGACGGATCCATCCCGATCCCGTTATCGGCCACCCGCAGCTGCACCTGCCGGTTTCCGGGCCCGCTGGTCAGGTCGATCCGGATGGCGCCGCCCTCCTGGCCGAAGGCGTGCTTGACGCTGTTGGTGACGAGCTCGTTGACGATCAGGCCCAAGGCGACGGCCTGCTCGATCGGCACGCTCAACTCGTCGGCCTGAACCTCGACGGTGACGGTTTCCAGCGGCTTCAGGATGCTGGTGGTGAGCGCCCTCAGGTAGGTCGGCAGGTTCACCGTCGCCCCCTCCTGCGAGGGTGCGAGCTGATCATGCGCCAGCGACATCGCCATGATGCCGTCCGCGACCTTGTCGAGGATGGCCCGGCTGTTGTCGCTCTGCAGCCGCATGGACTGGAAGGAGACCATCGAGAGGATGGTCTGGAAGTTGTTCTTCACCCGGTGCTGCATCTCGTGCAGCAGGATCTGGTGACGGCGCGCCTCCATCGCCGCGAGCGCGATGGCCTGCTCGTGTGCCAGGTCGACCTGCTCGCGGCGGATCGCCGATGCGATCATCGAAGCGACCGTGAGCATGAAGTCGAGCGTGTCGATGCTGAAGTCGCGCTGCACGCTGCTGTCGATTTCCAGCACGCCCCAGGCCGCGCCGTCGATCTGGATCGGCACGTTCAAGAGGGACTTGATGCCGTGCTCGACCAGAACGGGCGAGATCCGGAACTCTCCAGGTTCGTCCACATGGCTGATGGAGACCGGCTGGCCGGTCTGGAAGGCTCGGCCCGGCGGTGACGACAGGTCGGAGCTGAAAGTCACGTGGCCGACCATGCCGGGCCGCCAGCCGATCCCGGCCACGGCCAGCAGGTCGCCGAACTCCGGCCGGTAACGCATGATCTTCACGTGGTCGATCTCGACGCCAAGCGCGACCTGGTTCACGACGCTGTCCAGGAGGCTTTCGGAAGGGAGCTTCTGGGCGGTCAGATGGGCCAGCTCGACCAGTACCTGCTGGTGACGCCGCAGCTTGTCGAGATCGTTCGCTCGGGTCACCACCGTTCCTTCTACCGTCCTCCAGGAGGCGACTGTGCATCCAAACCCGCTGCGCGCTGGAAGGTTTCGCAGGCGGGCGACAGCCTCTAGGTTCCCCCAGAGGTGGCCGGCCGAAGGCGCTGCCGCGGCAAGGGGGGAACGGGCATGAACGACGACCGTGTGCTGGCGGAGGGCCTGCGCTTTCCGGAGGGACCGGTGGTGCTGCCGGACGGGTCGGTGGTGCTGGTGGAGATCGCCGCCAGCAAGATCACGAAGATTGCGACCGACGGCACCTGCGCGGACCTGGTGCGCGACTGCGCCGGCCCGAACGGCCTGGCAATGGGACTTGGCGGCCTGCTCTACCTCTGCAACAATGGTGGGTTTCTGTGGAAGGAGGATGACGGCATCCTCCACACCGCCGGGCAGGCGCCGGACTACGCAGGCGGCCGGATCGAGACGGTGGACCCGCGCACCGGTGAGTTGCGCCTGCTCTACGACCGTTGCGGCGAGCATCGCCTTTGCGGGCCCAACGACATCGTGTTCGACATGCCGGGCTGCGGCTGGGACCAGGGCTTCTGGTTCAGCGACCTCGGCAAGAGCCGGGCGCGCGACCGCGACCATGGCGGCGTCTACTGGGCGGCCCCGGACGGGAGCCGGATCATCGAGGCGGCTCATCCGGTGGCAGGCGGGGCGAACGGGATCGGGCTCTCCCCGGACGGGCGGACGCTCTATATAGCCGAGACCGAAACGGCACGGCTATGGGCCTGGGACGTGCTGGGGCCGGGCGAGCTGCGCAAGGACAAGTGGCCGAGCCCCCATGGCGGGCGCCTCCTCTGCACCTTGCCCGGCTATGCGCGCTTCGACAGCCTGGCGGTCACGGCGGCCGGCAATATCTGCGTGGCGACGCTGGTGACCGGCGAGATCACCACGATTGCGCCGGACGGCCGGATCCTGGATCGCCGCAAGTTCCCGGACCCGTGGGTGACCAATATCTGCTTCAGCGGCGAGGACATGCGGACCGCGCACGTCACCCTGTCCGGCACCGGCAAGCTGGTCGAGACGCGCTGGCCGGAGCCGGGGCTGAGGCTGGCCTACAACTGACGGGCGCGGGCTTCCTTGTTCGGGAACAGGAACTCGCGGCCGACCTTCACGCGATACTCGCCGTCATAGGAGATGATGTCGGCCGTGGCATAGGTCTCGGTCCACTGGTCGGGCAGATAGGAGCCGGTGCCGACCACGTCGATGGGTGCCCGCACCGAGGCCATCAGCTTGCATTTCTGCGGGCTGAAGCCCGAAGACGCGATGATCTTGACGCGGGGAAAGCCGGCATTGTCGAGGCTTTCCCGCACGTACCAGATCGCGGCGGCCGAGACGCCGGTGCCCGTCAGCCAGCGCAACTCCTGCTCGGTGCGATAGGTGCGGATGGCGTCCGGCACGTGCTTTTCCAGCACGGCATAGGACGAGGCGGTGTCCAGCCCCTCCACATAGCGCCCGCCATGCGTATCCAGCCGGATCGACAGGTCGCCGCCATGGGCGAGTTCCGGGAAGCGGTTGCATACGGCCAGGGCGTCGGTGATCTCCAGGCCGAAATAGTCGACCAGCACGGTCAGCGGCAGTTCCGGGTAGGTCTCGCGGAACATCTCGGCCGCGCGCAGCGTGCTGCCGGCATAGCCGATCAGGGCATGGGGCATGGTGCCCATGGCCTTGGCCTTGCCGAAGAAATGCGCGGTGGCTTCCACGGATGTCCCGGTGAAGCCGACCGCACCCGCCCGACGCTTGGCCTCGGCGGAGCCCACCGAGGCGGCATAGGACATCATCTCCGCCATCTCGGCACCCGCGCAGTGACGCGCGTCCATGGCAAGGAAGCCTACCCTGGGTAGGTCCGTGCACATGTTGTAGGCGTTGAAGGCGGCCACGCAGCAGGGACCCAGGCGCTGCAGGAGGATCGTCTCCAGGTCCACCAAGCCCGCCAGCGAGCCGGTCAGGTACATCATCGGCTCGCCGGCACCGACCCAGTCGCCTTCCTTGAAGCGCGGGTCGATCTGGATCCCGACGCCCCGGTCGGCGAGGACGCGGTTCAGCCAGTCCAGGGCCATGCGCGGGGCGAACAGCACCGGTCGCCGCATGAACACCGCATAGGTGACCTGGCAGTCCCCGAACCGCTCCACCACCGCCTTGGTGCGCAGGAAGTACTTGTCGGTATACCGGGCGACATTCCCGTTGCTGGGTCCGGACATGGTGTTCGCTGGCTCGCAAAGAGGAGGAAGATGGTGTCGTCCGGCAACTGCCCAGGTCAAGCCCGGGATCAGCTCGCCACGCGAAGCAGCTCGCGCTCCTCCTTCAACGCACTCGCCATCAGGAAGGCGAGCTCGAGGGCCTGCTGAGCGTTCAGGCGCGGATCGCAATAGGTGTGGTAGCGGTCGGACAGGCCGGCTTCGGTGATCGCCTGGGCGCCGCCCAGGCACTCGGTCACGTCCTGGCCCGTCATCTCCAGGTGCACGCCGCCGGCATGGGTCCCCTCCGCCTTGTGGATGGCGAAGAAGTTGCGGACCTCGGTCAGGATCCGGTCGAACGGCCGGGTCTTGTAGCCGGACGCGGCCTTGATCGTGTTGCCGTGCATGGGATCGCAGGCCCACACCACCTTGCGGCCCTCGCGCTGGATGGCGCGGATGAGCGGCGGCAGGTGCCGGTCGACCTTGTCGTGGCCCATGCGGGCGATCAGCGTGAGCCGGCCCGGCCGGTTCTCGGGGTTCAGGACATCGCACAGGCGCAGCAGGTCCTCGACCGAGGTCGTGGGGCCGCACTTCAGCCCGAGCGGGTTGGCGATGCCACGGCAGAACTCGATATGCGCGCCGTCCAGCTGGCGGGTGCGATCGCCGATCCAGACCAGATGGGCCGATGTGTCGTACCAGCGGCCGCTGGTGCTATCGACGCGGGTCATGGCCTGCTCGTAGCCGAGCAGCAGGGCTTCGTGGCTCGTATAGAAGCTGGTGCGCAGGATCTCGGGATTGTTGGTATCCGTGATCCCGCAGGCGCGCATGAAGGCCAGCGATTCGGTGATCCGGTTCGCCATGTCCTCGTACTGGGCGCCCTCGGGACTGTTGCCGACGAAGCCCAGGTTCCAGGCATGGACCCGGTCGAGCGAGGCATAGCCGCCCTGGGTGAAGGCGCGCAGCAGGTTGAGCGTGGCGGCCGCCTGCGAATAGGCCTGCAGCTGGCGCCTGGGATCGGGCACGCGCTGTTCACTCTCGAAGGACAGGCCGTTCACGATGTCGCCGCGATAGGCGGGCAGGGTGACGCCATCGACGGTCTCGTCAGGGGCCGACCGGGGCTTGGCAAACTGCCCGGCGATGCGGCCGAGCTTCACGACCGGCAGGCCGGAGCCGAAGGTCAGCACGACGGCCATCTGCAGGATCACGCGCAGCGTGTCGCGGATCTTGTCGGCGGTGAAATCAGCAAAGGCTTCCGCGCAGTCGCCGCCCTGGAGCAGGAATGCCTGGCCCTCGGCGACCTCGCCCAGCTTCTGGGTGAGTTCGCGGGCCTCGCCGGCGAAGACGAGGGGAGGATATCCCGCCAGCGTCGATTCCACTTCGGCCAGCACGCCCGAATCCGGATAGCTCGGCATCTGCTGGGCCGGCTTCGACCGCCAGCTGTCGGGCGTCCAGGTGGTGACCATGAAAATTCTCCTCGCCCCGTCGATCGCGTCAGTCCTGGACCGGCTGATACATGGTAACCAATTCTTCCGCCGCCGTCGGATGGACTGCAACCGTATCGTCGAAATCGGCCTTGGTTGCACCTGCCGTCATCGCGGCCGCGACCATCTGGATGATTTCCGGCGTGTCGGGCCCGACCAGATGACAGCCCAGGACCTTGTCGGTGTGTTTGTCCACGACGAGCTTCATGAAGGTGCGGTGGGCGTGCTGGCCCATCGTGGTGCGCATCGGCCGGAAATTGGCCTTGAAGATCAGGACGTCATGGCCTTCGGCGCGGGCCCGCACCTCGGTCATGCCGCAGGCGGCCGCCTCGGGCGACGAGAAGATCGCCGTCGCGATGGTGTCGTAGCGGACCCGCTGGATGCGATTGTTGAAGAAGCGCTCGGCGACGGCGCGGCCCTCGGCGATGGCGACCGGGGTCAGGTCGTGCTGGCCGCTGTCTAGCCCGTGTCCGGCATGGTCCGAGCAATCGCCGACCGCAAGCAGGCCCGGCACGTTGCTGGTATAGGTCTCGTCGACGAGGATGGCACCTTCATAGTCCATCTCGATGCCCAGCGCTTCCAGGCCGATGCCGCTCGTCCGGGGCTGGGGCCGCCGCCCGGTGGCATAAAGAACGAGGTCCGCCGTGACCGATCGCTCCAGCCCGTGCAGCACGAGGCCGTCCGCCGTCCGCTCGATCGAGGTGACCACGCTGCGCGGCATGATCTCCACGCCGGATTCCGCGATCTGCTGGTTCAGTTGGTGGCGCAGGTCCTCGTCGAACCCGCGCAGCGGCGCGTCGCCGCGCAGGATCAGCGTCGTCTTGGCCCCGAAGCCGTGGAAGACGCATCCAAGCTCGACGCCGATATAGCCGGCGCCGATCACCGCGACGCGCCCGGGCCGGTCGTAGACATCCTCCAGCACATGGTCGGAAGTGACGACATGCTCGATGCCCGGCAGGTCCGGCACATAAGGGGTGCCACCGGTCGCGATCATGACCCGGCGCGTGCGGAACCGCTCCTGGCCGGCCTCAACCACGAAATCCTCGCCGTCGCGGCCTGCGACCCGCGCCCGTGCCTTGACGACCCGCACCCCGGACCGATCGAGCAGGCCCTGATAGATGTCTTCGAGCCGCGCGATCTCGCGGTTGCGGGCCTCCAGGAAGAACCGGAAGTCGTGGCGGACCTCGCCGAACGACCAGCCCATGTCGCGGGCGACATCGAGCTCGTGCGGCACGCCGGCACCGTAATGCATGAGCTTCTTCGGCACGCAGCCGCGGATGACGCAGGTCCCGCCGAGACGGGAGTCCTCCGCGAGCGCGACCTTCGCTCCGTAGGAAGCGGCGCGGCGGGCGCAGGCGACACCGCCTGACCCGCCACCGATCACGAACAGGTCAAGCCGGTCTATCACGTCGGTCGCCTGGGGTCAGGGGGTCACGCCGATGCCACCCAGGCTGACATATTTCAGCTCCAGATAGTCGTCGACGCCGTACTTGCTGCCCTCGCGGCCGAGGCCGGACTGCTTCACGCCGCCGAACGGCGCTACCTCGGTCGCGATGACGCCGTCATTCACGCCGAGCAGGCCGACTTCGAGCGCCTCGGCGACACGGAACACGCGGCCGAGGTCGCGAGCGTAGAAGTAGCCGGCCAAGCCGTAGTCGCTGTCGTTGGCCATGGCGATCACTTCCTCTTCGGTTTCGAAGCGGAAGAGCGGGGCGACCGGGCCGAAGGTCTCCTCGCGGGCGATCTGCATGTCCATATTGCAGGCGGAGAGCACGGTCGGCTCGAAGAACAGGCCGCCCAGCTGGTGGCGCTCGCCGCCGGCCAGGATCGAGGCGCCCTTGGCCACGGCGTCCTTCACGTGCTCCTCGGCCTTTTCCAGCGCGGACGGCTCGATGAGCGGGCCCATCTGGGTGCCGTCCTCCATGCCGTTGCCGACCTTCAGCGCGCCTGCGGCCATCGCGAACTTCTTCGCGAACTCGTCATACACGCCGCTCTGCACGTAGATGCGGTTGGTGCACACGCAGGTCTGGCCGGCGTTGCGGAACTTGCAGGCGAGCGCACCCTGGACGGCCGAATCGATGTCGGCATCGTCGAACACGATGAACGGCGCGTGGCCGCCCAGCTCCATGCTGACCTTCTTCACCGTGTCGGCGCACTGCTTGAGCAGGATCTTGCCGACCTCGGTGGAGCCGGTGAAGGACAGCTTGCGCACCTTCTTGTTGGAGGTCAGCTCACCCGCGATGGCACGCGCACCGCCGGTGATGACGTTGAACACGCCTGGCGGGAAGCCGGCGCGCTCGGCGAGCTCGGCCAGGGCCAGGGCGGAGAAGGGGGTATAGGTGGCGGGCTTGATCACGACCGTGCAGCCGACCGCGAGGCCGGGTGCGGACTTGCGGGTGATCATCGCGTTCGGGAAGTTCCAGGGCGTGATCATGCCGCACACGCCGACCGGCTGCTTCATGACCAGGATCCGGCGGGACGCGATCGTCTGCGGGACGACGTCGCCATAGATGCGCTTGGCTTCCTCGGCGAACCATTCGAGGAAGGAGGCACCATAGGCGATCTCGCCACGGCTCTCGGTGAGCGACTTGCCCTGCTCGCGGGTCATGATGATGGCGAGGTCTTCCTGGTTCGCCATGAGCAGGTCGAACCACTTGCGCAGGATGATGCTGCGCTCCTTGCCGGTCTTCTGCTTCCAGGTCTTGAAGGCTTCGTCGGCGGCCTCGACGGCACGGCGGGTTTCCGCCTCGCCGAGATCAGGAATGGTGCCGAGCTGCTCGCCGGTGGCAGGGTCGGTGACCGGGATGGTCTTGCCGCTGTCGGCTCCGATCCACTTTCCGTTGACGTAGGCCTGTTCCTTGAAGAGCGACGGATCGCGCAACAGGTTACGGATGTCCTTGAGCGCAGTTGCCATCTCGTCTCGAGCTCCCAAAGCCGCCTGAAGCGTCATTCTATTGAGCGTCCCGCTCGCCGGGGCGCAGGAAAGGGTGCGCGTCGACCGGCGACGCGGCTTTCAGGATATAGGGACGACCCGTGCGCGGTAAAGGCGACGCGCGGGCGCTTTCTTGGTCAGTCGGCCTTGCGGATCTGATCGTAGACGAAGCCCGAGGTGGCCCCGGCCGCGGCGCCAAGGCCGACCGAGCCCAGCCAGTTGCCGCCGAACAGGCCGATCACGGCGCCGGAGGCGGCGCCCGCGGCAGCGCCGGCCGCTGTCGACTTGCCAGTCTGCCGGTCGACCGCACAGCCGGCGAGGCCGGTTGCCAGGATCGCGATCAGGGCCAGACGGTGCATCATGACTTCCCACACGGCCAGATGGACGAGGCGGCGCGCCAGAAACCGTCCACCGCGCTCTCGCTGCCCGTCTGCGGGTTGGCCTGGCCATAGGCTACGATCGCGCGGCGGATCTCGTCCAGGCTCGGGATCGGGTCGGCGCAGGCCCATTGCGGGATCCTCTTCGCCTGCACCAGGGTCAGATAGAGGCTGCCATTGCCGACCAGCCAGCCGCGGCAGAACTGCGCTGCCTGCTCGTCGGAAGAGGCGCATACCTTCACCACGTCGCTGAAGGTCCGCATCTGGTAGGTATCGAGGTCGACGGGCTGGGCCAGCGCTGCTGCGCCGGTCGCCATCCATATCGCTGCTGCAGCCGTCGTGATGCGCATGTCGGTTCGTCCCTGTCCGCCCGAGCGGGCCATATAGGGCGCAACCGTCTTCGGGTCGCCACGTTCCGGACGTGGCTACCTCCGGAAAGTGGCGACCCGTGGCCGGATCAGGCCAGCCCGCGGGCCACGAAGGTGGACAGGCGACGCCCGAACGCGGCGGGGTCGGGCAGGGGCTCGCCCTCGACGATCCGGGCCTGGTCCAAGAGCAGCTCGGCCAGCTCCGGGAAGTCGGGCGTGTCGTCCTTGGCGAGCGTCGCCATGCGGCGGACCAGGTCGTGGCGCGGGTTCAGCTCCAGGACCCGCTTGCCCAGGGCATCCAGCTGGTTGTGGCTCTTGAGGAAGCGCTCCAGCCGCATGTCCATGGCGTCGTCGCCGGCGACCAGGCAGACCGCACTCTGGCGCAGCCGCTTGCTCTCGCGCACGTCCGAGACCTGCTCGCCCAGGGCCGCCTTCAGCTTGGCGATCAGCCGGCCGAGATCGGTGCCGTCGGCGGCGGGTTCCTCGGGCTTCTCGGTCTCGTCCGCGTTCTTCTCGATGCCGGACAGGTCGACGTCACCCTTAGCGAGCGACTTGATCGACTTGCCCTGATAGGTCGTGACCTGCTCCAGCCAGAACGGGTCGACCTGGTCGTCGAGCAGCAGGACCTCGACCCCCTTGGCGCGGGCCTCCTCCAGCTGCGGACTGTTGCGCAGGGCCGCCTGGCTCTCGCCGGAGATGACGTAGATGGCATCCTGGCCGGGCTTCATCCGCCCGACATATTCTTCGAGCGACACCCAGGCTTCGGCGGAGTGGGTCGAGCGGAAGCGGGCGAGCTCCAGGAGACGCTCGCGGTTCTCGCCGTCCTCGTAGAGGCCTTCCTTCAGGACCGCGCCGAAGTCGGACCAGAACGCCAGGTACTTGTCCTGGGCTTCCTTCTCCTCGGCCTTGGCCTTGGTCTTCAGTTCGTCGAGGATCCGCTTGACGATGGTCTTGCGCATCTTCGGCACGACCGTGCTGACCTGGAGAGTCTCGCGGCTGACATTGAGCGGCAGGTCCTGGCTGTCGATCACGCCGGACACGAAGCGCAGATAGCGCGGCAGGAGGTTCTCAAGGTTGCTCGTGATGAACACGCGCTTGACGTAGAGCTTCACGCTGTGCGCGCGCTTGGGGTCGTAGAGGTCGAAGGGCTTCATCGACGGGGCGAACAGGAGCCCCGTGTATTCGAGCATGCCCTCGGCGGTGAAATGCACCCGGGCGAACGGCTCGTCGAAGGCGTGCGCGACGTGGTGGTAGAATTCCTTGTACTGCTCGTCGGTGATCTCCGACTTCGGCCGGGTCCAGAGTGCCGAGCCCTGGTTGATCTGCTCGGGGGCAGCAGGCTCCTCGTCTTCCTTCACCTCGGCCTTGATCACCTGCAGCTTGATCGGAAGGGCGACATGGTCGGAATGGGTGCGGACGATCCGCTTGAGCGTCCACTCGTTCAGGAAGTCCTTGGCGTCGTCCTTGAGGTGGAGCGTGATCGCGGTGCCGCGCTTGATGCCGTCCGACGGCGCTTCTTCCAGCACAAAGCCGCTGCGCCCGTCCGAGGCCCAGGCCCAGGTCGTGCTCTCGCCGGCACGACGCGACGTGACGACAGCCTTATCCGCGACCATGAAGACCGAGTAGAAGCCCACGCCAAACCGGCCGATCAGGTCGACGTCCTTCTTGGCGTCGCCGGTCAAGAGGGACGCGAACTTTGCGGTGCCTGAGCGGGCGATGGTGCCGAGGTTCTCGGCGAGCTCGTCCCGGGTCATGCCGATGCCGTTGTCGGCGATCGTCAGCAGGCCGTTCTTCGCATCTGCCAGGATGGTGATCTGCAGGTCCGGGTCGGTGCCCAGTAGTTCCGGGCGGCTCAGGCTCTCGTAGCGGAGCTTGTCGCAAGCATCCGACGCGTTGGAGATCAATTCCCGCAGGAAGATCTCGCGATCCTTGTAGAGTGAGTTGATCACGAGATCGAGAACACGGCCGACATCGGCCTCGAACGGCTGCATCGTCTCGCTCATCGCCTTGCAGTTCAGAAGGTTGCGCCAAGTGTCGAGCCATCTGGGAATTGGCCGGGGCGTCCGCAAGGCGCGAGCGGGCACATGGGCGCAGGCATGCGCCCGCCCGTAGCCTTTTCACCGATTGCCGCCAGGGCCTGGCCGTTGAGGTCCAGGCTGATCGAGGCGTGGCCGGCGCGGGTCCGGGTGGCGGCGTGGTCCGGATGGATGCCGATCGAGAGGCGCTGCAGCCCGGCAGCGGCCCACGCTTCCTCGTTCTCGGCCGAGATGGTCGGCGCGATGCCGTCATAGCGGATCTCGATGTCCCGCCCGTTCTCGCGGTGGGTGGCCACGAGCGACATCGCCTTGCGCAGGTAATGGCCTTCCTTGAGCAGGCACAGGGCCTGCGCCAAGCCGGCGTGCGTGCGAGCGATCAGTGCCGGGCGGAGCTGACACGCGGTCGCGTTCGCGTTCAGCATCTGGGCCAGATTGGCCAGGGCCTGTCGGAGACACGCCAGTTGATCGTCTCCGCTCTGGGCGACCAGATGCTGGTAGGAGGGCAGGTGGTCGATCATGATTGCGTCGACGTCGTAACGGAGTGGGACGACGAGTGCTGCGGCGGCGGTGGCCGGCGTCATCCCGCAGAGTGGGGCAGATCGGCCGCGTAGCGAGCCGTCAAGTGGATGAGTTCGCCTACGATCACCGCGACGAGCAGCCCGAAGATCCAGCGCTTGGCCGAGGGCGACACCGAGACCCGAGCGCCGATCAGCCCCCCGGCCATGCTGCCAAGGCCCATGGCGAGACCCAGCGTCCAGTCGATGCTCCCGTGGCTGGCGAAGACCAGCATGGCGGCGAAGGTGGTCGGCACGAGCAGCACGTTCTTGACCGCGTTGGCCTGGACCAGGGGCAGCCGGACCGCGAACACCAGGGCCAACAGGAGGTAGGTGGCGCCGTCCAGGACGATGAAGCCGAGCCAAAGACCGACCAGCACGAACAACGCCGCTTCGCGCAGCCCGAAGCGTGGCTCGCCGGTGACGGCAGCGTTGATGATGTCGCGCAGCCTGGTGAGCAGGAGGATCAGTGCCACCAGGACGGCGAAGGTGATGGCCAGACGCAGATCGTGGGCCGGCATGGCCTCGGCCAGCATCGCGCCCGCCACGGCCCCGGCGGTCACCGGCAGGGTGATTCGCATCGCGAGGCGCCAGGGGATCACGCGGCGCCTTGCCAGGTCGGCGCTGGCGGTGATGCCGGCCAGCAGCACCGGGATACGGTTGGTGGCGTTCGCGCTGATCGGGTCGAGGCCCAGGGCCAGCAGGATCGGCAGGGACACGGCCGATCCGGACGATGCCACCGTGTTCAGGAAGCCGCAGGCCAGTCCCGCGACCACCGCGACGAGAAGGGCCTGCGGATCGTATGCCATGCGTGTTCTGGTCGGGCCTCCGCGGGTCCTGCTCCCGCAGCCCGGCCATCCCACCGTATCAGCGGTGCTGTATCGTTCAAGCGGAGGCTCACGCAGGCTTCGGCGCCGGGACCAGCCGCATGCAGGCGACGGGCTGATCGAAGCCGCGAAGCCGGACCGCCGCGAACTCCGTCGTCAGCGGTGCTGCCAGCTCGCGGATGGTCGGATCCTGTGCCATCGCCGCCGACATCATGATCTCGCCAGGGCCAGCCACGGACTGCAGCCGGGCGGCGAGGTTGGCGGTCGAGCCGAAATAATCCAGGCGCTCGTTCAGGGTCACCGCGATCGACGGACCGGCATGCACCCCGATCTTGAGCGAGAGGGGCGGCAGGCCCTCCGGGTTCAGCTCCGGTGTCCGGGTCTGGATGGCGAGCGCCGCCCGCACGGCGTCGAGCGGGTCCGCGAAAGCCGCCATAATCGCGTCGCCGATCGTCTTGACCACCGCGCCGTCATGGTCGCGGATGATGGCGCCCAGCCAGGCAAAATGGGTGCGTACCCGGCCGAACGCCGCAGCCTCGCCGATGCGCTGGTAGAGCGCGGTAGAGCCGGCGAGGTCGCTGAACAGCACGGCCACGCGGGCAATGCCGACCTCGTCGCCCGGCCGCAGCACCTGGTCGGAGAAGAGGTCCCTGAACGCCTGGTTGGCGGCGACCCGGTCGGCCGTGAGCGTGTCGCGCAGCCAGTTGCGATCTTCCAGCACGGCGGTGAGCGGACGCTCCGTCCCGTTGACGAGGTCCAGCCGACCGGGTGCCGCAGGGGGCCCGAACGCCACCATGCCATCCGCCAGCTCGATGGCCGGCAGCGGCCCGCCTTCATGCTCGAGGGTCCGCTCGGGTCCCGGTTCCAGGGTACGGGCGCGATAGGTGGCGGGCGGCAGGTCCAGGTCCAAGGAGCGATGCTCGCCCGGTGCCAGCGTGATGTGGGCGATGATGTGCGGCGTGCTGACCGGGCCCAGCAGGCAGAACTCCCCACCCTGCAGCGCGCGGAGTCCGGCGGCCGGATGGAAGGTGACCTCGACGTTGCGGCTGAAGTCGCGGTCGTAGCGGATGGCGCAGGTGTCGCAATGGGCCTCGGTCGCCAGCTGGTCGAGCGTCGCCGACTGCTGCTTGGCGCCGCGGCAGCGCGGGCAGAGCAGGTCCCAGGACAGATCGAGCAGGCCGCGCCTGGCGGCGTCCAGGCAGGCGGCGATCGTCGCGCGCGGTTGCAGGCCGTGCAGGCGTGCCAGCTGGAGCGGGCGGATGCGGCGCACATCGTTCTCGCCGCCGCTGCGAACGAGGCGGACGATCTCGTCGACGATCGGCAAAGGGTGGCCGGCCGCCAGCAGCTCCGCGCGCAGCCGGTCGATCTGAGCATGCGTGCGAGGCGGCAGCTTGGGCGGCGGGTAGTCGTAGGGGGCCAGGCTCCTTTCCCGCACGAACTCCTCCACCCGCTCGCACATGCGGATGAAGTGCTTCTCCTGGCGCTGCAGGAAGCCGGCGGCGAGCAGCAGGCGACCGCCCACGCCGCGGGGCTCGACCTCGTAGCGATAGCGGGCGATGCAACCATCGCCGTCGTCGTCCAGTTGCAGTGTCACGCGGAGACGGGAGAGCGGGCCATTGTCGATCAGCCGGTCGTGCTCGTACCACCGTTCCTTGATCCAGTTGGCCGGAAGGTCGGTCCACTGCAGGTTCAAGGGGCCAATCCTGGCCTGGCCACGAAAGATCCGGCTCCCGTCGGCAGCCGTGGCATTGGTGATCGGATGGGCCGGCAGGCCTGACGCCTCGTTGAAGCGGGCGGTGTCCGCAAGCGCCGTCCAGACCCTGGAGCGGGGGCCGGCGAAGCGGTGCTGAAAGCGATGCTCGACGGTCATGGCCCCGTCATCCCCTCGTGCACATTTGGCACCGGGTCCTCTTGCATTGTGTCGACGAGAGGGGAATCTTGATCTCCATGAGCTCGATGCGCCCCTCCGATTCGCGCATCCTGGCGGTCCTCGGGCCGACCAATACCGGCAAGACGCACTTCGCGATCGAGCGCATCCTGGCGCACCGCTCCGGCATGATCGGCCTCCCCCTGCGGCTCCTCGCCCGCGAGATCTACGATCGTATCGTGAAGGCACGCGGTCCAGAAGCGGTGCAGCTGGTCACGGGCGAGGAAAAGATCGGCAGCGACAAGGCGGCCTATGTGGTCGCCACCGTCGAGGCGATGCCGATGGACCGGCCGGTAGGATGCCTTGCCGTCGACGAGATCCAGCTGTGCGCAGACTGGGAACGCGGCCACGTGTTCACCGACCGGCTGCTCAACGCGCGCGGGCTGCACGAGACGATCTTCTTGGGCTCGGACACGATGAAGCCGATCATCAAGCGGCTCATTCCCGATGCCGTGCTGATCGCAAGGCCGCGCCTGTCGACCCTGACCTATGCCGGCGAAAGCAAGCTGCACCGGCTGCCCCGGCGCTCGGCCGTGGTCGCGTTCACGGCGGCCGACGTCTATGCGCTGGGCGAGGTGATCCGGCGCCAGCGCGGCGGTGCCGCGATCGTGATGGGCTCGCTCAGCCCGCGGACCCGCAACGCTCAGGTCGCGATGTACCAGGCCGGCGAGGTCGACTACCTCGTCGCCACCGATGCGATCGGCATGGGGCTGAACATGGACCTGACCCATGTGGCCTTCGCCGCGCTGCAGAAGTTCGACGGGCGGGAGCGGCGGCAGCTCACGGTCACCGAGGTGGCGCAGATCGCCGGCCGCGCCGGGCGGCACATGGCCGACGGCACGTTCGGGACCACCAACGGCGTGGGCGAACTGGACGAGCGGATCGTCGAGGCGGTCGAGAGCCACAGCTTTCCGCCGCTCAAGCATATCCGCTGGCGCAATTCCGATCTGGACTTCCGCTCGCTGCAGGGCCTGATCCGGTCCCTGGATGCGGAGCCGGCCGATCCCGCCACGCGCGGCGCCCTGCTCAAGGTGCGCGACGCCCTGGACGACCGCTCCCTGCACATGCTGGCCGCGCGCGAGGAGATCCGCGGGATCGCCGACCGGCAGGACCGGGTCCGCCTGCTGTGGAGCGTCTGCCAGACGCCGGACTTCTCCAAGACGCTGGCCGACAGCCACCTCCATCTGCTGAGCACGATCTACCGCCATCTCACCGGGCCCGAGGGCGTCATCCCCGGCGACTGGGTCGCGCGGACGATCGACCATATCGACCGGATGGACGGCGACATCGACACGCTGATGGGCCGGCTCGCCCATATCCGGACCTGGACCTACCTGTCGCACCGCTCCGACTGGTTCACCGATTCCACCCACTGGCAGGAACGGGCCCGCGCGGTCGAGGACCGGCTGTCGGACGCGCTGCACGAGCGGCTGATGCAGCGCTTCGTCGACAAGCGGACCACGGCCCTGCTCCGGTCGTTGCGCGAGCATGACGACCTGCCGGCGACGGTGGAGCCCGACGGGTCGCTCGCCGTCGATGGCCACCATGTGGGTGTGATCGACGGCTTGGACTTCACGCCGATCGCCGGTGAGGCGGACCTGGCGCGCAAGGCGCTGAGCGCCGCAGCACGGCGTGCCCTGCGCCCGGCCCTGGAGCGCCGGGTCGCCGAGATGCTGGCCGCACCTGTCGAGGATGTCCGCTTCGAGAGCGACGGCACGGTGCGCTGGCGGGGCTCGGTGGTGGGAACGTTGCTGCCAGGCGGCTCGCCGTTGCGGCCATCGGTGCGGCCCAAGGTCAGCGAGGAACTGCGTGGCGACCTGCGCGAGCGGGTCACGGCAGAGCTGGGCCAGCGGCTGGAGGCGTTCATCGCCCATGGCCTGGGCAAGCTGAACCGCCTGGCCTCGGCCAGCAACGATCCGGCGCTGAGCGGCGCCGTGCGCGGCGTGGCCTATGCGCTGGTGGAAGGCATGGGCGCCATCCGGCTGGACAAGGTCGAGAGCCTGTCCGGCCCCCTGAACGAGACCGACCGCAAGGCGCTGGCCAGGCTGGGGGTCCGGCTCGGGGTGGAATGGCTCTACCTGCCGGACCTGATGCGGCCGAGGGCGCGCCTCGTGATCGCGACCCTGGCCAAGGTCTGGACCGGCCGGCCATGTCCCTTGCCGCCGGAGGGCGCCACCACCTGGCGCGATCTGCCGGAGCTTTCCGGGCAGACTCTGGCGGCGCTTGGCTTTGCGCGCTTCGGCGATCTCGGCCTGCGGCTGGACGTGACCGAGCGGCTGGCGGCGCAGTTGCGGGCGCGCGGCCGGGAGAGCCGGCTGTTCGACCTGCCGGGCGACCTGGCGGCGGCGGCGGGGCTGAAGCTCGAGGAACTGATCACGGTGGCAGCTGGACTGGGCTTCGCCTGCGTCGTCGAAGGGGAAGCGCGGCGCCTCGTGCGCATGCGCAAGCGCCGGCGGCCGGACCCGGTCGAGCGCAAGCGGGCGGCGCAGGCCGGTCGTGCCGATTCGCCATTTGCCGTGCTGCGCACGCTCGTAGCCGGAAGCAGTTGAGCATCAGGAGAGCCGGCTGGAGCCCGGCGAAGAGGAGGCAGCTTGCAGGACGAAGCGCTCAGGTTGGACACGTGGCTCTGGCACACGCGGTTCTGCAAGAGCCGCTCCGATGCCCAGAAACTGGTCGAAGGGGGCTGGGTACGCGTGGATGAACGCGTGGTCACCAAGTCCCACCTGCAGGTCCGCACCGGCATGGTGCTGACCCTTCCCCAGGGACGGGACATCAAGGTCGTCCGGGTTCTGGCGATGCCCAGGCGGCGCGGGCCGTTCAGCGAGGCCAGGGAACACTATCAGGAGCTGCCGCTGGCCTGACCGGCCGGCGGGTCAGGCGTTCGGCGCCATCTTTGGCGGGCGCGCGCCGAAGATGGCAGAGCCGACGCGGACCTGGGTCGCGCCGAAGCGGATGGCCGTCTCGTAGTCGGCGCTCATCCCGATCGAGAGTTCGCGGATGCCGTGGCGCCTGGCGAACTTCGCAAGCAGCGCCGCATGCGGAGCGATGTCGTCGCCGTCCGGCGGGATCGCCATCAGCCCCTCGATCTCCAGCGCCAGCTGGCCCCGGCAGAGGTCGAGGAAGCTTTCGAGGCCATCCGGCAGGATGCCGGCCTTCTGTGCCTCCTCGCCCGTGTTCACCTGGACGTAGAGACGGGGAAGCCGGCCCTGCCGGTCACGCTCCTTGACCAGCGAGCGGGCGAGCTTCTCGCGGTCGAGCGTCTGGATGACGTCGAACAAGGCCACGGCCTCGGCGGTCTTGTTGGTCTGCAGGGGCCCGATCAGGTGCAGCTCGATGCCCTCGAACCGTTCGCGGAGTGCCGGCCAGCGATTCTTGGCTTCCTGCACATAGTTCTCGCCGAACGCCCGCTGCCCTTCCTGCAGGGCGGCCTCGATCCGTTCGGCCGGCTGCAGCTTGCTCACCGCGATGAGGCGGACCGATGCGGGATCGCGACCGGCACCGGTTGCTGCCGCCTCGATTCGTGCGCGGACCTCTGCCAGTGCCGCCGCCACTTCCTGTCGAGCGTCCATGAGATCCCTGTGGTGCCGGAGGTACGGCACGCCTCGGTGCCGGCCGGCAGGATTTCGCGATCCCGGCGGCAATGCAACGACCTTCACGCCATCGCCACCCGAAGCCCTGCACCCGGAAAAGTGCAGCATCTGAACGGTCATGTCGCTTTTCCTTCGCACGCCACGACATCTGGCAAACACTGGCGGTCCCCTGGCACTTTTCCGGGCGATCTCGAAGAAGAAGACAAGAACCGAAGCCAGCAGGCAGCGCGGCATGACCTAGACCGGCAGGCCAGACATCGGGCCGTCGCAACATAACGTCGACAGGCGAGAGAATAGCCCCATCGGGGCATTGCTGTCGCAGAGGCAATGGAGATCAGGGGAAATGCCGAGACCCTGTGTAGAACGGTTGGAACAGAGCCGGTGACACCGGGTGATTTGTAGGAACTTCTCTTCAGCCCGATGCTCGTCTTATCAACTGTGTCGCGAGCCGGAAAAGCATGTTGCACTAATGTCGCAGGGCGGAGCCTACCCCCGGCCGAGGCAGCGAAACGAGTTGAGACGTGCGGGTGCCGTGGGCAACTACTCCCTCGGCGACTGGGCCGTGAAGGTCAACCCGTTGGCGGGGGGGACCTAGGTCGGACCTCCGGTCCGGTTCAAAGGTCGCGCTAGTTCGAGAAGGAAGGATAGAGATGAGGATCAAGACCCTCCTGTTGGCCGGCGTGGCCTCAGGCGTTGTCGCGGCAGCAGGCGCCGCCAGCGCGGCCGAGGTCACTCCCGGTGGCGCCCTCGACATCAAGCTTTCGGGTCAGTTCCGTACCGGTGTGGTGTTCGGCGAGAACGACTCCATCAGCGGCCGTGATCCCGGCTACGGCTTCTACACGAATAACCGGTTTTTCATCGACGTCCGCGGCAAGGACGACGGCAGCCTGATGGAGTATGGCGGACGGGTCCGTCTGCGCCTCGACAATGGCCGTGGTAACTTCACGAGCCGGACTCAGCAGATCATCGTAGGCAACGAGCCGATCACGGTTGCCACGGGTGAGACTAGCAGCGGCCCGATCATCGACCGTAGTTGGCTGTTCGTGCGTGGTGGCTGGGGTGAAATCCGCTTCGGTAACGAAGTTGGCCCCGGCGACGAAATGAAGGTCTTCTCTAGCACCGTTGCTGCCGGTACCGGCGGTGTCGACGGTGACTTCAACCCCGCCTTCAATGACTCGCCGTTCACCTACACCGTTCCGCTGAGCGGTGCCGCGACCAAGATCGTGTACTACACCCCGACGCTCGCCGGCTTCCAGGCTGGCGTGTCGTTCGCGCCGGACGATGACGCTGGCGGCCTGATCAGCCAGATCGACGACACTGGCGGTGGTCGTCAGCACGTCGAAGGCGGCATCTCGTACAAGGGCGGCTTCTCGGGTGTCGACCTCCTGGCCTCGGTCACGGCGTCGACGGCCAAGCGGGTCGAAGGCACGAACGACGACGCCGACATCAACGGTATCATGGGCGGCATCAGCGTCGGCTTCGGCGGCTTCAACGTCGCTGGCGCGTACGGCACCAACGGCGGCGACGTCGAGGATGTCGACTACTGGAACGTGGGCATCGGCGGCGCCTTCGGCCCGGCCAAGCTTTCGCTCGAGTACGCCACGGCCGAGGGCGCCGACCAGGAACCGACCGCCATTGTCGCTTCCGCGACCATGGGTCTGATGCCTGGCCTGTCGCTCCTGGCCGATGTCGGCCTGTACGACTCCGACGCCGAGGACTCCGACGAGAGCTTCGCCGGCCTGGTGGCGATCGACATCCAGTTCTGATCGTCGCCCTTCAGGGCACGCTCTTCTGGGAATGCTGCGGCGGGGTATCACCCCGCCGCAGTTTTTTGTTTCTTGCTCGCTTTGTGCGCACGCGCCTGTCAAACTGCGGGCGTGGACGGATGCCGACCTGCTGCTCGGAGTGTGGGATGTTTCGCCTGGTACTGGCAGGCCTTCTGGGATTGATCGGGATGACGCAGTCGGCGACGGCGGCGGATCTCGTGCCTGGAGGTTATGTCGGTGGCGCCAGCGAGACGGCGGTCGAAGGCAATCGGCCTGGCACGATCAGCTTCGGCTTCACCCCGCGCGGCAGCTCCACGGACCGCCTCAGATTCGACTTGTCGGCGGCACCGCTTGAAGCGGCCTCGCAGCCTCGGGTGCTGAATTCGGCGTCTGCCGGAGAGGCTGACGATTTCGTCCTGGGCGGCGCGCTGGTCTGGAACGACTGGACCTTCAACAGCACCGTGCTGCAGCTGGGCGAAGGACAGTTCCAGACGGAGATCCTGGGCGCCGGGGTGGCGTATGGCGGGGTAAGTGCGCGTCTCGCCCTGGCAGAGACGCAGACACCGGTCGGCGAGACCCGCTCCTCGATGCTCCTGAGCACCGACCTGGCCGCATGGTCCTGGCTCACCCTCGAGGGTGACCTCGCGCTGACGGGCAGCAGCACCGACCTGCCAGAAGGCGACGCCGCCGGCCGGCTCGGCATCAGGTTGAGCTTCTGACACAACGGCCGGATGGCGACCCGCCAGGGCGCCCGTGCCGACAGGGTGAACGCAGGCTGGTGATTCCCATGCGCGATGCTATGGTCCGCGCCGACAGATGGGTCAGTCGCGGCCCACGGACTCTACGGCGGACTCGGGCTCGCAACGTGCGTACATCATGGCCGATCTTCCTTCTTCTTGCTGCTCTGGCAGGTTGCACTGACGTCGAGACACAGCCGCCGGAGGACAGGGGGGGCTGGACCAGCCAGGAAGCGCGCCGGCGCGAAGAAACCGGAACGTTCTTTGGCGACGACACGCTCACCCTCTACGGTTCGCGCTCGCGCGAAGCGAAGGCCCGGCAGGAGGATGCCGGCGGCGTTGGCGTCAACAGCTATCTCTGGCGCGCATCGCTCGACACGATCGACTTCATGCCGGTCGCGAATGCCGACCCGTTCGGCGGACTGATCACGACGGACTGGTACCAGCCGACCGACGCTCCGGGCGAACGTTTCAAGGTCCAGGTCCTGGTACGGGACAAGACGCTGCGGGCCGATGGCGTGAAGGTGTCGATCTGGCGCCAGGCGCGGTCCGAAAGCGGCGAGTGGCTGGATGCCTCGGTTGATCCCGGCACGGCCGTGGAGCTCGAGAACCGCATCCTGACGCGTGCCCGGCAGCTCCGGATCGCCGCCAGCGGCGGCGCCTGAGGCGCCTCGTCCATCACCTCGTTTCTTCGACCGGACAAGAATCCGCCATGTCGCGATACGCGTTGCGCGCCGCTGAGCAGAAGTGGCAGCAGACCTGGGAAGACCGGCGCCTGTTCGAGGCGAAGGTCGACCGGACCAAGCCCAAGTTCTTCGCGATGGAGATGTTCCCCTATCCGTCGGGGCGCATCCATATGGGCCATGTGCGCAACTACACGCTGGGCGACCTGGTGGCGCGCTACAAGCGGGCGCGCGGCTTCAACGTGCTGCACCCGATGGGCTGGGACGCGTTCGGGCTGCCGGCCGAGGGGGCTGCGATCAAGCGCGGCATCCATCCGGCGACGTGGACCTATGCCAACATCGCGGAGATGCGGGCGCAGCTGAAGACGATGGGCCTGTCGCTGGACTGGTCCCGCGAGATCGCGACCTGCTCGCCCGACTACTACAAGCACGAGCAGGCCATGTTCCTCGACTTCCTCGAGGCGGGCCTGGTCTATCGCAAGGAAAGCTGGGTCAACTGGGACCCGGTCGACCACACCGTGCTGGCCAACGAGCAGGTGATCGACGGCAAGGGCTGGCGCTCGGGCGCGCCCGTCGAGCGCCGCAAGCTGAATCAGTGGTTCTTCAAGATCACCGAATATGCCGACGACCTGCTCAAGAGCCTGGAAAAGCTCGACCGCTGGCCGGAAAAGGTCCGGCTGATGCAGCAGAACTGGATCGGGCGCTCCGAAGGGGCGAGGGTCCAGTTCACGGTGGAGGGCAGGAACGAGAAGCTGGTCGTCTACACGACGCGGCCGGACACGCTGTTCGGCGCCTCGTTCCTGGCGATCGCGCCCGACCATCCGCTCGCGGACGAACTCGCCTGGACGAATCCGAGCCTCCAGGCCTTTGCCGAAGAGTGCAAGCTGCTCGGCACATCCGAAGAGGCGCTGGAGAAGGCCGACAAGAAGGGCTTCGACATCGGCCTGCGCGCACGCCACCCGTTCCTGCCGGACGTGCTCTTGCCGGTCTATGTCGCCAATTTCGTGCTGATGGACTACGGCACCGGCGCCATCTTCGGCTGCCCGGCCCATGACCAGCGCGACCTGGAGTTCGCCCGCAAGTACGGTCGGCCGGTCATCCCCGTGGTGCTGCCGGAGGGAGCGGATCCGGCCAGCTTCGCGGTCGGCGACGAGGCCTATACCGGCGACGGGACGATCTACCACTCCGACTTCCTGGACGGGCTGGACGTCCCGACGGCGAAGAAAACGGTGATCGACCGGCTGGAAGAGATGGGTGTCGGCGAGCGGCAGGTACAGTTCCGCCTGCGCGACTGGGGCCTGTCCCGCCAGCGCTACTGGGGCTGCCCGATCCCCGTCCTGTATGCCGAGGACGGCACGGTCGTGCCGGTGCCGCGCGACCAGCTGCCGGTCACGCTGCCCGAGGACGTGGACTTCGCCAGGCCCGGCAATCCACTGGACCTGCATCCGACCTGGAAGCACACGACGCTGCCGGACGGGCGGCCCGGCACACGCGAGACCGACACGATGGACACCTTCGTGGAGTCGTCGTGGTACTTCGCGCGCTACTGCTCGCCGCACTACGAGGACGGCCCCTGCCGCAAGGACGAGGTCGACTACTGGCTGCCGGTGGACCAGTATATCGGCGGCGTCGAGCATGCCGTGCTGCACCTGCTCTATTCGCGCTTCTATGCCCGCGCGATGAAGAAGGTCGGCTACCTCTCGATGGACGAGCCGTTCGAGGGCCTGTTCACCCAAGGCATGATCAACCACCAGACCTACCAGGATGAGCAGGGCAACTGGCTGGAGCCTGGCAAGGTCAGGAAGAACGACGCCGGCCAGTGGGTGACGATCGATGGCGAGCGGCCGGTCAAGGCCGGCCGTGTCGAGAAGATGAGCAAGTCCAAGCTCAACACGATCGATCCCACCGACATCATCCAGGGCTATGGCGCGGATACCGCCCGGCTGTTCATGCTGTCGGACAGCCCGCCCGATCGCGACCTGGAATGGACCGATGGCGGGATCGACGGAGCCTGGCGCTACCTGAACCGCCTGTGGCGCCTGGTCGACGAGACGGCCGAGCGGCTGGGTCCGGCCGGCGTCTCGCCGGTTGACGTGGCCGGTCCTGACCTCGAGCTGCGCCGCGCCGTCCACGCCACGATCGAGGGCGTCACGGGCGCCATCGAGCGCTTCCACTTCAACAAGGCAGTGGCGCTGCTGCGCGAGCTGCACAACACGCTGGACAGCCATCTCAAGCGCAACGATCCGGCACCTGCCGTGCTGCGCGAAGCAGTCGAGATCCTGGTCCGGCTGTTCAATCCCATGATCCCGCATGTGACCGAAGAGGCATGGGAGCGGCTGGGCCACGACGTGCTGCTGGCGGAAACACCTTGGCCGGAGCCGGACAAGAGCCTGGCCGGAGCCGATGAGGTGGTCCTGCCGATCCAGGTGAATGGAAGGCGCCGCGGCGAGATCCGCGTGCCGAAGGGTGCCGAACGCGCCATCGTCGAGGCGGCTGCCCTGGCGGAGCCCGGCACGATCCGGGCGATGGAAGGCAAGCCGCTCAAGAAGATCGTGGTGGTGCCGGACAAGATCGTGAACGTGGTGGTCTGATGCGTGCAATCCGGCAAGGCCGTCGCTCCTTCCTCGCCGCGTCGGCTGCGCTGACGCTGCCGGGCCTGCTCGGCGCCTGCGGATTCCAGCCGCTCTACGGCGATTTCGGCGGCGACGACGTCAAGCCGGAACTCGCGGCGGTCGCGGTCATCGTCCCGCACGGGCGGCTGGGACAGTCGGTCAAGGCGGCCCTGGCCGCCGACCTCAATCCCGCCGGCATCTCGGTCCCGCCCGAATACTTCCTGTCGGTGTCCCTGGGACGGACGACGCGTGCCCTGGCGATCCAGCTGAACAGCACGATCACGCGCTACGACCTCATCCTGGACGCCACTTTCGCGCTCAGCCGCAACGCCGACAACGCCACCGTCTACCGCAACCGTGTGCGCCGGATCGCCAGCTACAATGTCAGCCAGGCTCCCTATTCGACCCAGGTGGCCGAAGAGGATGCCGAGCGGCGGGCGGCGGTCGAGGTGTCGCGCCAGATAGCCACGCTCCTGGCCGTCTTCTTCCGTGATCAGAAGGTCAGGCTGGACGAGCCGGCCTCGTGATCGTCCAGCCGAAACGGATCGAGGCGTTCCTGGCGAAGCCCGATCCCGGCATCTCCACCTTCCTGGTCTATGGTCCCGACCGCGGCATCGTCGTGCAGCGGGTCGAGGCGCTGCTGGCCAGGCTGGTGAGCGATCCGAAGGATCCGTTCCTGGTCGGCGACCTTCCCGCCGAGCGGGTCGCGCAGGAGCCTCGCCTGCTGCTCGAAGAGGCGCAGAGCATGTCGCTCCTGGGCGGCCAGCGCGTGGTGCGGGTGCGCGACGCCGACGACCGCGTCAAGGCTGCCGTGCGTGACCTTTTCAAGCTCGACGCGCAGGAAAGCTACGTCCTGCTGGAGGCCGGCGAACTGCCGTCCGCTTCCGACCTGCGCAAATCGGTCGAGAAGGCAGCCAAGGCCGCCGCCATCGCCTGCTACCGGGACGAGGGGCGCGGCCTGGAGGACGTGCTCCGGACCGAACTGCAGCGGCACGGCCTCGTGGCCGATCGCGACGCCTTGCATGCCCTCCAGGCATCATTGGGTGCTGACCGCGCGGTGACGGTCGCGGAGATCGAGAAGCTGGCCCTTTATGTCGGCGGCGTCCCGGGGTCGCGGGTGACGCTCGAGGATGTCTGCGCCGTCATCGGCAATTCCGGCGTGCTGACACTGGACGACCTGATCCTGGACGTGCTGATCGGCGCCTCCGGTTCGCTCGCGGCCGACCTGGAGCGCCTGCTGGCCGAGGGCGGCAACGAGATCATGATCGTGAACCGGCTGTCCGCCGCATTCGGCCGGCTGATCCGGATGCGGACACAGGTGGACGGCGGCGCCAGTGCCGATCAGGTCGTCGAAGCCCTCTTCTGGAAGGTGCGTGACCCCTGGAAGCGTGCGCTCGGCCGCTGGTCGACCCGCGCGGCCCAGCGGGGAGCCATCGAACTGCTCGAACTCGATCTGCGGCTGAAGGGTGAGGGCGGCCCGCCCAGGCGGGAGCTTCTGGAGCGTGTCCTGTTCGTCCTGTGTGATCCCAGGTTGCGCAGTGGCCATGCCGGCTGACCACATCCTGTGGCGACGAGGAGGTCCGCCGCGATTTCTCTCATCATCAAAACTCTCTAGCATCCGCCACGTCCGATCGGGGGAAGGTCGTTGCTGAGCTACGTGATCCGTCGGTGCCTCACGATGATCCCGACGCTGATCGCGATCAGCGTCGTCGTGTTCATCATCATCCAGCTGCCACCCGGCGACTATCTCACCAGCCAGATGGCCGAGATGCAGTCCCAGGGCGAGAACATGCCCCAGGAGCAGCTGCAGCACCTGCGCGCCCGGTATGGATTGGACCGTCCGCTCTGGCAGCAATACCTGTACTGGGCGGTCGGCCTGCTGCAGGGCGACCTCGGCTGGTCGTTCGAGTACAACCTGCCGGTCGCGGACGTGATCGGCGACCGGGTGCTCCTCACCTTCGTGATCAGCTTCGCCACCATCCTGTTCACCTGGATCGTGGCGTTCCCGATCGGGATCTACTCGGCCACCCACAAATATTCCTGGGGCGACCATACCCTTACCCTGCTGGGCTTCCTGGGCCTGGCCACGCCGAACTTCCTGCTGGCCCTGGTGATGCTCTACCTGGCGAATGTCTGGTTCGGCACGTCGATCGGCGGCCTGGTCGACCCGCAATATATCGACCAGCCCATGTCCTGGGGGAAGTTCGTGTCGGTGCTCGAGCATATGTGGATCCCGGTGATCATCATCGGGACCTCCGGTACGGCCGCGATGATCCGCCGGCTGCGCGCGAACCTGCTGGACGAGCTGAAGAAGCCTTACGTCACCACGGCGCGGGCCAAGGGCCTGCCCCGGCAGCGGGTCCTGATCAAGTACCCGCTCCGGGTGTCCCTGATCCCGTTCGTGGCCGACATCGGCAATCTCCTGCCCGAGTTCATCAGCGGCGCCGCCCTGGTCTCGGTGGTTCTCTCCCTGCCCACGACCGGGCCCATGCTGGTGCGCGCCCTGCAGACCCAGGACATGTACCTGGCCGGCTCCTTCCTCATGCTGGAGGCGACCCTGGTCGTGATCGGCACGCTCGTTTCCGACATCCTTCTGGGCTTCCTCGATCCGCGGATCCGGCTGGGCGCTGGAGCCGAGCGATGAGCGAGGTCAAGGAGGTCGCCACCGACCGCTGGGTCGACCCCGCGCCGTTCGACCCCTACGAGGAGGACCCGGTCGACCCCGAACGCGAACGCTGGGCGAAGGCCTCGATGTGGTTCCTGGCCTTCATGTACGCCACGATCTTCGTGACCGAGTTCATCACGCCGAACGGGCGCGATACCCGGGACCCGCGCAGCATCAACAGCCCGCCGCAGATGGTCCACCTGTTCCACGAGGGCGCGCTCGTCGGGCCGTTCGTCTATGGCTGGAAGCAGACGCTCGACATGAAGACGCTCAAGCGGATCTATGTCGAGGATCGCTCGAAGGTCCAAAAGCTGCGCTTCTTCTGCCATGGCGACCCGTATCGGTTCTGGGGGGTGGTGCCTGGCGACCTGCACCTGGTCTGCCCGGCGGAGAACGGGACCTTCTTCCTGTTCGGCACCGACCGCCTCGGACGCGACATGTTCTCGCGGATCATGTACGGCGCCCGGGTCTCGCTGACGATCGGCCTGATCGGCATCGCCGTGAGCTTCGTGCTCGGCATGAGCCTGGGCGGGCTGGCCGGCTGGTACGGCGGCTGGATCGACTCGGCGGTCCAGCGGCTGATCGAGGTGATCCGCTGCTTTCCCACGATCCCGCTCTGGCTGGCCCTGTCCGCGGCAATGCCGGTCCACTGGGATCCGATCTGGGTATTCTTCGGCATCACCATCATTCTCGGCCTGATCGACTGGACGGGCCTGGCGCGCGCCGTCCGTTCGAAGGTCCTGTCCCTGCGCGAGGAAGACTTCGCCCAGGCGGCGACCTTCATGGGTGCCAGGCCGGCCCGGGTGATCGGACGCCACCTTATCCCGTCCTTCACCAGCCATCTGATCGCCTCGGCGACGCTGTCGATCCCCGGCATGATCCTGGGCGAGACCGCCCTGTCGTTCCTGGGCCTGGGTGTGCGGGCACCCATCGTGTCGTGGGGCGTGCTGCTCAACGACGCCCAGAACGTCAACGTGGTAGCGCTCTATCCGTGGCTGCTCCTGCCCGTCGTGCCGGTCATCCTGGTGGTGCTGGCCTTCAACTTCATGGGTGACGGGCTGCGCGACGCGGCCGATCCGTACAACTGAGCGCGCGGGACCAGGACAAAGAAAAGGCCCGGGGGCGAGCCCCCGGGCCTTAATCGGTCACGAAGCGGCAGCTAGGTCGGTGCCGTTCGTGACGCTCGGGCCAAAAGGAAGATGGTCACGCTGGTATAGAAGCAAGGGCCGTGCCAACTCCTCTGCGCAGGGGATCTTCCGCCGCGAAGGGTTGCCGACTGGCCAAGCGTTGATCAGATGCCTGCCTGGACGGCAGCCATGGGGTCGACGGAGCGTGAACGAGCAACTGGGCAGGGTGTGACAATGTTCGACGTGGTGATCGTTGGCGGTGGCCTGACCGGCCTGGCCGTGGCAGCCGGCATCGGCGCTGCTGGTGGTCGAGCGCTCGTCGTCGAGCAGGAGCCCGTCCGGCGCCTGGTGGAGCCGGGCTTCGATGGCCGGGTGACCGCTGTGGCGCTCGGATCCAAGCGCCAGCTGGACCGCTACGGAGTCTGGCCGCTGGTCGGCGAGGCCCAGCCGATCCTGAACATCGTGGTCGGCGAGAAGGGGTCGCCCGCGAAGGTCCGTTACGACCACAAGGATGTCGGCACCGAGCCGTTCGGCTGGATCGTCGAGAACCGTCTCCTGCGCAAGGCGCTGCTGGCCAGGCTGGACGAGCTGCCGGAGGTCGAGATCCTGGGGGCGAGCCGGATCGAAGAGCTGGATCGCGCGCCTGAGCGAGTGACGGTGAAAATCCGTGGCGGCCGCACCGAAACGACCAAGCTGCTGCTCGTGACCGAAGGCAGATACAGCCAGACTCGCGCCCAGCTCGGCATCGACGTCCAGGACTGGAACTACCGCCAGCGCGCCTTCGTGTGCACGCTTGCGCACGAAAAGCCGCATGAAGGCCTAGCCGTGGAAAGGTTCTTTCCCGACGGGCCGTTCGCGATGCTGCCGATGACCGGCAACCGCTCGTCCATTGTCTGGGCCTTGGAGGAGCGGCTGGCCGAGGAGGTCGGCCGGCTGGACGACGGCATGTTCCTGGCCGAGGTGGCGGAGCGGTTCGGCGATGCGCTGGGCCAGCTGGAGCTGGTTGGTTCCAGGTTCGCCTATCCCTTGCGCATGGTGATGGCGGAACGGGCGACCGATCGGCGGGTGGCCCTGGTCGGCGACGCGCTTCGCGGCATCCACCCAATTGCCGGCCAGGGCTGGAACCTGGCGTTGCGCGATGTCGAAGCCGTCGTGGACCTTGTGTCGGAGCGCCTGCGGGCCGGATTGGATCCGGGCGATGCCGCGACCCTGGAGGCCTACGCTTCACGGCGGCGCTTCGACGGGCTGTCGATGGTGGCGGTCACCGACGGCATCAACCGGCTGTTCGGCAACGACATCTTTCCGATCAAGCTGGCGCGGGAAACCGGGCTGGCGGTGGTGGAGCGTATCAGGCCGCTCAAACGCCTGTTCATGCGCCACGCCATGGGCACGCTGATGGGGAACTAGGAGCGAGGGATGGACGGCAGCGAGCCGACGAGGCTGTCCGCGGGCGGCTGCCAGTGCGGCGGCGTGCGCTATGAACTGACCGAGCAGCCGTCGGCGGTCTATGTCTGCCACTGCCGGGAGTGCCGCAGGCAGTCGGCCTCGGCGTTCGGGATCTCCGTGATCGTGACCTGGCCGGCGGTGCGCCTGACCAGCGGCGTGCCCCGCTCCTGGACACGCCCGACGTCAACCGGCGATACGCTGGACTGTGCCTTCTGCGGGAATTGCGGTTCTCGGCTGTGGCACCGCTCGGTGCGGGACGGCAGCGTGAGCATCAAGGGCGGGCCCTGGACGAGCCGCCCGACCTTCGGCACGCGATGCATATCTGGACGTCGCGGATGCTGCCGGGGATCTGCCCGCCCGAGGGCGTGACTTGCTATCCGGAAGAGCCGCCTATTCCACCCAGCCCAGCTGCGACTGGAAGCTGAGCCCGTCGTAATAGTCCGTGATGGACGTGATCAGGCCATCCCGCACGTCCATCACGCTCACGCCGTCCAGGCTGAACGCATGGCCGGAGGCAGGCACATCCTCGGGCCAGACGCCGGAATTGGTACCGGAGATCCGCCATTCGAAGGCAACCCGCCCGCCCGTCGCGATCGGCGCGCCGCGCATCTCCCAGTGGAGGTCGGGTACGGCCTTGAGGTAGGGATCGATGACGGTCGAGCGGATCGTGTCCCGCCCGACCTGCGGCTCGCCGATCGTGACGTCGAGATAGACGGCGTCGGGGGCGAGCAGGCTCGTGGCCCTGGCCGCGTCATGGGCGCTGAACGCGGCGACATAGGCCGTGGCGACGGCGACAGGGTCCTGTTCCTGAGCGACCAGGGGCAGGGCGGCGGTGGCCAGCCCGGTGGCAGCCCCCGCCAGCAGGGTGCGGCGAAAGGGCATCTCAGGTGACCCAGGCGATCCGGAGCAGGTTCGTGGCCCCGGGCGTGCCGAACGGCAGGCCGGCCGTGATCACGATGCAGTTGCCGGCCTGCGCGAAGCCTTCCTCCACCGCGTAGCGCCGTGCCTTGTCGACCATCTCGTCCAGGGAGTGGGCGTCGCCGGTGAAGATCGGGTGGACGCCCCAGGCCAGCGCCAGCTTCCGCGCCGTTCCCATGCGCGTGATCAGGCCGATGATCGGACGGTCCGGCCGTTCGCGCGCGGCCCGCAGCGCCGTGGCGCCGCTGGTCGTATAGGTCACGATCGCGACCGCCTGCATGGTCCGGGCGACCTGGCCTGCCGCCAGCGTGATCGCATCGGCCGTCGTGCGCTGCGCCTGCGCGTGATAGGCGTCGACATAGGTGCGATAAAGGGGATCGCGCTCGGTGGTCTGGATGATGCGGTCCATGATCTGGACGGCTTCGACCGGATAGTCGCCCGAAGCGCTCTCGGCCGACAGCATCATCGCGTCGGCGCCGTCGAACACGGCCGTGGCCACGTCGGACGCCTCGGCGCGCGTGGGTGCCGGCGCCTTGATCATGCTTTCCAGCATCTGGGTCGCGACGATCACCGGCTTGCCCTGCTCGCGCGAGGCCCGGATGATCTTCTTCTGCAGGCCGGGCACCACCTCGGGTGGCATCTCCACGCCCAGGTCGCCTCGGGCGACCATGATGCCGTCGACGAGCTCCAGGATCTCGTCCAGCCGGTCGATCGCCTGCGGCTTCTCGATCTTGGCCATGATCGAGGCGCGACCAACCACCAGCTTGCGTGCCTCCGCCACGTCGTCCGGACGCTGCACGAAGGACAGGGCCACCCAGTCGAACCCCATGTCCATGCCGAACGCGAGGTCGGTCAGGTCCTTGGGCGTGAGCGCCGAGATCGGCAGCACCGCATTCGGGACGTTCACCCCCTTGCGGTCGGAAAGCGGGCCGCCGGTCACCACGACGGTCTCCGCGAAATCCGCGCCGACCTTCTCGACCCGAAGCCGGATCTTGCCGTCGTCGAGCAGCAGTTCCGTGCCGCTCCTCAGTGCTTTGAAGATCTCGGGATGGGGCAGTCGCACCCCGCGAACGCTGCCGGGCCCGCCTTCCAACTCCAGCCGGAAGTTCTCGCCCCTGGTGAGGTCGATCCTGCCCTCGGCGAAGGTGCCGATCCGGAGCTTGGGCCCCTGCAGGTCCATCAGGCAGGCGATCGGCCGGCGCCGGTCCTTCTCGATCGCCCGCACCATCCGGAAGCGCTCCGCATGGTCCTCGTGGCTGCCATGGCTGAAATTGAACCTGAACACATCCACGCCGGCATCGGCGAGCGTGCGGATCCGTTCTTCCGTGCTGCTGGACGGGCCCAACGTGGCCACGATCTTGGCGCACCGTTCGCGGCGCATGACAGTCCCTTTGTCGTAAGCACGGCTCGTATAATCCCGGCGGGCCACCCTGTCATGACACGGCGGTGCGGGGACACCATGCGAAGTTGGGTGCAAGGCTTCTGAAAAGCGATGCCCCGGCCGCCGTCCGACCGGACATCGGCTCCAGGCCGCGCCGGCGCAGCCATGAAGCTTGATTGATAAAGCTGCATGGTATATTCGCGTCAAGGTAGAAATACGGATCTGTCGATGATCGCTGCCACCTTGCCCGCCATGTTTCGGACCGCGGCCGGCACGCTGGGACGCGCAGTCCTGGACGCCATGCTGCCACCCCGCTGCCCGGCCTGCGGCGAGATGGTTGCCGCCCAGGGCTCCCTTTGCCCGGCCTGCTGGACGCAGTTGCGCTTCATCGCGGAGCCTGCCTGTCAGCGCTGCGCCCTGCCGGTGCCGCAGGCCGCACCCGGCCTCGTCGTCTGCCCGACCTGCATCGCCGATCCGCCCGTCTACCAGCGCGCGCGGGCGGCTCTGCGCTACGACCCGGCCTGTGCGCCGATGATCCTGGCGATGAAGCACCGGGCAAAGCTGCAGGCGGTATCCGCCTTCGGCGGCTGGATGACACGGGCCGGGCAGGACCTGTTCGAAGGCGCCGATGCCCTCGTTCCGGTCCCGCTGCACCGCTGGCGGATGCTCAAGCGGGGGTTCAACCAGTCCAGCCTCCTGGCGGACGTGGTGTCGTCACGGGCAGGCGTGCCCAGCTTCAAGGACGTGCTCGTGCGGCGTCACGCCACCAGGAGCCAGCAGGGCCTCGGGGCCGCCGAGCGCCTGCACAACATCACCAGCGGCTCCTTCGAGGTCGCGGCCCGTCGGCGGAGCCAAGTCGAGGGACGCCGGTTGATCCTGGTAGACGATGTGCTGACGACCGGGAGCACCTTGTCGGCCTGTGCCGCCGTCTTGCTGCGGTCCGGTGCCGCCAATGTGGACGTCCTGGTCCTGGCAAGGGTGGTACGGGACGAACTCGTCACCATATCGTCACGTAACTAATGGTCATCCGCCGGCTTCGGGTCGAACGGGTGACTCAGTCTTCGGAGTACTGACCCGATCATGCCCAAGATCGAGATCTATACAACGCCGATCTGCCCGTACTGCATCCGTGCCAAGCGGCTTTTGGATCGCAAGGGCGTCGCCTATGACGAGATCGATCTGTGGAGCGATCCGGGCCGGCGCACCGAGATGCTGAGCCGCGCTGCCGGCCGCACCACCGTCCCGCAGATCTTCATCGATGGCCGCGGCATTGGCGGCAGCGACGATCTGCATGCCCTGGATGCTGCCGGGCGGCTGGACGGCATGCTTCTCGCTGGCGAAGATGGAAGCGCCAGCTCTGCGCGATCCGCATCGCGGGCGTAGACGAGCCTTAGGCTGCTGGGAGCGGCGATGTGATCAAGTTCACGCTGCGGTGTGCGGCTGACCACGAGTTCGAAGGCTGGTTTCGCGACAACGCGTCCTTCGAGGAGCAGGCCGCAAAGGGCGTGCTCACCTGTCCGGTCTGCGGTGATGCCAAGGTCGCCAAGTCCATCATGGCACCGTCGATCCGGACGTCGGAGAGCGCCCAGGCGGCCAGGGCGGAGCAGCGCGCCAGGATGGCGACGCTCATGCAGCAGCTCAAGGCCGCCCACGAGCATGTCGAGAAGAACTTCGAGAACGTAGGTGAGCGCTTCGCCGAGGAGGCCCGCGCAATCCATTACGGCGAGAAGGAAAAGCGGGACATCTTCGGGCAGACGACCGCCGAGGAGGCGAAGAGCCTTCATGACGAGGGCGTGACGTTCTCTTTCCTGCCGCCCCTGCCGAAGGTCGATGCCTGAACCGGCCGGTCAGGCATCCCCAGCCGTCGACTTCAGGAAGTCCGCGATTGTGCGCAGGGCGGCCGGCATGAGCTGGCGGTGGGGGAAGGCCAGGTGGCGTCCTGGAAAGGGTGTGCACCAGTCGTCCAGGAATGCCTCCAGCGTTTCACGCTCCAGGTCGGCTCGTGCCGCCGCGAGCGCCACGGACGATACGTCGCTCGCGACCGGCCCTTGCGGCATCAGGATGATGATGTCGCCGTTTCGCTCGAACGCCCAAAGGACGATCCTGCCGCTGGCGGACCGGTGGACGAGCGTCGGGAGGATCCGAGCGGCACGGCAATCATGTCCTGGCCCAGGCTCTCCTCGCAGCGCATGCCTGTATCGAAGCCGCCCGGGACGACGTCGACGAACCCTTTGGCCGCGATGACTTCCGCCCGCACACCTGGATGCATGGCGAGAAAGGCTGCCAGCTTCGGCGCCCGCACGAACTCAGGGCGCATGCCGTCCATCGGTGGCCGCTACGACAGCCGCCAAATGGCCCACCTGCACAGCGAGCGAGGCTGAGCTCGGCCGGTCAGGCCTTCGCGGCGACCATCAGGTAGTTCACGTCCGGTCGGGGAGCATCTACGAACCGGCCGGTTCGTGCGTCGTAGCGGACCGAGCGGACCTCGCGCAGGGTCAGACCGGCAGCGCGCACCATGCGTGCCAATTCCGACGCGTTGACGAAGCGCTTCCATTCGTGGGTGCCGGTCGGCAGCCAGCGCAGCAGGTACTCGGCCGCCACGATCGCCTGCAGCCAGGCGCGATTGGTGCGGGCGATGGTGGAGAGGACGAGGAGGCCGCCATCGGCCACGCAGGCAGCCGCCTCCCGGACGAACGACGCCGGGTCCTCGCTGTGCTCCACCACCTCGAGCGCGCAGACGATGTCGAAGCGCTGGCCCGCGGCGGCGATGTCGCCGACCAGGCCGGTGCGGTAATCGATCGACAGTTGCTCGGCCGCCGCGTGGGCCCGGGCGACCTCGATCACCTCCTCGGCCGGATCGATCCCGGTGACGACGGCATCGAGCCGCGACATCGGTTCACAGAGCAGCCCGGCGCCGCAGCCGATGTCGAGGAGGGTGCGCCCAAGAAGGGGTTGGCGGGTCGAAGGGTCCTGGCCGAACTGCCGGCAGACCGCCTGCTTGATCGCATCGATCCGCCAGGGGTTGAGCGCATGGAGGGGCGCCATCGGCCCGGCCGGATCCCACCACTCGGCAGCCAGGCCGGCGAATTTCTGAACTTCCCGCTCGTCCACGGCCGCGCGGGCGGACGCATCCGGATCGGCACCCGTCTTTGTGGCGTTGCGCTTCACGTTGCAGCCTTCTTTCACCCAGAGGTTCCATTCGAAGCGAGCGGGTGCCCTTTTTGCGTACCGACGTGCCATCGATGCTGCGCGGCGGTGGGTGGGCTTGTGGTCCTCCTGACGCATCGATAAGAGAGCCGCGTCCATTCAACCGTGGGACAATGCCGCGACGCGCGCCGGCGGCCCTTCCCGCGCCACTCGAGAGCGTCGATCCTTGGCTCTGCTCGTTCAGAAGTATGGCGGCACGTCCGTCGCCGATCCAGACCGCATCCAGAACGTGGCGCGTCTGGTCAAGCGCGCCGTGGACGAGGGCCACCAGGTCGCCGTGGTCGTCTCGGCGATGGCCGGCACGACCAACCAGCTGGTCAACTGGGTCGACGAGATCGATGCCGGGCATTTCGACCCTGCCGAATACGATACGGTGGTGGCGGCCGGCGAGCAGGTCACCAGTGGCCTGCTGGCGATCGCGCTCAACAAGCAGGGTGTGCGCGCGCGGTCCTTCCAGGGCTGGCAGATTCCGCTCCTGACCGAGGGCGGGCACGCCAAGGCCAGGATCGGGTCGATCCCCGCCGACAACCTGAAGCGGGCGCTGGACGAGGGACAGGTCGCGGTCATCTCCGGCTTCCAGGGCATCTCGGAGGCGGGCCGGATCGCGACCTTGGGCAGGGGCGGTTCCGATACCTCAGCCGTGGCGATCGCCGCCGTGCTGGGCGCGGAGCGTTGCGACATCTATACCGATGTCGACGGGGTCTACACGACCGACCCACGCATCCACGAGAAGGCGCAGAAGATCGACCGGATCACCTACGAGGAGATGCTGGAGCTGGCCTCGCTGGGTGCCAAGGTGCTGCAGACCCGGTCGGTGGCCGTCGCGATGCAGCACCGGGTGAGGGTGCAGGTCCTCTCCTCTTTCGAAGACAAGCCCGGCACGCTGGTGGTCGGCGAGGACGAGATCATGGAAAGCAACATCGTCACCGGCATCGCCCACAGCAGGGACGAGGCCAAGATCACGCTGGCCGGTGTGAACGACAAGCCGGGCGTGGCCGCCGGGATCTTCGGCCCGCTGGCCGAGGCGAACATCAATGTCGACATGATCGTGCAGTCCGTCTCGTCCGACGGCGCCACGACCTCGATGACGTTCACCGTGGGCAAGGCGGATCTCATCCGTGCCAAGGCCCTGCTGGACAGCCTGAAAAGCAGCGTCGGGATCGAGCGCGTCGATGCCGATGGCAACGTCGTGAAGATTTCGGTCGTCGGCGTGGGCATGCGTAGCCATGCTGGGGTGGCGCATACCATGTTCCGTACGTTGTCGGAGCGCGGGATCAACATCCAGGCGATCTCGACCTCAGAGATCAAGGTGAGCGTCCTGATCGCGTCGGACTACATGGAGCTCGCAATCCGCTCGCTGCACGCTGCCTACGGACTGGACGCTTCCTGACGTGACGATCCTGCCTCCGCATCCGCTGCTGACGGCCGCTTCGTGCAAGGGGCGCCGGTTCCTTGGCTGCGAGCTGGCGATCCTGGGCGGCGCCATGACCTGGGTCAGCGAGCGCAACCTGGTCACCGCGCTCGGGCAGGCGGGTGCCTTTGGCGTCCTGGCCTGCGGTGCCATGCTCCCGGAACGGCTGGACGAGGAGATCGCCGCCACCCAGGCGATGTCCTCGACTCCCTTCGGCGTCAACCTGATCGTGATGCATCCGGACCTGCCCCGGCTGGTCGAGGTCTGCCTTGACCGCAAGGTGGGTCACGTCGTGCTGGCGGGCGGGCTCCCGCACAAGGACACGATCGAGGCCATCAAGAAGGGCGGTGCGAAGCTCGTCTGCTTCGCGCCGACCCTGGCGCTCGCGAAGAAGCTGGTCCGCTCCGGCGCCGACGCGCTGGTGATCGAGGGCAGCGAGGCCGGCGGCCATATCGGCCCGGTATCGACCTCGGTGCTGGCGCAGGAGATCCTGCCATTCGTCACCGATGTCCCGGTATTCGTGGCGGGCGGGATCGGCCATGGCGAGATGATCGCGGCCTACCTGCGGATGGGCGCGTCCGGCGTCCAGATGGGCACGCGCTTTGCTGCCGCGACCGAATCGATCGCCCATGCCGCGTTCAAGCAGGCCTTTGTACGGGCCAGCGCCCGCGACGCGGTGACCTCCGTCCAGGTCGATCCGGCCTTCAAGGTGATCCCGGTGCGCGGGCTCGCGAATGCCGGCACCCAGCGCTTCATCGAGACCCAGATCGACGTGATCGGCCGCCATCGCCGCGGCGAGACCAGCTTCGAAGAAGCTTCGCTGCTGATCGAGCGTTTCTGGGCAGGGGCGCTGCGGCGTGCGGTGGTCGAAGGCGATGTCGAGCAGGGATCGTTGATGGCAGGGCAGAGCGTCGGCTTCGTCAAGGCGGTCGAGCCGGTGGCCGCGATCCTGGCCGAGCTGGTCGCGCAGACCGAGACAGCGCTGGCACGCACCGCCCAGGCGGGTGCCTTGCCCGCGACAGCGGCGTAGCGCCGTGGCCCCGCGGCACGGGGCGGTCGACCCGTCCACGGGTGACAGGCTGCGCAGCTACGACCAGACGGCGGCGTCGCGGCGGCTGCTCCGCCGGCTGATCGAGGTGGCGGCGATCCCGCTCGAGCCGCAGCAGCGCCTCGACCGGGTCGTGCGGATGATCGCCTCCGACATGGTCGCGGAGGTCTGCTCAGTCTATGCGCAGCGTGCCGGCGATCTTTTGGAGTTGTTCGCGACCGAAGGCCTGTCAGCGGACGCGGTCCATCGTGTGCGCATGCGGGTGGGCGAGGGTCTGGTCGGCTCGATCGCTGCCACCGGCAAGGTCGTCAACACGGCCGACGCGCAGTCCCACCCGAACTTCCGCTACTTCCCCGAAACGGGCGAGGAGATCTACCACTCGTTCCTGGGCGTGCCCTTGCTCAGGTCCGGCCGGGTGGCGGGCGTGCTCACGGTCCAGAACCGGGCGCCCCGGCACTATTCCGAGGACGAGGTCGAGGCCCTCGAGGTCATCGGCACCGTGCTGGCCGAGATGTTCGCCTCGGGCGGGCTCGTCGACCTCAACGTCTACGGCTACATTGCGGGGCTTCGCCGGGAATCGACCAGGCTGGAAGGCACCCGCCTGGTCGAAGGCGTGGCGATCGGCCGGGCCTGGCTGCACGAGCCGAAGATCGTCATCTCCCGCCTGGTCGCCGAGAATACCGGGACGGAACTGGAACGGCTCGACGTGGCGGTGCAGCGCTTCCGGGCCTCGATGGACGCGCTGGTCGAGAACCCCGACCTCGGTCCTGGCGAGCATCGCGACGTGTTCGAGGCGCTCAGGATGTTCGCGCACGACCCGAGCTGGGTGCGCCGGATCCGCGAGACGATCGAGACCGGCCTTTCCGCCGAGGCCGCGGTCCGGCGCGTCCAGGAGGAAACCCGCCTGCGCCTGGGCCATGTGGCCGATCCCTACCTGAGGGAGCGGCTCCAGGACCTGGACGACCTGGCCAACCGGCTCCTCCGGCAGCTGACCGGCCAGACCCTCCACCACGACCCGTCCGGCCTGCCGGCCGAGACGATCCTGATCGCGCGCAACCTCTCGGCCGCCGACCTGATCGAGTACGACCGCACGAAGGTGAAAGGGATCATCCTCGAGGAGGGCTCGCGGACCGCCCACGTCACGATCGTCGCGCGCGCCCTGGACATTCCGATGATCGGGCGGGTCGAGGGGGCCATGGCCGCCGTCGACCCGGGCGATCTGATCGCCGTCGACGGCGATCACGGCCATGTCTTCCTCCGCCCGTCCGAGGATGTCGAACAGGCCTTCGCCAATTCGATCCTGATCCGGGTCGAGCGGCGCCGGGTGCTGGAATCCCAGCGCAACCTGCCGTCCGTGACGCGGGACGGGATTGAGATCGGCCTGTCGATCAACGCCGCGTTTCTGATCGACGTGGCTCACCTGGACGAGAGCGGTGCCGACGGGATCGGCCTGTTCCGCACCGAGCTGACCTTCATGAACCGGCCGCGCTATCCCGACTTGGCGACGCAGATCGAGTATTACCGCAGCGTGATGGACAAGGTCGGGGACCTCCCGGTCCTGTTCCGGACGCTGGACGTCGGCAGCGACAAGCAGCTGCCCTACTGGCGGACACCGCCGGAGGACAATCCGGCCATGGGCTGGCGTGCCATCCGGATGATGCTCGACCGCCCCAGCGTGATGCGCGAGCAGTTGCGGGCACTGCTGCGCGCAGCGAGTGGCCGGCAGCTCTGCATCATGTTCCCCATGATCGCGGAAGTAGCCGAGTTCGACGCGGCACGCGCCCTGCTGGACATGGAACTGGCCCGGCTGGATGCGAACGGGCTGCCCCGTCCGGCCAAGCTCGACGTGGGCGTGATGCTGGAGGTGCCGTCGCTGTTCTGGCAGCTCTCGCAACTGCTCAAGCGGGTCGACTTCATCTCGCTCGGCAGCAACGACCTGTTCCAGTTCCTGTTCGCCTGCGACCGCGGCAACCCGCAGATGTCGGACCGCTACGACGTGCTGTCGCCGCCCTTTCTAGGTTTCATCCACGACCTCGTGAAGCGTTGCCGTGCCGGCGGCGTGCGCGTGTCGGTTTGCGGCGAGATGGCAAGTCGTCCGCTGGAAGCCATGGCGCTGATCGGCCTGGGCATCCGTCAGCTTTCCGTCACCGCGGCCGATCTTGCACCGGTCAAGGCAATGATCCGCTCAATCGATGCTGGCGCATTACACGCATATCTTTCGACATTGCTGGAAGCTTCCGACCATTCCTTGCGTGGCCGACTTCAAGCGTATGCCCAGGACCACGAGGTGGTGTTGCCGCCGGGTGTCTATCGACCCTGACTGCATGTCGTGATGGCTGCCTGGGAATGCTCGATCTTTGGAGTGTTCCCTGTTTTCTGCTATTCCTTGAAACGAGATGGCGCTGTCCTGTCCTGCGTCCCCCGAGGTCGATCCCCATCCATGTCCGAAGGACCTTTTCCCACCCAGCACACCTATGTAGGCCCGGCCGAGGACGTGCTCGTCCTGGTGGGCCAGGAACTGCGTCAGGCGCGGCAGCGGCGTGGGGAAGATCTCTACGACGTCGCCGATCACCTCCGCATCAAGCCTTCCTACCTCTTCGCGCTTGAGCAGGGCGACCATGCCTCGATGCCCGCCGCGCCCTATGCGCTTGGCTTTCTGCGAAGCTATGCCGATCACCTGGGGCTGGATGGCCAGAAGCTGGCACGGCGGATCAAGGCTGGACGGCCATCTGCCGTCGCGAAGCCGGAGCTGCACTATCCTCTCCCGCCCACGGCCGAGCGGCGCCCGACCCTGCTGACCGCCATGGCGGCGTTGGTGGTCGTAGGGCTGGGCTATGGTGGCTGGTCCTATCTCACCGGCTCCCGGACTGTGGGAGAACCCGAGACGGTGGCGGTCGCCCCTGTCCTGACCACCGACCGGGTTCCCGCTGCCCAGGAGATGGCGTCCCTGCCGGCGCCGGTCTCCTCCCCGGCGGCGCCTACGGCGGGATCCCCGGATCTCGATGCTCTGGTCCGGCTGGATGCGACGCATTCGCCGGATGCCGTACCGCCCCTGGCCGGTCCTGCCGCCCCGGGTGGCGCGGCCGTATCCGGCCAGCCTGCCGCGCCGCTGCCGCCGGCTACCGGGACCCCGCAGGCACTGGCTGCCACAGATCCTGCCGCGGCGGTGGTGCCGGGGTCGCCCGTCGAGCCGGCACCCGCGGCGGCGGCGGTGGCTGTCGATACCGGCCGCCCCGATCCGGGTGTCGGTGCTGCGCTGGCCGGCGAAGCACGCGTCGTGCTGATCGCGACGGAGACCTCCTGGATCCAGGTGCGCTCGGCTGACCGGCAGTTCTCCCGCTCCCGACTGATGCAGGCAGGCGAGCACTTCCCGCTGCCCGACCGCAGCGACCTGGCCTTGTCGACCGGCAATGCCGGGGGCCTGCGGGTGATGGTCGATGGCAGCCAGCTGCAGCCGCTGGGTGCCAGGGGAGCCGTGCTGAGGAACGTGCCGCTCGATCCATCCGTGCTGAAGGCACGTACCACCCTGCAGTGACGGGGCGATCCGCCGCGACCCGTGACACGGAGGGCCGGTTCGGGTTATGCCCCCGGCGGCAAAATATCGGGACCGGTTGATCTCTCATGGTGGCGCTAGGCCAGATCGTTCGGCATCGTACCCATTCCGTGAATGTCGGCGGCATCGTCGTCGGCGGCGGCGCACCGATCGTCGTTCAGTCGATGACGAACACCGACACCGCCGATGCGGACGCGACCACCGGGCAGATAATCGAGCTGGCCAAGGCCGGCTCGGAGATCGTGCGCATCACCGTGAACGACGACGGGGCGGCGCGCACCGTGCCGACGGTCGTCGAGCGGCTGCGCCTGCTGGGCTGGCAGACCCCGATCGTCGGCGACTTCCACTTCAATGGCCACAAGCTCCTGAACGACCATCCGGAGATGGCGCGGGCGCTGGCCAAGTACCGCATCAACCCCGGCAATGTCGGCTTCGGCAAGAAGCGCGACATCCAGTTCGAGCAGATGATCGAGGCGGCGCTGCGTTACGAGAAGCCGGTCCGCATCGGCGTGAACTGGGGATCGCTCGACCAGGACCTCGCGACCGGCCTCATGGACGCGAATGCGCTGCGCCCGGATCCGCGCCCGGCCGACGATGTCATGCGCGAGGCCATGGTCATCTCCGCGCTCCAGTCGGCCGAGAAGGCCGAGGCGCTCGGGCTGCCTGCCGACCGGATCATCATCTCCACCAAGCTCAGCCGGGTCCACGACCTGGTCGCCGTCTACAAGGAACTGGCCCGGCGGTCGACCTATGCCCTGCATCTCGGCCTGACCGAGGCTGGCATGGGGACCAAGGGCATCGTCGCGTCGGCCGCCGCCTTGTCCCTGCTGCTGACTGAGGGGATCGGCGACACGATCCGCGCCTCGCTGACGCCGCGGCCCGGCGAGTCGCGGGCGCGCGAGGTGGAAGCCTGCAAGGAAGTGCTGCAGGCGCTGGACCTGCGGCAGTTCGCACCCTCGGTGGCCGCCTGCCCCGGCTGCGGCCGCACCACCTCGACCCTGTTCCAGGAACTGGCGCTGTCGATCCAGACCTGGCTCGACGACCAGATGCCGCGCTGGAAGGCGACCCATCCGGGTGTGGAAGGGATGAAGGTCGCGGTGATGGGATGCATCGTGAACGGCCCCGGCGAGAGCAAGCATGCCGATATCGGCATCTCGCTGCCGGGCTCGGGCGAGAACCCGGCAGCACCCGTGTTCATCGACGGCGAGAAGCGTCATACCTTGCGCGGGCCCACGATCGCGGAGGAGTTCCAGGCGATCGTCGAGGCTTATGTGGAACGGCGCTTCAGCCGACGCGAAGCCGCCTGAGCGTCCCCGTCGGATCCAGCCCGAGCATGACAACGGAGGGGCGCTTCGGCCCGCCCTCCATCACCTTCACCTTATCGAAAGTCGTGCAGCGATGAGCGATCTGCGCCCGGTACGCGGTACCCATGACCTCCTGGGCGAGGACATGCGGCGGCATCGTCATGTGCACGAGACGGCGCGCGCCATTGCCGGCCGCTACGGCTTCGCCGAGATCGAGACGCCGATCTTCGAGTTCACCGAGGTCTTCGCGCGCACGCTCGGCGATACGTCCGACGTGGTGACGAAGGAGATGTACACCTTCACCGATCGTGGCGGCGAACGGCTGACGCTCCGGCCGGAGAACACGGCCGGCGTCGCCCGGGCCTTCATCACCAACGGGTTGCAGCAGTCGCTGCCGGTGAAGCTGTTCTACCATGGGCCCATGTTCCGCTACGAGCGCCCCCAGAAGGGGCGGATGCGGCAGTTCCATCAGATCGGGATCGAGGTGCTGGGCGCCGGGGAGGCGCTGGCCGATGTCGAGGTGATTGCACTGGGTGCCCATATCCTCGACGAACTCGGCGTCCTGTCCAAGACCGTGCTGCACCTGAACAGCCTAGGCGATCCGGAAAGCCGGGCGGCCTACCGCGACCGGCTGGTGGCCTACTTCTCGGGGCACGAGGCGAAGCTGTCGGAGGACAGCCGCAATCGCCTGCACAAGAACCCCCTGCGCATCCTGGACAGCAAGGACGAGGGCGACCGCGCGCTGGTGGCAGAGGCGCCGCTGATGGCCGACATCCTGAACCAGGCTTCGCAGGATTTCTGGAAGGCGGTGACCGAGGGCCTGGATACGCTCGGAATCGCCTACAAGCTCGACCCGCGGCTGGTCCGCGGGCTCGACTACTACACCCACACCGCCTTCGAGTTCGTCACGACCCAGTTGGGTGCCCAGGGCACTGTGCTCGGCGGCGGGCGCTATGACGGCCTGATCCGGAGCATGGGTGGACCGGAGATGCCCGGCGTGGGCTGGGCAGCCGGCGTGGAACGACTGGCAGCGCTGATCGAAGCTGCCCCTGACGAGCCTCGACCGCTGGCGATCGTCCCCATCGGACCCATGGCCGAGCGGGCGGCCTGGGAACTGGCGGGTGAGCTGCGGCGGGCAGGGCACGTCGTGGAATTGGGCTACAAGGGCAAGCCCGGGCAGCGGATGAAGCGGGCCGACCGGCTGGGGGCCAAGGCTGCCCTGTTCCTCGGCGACGACGAACTTGCGGCCGGTGTCGTGAAGCTGCGGGATCTCGGCACCGGTGCCGAGCGCAGCGTGCCACGCGGCGAGCTGTTGTCGGAACTGAGCAAGTCCAGCTAGCCGGCGACGTTTGACAATGGTGTGACAGTCCGATGTCGTAGGCGGTCCTGATCTGAAGGCCGCTGACGCTTTGGACGGTACCGACATCCTCCTGCACCTGCTGGGCGGCGCAGCGCTCCTCCTGTGGGGCGTGCGCATGGTGCGCACGGGCATGACCCGTGCGTTCGGCGCTAGCCTCCGGCATTTCCTGGGCCAGGCGGTCCAGAACCGCTTCATCGGCTTCGGCGCGGGCCTGATGGTCACGATGCTGCTGCAATCGTCGACCGCCACCTCGGTCCTGGTCGCCTCCTTCGCTGCCCGCGGGATCGTCGAGACCGGCCCGGCCTTGGCCGTGATGCTGGGTGCCGATCTCGGCAGTGCCCTGATCGCCCTGCTGCTGTCGTTCCGGATCGGCTGGCTGCCGTTCCTGGCGCTGTTTCTCGGCGTGGCCGCCTTCCTCGCCACGGAGAACGGCAAGGTGCGCAGCCTGGCGCGGGTCGGCATCGGGCTGGGCCTCGTGCTGCTGGCGCTGCAGCAGATTGTGGCCGCAGCCGGCCCGCTGGCGGCGTCACCGGTGATGGCGGAGCTGATGGGCGCGCTGGCCCACACACCGCTGGTGGGATTCCTCCTGGCGGCCCTGCTCACCTGGCTGCTCCACTCCAGCCTGGCGATCATCCTCCTGGTCTCCTCGTTCGTCGCGGCCGGCATGGTGCCGCTGCCCCTGGCGCTGGCGCTCGTGCTGGGTGCCAATGCCGGCGGCGGCATCGTTGCCGCCGTCTCGACCGTCCGTGCTCCGCCCGCCGGCCGCCGTGCTCCGTTCGGCAACCTGCTGCAACGTGCCATCACTGCGCTGGTCCTGCTGCCCTTCATCCCGATGGTGCTGCCCTTCCTGGAGCAGGCCGTCCCGCCCGAAATCCTCACGATCGGCAGCCATATCGGCTTCAATATCCTGCTGGCGCTGGTCTTCCTGCCGGTGACCGGCCCGATGGACCGCCTGCTCATGCGCCTGCTGCCGGACCAGCCGGCCGCCTCGGATCCGGGCGCCGCCCGCTTCCTGGATCAGGATGCGCTCGACACGCCCTCGGTCGCCCTGGCGTCGGCGGTGCGTGAGACGCTGCGGGTGGGCGAGGTCATCCAGGCCATGTTCCGGGGCGTGATCGACGTGCTGCGCTCGGACGATCCGCGCCTGCTCAAGCAGATCCGCGACCAGGACGACGTGGTCGATCGCCTGCACGAGGCCATCAAGATCTACGTCACCGACCTGGCCCAGCGGGAACTGGACCGTAAGGAGAGCGGGCGGCAGGTCGAGATCCTGACCTTCGTCACCAACCTCGAACATGTCGGTGACATCATCGACAAGAACCTCCTCGACCTCGCGGCAAGGAAGATCCGCAACAGGATCCAGTTCTCTCCGATCGGGCTGACCGAAATCGAGGCGTTCCACGCAGAGATCCTGCGCGACATGGAACTGGCCTTCACCGTGTTCCTGACCTCGGACATCGAGCTGGCGCGCCGCCTGTTCGCCGCGAAGGCGAAGATCCGGGACCTGGAGCGAGGCTACACCGACAGCCACATGGCTCGCCTGACAAGCGGGCGGGTCGATACGCGCGACAGCTCGGCGCTGCACCTGGACATCATGCGCGACCTCAAGCGGGTCCATGCCCATGTCGTTTCCGTGGCCTACCCGATCCTCGAGCGCCAGGGCGAACTTGCCGCCAGCCGGCTGCGCACCCGCGACGAGGAAGAGGGAATGGAAAGCGCGCGCATCGTCACTTGACCCACCGGGCCACCTCGCCGACAGGAGGGCGCCCTTCCACCGACCGCGATCGCCATGTCCGCCACGCTCGACCTCGACCCCATCCTGGCCCGCAAGGAAGAGCTGGAAGCCCTGCTGGCCGAGCCAAGCCGTCACGACGTCGTGCGACTGTCCCGCGAGCTGGCCGAGCTGCGGCCGGTCATCGAGGCAATCGATGCCTACCGGGCCGCGCGCCAGGAGGTCGAGGGCCTGGACCTCCTGCTGCAGGACGCGGAGATGCGCGAGCTGGCCGCAGCGGACCTGCCCGGTGCCCGCGAGCGGCTGGACGCTGCCGAACTGGCACTTCGCCTGGCGCTGCTGCCCAAGGACGCGGCCGACGACCGCAGCGCCATCCTGGAGATCCGGGCCGGGACGGGGGGCGAGGAGGCGGCCCTGTTCGGGGGCGACCTGTTCAAGATGTACCAGCGCTACGCCGCCCTGCAGGGCTGGAAGTTCGAGGTGCTGAGCGAGAGCGAGACCGATCTTGGCGGCCTGAAGGAAGTCGCCGTCGCGGTCGAGGGCGTCGGCGTCTTCGCCAAGCTGAAGTTCGAGTCCGGGGTGCACCGGGTCCAGCGCGTTCCCGTCACCGAGGGTGGTGGCCGGATCCACACCTCGGCCGCGACGGTGGCCGTGCTGCCGGAGGCCGAGGAGGTCGATATCCAGATCGACGACAAGGACCTGCGGATCGACGTGCTGCGCGCCTCCGGAGCCGGTGGCCAGCACGTCAACCGGACCGAGAGTGCGGTCCGGATCACGCACATCCCGAGCGGGATCGTGGTGTTCCAGCAAGACGAGCGCTCGCAGCACCGCAACAAGGCGCGCGCCATGAAGATCCTGCGTGCCCGGCTGTTCGACCAGGAGCGCGAGCGCGCCGACAAGGAACGCTCGGCTGACCGCAAGGGGCAGATCGGCAGCGGTGACCGGTCCGAGCGGATCCGCACCTACAACTTTCCGCAGAACCGGGTGACCGACCACCGGATCGACCTGACCCTCTACGCGCTGGACGAGGTGATCGCCGGCCCTGGACTGGCACGGTTCATCGATGCGCTGGTCGCCGAGGACCAGGCGCGCAAGCTGGCCCAGCTGGGGTGACCACTGTCGCTGCAGCACTGGCGGACACAGCGGCGCGGCTTGCCGCTGCCGGCGTCGAAAGTCCGCGGCGCGAGGCGATGCTGCTGATGGATCTGGCCACCGGGCGGAGCCGGATGGAACAGCTGGCGGACGGAACGGCGGAGCTGCCGGGCGAGCAGGAAGCAAGGCTCGAGGAACTGGTGACGCGGCGCTGCCGGCGCGAGCCCTTTGCCTATCTGGCCGGCACGAAGGAGTTCTATGGGCGGCCCTTTGCGGTCGGGCCGGGTGTCCTGGTGCCGCGGCCGGAGACGGAGACGCTGATCGATGCCGCCCTGGAAGCGAGGCCCGACAGGTCAGAGCGGCTGCGCCTGCTCGACCTGGGCGTCGGCTCCGGCTGCCTGCTCCTGACCCTCCTGGCCGAATTCCCCCAGGCGAGCGGCGTCGGGGTCGACACGAGCGAAGCGGCGCTGGCCTGGGCCCGGAGGAACGCCGAGGCGCTTGGTGTCGATGACCGCGTGCTGCTGGTCCAAGGCTGCTGGGGCCGACAGATCGATGGCGCCTTCGACCTGATCGTCTCCAACCCGCCCTATATCGACCGGGCCGATCTGGCCGACCTCGAACCTGAGCTTGCCTTCGAGCCCGACCAGGCGCTGTCGCCTGGGGCGGACGGGCTCCAAGCCTACCGGTCGATGACACCCGACCTGTTGCGGCTGTTGAAGCCAAGCGGCCTGGTCCTGCTGGAGATCGGCCGGGGACAGGACGCCCTGTTAGCCGACTGGTTCCACCGGCATGGCTTGGCGGTGACGGTCCGGCCGGACCTTGCCGGAATCGGTCGTTGCATCGTCCTCAGGCGGGCCGGCCAGGACCAGAAACAAGCGGCATCTGTTTGATTCGGCACTGTATGTCAGGTTGAATTTCAAGTCCTTGCGTAGGATCAACGACATCCCACCTTCGAGTTCAATACGGTGCGGGTGCTTCTTGCGAGGCCCGTGACCGATGGTTCGCTCGGGATACGAGGAGCCTTTGAAGGAGGTGCCGTATGGACTTTGAGAAGTATACGGATCGGGCCAAGGGTTTCGTGCAGTCCGCCCAGGCGCTGGCGCTGCGTGAAGGTCATCAGCGACTCCTGCCGATCCATCTGTTGAAGGTACTGCTCGACGACGAGGAAGGCCTCGCCGCCAACCTGATCCGCTCGGCCGGCGGCGACCCGAAGGTCGCGTTGCGTGAGACCGAGCTCTCCCTGGGCAAGCTGCCCAAGGTGGAGGGCCCCGGTGCCGGTCAGGTCAACCTGTCGCCGGAACTCGCCAAGCTGTTCGACCAGGCGCAGGGGATCGCCAAGAAGGCCGGCGACAACTTCGTCACCGCCGAGCGCCTGCTGCTGGCGCTGGCGATCGCCGACCCGGAAGGGGCGCGCATCCTGAAGGCGGCCAACATCACGCCGCAGTCGCTGAACGCCGCGATCGAACAGATCCGCAAGGGCCGCAAGGCCGACAGCGCGTCCGCCGAGAACCAGTACCAGGCGCTCGAGAAGTACACGCGCGACCTGACGGCAGCCGCCCGCGAGGGCAAGCTCGACCCGGTGATCGGCCGGGACGAGGAGATCCGCCGCGTCGTGCAGGTGCTCTCGCGGCGGACCAAGAACAACCCGGTGCTGATCGGCGAGCCTGGCGTGGGCAAGACTGCGATCGCCGAGGGCTTGGCCAATCGCATCGTCAACGGCGATGTTCCAGAAAGCCTGAAGGACCGCAAGCTCCTCTCGCTCGATCTGGGCGCCATGGTCGCCGGTGCGAAGTACCGCGGCGAGTTCGAGGAGCGGCTGAAGGGCCTGCTCAGCGAGCTGGCGCACGGCGAGGGCGACGCGATCCTGTTCATCGACGAGCTGCACACGCTGGTCGGTGCGGGCAAGGCGGAAGGGTCGATGGACGCTTCCAACATGCTCAAGCCCGCCCTGGCGCGCGGTGAGCTGCATTGCGTCGGTGCCACGACGCTCGACGAGTACCGCAAGCATATCGAGAAGGACGCAGCACTGGCCCGGCGCTTCCAGCCGGTCTTCGTCAATGAGCCGGACGTCCAGGACGCGGTGTCGATCCTGCGCGGCCTGAAGGAGAAGTACGAACTCCATCACGGCGTGCGGATCACCGACGGTGCCATCGTGGCGGCGGCGACCATGTCGAACCGCTACATCACCGACCGCTTCCTGCCGGACAAGGCGATCGACCTGATCGACGAGGCGGCGGCGCGCAAGCGCATGGCGATCGACAGCAAGCCGGAGGAGCTGGACGAGCTCGACCGGCGCATCCTGCAGCTGGAGATCGAGAAGGCCGCCCTTCAGAAGGAGACCGACAAGGCGTCCCAGGACCGGCTGGTCAAGCTCGAGAAGGAACTGGATGGGCTCAAGAAGAGCTCGGCGGAGATCACCTCGCGCTGGCAGGCCGAGAAGGAGAAGCTCGCGTCGGCGACCAAGCTGAAGGAGCAGCTGGAGCAGCTCCGCAACGAGCTGCAGATCGCCCAGCGCAAGGGTGACTTCGAGCGTGCCGGCAAGCTCGCCTATGGCGACATCCCGGCCGTCGAGAAGAAGCTGGCCGAGGCGCAGGCCGCCGAGAGCCGCCCGCTGGTGGCCGAGGAAGTCACCGAGCAGGACATCGCGCATGTGGTGTCGCGCTGGACGGGCATTCCGGTCGACAAGATGCTGGAGGGCGAGCGCGAGAAGCTGCTGCAGATGGAGCAGAAGCTGGAAACGCGTGTGGTCGGCCAGCATCCGGCGGTGGAAGCGGTCGCGAAGTCGGTTCGCCGTGCACGGGCAGGGCTGCAGGATCCGAGCCGGCCGATCGGCAGCTTCCTGTTCCTGGGGCCCACCGGCGTGGGCAAGACCGAGCTGTGCAAGGCGCTGGCCTCGTTCCTGTTCGACGACGAGCAGGCCATGATCCGGATCGACATGTCGGAGTACATGGAAAAGCACAGCGTCAGCCGCCTGATCGGCGCTCCTCCGGGCTATGTCGGCTATGACGAGGGGGGTGCGCTTACCGAGGCGGTGCGGCGGCGGCCTTACCAGGTGGTCCTGTTCGACGAGGTCGAGAAGGCCCATCCGGATGTCTTCAACGTGCTGCTGCAGGTGCTGGACGACGGCCGCCTGACGGACGGCCAGGGCCGGACGGTCGACTTTCGCAACACCATCATCGTGCTGACCAGCAATCTCGGCTCGGAGTACCTTGCGGCCCTGCCGGAGGGTGCGCCTGCCGAGGACGCCAGGGAGCAGGTGATGGCGGTGGTCCGCGCCAGCTTCCGCCCGGAGTTCCTGAACCGGCTGGACGAGATCATCCTGTTCAACCGGCTGGGCCGTGCGCAGATGGGCGGGATCGTCAAGATCCAGCTGCAGCGCTTGGAAAAGCTCCTGGCCGACCGGCGGATCACGCTGGAGATCGGCGAGGACGCGGTGAACTGGCTGGCCAACGCCGGCTACGACCCGGTCTATGGTGCGCGGCCGCTCAAGCGCGCCATCCAGCGTCACCTGCAGGACCCGCTGGCGACGGCGGTGCTGGAAGGCAAGGTGACCGACGGGGACCAGGTGAAGGTCGGCGTGCAAGGCGGCGAGCTGTCGATCGAGCCCGCCGGTCTGGCGATGGCCGCCTGACCTCCTCGCAGGTCGACCAGGAGGGCCGTCCGGCACATGCCGGGCGGCCCTTTTCCTTGGATCCTCAGCCCTGCTTCTGCGCGACCTGTTCGGGGGCGGCCAGTTCCATGCGAAGCGCATCGACCCTGGCCCGCTGGGCCTTGAACCGTGCCAGCTCAGAGCCGGCCAGCTCCTCGGCGAACGCCTGCTTCACCGAGAGCGGGTTGATCTGCACACCGTCCTGCAGGATCTCGTAGTGCAGGTGCGGTCCGGTCGAGAGCCCGGTCGATCCGACATAGCCGACGACCTCGCCCTGCTTGACCTTGCTGCCGACCTTCAGCTGCTTGGCGAAGCGGTGCATGTGGCCGTAGGCAGTGGCATAGCCCCCGCTATGCTTGATCCTGACATAGTTGCCATAGCCCTGGTGGCGGGACCGGATCTCGATCACGCCATCGCCTGCGGCATAGATCGGCGTTCCGGTCGACGCGGCGAAGTCGACGCCCTTATGCATGCGCGAGTAGCCCAGCACCGGGTGGCGTCGCATGCCAAAACGCGAGCTCAGGCGGGCCCCATCGATCGGCGTGCGCAGGAGCGACTTGCGGATCGAATGGCCGTCCTTGTCGAACCAGCCCCGGGAGCCGTCCTTGTGGTCGAACCGGTAGAGCGCGATGTCCCGCCCGCCGGTCACCAGCCGCGCGAAGCTCACGTCATCGTAGCGGCTGGCGCTCCCGTCGGGCGTGCTCAGGCGGTCGTAGAGCACCTCGAACACGTCGCCGTCCTGCAGGTCGCGCTGGAAATCGACGTCCCAGGATAGGAGCTTCACAATGCGCATGATCGTCTCGGCCGGCATGCCGGTGGCGCGCGCGCTGTCGTACAGGCTGCCGGTGATGGTGCCGGCCGCCAGCACGTCCTCCCGCGCCAGCTCCAGCTGGACCTTCTCTGCCGCGAAGCTGCCGTCCGGGTTGCGGACGACCTTGAGTTCCTGGGCGAACGCCACCGGGATGGTGATCGCCTTCAGGGGCGGGATCTCGCCGTCCGCGGTAGCATCGACCTCGATCGAGATCTGGGCGCCGGCCCGCAGGTCGCGCGGATCGTAGACGCCTTTCAAGGAGGCGATCGCGGCATGGGCATCTACTTCGAGGGCACCGGCGCGCAGCATGATGTCGATCAGCGTGTCGCCCTTCTCGACTTCCATGTCCTGCACGGCATGGTCGGGTGGCAGGAGCTGCTCGGGCGCAGCCACGGCATGGTCGGGATCCACCGGGGCCATCCCCGCAAGGGCCCATGCCTGCGGCGGGGCCAAATCGCCTGCTGCCACTCGCCCATCCTGCCGATCACCGGCAGGCAGGGTCTGCTGGGCGAACAGCGTCGGTGCCGCCAATGCCGGAAGAGGGGCTGGGGGTGCGACTGCCGGCGGCTGCGGGCGCGCAATCTCGATCGGCCCGGTGACGTCAGCGCGTTGGCCGCTCAGCATGTAGAAACCTGCACCTGCAAGGCCGAAGCCGGCCGCGAACGACACGCCGGCAGCCGTCGCGAGCGCGACCCAGGAAGTGGACGACCGGCCGTCTCTGCCTGAACGCAAACCTGTCCCCCCTGTGCGCCACCGACGATGCGTCGAAGCTTCCATAGCCCGCGGCGATCCGGCGCCTGATGCCGCGATGGTTGCATGCAGGCCGGAAAACTTGTCGGAAACTGTGCGCGACCATGCGAAGCGTGCTCTTCCCTGTCAATCGCAGGCGCCGGGTTTTCCCCGTCTTTCTCTTTCTCATCTCTTGCG